>SXGT01452112.1_pt1 | contig 14227 bp, 11 predicted proteins | sample 3176221 | NCBI WGS metagenome assembly SXGT01 (sample SAMN11356862, study PRJNA531348) | freshwater metagenome | isolation source: freshwater sample F1-120 | place: China: Fuxian Lake, Yuxi | collected 2017-12-25 | reverse complement strand
TTTTTCAAGGAGACGTTGCCCCGGTTGCAGGCCAAATATATCGACACGGGCAAAGTGCGGTTTGTGTATCGGGATTATCCCAGGGCGGATCAGGGCGTTGCCGTGGAAGCAGCCGTGGCGGCGCGTTGCGCCGGAGCGCAAGGCCGGTATTGGCCGATGCATGACCGGCTCTTCAGCGGCGGCGGCCGGACCGACGGTGTATCTGTTGTCACGCCAGTGGCATCGCAGAGTAGCCATGTCCGGAAGAGATAAGCACTGAAAGCATCTAAGTGCGAAACTCACTCCAAGATTAGGCTTCCCTTTCTGAGTGATCAGAACTAAAGATTCCAAGGAGATTACTTGGTTGATAGGCTACAGATCTAAATTCAGTAATGAATGAGTCTAGTAGTACTAATTCATCGTGAGGCTTCGCCAAATTTTTATTGAACACACAGTTGGTGTGTCAATATGTGTATATAATGCTAAAACATTCACACTTCAAATTTAACTTTCAGGTGTCTTTATCGCGGGTGTTACACCTCTTCCCATTCCGAACAGAGAAGTTAAGCCCCGCAGAGCCGATGGTACTATGCTGGTAACGGTATGGGAGAGTAGGTCGATGCCTGATTTATTTTAAAATCCCTTTCAATTTTGGAAGGGATTTTTTTTATCTTTTCCATTTTATTTTTTTATGTTGATGATATGAAAATATTAATTACAGGCGTTGGTGGTTTTGTGGGAAGTCATTTAGCTGATTTTTTAGTTGCTAAAGAAATTCAACTTTTTGGACTTATGCGTGATGTTGAAAGAAATGAAAATATTAAAAATATTATTAATCACATCTCTCTTCATCAGGCAGATATAAATGATTTTACTTCACTTCTAAAAGTAATAAAACAAACAAAGCCGGATATTATTTTACATACAGCTGGACAACCATTTGTACCTTCATCATTTGAACATACAGCAGAAACTTTTCAAGTAAATGTTATCGGTACAATTAACTTGCTTGAAGCAATAAAAGCTGCAGATATAAAAACGAGAACTCTTATTATAACTTCTGGTGAAATTTATGGCGAAGTAATCGGACTACCTCTTCCAACTGAAAAATCAATTCCTAATCCTGTCAATCCATACGCAGCAAGTAAAACTAGCATAGATTACATTTCACAAACTTATAAAAAATATGAGGGACTTGATATTGTAATTGCCAGACCATTTAATCATACAGGTCCGAGACAACGTGCAAATTTTGTTTGTTCATCAATTGCGAAACAACTTGTAAATCTAAAAAAGACAAAGCAAAAATATATTTTAAATCTCGGTAATATTTCTGCGCAACGTGATTTTACAGATGTGCGTGATGTAGTAAAAGCATATTGGCAAATTGCAAATCTAAAAGAAAATGAAAATTTTATTTTTAATGTTTCTTCAGGAATTCAAAGAACAATCAAAAATGTTATTCAACTTTTTGAAAAAATAATTGGCGAAGAAATTTCTATTAATGTAGAAAAAGGAAGACTTCGTGGATACGATATTCAACTAATGGCGGGAGATTCAACCTTAATAAAAAATATAACTGGGTGGAAACCAATAATCCCATTTGAGCAAACATTACAGGATTTGCTTAATTATTGGGAGCAAAAAGAGACAGAATAAACTTTTATCCAATTCAGTTTTTTTCTATCTTATAACCTATTTATATGAAAGCACTTATAACAGGTATAACCGGACAAGATGGATCATATTTGGCGGAACTTTTACTCGATAAAGGGTACGAAGTTCACGGAATAATTCGCAGAAGCAGTTCTTTTAATACGGGAAGAATTGACCACATTTATAACAATCCAAAATATATTGGCAAAGATTTTTATTTGCATTATGGTGATATAACAGATGGTAGTAATTTAAATCGTCTGCTCGAAAAAATTGCGCCAGATGAAATTTATAATCTCGCTGCGCAAAGTCACGTAAAAGTTTCTTTTGAAATTCCTGAATACACAGCACAAGTTGACGCAGTTGGAACTCTTCGATTTTTGGAAGCAATCCGGGAGACAAAAGTAAATACAAAATTTTATCAAGCATCAACAAGTGAACTGTTTGGAAAAGTTCAGGAAATTCCACAAAAAGAAACTACACCATTTTATCCACGCAGTCCGTACGGAGTTGCTAAATTATATGGCTACTGGATAATTGTAAATTACAGAGAGTCATATAATATTTTTGCTTGCAACGGAATTTTATTTAATCACGAATCACCGCGTCGTGGAGAAACATTTGTAACTCGTAAAATTACTTTAGGTGCTTCAAGAATTAAATTAGGATTGCAACAAAAATTGCTTTTAGGAAATTTAAACTCATCACGCGATTGGGGTTATGCACCAGAATTTGTTGAAGGAATGTGGCGAATATTACAACATTCAACTGCCGAAGATTTTATTTTAGCAACTGGTAAAACTACAACAATTAGAAAATTTACAGAACTTGCATTTGAAGAATTAGGAATAAAATTAAAATGGGAAGGGGAAGGAATAAATGAAAAAGGAATTGATTCAAAAACCGGGAATTCAATTATTGAAATCGATCCAAAATATTTTCGTCCAGCCGAAGTTGATTTATTAATTGGCGATGCTTCGAAAGCTGAAAAAAAATTAGGCTGGAAAGCAAAAACAAGTATTGAAGAATTAGTTCGGTTAATGGTAAAATCAGATTTTGAAAAAGTTCAAAAAAGGGGATTCTAGTGGAGAAAAATTCCAAAATATATATAGCTGGCCATAAAGGGTTAGTTGGTTCAGCGATTATGCGCCAACTCGTGAATGAAAATTTCACAAATATTATTTTTCGGTCGCATACTGATCTCGATTTGCTAAATCAAAAAGAAGTCGAAAATTTTTTCAAAGAAGAAACACCAGAATATGTTTTTCTAGCAGCTGCATTAGTTGGGGGAATAGAAGCAAATAACAACCGCCGCGCTGAATTTATTTACGGTAATTTGCAAATCCAGTGCAACGTAATTAATTCATCTTATTTAAATAATGTGAAAAAACTTTGCTTTTTAGGAAGCTCCTGTATTTATCCGAAACTCGCCCCGCAGCCAATGAAAGAAGAATATTTGCTCGATGGTAAATTGGAAGAAACAAACGAACCTTATGCAATTGCAAAAATTGCTGGAATAAAAATGTGTGAATCCTATAATCGCCAATTCGGAACAAATTATATTTCTGTAATGCCGACAAATTTATATGGACCGAATGATAATTTTGATCTCTCTTCATCGCATGTACTTCCTGCATTAATCAGAAAATTTATTGAAGCTAAAGAAAGTAATTCTCCAACTGTTAAAATTTGGGGAAGCGGAAAACCAAAAAGAGAATTTCTTTTTGTTGACGATATGGCTGAGGCAACAGTTTTTTTAATGCAGAATTATAATAGTTCAGAAATTATTAATATCGGTTCCGGGAAAGATATTTCAATTAGTGAGTTGGCTGAACTTTTAAAAGAGCTCACACGATTTAACGGTGAAATAATTTACGATTCATCGAAACCGGATGGAACTCCGAGAAAATTATTAGACGTTTCAAAAATTAATTCTCTTGGCTGGACTGCCGAAACTTCTTTGAAAGAAGGAATTAAAAAAACAATCGAGTGGTATCAAAATCAGAAAGTAGTTGTATAAGATTAATGCAAAATAAATATTGGTATGCAATTTATACTCGATCACGATTTGAAAAAAAAGTTAAATCAGAATTAGATTTAAAAAAAATTGAAACTTATTTGCCACTTTGGAAAGAAGTTTCTCAGTGGAGCGACAGAAAAAAAATAGTTGAAGTTCCTGTTTTTAAAGGTTATTTGTTTGTTCATATTGATTTAATAAAAGAACAAACAAAAATTTATGGCACAAAAGGAATTGTAAAATTTGTTTCCTTTAATGGAAAAATTGCAAAAGTAAATGAAAAAGAATTAAACTGGGTTCGACTTATTTTAAGTGAAACTGTTCGTCCGATAACTGATGTAAAAAAATTTGTAGCGGGAGATAAAGTTAGAATAAATAGTGGTCCATTAAGAGATGTTGAAGGTATTGTAAGTAGAACTTCAAAAAAATTAGTTCAAATTTATTTGGAGTCGATTAAGCAAGCAATTTATATTCAGGTAAACCCTGAAATATTAATTAAATGTTAAATTTTTGTAATTGTAATATTTTTTAGATTCAATTCAAGAAATAGTATGTGATATAAAGCAAACTGCACTTGAATTAAGAGTAAATAGTTAGTAAATGAAGGGAAATACGCTAAGTCGCGAATGTGACTGAAAGGGCGAAGCTGTAAATAGAGTAAAGTAAACATGAAAGAAATTTTTTTAAATAAAATTCAAAATAAAGAATTAGTTGTTGGTGTAATCGGACTCGGTTATGTTGGATTACCACTTGCGCTTTGTTTTGCAGAAAAAAATTTCAGTGTGATTGGGTTTGATGTTGATGAGGAAAAAATTGCAGATATATCAAATTCGAAATCTTACATAAAGCATATTTCCAATGAAAGAATATCATCGGCAGTAGATTCAAAAAAAATCAGAGCGACAAATAATTTTTCAGAATTAAAAAAGTGTAATGCAATATTAATTGCTGTTCCGACTCCGTTAAATAAAAACAGAGAGCCGGAAATGAAATATATTATTTCTACCTGCGAAGCAATAAAAGCAAATCTTCAAAGTGGGCAACTTGTTGTTCTTGAATCAACAACATATCCCGGTACAACAGAAGAAGTTTTAATTCAAATTTTAGAAGAGAGCGGATTAAAATGTAACAAAGATTTTTATGTTGCATTCTCTCCGGAAAGAGAAGATCCAAATAATCCAAATTTTAAAACTCAAACGATCCCAAAAGTAGTGGGATCAAATTCTGCAGATGGACTTGAAGTTGCAGAAAAACTTTATCAGCAAATAGTTAGCCGAACTGTTCCTGTCTCTTCGTTAAAAGTTGCTGAAGCAACAAAATTAGTTGAAAATATTTTTCGTTCTGTAAATATTGCACTTGTCAACGAATTGAAAATTACATTTATGAAAATGGGAATTGATATTTGGGAAGTGATTGATGCTGCTTCAACCAAACCATTTGGATACATGCCATTTTATCCCGGTCCCGGACTTGGTGGACATTGCATTCCAATCGATCCATTTTATCTAACTTGGAAAGCGCGCGAATATGGCGAAGCAACAAGATTTATCGAAATTGCAGGAGAAATTAATACTGTAATGCCAGACTTTGTTATTAAAAGAGTAATGGATGTTTTAAATGATTATAACAAGCCATTAAAGGGCTCAAAAATTTTAATTCTCGGACTTGCTTACAAAGCAAATGTTGACGACAATCGTGAGTCGCCTAGTTTTGTATTGATGAAAAAAATGGAAGAAAAAGGAGCTATCGTTTCTTATAATGATCCTCATATTCCAAAAATTCTTGCGACTAGAGAACACAACGAATTTACAGGAAGAACCTCTACAGAAATAAATGACAACTTTGATTTAATATTGATTGCAACTGCACATGACGAGTATAAAAAATTATCGTTTGATAAAATGAATTGTCCGATTGTTGATACAAGAAATATAGCCAAGGGAAAAAATGTTTATAAAGCATAATTAAGGAAATTATAGAATTCAACTTGATACTGCTTAAAGTTTACACTTAACAAAACTTTTATTAATATTTAAAAAATTATTATGACCAAATACATTTTATTTTTACTCTTTTTTACCGGAGAGATTATTTTATCTCAGCAAATCCCAGCAGAGCAATTAGAAGCACTTAAATCTAAAGCAAAAGAAATGGGAATGTCGGATGCTCAAATTCAACAACAGGCAAAAAGTGCGGGCTTTGATGTAAACCGATTTATTCAAGGTGAGATACAAATGCCGCCGAATCCAACTCCGGATAAAATAGTTGACTCAACTTTTTTTCCATTAAAAACAACTACAACGCCAGAAATAATTTTAAAAATTCCGGGATTCTCATCAAGAATTGATAGCACTATAAAATTAGAACCATTTGGATATAATGTTTTTAAAAGTGGTGGAAATATTTTCAATCAATCAATAAATGTTCCAACTCCTTTAAATTATCAAATTGGTCCTGGAGATGAAATTTTAATTACAATGTGGGGAGAAGCGCAGGCATTTTACCAATTCGCAGTAAATCGAGATGGACAAATTATTATTCCAACAGTTGGTCCGATAGTTGCGCAAGGTGTTACGGTTGAAACTTTACAAAAAAGATTGCTTTCTAAAATGACACCTTTTTATTCCGGATTAAAAAACGGTGGTGCGAATGCAAATACTTTTCTTGATGTCTCTCTTGGAAAGTTAAGAACAATCCAAATTTTTGTTCTTGGCGAAGTTCAAAACCCTGGTGGCTACGCTATTCCATCAATGTCAACTTCATTTTACGGATTATTAATTGCTGGCGGTCCAACAATAAATGGTTCGCTTCGAAATGTTTCTCTTATTCGAAGTGGAAAAACAGTTGCAACTCTCGACATTTACGATTTTTTACTTTCGGGAGATAAAACTGAAGATACAAGATTACAAGATGGAGATATTATTTTTATTAACAGAGTTGGTTTGCGTGTTGCTCTTGTTGGTAATGTTTTAAGACCTGCGATTTATGAATTCAAAGATAAAAATACTTTTGGAGATGCAATTACACTTTCAGGTGGATTATTATTCGATTCCTATTTTGATAAAGTTCATATTGAAAGAATTATTCCATTTGAAGAAAGAAATAAATACACAAAAGATATTTTAGATTTAGATTATCGTTTTGCAAATATAAACGAACTTAAAAAAAGTAAATTACAATTAGTTGATGGAGATATTATTACAGTTCAATCAATTTCAAATTTATTGGAAAACAGAATTTACATAAGTGGTAATGTTCGAAAGCCGGGAGTTCAGGAATTAAAAAAGAATATGCGTGTAAAAGATGCAATACTTCAAGCCGATAATGTTTTGAGCAATACTTTTATGGAAAGAGCTACACTTTTAAGAACACTTTCAAATGGATATAAAAAAATATTTTCGTTGAACTTAGCAAATGCAATGAGAGGAGATTCTACTAATAATATTTTACTTGAATCTCTCGACTCTCTAACAATTTACGATCAAAAATATTTTTTTCCACAACACACAGTTGAAATAATGGGAGCTGTGCGAAAACCGGGAAGGTTTAATAGATATGTAAATATGACACTTGCCGATTTAATTGTTTCCGCCGGTGGATTGACTGAAGAATCTAGTTTTAACAGAATTTATATTTCCAATAAAGATACATCAGAAATTGGAAAATTTGCAAAAGTAAGATTTGTTGATTTACCTGAAAATTATTGGCAATCACCAAAAAATTCAAAAGTAATTCTTGATGACTATGATTATGTTTATGTTCCTTTCAATCCAAAAATTGTGAAGCAGCGATATGTTACAATCAATGGTGAAGTATATTATCCCGGACAGTATGTTCTAGAAAATGAAAATGAAGTAATTTCCGAATTGATTACAAGAGCAGGTGGTATAAAAGAAAATGCATATTTAGATGGCTCGCGATTATTTAGAACTAAAAATAACGCCGGACTAATTTCTGTTGACTTTACAAATATAATTAATGAAGGTGGGAAGGAAGATATAGAGCTTGAAGAGGGAGATATAATTACAATCGAACGTGATTTTAAAATAGTTTATGTCCGAGGCGAAGTTATAATTCCTTCAGCTGTAAGATATATTTCTGGAAAGTCTTTAGCTTATTATTTAAATCAAGCTGGTGGTATTTCTGAAGATGGTGATTACGATAGAGTTAGCGTAACGATGCCAAATGGTAGAAAGTGGGAAGATGGTTGGATTTATGATGATGAAATAATTTCTGGAAGTGTAGTTTACGTACCACTAAAAATAAAACAAGAAGAAAATATAATTCCGATATTGAGAGATTGGTCAACAATAATAATGAGTATGGTTACGATGTTAGTTACAATAGTACAAATAACAAAATAAATGAATCAACAAGAAGAAATAAATCAAGAAGTAGAAATTGATTTTGGGAAGTACGTTCGAATAATTTGGAATGGAAAAATATTCATAATTATTTTAACGACTATAATAACTTTATTATCAGTTGGATATAGTTTGATTGTCCCCGAAACATTTAAATCATCTATAACAATATTGCCAGAAAGTGGCGGCGGAAGAATGAGTTCACTTGGCGGCTTATCTGATTTAGCGGCATTAGCGGGAGTAAATGTACCGAGTGAAGCGTCACTTACAAAATTATATCCTTCGATAATTAAAAGTGAAGCGGTACTTCAAAAAGTAATTTTAAAAAAATATCAAACAAAAAAAAATAAAGATTCTCTAAACTTAATTCAAATTTGGGAAATTGAAGAGCCGACTTTTCAAAAATCATATGAAGAAGCTTTAAAAACAATTAGAAAAGAATTGAAAGTAACTCTCGACAATAAAACAAGTTTACTTACGCTCGAAATAGAAACTGAGGATGCACAATTAAGTGCAGTTATTTTAAATTATATAGTTTGGCAACTTGATAATTTTATTCAAACCAAAAAAACATCATCTGCTAGCAATCAAAGAATTTTTGTTGAAGGAAGATTAGTAGAAATTAAAGTGGAATTAACAATTGCAGAAAATAAATTAAAAGATTTCCGCGAACAGAATAGAATGATCGTATCTTCTCCGGAATTATTACTACAACAAGAAAGATTATTACGAGAAGTAATCATTAACACGACAATTTATACAGAACTAAAAAAACAATTTGAAGTTGCTAAAATCGAAGAAGTTAAAGATATTCCAATTATAAATGTAATGGATAAAGCAAGAGCAAATGCAAATAGAGAGAGTCCGAAGAGAAGAAATATTGTAATGGCAACATTTTTTATTAGTTTATTGGGCGCTGTTGGATTAGAAATATTTAGAAAAACATTTAACGGATTTTCATTTTTAAAAGGATAAAATGTTAAAAAGAAGATGGAAGCAAGTTTTTGTATTTACTAATCTAATAAATGATTTGTTTGTATTTATTGTTAGTGCACAACTATGCAAATTATTAGCACCTTCATTATTGAAAAATGGTTCCATCGGAGAGATCCCAATTGATTTTTTAAGTTTATTTATTTTAATCTATATTTTATTTTCTTCAGTCGAAGGATTGTATCGGGGAAGTTATCACATCTCGATCGCACGTTACACATTCGGATCATTTAAAACGCTACTTCAAACTTCATTAGTAATAGTTACAATTTTAGTTTTTACTAAATATGAGAATCTGGAAAGAGGAGACTTAGTTTTATTTATTTTAACATCATCAATATTAATATTTATCTCGAAATTATTGTTGAAAAAATTAAATTCCATTATGCAGAATTATGGATATGGAGTTCAGCGTTCACTTGTGATTGATCCGGAACATTTTTCGGAAACGCTTATGAAGAGATTAATTTATAATCCTTATTTAGGATATGATATTATTGGTTTTGTTGGCAAATCTAAAAACTATAAAACTGATCTTAATAAATATAATTTAAATGAATTGCAAACTGTGTTAAATTCCGAAAAAATAGAAACCCTATTTATACCTTCAACAGATTTATTATTAAATGGATACCAAAAACTTTTAAAACATACAAAAGATTCTAATTTAAATATTAAAGTATTATCACCAACATCTGAATTATTATTAAAACACTCAGGAATTTTCGACTTAGTTGGAGTGACATTTTACGATTCATCATTTGATTCAAAATATTCAGTAATTAAAAAATATCTAAAGAGAGTATTTGATATTATTGGGAGTAGTATACTATTATTAATATTATCTCCACTGTTCATAGTTGTAAGTTTATTAATTTTAGTTGAAAGTGGATGGCCAATAATTTATAAACAGAAACGTGCTTCATTCAAAGGGGGGGTTGTATTTGAATTTATTAAATTCAGAAGTATGGTTTCCGATGCAGAACAATTACGCGAGGAAATGGATGAACTTAATGAATCTGATGGTGTATTATTTAAAATGAAAAAAGATCCCCGTATAACTAAACTTGGTAAATTCATAAGAAAATTTAGTATCGACGAATTACCGCAATTAATTAATGTATTAAAAGGTGAAATGAGTTTAGTTGGACCTCGACCATTGCCAATTATAGATATGGAAAAAATGAATTTTTCAAATGAATTTTGGCAAGCTATTAAAAGAAGAAGTAATGTAAAACCGGGAATGACCGGATTATGGCAAGTTTATGGTAGAAGCAATATTAAGTCCAATGAGATGATTTTGCTTGATTTGTATTATGTCGAAAATTATTCTGTTTTGTTTGATTTGGAAATAATTTATCAAACAATTCCAGTTGTAGTCTTCGGCAAAGGGGCTTGGTAGTACTAAAATAAATATTCAGTTTTACTTTATCTAAAATAAATTTATGCAAATTTCAATTATAGGAACCGGATATGTAGGGCTTGTTGCAGGCGTTTGTTTTGCCGAAAGTGGAAACAATGTAATCTGTGTTGACAATAATAATGCAAAACTTGCAAAACTTGAAAAAGGAATTTCACCAATTTTTGAACCGGGGTTAACAGAATTACTTAAAAAAAATCTTTCTCAAAAAAGAATCACATTTACAGATAATTTAAAAAATGCAGTTCAAAAAAGTAATATTATTTTTTTAGCTCTGCCAACTCCTCCGCAGGGAAATGGTGAGGCAGATTTAAAATATATTTTAGAAGTTGCCGAAAAAATTGGAGAGTATTGCAACGGGTATAAACTTATTGTAACAAAAAGTACAGTTCCTGTTGGAACAACAAAAAATATTTTTAAAGTAATTTCACAAAAAACAAATTGGAATTTTGATGTCTGTTCAAATCCTGAATTTTTAAAAGAGGGTTCGGCAATATTTGATTTTCAAAAACCGGACAGAGTTATTGTAGGTGCCGAAAACGATAAAGCATTTTCAATCATGAGTGAATTATATTCTCCCTTTGTTCGCTCTGGAAACCCAATAATTGAAATGGATATCGCAAGCTCCGAATTAAGTAAGTACGCCGCAAATGCATATTTAGCTACAAAAATTTCATTTATGAATTATATTTCTATTTTATGTGAAAATGTTGGAGCAGATATTGAAATGATACGTCGTGGAATCGGAACTGATCCGAGAATTGGAAATCAATTTTTATTTGCTGGACTTGGATATGGCGGTTCATGTTTCCCGAAAGATGTAAAAGCATTAATTAAGACTTCTCAAAAAAATAAAATGAAATTTTCAATTCTCGAAAATGTTGAAGAAGTTAATTTAGAACAGAGAAAAAGATTTGTCCAAAAAATCTTAATTTATTTTAAAGGAAGTATAAAAAATAAAAAATTAGCAATTTGGGGATTATCATTTAAACCAAACACAGACGATATGAGAGATGCTCCATCAATTACAATTATAAATGAGTTAGAAAAAAAGGGTGCAAATATATTCGTTTATGACCCTGTTGCAATGGAAGTCGCTAAAAATGTATTGCCAAAAAATACTCATTATGGAAAATCGGCAACCGAAATCCTGAAAGATGCAGATGCATTAATTATCGTAACTGAGTGGGGAGAGTTTCGAACTCCGGATTTTAAAAAAATTAAATTAGTTATGAAATCGCCAGTTATTTTTGACGGAAGAAATATTTATGATCCAAAAGTTCTTCAGGAAAATGGTTTTATTTATTCCGCAATAGGCAGAAAAAATATTTAATAAAATGAAACTTAAAGATTTATTTTGGGATTATAGTTTTAATGAGGCGGAATTGAGATCGTTACTTGAAGGAAAAGTTAATAAAGTTTCACATCTGGATAAAGCCCGACTATATGCACGAATTCTTACTTCAATGAGATGGTATGAGATAGTTGATTTAGTAGGCAAAGAAAGACTTGAAGAGCTTTTAGATGATGAGGTATTAACAAAAATATATTCAAAAGACCTTAGAAGAAAATTTACAATTGCTAAAAGAATATTACATCAATAAACTTTACCCACTTCAAGATATAGTATTAAACGAAATAGCAAAGTACGATACAGATTTTTATTTGACAGGATGAACAGCATTAAGCAGATGTTATCTGCACCATAGATTTTCAGACGATTTAGATTTTTTTGTTAATGGTAAAGAAAATTTTACAATTTTATATAAAAAATGTACTAAAGGATTAATCGAAGCAAACTTAGAAATTATTATAGACAAAGAGTCAAGCGATTTTGTCCGAATAAATTGTGTAAGTAATAATATTAAACTGAAAATCGATTTTGTAAATGATATCCCTTATCGCTCTGATTCCACAATTAATACACCTATTTATTTAAGAACTGATTCCTGGTGGAATATATTATCAAACAAAATTTGTGCATTAGAAAGAAGAGAAGCAAAGGATGTAACCGATATTCTTTTTATTTGCAGAAAATATAGTTTTTCCTGGGATGATGTTTTTATCGAAGCAAACAAAAAAACAACTTATATAGATGCTCTGGATATAAGTGTAATAATCGATCAGTTTCCAGTTGAATATTTTTCAAAAGTGAATTTTTGTAATGAATTAAATTTAAACGATGCACTTGTGGATTTAAAAGCAATTTCAAAAGATATTTTAGAAAAAAAGGAAAATTCGATTTATAAACTCTTTAGAAATTAGTTTATGCCAATCTCAGTTATAACAGGCGGCGCAGGATTTTTAGGTTCACATTTATCTGATAGATTAATTGCAGAAGGTCATTCTGTAATTTGCATTGATAATCTTTTAACCGGAAGCGTAAAGAATATTGAGCATTTATCTGTCAATAAAAATTTTACTTTTATTAAACATGATGTAACAAAATATCTTGAAGTAAAAGGAGAAGTAAATTTTATTTGGCATTTTGCATCACCCGCTAGTCCAATTGATTATTTAAAACTTCCAATACAAACTTTAAAAGTTGGTTCACTCGGTACACATAATGCGTTGGGACTTGCGAAAGCAAAAAATGCAAGGTTTCTACTTGCATCAACTTCTGAAGTTTATGGCGATCCGGAAGCTCATCCGCAACCGGAAGAATATTGGGGCAATGTAAATCCCGTTGGACCGCGAGGTGTGTACGATGAAGCAAAGCGGTTTGCCGAAGCGATGACGATGGCCTATCATCGATATCATGGAGTTCAGACGAGAATTGTTCGTATTTTCAATACATACGGTGAACGGATGCGGGTAGATGACGGCCGTGCAATTCCTGCTTTTGCTTCGCAGGCATTACGCGGGGATGATGTTACTGTGTTTGGAGATGGTTCGCAAACTCGTAGCGTCTGTTATGTTTCTGATCTGATCGATGGAATTTATAAATTAATGATGTCCGATTACGTAATGCCGGTGAATATCGGAAATCCCGAAGAGCTGACAATGCTGCAATTGGCTCAGGAGATTATTGGCTTAACAAACAGCAAAAGCAAAATTGTGTATAAAGAATTGCCGGTGGATGATCCAAAAATACGGCAGCCGGATATTTCTAAGGCAAAAAAGATATTACAATGGGAACCAAAGATAGCGAGAGCTTCCGGACTGATGAAAACGATAAAATATTTTCAGACGAAAATCATCAAAAATAAATTAAGAAGTGATATTCATGGAGAACAATAATGACTGCAGGTGAACTAAGGAAAAATATCCACGATTTAGTAAAGCAATACCACGATGTGGCATTTGCAAAAAAGGAATTTGTTGCTGGAAAAGATAAAGTATTTTATGCAGGCAGGGCGTTTGACGAAAAAGAGATTGTGAATCTTGTCGATTCTTCTCTCGATTTTTGGCTGACAGCTGGCCGGTATACCGAATTATTTGAAGAGCGCCTTGGTAATTTTTTAAATTGCACCAATACTATTCTGGTAAACTCAGGTTCATCTGCAAACTTAGTTGCAATGAGCACACTCACATCTTCCAAATTAGGTGATCGTGCATTAAAACCGGGCGATGAGGTTATTACTGTTGCAGCCGGTTTTCCGGCTACCGTTACACCGATCATTCAAAACAGATTAATACCGGTCTTTGTTGATGTCGAACTTGGAACATATAATGTTATTGCAGAGAGGATAGAAGCTGCCATTTCTCCTAAAACAAAAGCTATTTGTATTGCCCATACTCTTGGAAATCCTTTCGATCTGGGTACGGTTATGGATATTGCAAAAAAGCATAATCTTT
>SXGT01412701.1_pt1 | contig 14230 bp, 13 predicted proteins | sample 3176221 | NCBI WGS metagenome assembly SXGT01 (sample SAMN11356862, study PRJNA531348) | freshwater metagenome | isolation source: freshwater sample F1-120 | place: China: Fuxian Lake, Yuxi | collected 2017-12-25 | reverse complement strand
GCGCCGCGCCAGCGTGGCAATAGGGAGGCGTGGATGTTCAGGCAACCAGCGGCAGGGGTTTCAAGAATCGTGCGTGGCAGGATCAGGCCGTAAGCGGCCACCACCATCACGTCGCAGCCAGTGGCCTTAATACGTGCCGCTGCTTCCGCGTTGTCTTTTAGTCGCGGCGGTTGATCGACGGCGATGTGGTGTCGCAGAGCCACCTCCTTGACCGCGCTCGGACGCAAGCGCATGCCGCGCCCGGAGGGACGGTCTGGCTGGGTCAAAACCAGCGGCACCTCGAACCCGGCGGCGAGAATGGCCTCCAGGGCCGTGGCGGCGAACGCCGGTGTGCCGGCGAACACGATTTTCTGGACCATGGGTTCAGGGGCGCGAGGCGCCTCACGCGTCCTTGCGACGCCCTTTCTTTTCCATCTTGGCGCGAATCCGGCTCTGCTTCAAGCGCGACAGGTACTCCACGAACACCCTACCCTCCAGATGATCCATTTCGTGCTGAATGCAGACGGCCAACAGCTCGCGTGCCTCGCCACGGAAAGTCTCGCCGCTGGCGTTTTCGGCTTCGTATTCGATGTACTGTGCCCGCGCCACCTCTTCATAGACACCGGGGACGGAAAGGCATCCTTCTTCATACATCTGGCGTCCGTTGGACTTGAGGATGCGCGAATTGACCAGCACCAATAAGGCATCCCGGCTGTCCGACGTATCGATCACGATGACGCGTTGGTGAACGTTGACTTGCGTTGCTGCCAGACCAATTGCAGGCGCTTCGTACAAGGTTTCGGCCATGTCAGCCACCAGTTTGGCGAGGTTTTCGTCAAACACGCTCACTGGCGTCGCAATTTTGTGCAGACGTGGATCGGGATAGGTCAAAATCTTTAAAAGTGCCATGGTTCAAGTGTTGCGCGGATGCATAACCGGTTGGGTTCGGACGTTGCAAGAACGGGAAAAAGGCTTGCTAATCAAGGCGATTGGATGCTAAATTTAAACTGCTTTTGTAAAACAATCCAGCCGCATGATAAAGTGTATTTGTAAATGCGGCGCCAAGTGGCTTGAATCAAGGTTTGGCACCGTGCGTGGTCGATACTTTTTTGGTCCGTGCGGAAGTGCTTCGAGGAGAGGGCGTATGCGGAAACTGGTGCTTTCAGTGGTATTTGCCGGCTTGACTGCCACTTCGGTCTTCGCGCAGGTAGGCGGTGCGCCCCATTTGGTGCCGAATGCCCCTGATCGTTATGTCGTGGTTCCCGGCGATACGCTGTGGGGAATTTCGGGCAAGTTCCTCAAGGACCCTTATCGCTGGCCGGATGTCTGGGAGCCGAACAAGGCGGACATCAAGAACCCTCATCGGATTTATCCCGGCAACGTGATCTTGCTGGATCGCGCCGGGGAAACGCCGCGCTTGCGCCTCGCCACGGTCAAGGTCGAGCCGCGGGTACGCAGGGAGGCCGAGGCCGCAGCAATTCCGTCGATCCCGGCCGGCGTCATCGAGCCTTTCCTGTCTGCCCCGCTCGTGATTGAAGAGGGCGGATTGGCTAATTCGCCCAAGATTGTCGCCACCCAGGAAGGGCGGGTCTATCTGGCCCAGAACGACTTGGCTTACGTGACGGGAACTGTGCCGGATAACGTATCTAGCTGGCAAGTCTATCGTCCGGGCAAAGCCTTTATCGACCCGGACACGAAGGAGAATCTCGGCTACGAAGCTACGTATCTGGGCAGCGCGCGCCTTGAGCGCAAAACCAATCCGCTGACTTTCCGTGTTACGGACTCCAAACAGGAGATCGGCACCGGAGATCGCCTGGTAGCTGCATCCGCCCCGGTGTTGGTGAACTACACGCCGCGGGCACCTCAAACCGATATTCGTGCCAAGGTGCTTTCCACTTACGGCGGCGCGCGTGAGGCGGGCAGCAACCAGATCATCACCATCTCAAAGGGCAAGCGCGACGGCGTCGAATTGGGCCATGTGCTGGCGCTTTACAGCTTTGGCAGCACGGTGAAGAATCGTACCGATGCGCTGGACCGTTCAACCACGACGGTGACGCTGCCGGATGAGCGCAATGGCTTGATTTTCGTTTTTCGCGTGTTCGACAAAGTGTCGTATGCACTCGTGATGAGCGCTACCCAAGGGGTGAAAGCCGGGGACATTGCGCGCAAGCCTTGAGTTGCGGCCATCGGGTAAGATCAAAGGGCGCGGGCAACCGCGCCCTTTTGCATTCTTGTCCGCATTCTTGTCAAACCTTCCTGTGCCAGCTGTTGCAGATTTGACCGATTGGCTGCGCTTGGCGCTGACCCCGGGCCTGGGTGACGCGACGGCCCGCAAGCTTCTTGCCCGATTCGGGCTGCCGGAGCAGATTTTCGCTGCGCCTTATGGTGAGCTGGCGCAGTCGGTTGGTGAGGCACAGGCCCGCCGGGTAGCAGAGGCCAGGGCAGATGCCGCGATTCAAGACCGTATTGAGGAAGCCCTGCGTTGGCTGGAGGCTCCTGGGAGCCATGTGGTGACCCTGGCGGATGTGGACTATCCGCGCAGCCTGCTCGATATCCCGGCTCCGCCTGCGGTTCTCTATTTGAAGGGACGCCGAGAGCTGCTCGGCGGTCCTGCCGTGGCAGTGGTGGGCAGTCGCAACGCGACTGCCCAGGGCATCGCCAACGCCGAGCAGTTTGCTGCGGCCTTGAGTCACGCGGGGTATGCGGTGGTCAGCGGCCAGGCCTTGGGGATCGATACGGCAGCGCACCGTGGCGGGCTCACCGGTGTCGGTTCAACGATTGCCGTGATCGGTACCGGGGCGGATGTGGTCTATCCGGCGCGCAATCGCAGCCTCGCTCATGAGATAGCGGAAAAGGGTTTGATTGTCAGTGAATTTCCCCTCAAGACTCCCGCTCTGGCGGAAAACTTCCCGCGACGCAACCGGATCATCAGCGGTTTGTCGCGCGGGGTAGTGGTCATCGAAGCGGCATTGCGTAGCGGGTCCCTGATTACGGCGCGCCTGGCAGGGGAGCAGGGACGTGAGGTTTTTGCGATTCCCGGCTCGATTCACTCGCCCTTGTCCAAGGGGTGCCACCTGCTGATCAAGCAGGGGGCCAAGCTGGTCGATGCGGTGGAGGACATCCTGGAGGAACTCGGCACACCGCCGCTGCAGGCAGGTGCCTCGCCGCAGGGCGTGGCCGCGCCGGCTGCCCTTGCCGATGGGCTCGGCGCCTTGCTCGAACAGATCGGCCACGATCCTGTTACTGTGGACGTGTTGGCCAGGCGCACCGGGCAGGCGGCAGACCAACTGGTCGCCGCACTGATGGAACTGGAGCTGGCCGGCCGCGTGGCGCAACTGCCGGGCGGGCGTGTACAGCGCGTGGGATCCTGAGAGGAGAGCAGCATGTTTGAGGTACTGGCCCATCTGTATCAGAACTGGTTTGACTGCGAGAGCTGCCCGGACCCCGATACCCTGATGCTCAAGTTCAAGGTGGCCGGCTTTGAGGACGAGGAGATCGAGGACGCCATGGATTGGCTGGGAAGCATGGCCGAGAGCGACCTGTCGGTGTTGCCGGAATCGTTTGCCGACCACCAGACCTTCCGCGCCTACCATCCCTCGGAAACCCAGCAGCTTTCCACCGAATGCCGCGGCTATCTCGAATTTCTGGAGACGCGTGGGGTGATCGATCCGATCGAGCGCGAACTCATCATCGCGCATGCGCTGTCTTTACCGCAAGGGGCGCCGGATCTGGGCCAGTTGCGTATGGTCGTGCTGATCGTTCTATGGGCGCAAGGCACCGAACTGGACCCGCTGGTGGTCGAGGAATTGCTGCCGGATTTTGGCGACCGCGTGATTCAATAGTCGCCAAACCGCGGCGCGAACTTCCGCATGCCGCGAAAACCGTTGTGGCACAAGGGTTTGTGCGTGATTGCGGGGATTGTCGAAAAATTACCCCTTGCATTGTGCCGCGCTCCAGCCTTAGACTTGCGCGCCTTGAGAAATTGTGCGGTGTCCAATCGCCGCTCTTCGCAAAACAACAGGAACTATGGGCAAGGCTCTGATCATTGCCGAGAAACCCTCGGTGGCAACCGATATTTCGCGCGCGCTGGGCGGCTTCAAGAAGGTCGCCGACTATTACGAATCGGACGAATTTGTCCTCTCCTCTGCAGTCGGCCATCTGGTCGAAATCGCCGCTCCGGAGGAATTCGAGGTCAAGCGCGGGAAATGGAGTTTCGCGCACCTGCCGGTGCTGCCGCCGCATTTCGATGTCCGGCCGATTCCGAAAAGTGAGGACCGGCTCAAGCTGTTGACCAAGCTGATCAAGCGCAAGGATGTGGATAGCCTGATCAATGCCTGCGATGCCGGGCGTGAAGGCGAGTTGATTTTTCGACTGATTGCGCAGCACGCAGCCAGCAAGAAGCCGGTCAAGCGCTTGTGGCTGCAGTCGATGACGCAAGGGGCGATTGTGGACGGCTTCGCCAAGCTGCGCGAAGACCGTGACATGCTGCCGCTGGCCGATGCCGCGCGCTGCCGGTCGGAGGCCGATTGGCTGATCGGCATCAATGGCACCCGCGCCATGACCGCCTTCAACAGTAAAGAAGGTGGCTTCTATCTCACCACCGTGGGCAGGGTGCAAACGCCGACTCTGGCGCTGCTGGTCGAACGTGAGGCAAAAATCCGCGCGTTCAAGGCGCGCGATTACTGGGAAGTGCATGCCAGCTTCGGCGCCAGTGCGGGGGAGTATCCCGGCAGATGGTATGACCCGAAGTTCAAGAAGGCCGAAGACGACGAGCATGCGCGCACCGAGCGCCTCTGGCAGGAAAAAGACGCTGCGGCAATTGTTGAAGCCTGCAGCGGACAAACCGGCATTGTCACCGAAGAGACCAAGCCGACCACCCAATCCGCACCACCGCTGTTTGACCTGACCACCCTGCAGCGCGAATGCAACGGACGCTTCGGCCTGTCGGCGCGCAATACCCTGGCGGTGGCGCAGGCATTGTATGAACGGCACAAAGTGCTGACTTATCCGCGAACCGATTCGCAGCGCCTGCCGGAGGATTATGTCCCGACGGTGAAGAAGACCATGGAAATGCTCAAGGAGAGCCGTACCTACGTGGTACCGGCCGGGCAGATCCTGAAGCAGGGCTGGATCAAACCGAACAAGCGCATCTTCGACAACAGCAAGGTGTCGGACCACTTTGCCATCATTCCGACGCTGCAAGCACCCAAGGCACTTTCGGAGATCGAGCAGAAAGTCTACGATCTGGTGGTCAAGCGCTTCCTGGCGGTGTTCTTTCCGTCAGCCGAGTTTTTGCAGACGACGCGGATTACCGAAGTGGCGGGGCACTCCTTTAAGACCGAAGGCAAGGTACTCACCAACGCCGGCTGGCTGACGGTCTATGGCAAGGCCGTGCAGGAAGATGAGGCGACGCTGGTAGCGGTATCGAATAACGAAAAGGTGCAGGTGAAGTCGGTCGAATCACGCGCCAACCAGACCAAGCCGCCGGCGCGCTATTCCGAAGCCACCTTGCTGTCAGCGATGGAAACGGCCGGCCGCCTGGTGGAGGACGATGAACTGCGCGAAGCGATGGGGCAAAAAGGGCTGGGCACGCCGGCCACCCGCGCCGCCACCATCGAAGGCTTGATTCGTGAGGAATACCTGCATCGCAATGGGCGCGAACTGCAACCGACCGCGAAGGCGTTTTCGCTCATGTTCGCGCTGCAACACTTTGGTGTGACCGAGCTGGCTTCGCCTGAGTTGACCGGGGAATGGGAGTACAAGCTCAAGCAGATGGAGCAGGGGGCTTTGAAGCGCGAAGACTTCATGCAGCACATCAATGAAGCCACGCAGGACATGGTGAACCGGATCCGGGACGGCAACATCCCCGATACTGCCTTTGCGACGGTCGATGCGCCTTGCCCCAAGTGCGGTGGTCTGGTGCAGGAAAATTACCGCAAGTTCCAGTGCCTCTCATGTGATTTTTCGCTCTGGAAAGTGGTGTCCGGTCGTGAATGGTCGGCAGAAGAGGTGGCCACCCTGATTCGCGACGAGAACATCGGGCCGCTGACCGGTTTTCGCAGCAAGATGGGACGGCCGTTTGCCGCTTCCTTGAAGCTCAACGCCGAGTTTCGTGCCGAGTTCGATTTCGGCCAGAGCCTCGATTCGGACGAAGAGGCGCCTGACTTTTCCGCCCAAGAGAGTGTGGGTGCCTGTCCAAAATGTGCGGCCAGCGTCTATGAACATGGTTCCGGCTATGTGTGCGAAAAAGCCACCGGGCCGGCGCGCACCTGCGATTTCCGTTCTGGACGCATCATCCTGCAGCAGGAGATTACCCGCGAGCAGATGACCAAGCTTCTCAGTTCCGGACGTACTGATCTGCTGACCGATTTTGTATCCAATCGCAGCCGTCGCAAGTTCAAGGCTTTTCTGGTCAAGCAGCCTGACGGCAAGATCGGTTTCGAATTCATGCAACGTGCGGTCAAACCGGGCGCGGCGGCGGATGGCGAAAAAGCCCCGGCCAAGCGAGCCGCATCACGCAAGCTGACCGCGGAAGAGCCGGCGCCTGCAGCACCGGCGAAACGGACGCCTGCACGCAAGACAGCAGCAGTGAGCAAGGCGCCGGCCAAGACCATCGCCAAAAAGGCGCCTGCCAGGAAAGTGGCAAGCAAGGCCGTCAAAAAGACTGCCAAGAAGGCGGCGAAGCCGGCCTCTTGAGCCGGGGCTGCTGAGGCTCGGCATTTTGGGGTAAATCCCCCAGGCGCCTGAAGGCTTCAGGCCAGGCTGCAGGTAAGTGCACATTTATTCGTGTGCGTTAAACTTGCGCGCCTTTTTACTGTCGAATCGTGGCCGGAATGGAATCCGGCACGTCCGGCATCAACTTCATACCCGATCAGGAGACGTTTCATGATGCGTCGTCACGTTCTGTCCGTGCTTGCCACCTCCGTGGCGCTCGGCTTTTCTGCCGCTGCGCCCGCAGTACTCGCGCAGGCCTGGCCAGCCAAACCGATTCGCTTGATCATCCCGTTTGCCCCGGGCGGCACCACCGACATCGTTGCCCGCATCGTCGGCGACAAGCTTGGCCGAGAGCTGGGCCAGCCGGTCCTCCTCGAGAACCGCGCCGGTGGCGGTGGCACGGTAGGGGCGGATCTGGTTGCCAAAGCACCTGCCGACGGCTACACCATCGGGATGGCGACGGTGTCGACCATGGCTACCAACCCGGCTACCAATCCGCGCATGCCCTACGATTCGCTCAAGGATTTCACCCCCGTCACCAATTTGGTCAACGTGCCCAATGTGATGACGGTTAACCCGACCAAGCTGCCGGTGAAAGACATGAAGGAATTGGTCGCGCTGCTCAAGCGTAGCCCCGGCAAGTTTTCCTACGCCTCCTCGGGTAGCGGCGGCATTTCACATCTCGATGGCGAGGCCTTCAAGGTCATGACCGGTACGTTCCTCGTCCACATTCCGTATCGTGGCTCCGGCCCGGCACTCAATGACACGATTGCCGGCCAGGTCGATGCCCAGTTTGACAACCTGCCTTCCAGCCTGCCGCACATCAGGAGCGGCAAGCTCAAGGCAATGGCTGTGATGTCTGACAAACGGGTCGAGAGCCTGCCCGACGTTCCGACGTTTGCGGAAGTGGGCTTGAAGGATGTCAACAACATGGCCTGGTATGGTCTGGTGGCACCGGCCGGCCTGCCGCGCGACATCCAACAGAAAATTCATGCCGCAGCGGTCAAGACCCTGAACGATCCGGACGTCAAGAAGCGCCTGGCGGATGGTGGTTCGACGGTGGACGGTGGTACGCCCGAGCAGTTCACCCAGCTGGTGCAGCGCGAACTGGCGCTGCGCAAGGACATCGTGAAGAAGCAGAAGATCGTGCTGGAGTAACCGGACTCCAATTGCCAAATGAAATACGCCAGCATTCGCTGGCGTTTTTCATGGTGCGCATGGTGCGCATGGTGCATTTGGTTGCGTACTCGCCCGTCATGGCAGGACCAGCACTCAGCGCCTTCTGGCGCTGCGCAAGGACATGGTGCGTCAGCCGCGTCAGGGTGTGGCGCGTGCCGCATTCGCCGCAATCAATTCTGCGATGTGCGGCAGGAGCGCGGGTGGCAAGTCATGTCCCATGCCGTCGAGGACTTCCAGACGGGCATCGCGAATCTTGCGCGCCAGATCCAGCCCGCAGGCAAGCGGCACCAGCGGATCCGCCCGGCCGTGCATGACCAACGTTGGTGCGTGAATCCCCGAGAGCGTGTGCGAGCGATCGCCCGAGGCGGCGATGGCCACCAACTGGCGCGCCACCCCCGGGGGGTAGTAGCTGCGCCGCACGCTGCGCTCCACCTTGGTTCGCAGCATTGCATCGCTGACGGGAAAGCCCGGGCTGCCGATCACGCGCCAGATCTTGATGCCATGTTCGACGCGTCCCTCTACCGTTTTGGTATCGCGCGGACGTGACAGCAAGGCGCGCCGCGCGCGCACCGTCGGTCCGGGCAAATGGCGCGCCCCGCTCGAGGTCATGATCAGTGCAAGTGAGCGCACTCGTGCCGGTTGCGCTGCTGCCAGGTGCTGCGCGATCATGCCGCCCATCGACACGCCGACCACATGGCAGGATGTGATGCCCAGCGCGTCCAGCAGGCCCGCAACATCATCGGCCATGTCAGCGATCAGATAAGGCGCACGAATCTTCCAGCCCAGGGCATGGCGGATTCCCGCTGCCACCAGGTTGGGCATGCCGCTGGCGTCCATCCGGGAGGACAAGCCGATGTCGCGGTTATCGAAGGTGATCGGCCGGAAACCCCTGTCCACCAACGATGTGAGCAGTTCATCCGGCCACGCCGTCAATTGCATGCCGAGGCCCATGATGAGCAGTAGCGGTATGCCACCCTGGCTCCCGTGCATTTCGACCTCAAACGTGAGGCCGTTCGCCGCTACCTGCATCAGGTGCGGTCAGGCGTCTTGAAGAACCACTTGCGCGTGCCGCTGGCATCAAAGGGCTGCCACTTGCCTTCCACCTGCCCCAGCCGGTCGGCAATCGCATACAGCGCGGTTGGATTCAAGCCCATGCCGAAATGACTGGCCTGGATTTCAATGTTCTCTGTCAGCGGGCCGGGTTCGTTGAGGCTGCATTGCCAGGCGACGATGCCGTCAGATTTCGAGTAAAGCGAAGTGGTGGGCACCGGCGGCGCTGTGCGAATCTGCTCGTGCAGCTCGAAATCGTCGATCTTGTGGCCGCTGACGAGCTGATACAGCCGCCATGCATTGGTGGCTTTCGGATTACCGGTGAAAGGCGTGCCCAGCGTGATCACGCAACGGGTCAATTTTGGAATGGCCTTGGCAATTTCCCGAGCGTAGATGCCGCCCAGGCTCCAGCCGACCAGGCTGACCTTGCGCCCGTGCATCTTGTGCAGTTCCTTCACATGCTCGATACAACCGGCCAGCACGCCGGGCCGCGGTCCGAAATTGAGGCCGTAGTTCCACGGGTGGGGGGCGTAGCCGCGTTCGCGCAGGTACTGGCGCAAGGGGTAGGTGGACACATCGTTGGCCGCCAGCCCGGGTAGCACCAGCACCGGATGGCCGTCCCCCTTCTCTGCCGAGCGCAACATCGGCATCGCGGCCAGGGCAGCGCCGTACTCCCACAAGGCGCGCCCCTCGAGCAACATCATCCAGGCAGACGGGGCGCGGATTTCAGCCGGGGCGGATGATTCCGCAGGACGCGCAGTGCGTGATGTGCGTGATGTGCGTGATGTGCGTGATGTGCGTGATGTGCGTGATGTGCGTGATGTGCGTGAGGAGGGCGCCGCGCGTGGGGGTCGTGGAGCAGAAGCGGCGGCCGTAGCGAGGGGCACGGGAGCTCCTTTGGAACGGCGGGTCTTTTTGCTGCCTGTAGCCAAGACCAGTCTCCTGATGATTATTCTGGGCATTGCAAGTTGTACGAGCACAGCGTGAAGCTGCACGCGCATGCATCGACAACGGCTCCCTACCGCTTGATGAGGATTATAGAAGGGTCGGGAGCGGCGCAGAGGGCGCCAGGGCTGCCAGGGGCGTTGGGATGCGCCGGCGCCGCTCGGGGATAATCAGGGCATGCATCCTTTGAATAACGTGATCCAGACCATGATGCGGACCAGCTTTGGCATGCGCCCGATAGCGGGTGGCACGCGCTGGCTGCGTTCCGCCCTGCTTGCGTTGTTGCTACCCATGGCGCTACTGCTTGCCGTGGCCTGCTCTCCCGCCCTGGACTGGCGCGAACATCGCTTCGAGGAAGGTGGCTTCACGATCCTGTTTCCGCAAAAGCCGGGGCGTACCGAGAAGAAACTGGCGACACCGTTTGGCGAAGTGACGATGAAGATGGTAACGGTACGTGTTGAGGAAACGGTGTTTGCCGCGGCCAGCGCGGATTTTTCGCGCGAGCCCGATGCAGCGGCGCTTGACGCCATGCGCAACGCCCTGTTGAAGAACTTCGATGGTACGGTCGTGGTGGACAAGCCGGTGACGGCAGGGGGCATGCCGGGGCGCGAAATCATCAAGCGCGGGCGCATCGGCAACGGTGATGCCGTGGTCGAAACCGATTTGCGCGCGCAGTTTTTCAGCCGGGGCAATCGCTACTACCAGCTGGTGGCGGCGGGCCGGCGCGGCGCCATCCAGGCCGCCGACCTCGATTTGTTCTTCGCCTCTTTCAAGCCGGACACCTGATGCGCCGCCCACTTGTCGGCATCTTCGCCCTGTTTGCGGCCGGCTACTTCCTGTCGTACAGCTTTCGCTCGATCGGGCCCCTGATCGCGCCTGACTTGATGCGCGAACTCTCACTGGATGCCGGTGAGCTGGGCCTCTTGGCCAGTGTCTATTTCCTCGCATTTGCAGTGGCACAGCCCTTCATCGGCATTTCCATGGATCGGCATGGTCCGGCCCTCGTCAACGCGGTCCTGCTGGCGACGGCTGCGGGCGGCGGTGCCCTGTTTGCCTCGGCCGAGAGCCTGATGGCGCTGGCGATCGGGAGGGCGTTAATCGGCCTGGGCGTCAGCGGAGCATTGATGACAGCCATGCACGCCTTTGTGGTGTGGTATCGGCCGCAGGATCGCGAAACACTCTCGGCCACCATCATGGCGGTGGGCGGGCTGGCGGCAATGCTGGTGTCGGTGCCGGCCGAGCTGGCAATGCGCGCACTGGGTTGGCGTGGCTTGTTCTGGGTGCTGGGCGCGGCGAGTCTTGTCACGGCGTTTGCGCTCTGGCGCCTGGTGCCTCCCGGTGGTATCGACAAGAATGGCTCCCAGAGCCATTCTGCGGGCCACGATGTCAGGGATGCAGGCGCCGGGTTTCACACCATTTTCGGCTCACGCATCTTTCTGGCCTACGCACCGCTGGCCTTTTTTGGCAGTGGTGGATTCTCTGCCGTACAGTCACTTTGGGCCGGCCCATGGCTGATCGAGGCGGCCGGCCACACCCGCGCTTCTGCCGCACAGGTGCTGTTCGTCTACGGCCTGGCGCTGTTTCTGGGGTATCTGGTGATCGCCCACCTCAGTGCGCGTGTGCGCGGCATTGCCTGGGCGCCGCGGGCGATCTACATGGCCTCGCTGGCCCTTGCCTACGCCGCACTGGCGGCCATCATCAGCAACCAGTGGCCCCTGTCCAGCCTGCCCTGGTTCGCGTATGGTCTGACGCTCGGCGCGGGCATGCTCGCCTATCCGGCGCTGACCCGTGTGTTTCCGACGTCGATTGCCGGCCGGGTGGTGACAGCCTACAACGTCGTCATGTTCGCCGGCGCCTTCGTGCTGCAGTGGGCGATTGGCGCCACCGTGCAGGGTTTGCTGGATGCCGGCATGGCGACGTCGCGCGCTTACCAAAGCAGTTTCGCGGCCCTGCTGACGCTGCAAGGACTGTCGCTGTTGTGGTTCTGGGCACTCACCCGCCGCACTGCGCCGGCGGCAGGATCGGCGGAACCTTAGTCGACCTTGGCGCCTGACAGCTGAACGATGCGTGCGTACTTGGCGGCTTCGCGCGCAATGAAGTCGGCGAACTGCTGCGGCGAATTGCCGCCGGGCTCGGCACCCAGACGCTGAAACAGCGCCTTCAACTCGGGCGTGCCCATCGCCTTGACGATCTCGCCGTGCAGGCGATCCAGCGCCACCTTCGGGATGCCGGCGGGCGCCATGATGCCGAACCAGGTATCAAGATCGAAATCCTTCAGGCGTACATCCGCCTCGGCCATGGTCGGCAACTCGGGCGCGAACTGCGAGCGCTTGGCGGTGGTAACGGCCAGCGGGCGCACCTTGCCGGCCTTGATCTGCGCACTGGCGTTGGCCAGGTTGTCAAACATCAGGTCGGTTTGGCCGGCCATCAGGGCCAACAGTGCCGGGTTGCCGCCAGCGTAAGGAATGTGCACGATGAAGGTGCCAGTCTGCTGCTTCATCAATTCACCGGCCAGATGCCCGGTGCTGCCATTCGAGCCGGAACCGAAATTGAGTTTGCCGGGGTTCTTTTTGGCAAAGTCGATCAACTCCCTGGCGCTCTTGAGCGGCGATTCCGGTGGCACGATCAGCACGTTGGGCGTCGATGCCACCAGGGTGATGGGCTGAAAATCCTTCACCGGATCGTAGGGCATCTTCTTGTACAGCGAAGGATTGATCGCGTGGGTAGCGACAGCGCCCATCACGATGCTATAGCCGTCGGCTGGCGATTTGGCGACCAGGTCGGCGCCAAGATTGCCGCCGGCACCCGGGCGGTTTTCCACCAGCACCGGCTGGCCGAGACCATCTTTCATCTTGTCGGCCAGCGCCCGGGCGACCTGGTCAAGCGATCCGCCAGGTGGGTAAGGCACCACAAATCGAACCGGTTTGGTTGGCCAGGACTGGGCGGCAGCGAGGGTGGTGGAAAGGCCAAGAATGGCTCCCACCAAGGCTTTCAGAAGAGTGGCATGCATCGGTCAGGTTTGGTTCAGTGGAGGGGCTTCAGTGCGTGTGGGTTCAGTGCAGGTGGCGCTTGCCACCCTTGTTGCCGCCGTGTCCGCCGACCGGAAAATCGACTTTGGCCAGCTTCTGGCCCTGGGTGATGGACACCAGGCGGCGTGCAAACAGGCGGTTGACGGCATCGATCACTTCGCTCATCTCGCCCTTGTCGAAGTGCCGTTCCAGTAGGCGCGTCAGGTCTTCCTGCATGTACTGGCGCTGGGTTTCGTGGATCGCTTCGGGTGAAGGGCCGACGAAGATCAGGCCGAAGGTATCCTGCCCGTCGTCATCGTCGTTGTCGAAATAGCTGACTTCGATGCCGGCGCCCTCGGCCGAGAGATCGCAAATTGCGCCACAGGCTTCATCAAGCACGTGCTGGAAGTCTTCGTTGCCTTCGACCGTCCAGCAAATGGTCAACATGCGCTTCTGGGCGTCGTATTCGATGCCCGGCTCTTCGTCGAACAGGCTGGAGGCGTCCTTGAGCGAGCTGGCATCGGCATACTTCCACAGCGGCTTTACGGCCTCTTCGATCTGCTGGTAGGTCACACCGGGGCGGATCGGGATGTCGCCGTGTACATGGATTTCGAACTGCGCTTCGTAGCGGGACATGGGTGGCACCTTCGGATTGCGTCTAAACGATTCTACTGCTGCCAAGCCTGGCGATCTCTTCGTCCGAGTAGCCAAGTGCAGCCAGCACTTCGTGGGTGTGCTGGCCCAACAAGGGCGGAGGCATATGGTATTCCAGTACAGTGGCGGAGTAGCGGATCGGGTTGCCGACCATCGGCACCGTGCCTGCGGTGGGGTGAGGCAAGTCGAATTTCAGGCTACGTGCCACCACCTGCTCGTTCTCGTGTGTCTCCTTGAGCGTATTGATCGGCCCGCATGGGACCCCGGCTGCTTCAAGTTCGCTGATCCACTGCTGCTTGGTCTTCTTCTTTACCATCGCCGCCAGCAGCGGTATCAGTTCGACCCGATTGCGAATGCGCTGCGGGTTCACTGCGAAGCGCTCGTCGGTCGCCAGTTGCGGCTCACCGCCCACGGCGCAGAGGCGCTGGTACTGCGCATCGTTGCCGGCCGCGATGATCACATGGCCGTCGGCGCACTCGAATACCTGGTATGGCACCAGGTTCTGGTGTGCGTTACCGGCGCGCACCGGCGCTGTGCCAGAGGTCAGGTAATTCATGTTCATGTTCGCCAGCATCGCCACTTGTACATCCAGAAGCGCCATGTCGATGTACTGGCCTTCACCGGTCTGGTCCCGATGAGCCAGGGCTGCCAGGATCGCCACGGTGGAATACATGCCGGTCATCAGGTCGACTACCGCCACG
>SXGT01648764.1_pt1 | contig 14231 bp, 7 predicted proteins | sample 3176221 | NCBI WGS metagenome assembly SXGT01 (sample SAMN11356862, study PRJNA531348) | freshwater metagenome | isolation source: freshwater sample F1-120 | place: China: Fuxian Lake, Yuxi | collected 2017-12-25 | reverse complement strand
CCCCCTCCACCGAGCCGTTCGGTCCGACGATGCCGATGCGCTCCCCGCGACGCACGAGGAGGTCGACGCCCGCGAAGAGAGAACGACCCCCGCGCGTCGCGCCGAGGCCCTTCGCGTCCAGCACGATGTCGCCCGAGCGAAGGGCCGGAGCGAAGCGGAAGGCGACGCGCTCGGCGATCTGCCAGACGTCCTCGGGCCGCTCGACGCGATCGAGCTTGTCGAGCATCTTGCGGCGGCTCTGGGCCTGCTTCGTCTTCTGACCGGCGATGTTGCGCCGGATGAAGTCCTCGGTCTTCTCGACGAACGCTTGCTGTCGCTCGAGGAGGGCGCGCTCGCGGGCGAGATCCTCCTCGCGCGCCACGGCGTAGTCGGAGTACCGCATCGGATACGCGCGGAGGCCACGCGTGCCGAGCTCGAGCGTCTGCGGGCACACCGCGTCGAGGAAGGCGCGGTCGTGCGACACGACGAGGACCGCACCTCGATAGTCGCGCAGCCACGACTCGAGCCACGCGATCGTGTCGAGGTCGAGGTGGTTGGTGGGCTCGTCGAGGAGGAGAAGCTCGGGCTCCTGCGCCAGGATGACGCCCAGGTTCAGGCGGCCGCGCTCTCCGCCCGAGAGCGACGCCACCGGACGGGAGAGATCCTTCGTCTGGAAGCCCAGCTTGGTGGCGATGGCGGCGACCCGGTGCTCGAGCCCGTCGCCGCCCGCGTGGTGGTAGCGATCCTGAAGCTCGGCGAGGTCCGAGAGCGCGCGCGCCTCGCCCGTCTCCGCCTCGTGCTGGGCGCGGGTCAAGGCCTCGCGGAGCCGCGTGATCTCGACAAACCCCGAGAGGAGCGCGCCCATCACGTCACCCTCCGCCGCGATCTCGTGGGACTGCCGGTAGTACCCCAGGGTGACGCCGCGCTTGAGGACGGCCGACCCCGCGTCTGGCTCGATCTCGCCCGCGATGATGCGCAGCAAGGTCGATTTCCCCGCGCCGTTTGGCGCGACGAGACACGCGCGCTCGCCGAGCGCGAGCGTGAACGTCACGTCCTCGAAGAGCGTGTCGCCGGCGTACCCGAAGCGCACGCCGGCCACCTGGAGCAGCGTCATGGGGCGTCGAGTAGCATGGCCGGCGGGCGCGCGTCCAATAACATGCACAGTACACGCATCGAGCCGTGCGCCCGTCACCGTACGATCTGCTGGAGCGCCTCGACCGTCGCGTCGAAGGGCGCGCGATCGTCGAGCGGCTGCGCGAGGAAGCGCGCGATGGCCGGCAGGCGGGCGAGCGCGAGGTCGAGCTCCCTGTCCGTCCCCTTCACGTACGCGCCGAGCGTGACCAGATCGCGCTTGGCTTCGTGGTGCGCCACGAGCGCGCGGAGCCGCGCGGCGGCCGCCCGGTGCTCCGCGGTGGTGACCGCGTCCATCACGCGCGAGAGGGACACGGTCACGTCGACGGCGGGGTAGAGGCCCCTCGCGGCGATCGCGCGATCGAGCACGACGTGGCCGTCGAGGATCGCGCGCACCTCGTCCGCGATGGGCTCGTCCATGTCGCCCCCCTCCACGAGGACCGTGTAGATCGCGGTGATCGAGCCCGCCCTCGACTGGCCCGACCGCTCGAGCAGCCTCGGGAGCATCGCGAACACGCTCGGCGGATAGCCGCGGCGCGTGGGCGGCTCGCCCGCCGCGAGGCCGACCTCTCGCTGCGCGCGGGCGAAGCGGGTGATCGAGTCGACGAGGAGCATCACGCGCCTCCCCTGATCCCGGAAGTGCTCGGCGTAGGCGGTGGCCACCTGTGCGGCTCGAAGGCGCTCGAGGGCCGCCGCGTCGCTCGTCGCGACGACGACGACGCTTCGTCGCCGCCCCGCCTGCCCCAGCGCTCGATCGAGGAACTCGCGGACCTCGCGGCCCCGCTCGCCGACGAGCGCGACGACCACGACGTCCGCCTCCACGCCGCGCGCGACGGCGCCGAGGAGCGACGACTTCCCCACGCCCGACCCGGCGAACAGACCGACGCGCTGGCCCTCTCCGAGCGTCAGCAGGCCGTCGATCACGCGGACGCCAGTCGCGAGCGGGCGCGTGATGGGCCTTCGCTCGAGGGCCTCGGGTGGATCGCGGTCGACGGGGACGACCTCGCCGCCGTCGATCGGTCCCTCGCCATCGACCGGACGGCCCAGGCCGTCGACGACCCGCCCGAGCAGCGCATCCGACGCGCGGACCGCGAAGGCCCCCCCCGTGGACTCGACCTCGTCGTCCGGTCCGACCCCGGCGAGCGAACCGAAGGGGAGCGCGATGGCCTCGCCCTCCGCGAATCCGACGACCTCGCACGCCAGTCGCTCCCCCGGGCGGCGCCTCACGTGGACGAGATCGCCGACACGAACACCGGGCATCGTGAAACGGAGCGCGAGCCCGGTGACCCCGAGGACACGGCCCGTGACCCGGACCGACGGCGTACGTGCGAGGTGGGCGCGCAGGGCGTCGCGATCCATCCGGGCTCCCGGATCAGCTGCCGGCGGCCCGCCCGGTCGCCTTGCCCCCCGGCGCGGCCTCCGCGTCGCCGCCCTGAGGCGCTTGCGGCGCCACGACGCCGATGTCTCGTCGCGCCTCGGCGTGCGGACGGAGCTCCGCGTCGAGCTGCTCGAGGAGCGTCCTCGCCGTCGCCGTGAGCGTGTGCGGCACCTCGACCTCGATGACCGCGACCAGCGCGCCGCGGCCGCGACCGTCGAGGCGCGGGATCCCCTGGTTCTTCAGGGTGAGGACCGCGCCGGCGTGGGTGCCGGGTGGGATCTCGAGATCGGTGTACACGAGGCCCTCGGGCGAGAGCGCGGGCATCTTGACCGTGGCGCCGAGGGCGGCCTCCGTGAAGGCGACGGGGACCTTGGTGACGAGGTCGGCGCCGTCGCGCTCGAAGCGAGGGTTCTCCTCGACGTCGACGTCGACGTACAGGTCGCCCGAGGGAACGTTGGGCGCCGCCATGCCCTGGCCGGGCACGCGCAGGCGCTGGTTCGAGTCGATGCCGGCGGGGAACGCGACGACCACCGACCGTGACCGCTGGACGTACGCGTCGCCGTTACAGGTCTTGCACGGCGTCTTGATGACCATCCCCTGCCCACGGCACTTCGGGCACGGGGAGGTGAACATGACGAAGCCGCGCGCGCTCGACACCTGCCCCTGGCCGCGACACTGGGCGCACGGCTCGGGCTTGGTCCCGCTCTTGGCTCCGGTGCCGTCGCAGTCGGCGCAGGGCGCCGGAGCGTGGATCGTGACCTCGCGCTTGCAGCCGAACGCCGCCTCGACGAGGGTGAGGCGCTGCTGGACCTGGATGTCCTGGCCCTTGCGCTGACGACCGCGCTGCCTGCCCGCACCCCCGAACCCGAACCCACCCGAGAACATCTCCGAGAAGAGATCCTGCATCTGCGAGAACATGTCGCCGACGTCCCCGTCCCCCATCGCCCCGCCCTCGAGCCCGCTGTGCCCGAACTGGTCGTACACGGTGCGCTTCTGCTCGTCGGAGAGGACCTGGTACGCGCCGTTCACCTCCTTGAACTTCGCCTCGGCGGCGTCGTCATCGGGGTTGCGGTCGGGGTGGTACTTGAGCGCTTCGCGCTTGTACGCCTTGCGGATCTCCTCCGTGGACGCCGACCTCTGCAGGCCCAGGATTTCATAGAAACAGCGTTTCACAGCTCCCCTTGCCTACATCTACCGACTTCGATCCGCCAAGGTAACGACCCTTTTGGCGATGACAACCCCGAATTCGCGCGGCGACCTCTCGGTCCCGGGAAGCTCGCCCACCGAGGTCGGGCGACCTCGAGCGGGCACTCAGCCCCCTCGAACCTGTGTGGCGGTGACCATGGCGAGGTTCTGCTCGAGCTCCGTCACGCGCCAGTCCCGCGCGAAGACCTCGCCCTGGTACCGCGCCAGCTCGATGCCGAGTTGGCGGAGCTTCTCCTTCGCCTCGATGCGCTCCTGGGTGAGGAGATCGATCTCCTGGGCCTGGAGCTCCACGATGGACTGGGCCCTAAGGAAACTCGCCTCCAGCGCGTGGTAGGCGGCGGGGTCGATCGCCGGCCGACCGGCGGGTGGCGGGCCCGAGGCGCTGAGCGTGACGCCAGACGGCGACGGCCTCGGGATCACGGGCATCGGCGGGGACTGGGGAGCACGAGGCGGGCCTTCGTTGGCGCGCGCCAGCCGCTCCGCCCCGGCGACGACGGGAGCGCGAGCGGTCCGCTCGGGCGCCTCGCTCCCCGAAGCGCCGGCGCGAGGCAACGCCTCGGTCACTGCGGCTCCGAGCAGAGCACCCTGCGAGAGGCCGTCGATGAGATCGTGGATCATCCGCTCGCGCCGCTGCAGCTCCGCGTCCAGCTCGGCGACTCGCCGGCCACGCTCGCGGAGCTGCTCTTCGAGCGCCTGTACCTCGTGAGAGATCGTCTGCGTCAGCGCGGGCTGCTCGCGTTCGTAACGGACGGCGCGCGCCTCGCTCGCCGCCGCCTTGGCCTCGGCCGCGGACACCCGGGCCTCGGCCCCCTCGAGCGAGCGCCTCAGCTCGGAGAGGGTGCGCTCCGCCTCGCCGGCGCGCGCGTTCGCCGCCGCCGCCGCCTGTGCCGCTTCGTCCGCTCGCGCCTTCTCGGAGCCGAGGGCCTTCTCGGCCTCCTCGGCGCGCGTCTCGGCCTCCTCGGCCTGATCCTCGGCGCGATCGGCGCGGGCCTTCGCCGCGTTCGCTCGGGCGAGTAGCTGCGGGAGGTGCGCCGCCTTCGGGGCCACGTCACTCCCCTCCGCCAGCGCGGGCGCGCTGGGGAAGGAACCCGCGAGCTCGTCCTTCAAGTTCTCGAGCTGGTCATCCCGGAGGGCGACGGTGGACTCGACGTCGAACCCGCGCTTCGGCGTCGCCACGCGGATCGTGGGCCCGACGGGTACCTCCTTCTCGAGGCGCTCCTGCAGCAGCGCGACCTCGATCTCCAGCTTCTTGCGCGCCTTCCGCTCGAGGTCGGCCTCCTTCTGGAAGCGATCGGCCTCGCGACGCGCCGACTCGACGGTCTCGTCGAGCTCGCGCGTGGCCTGGACGAGGCGCTCCGCGCGGGAGAACTCCTGCTGCACGCGGGCTTCGGCCTGCTCGGCCCGGGTCAGGGCGGCGTCGGCCCGCGTCGCGGCGGCCTCGAGCGCTTCCTGGTTCGCCGGGGCCACGGCCGCGACGGCGCTCGCGGCCGCGGCGGCGCCGAGCCGCGTCGAGAGGGTTCGACTCTCCTCGAGCTGCGCGCTGAGCATCTCGGCCTGCAGCTTGACCTCCGCGAAGGCCGCGATGTCCGCGCCAGGTCGCTCCTCGGCGCCCGGCGGGAGCTGCACGATGAGGTACGGGTCGAGTTCGTGGTCCTCCTGGCTGCCCACGAGGACGTACGCCTCGACAGGCGGCTGCTCGGCGACGAGCTGGGTGTCGACGGTCACCGCCACGGCGTCGGCATCCGCGCCGAGCCGCGCGAAAGCCACGCCCGACCACGGGACGCGCCCGAGCACGGCGACGCGCTCGAACTGCAGCGCGACGAGGTCGAAGAGCTGCGCGTAGGAGAGGCCGCGCGCGCCCGTGATCTCGATGTTGGGCGCCGAAAGGAAGAGGCAGCCATCGCGCGAGAGGACGCGGCGCACGCGCGCGAGGAGCAACGCGGGATCGGACAGACCGGCCGGGTCGACGACGATGCCGCAGTCGAAGGCGCCGTCGCGGAACTCCAGCTCGCCCTCGGGCAGCGCGCGCGAGACGACCGGGAGCGTCGGACTGCCGCTCCCGTCGGAGGTGGGCGGAGGAGGGATGCGCGAGGGATCGGCGTCGAAGACGTGGACCGAGCGCGCGCCCAGCTCGATGAGCCGCTCGCCCAGGCCGAGGGACCCATCGCCGACGACGATGGCGCGCCGACCCCGGACGAAGGGCTCGACGTAGATCAGGAGCGCCTGCGCCAGGAACAACGCTTTCCGTTCGGCTCGGGACATGGGTGAGAGGCGCGCACTCTAACAGAATTCTGCGGCGCAACGTGGGGAAAACGCGCAGCTTTTCCGATCGGTCTTGCAAGAACGGAGGAGGGAGTTAAGAGAGGCACCATGCAGACACGCCACGCCTTCGAGGCCGAGGTCTCTCAGCTCCTCGAGCTCGTCATCGGATCGCTCTACACGCGCAAGGAGATCTTCCTCCGCGAGCTGGTCTCGAACGCGCAGGACGCGCTCGACAAGCTGCGCTTCCGTGCAGTGACGGAGCCAGAGCTGATGGCGGGCGACGGGACGCTCGAGGTGCGCATCCGGGTCGACGCGGAGCCGGGGGTCCTCGTCATCGAGGACACGGGCGTGGGGATGACGGAGGCCGAGCTCGCGAAGAACCTCGGGACCCTCGCGCACTCCGGGACCAAGGCGTTTCTCGAGAAGCTGGGCGAGAGGCGCGGCGACGTGTCGCTGATCGGCCAGTTCGGGGTGGGGTTCTACAGCGCCTTCCTGGTCGCCGACCGCGTCGACGTGGTGTCGCGCGCCGCGGGCCACGACCAGGCCTTCAGGTGGTCGAGCGACGCGAAGAACGGCTTCACCATCGAGCCGGCCGAGCGCGCGGCGCGCGGCACCGAGATCCGCCTCCACCTCAAGGCGGACCTCGCCAAGGAGTACCTCGACCGCTGGCACATCAAGGACCTCGTGCGGCAGTACTCCGACTACGTGTCGTACCCCGTCAAGCTCGAGGTCGAGAAGGAGGGGCCGGACGGGCAGAGGGAGCTCGAGCAGATCAACCGAGCCAAGGCCCTCTGGCAGCGGCCCAAGGCGGAGATCTCGAGCGAGGAGTACGAGGAGCTCTACAAGCACATCACCCACGACTACGAGCCACACCTCGCGCACACGCACTTCAAGGTCGAGGGGACGATGGAGTTCTTGGGCCTCCTGTACGTGCCGCGACGCGCGCCGTTCGACCTCTTCAACCCGTCGGGCAAGCGCGGGCTCCGCCTCTTCGTGCGGCGCGTGTTCATCCTGGAGGACGCGCAGGAGATCCTGCCGGTGTACCTCCGCTTCCTTCGCGGCGTGGTCGACTCGGACGATCTGCCGCTCAACGTGTCGCGCGAGACCCTGCAGGAGTCGCGCGTCCTCCACGCGATCAAGAAGCAGGTGACCAAGAAGGCCCTCGACCTGCTCGACGACCTCGCGAAGGACAAGCCCGAGGACTACGCGATCTTCTGGAAGGCGTTCGGCGCCGTCCTCAAGGAGGGGCTCGCCGGCGACTCCGCGGAGAAGGACCGGATCGCCAAGCTCCTGCGGGCGCCGAGCACCAAGGAGGCGGCCGGCGGCCTCGCGAGCTTCGACGCGTACAAGACGCGCATGCCCGAGGATCAGAAGGCCATCTACTACCTCTACGGCGAGTCGGAGGACGTGCTCCGGAGATCCCCGTACCTCGAGGCGCTCGAGAAGAAGGGGTTCGAGGTGCTCTTCTTCACCGATCCGGTCGACGAGTGGGCGATGAGCGGCCTCGGCGAGTACGACAAGACTCCCCTCGTGAGCGCCATGCGCGCGGACCTCGAGCTCGAGAAGACCGCCGAGGAGACGGAGAAGGAGCGCAAGGACAAGGAGGCCCTCTCGCCGCTCCTCACCCGCATCACCAAGGTCCTCGGCGACCGGGTGCGGGAGGTCAAGCTGTCCGACCGTCTGACGGACTCCCCCGCCTGCCTCGTGCTGACGAAGACGGCCGCCCCGGCGTTCATGGAGAAGCTCCTGCGGGAGAGCGGGCGGAAGGTCCCGCACGAGAAGCGCATCTTCGAGATCAACGCGGCCCACCCGCTCATGAAGAACCTCGCGAGCAAGATCGAGGTGGAGAGCGCGAACGTCGAGGGCATCGACGGGTGGATCGAGGTGCTCTACGACCAGGCGCTGCTCTCCGAGGGATCGCCGCTCGAGGACCCCAACGGCTTCGCCCGCAGGGTCACCGCCATGCTGGTGGAGCTCTCGGCGCGGTAGGGTGACGTCTGCGCGCGGGCGAGGGCCGTGATATCTCGTAGCCCGGCCCTGGCAGAAGTCCGGGAACCATGTAGCATCGAAAGGAGGTGTCCCTTCCGCGGGGGGGCGCCCGAGAAGAGGAGATCCATGTCCAAGCGTGTACGGCCGTTCGTCCTGTTCCTGCTCGCCTCCTGCGCGTCGGATCCCATCGCCGCGACGACACCCGGCACGAACTCGCCGACCGAGACGCCAGCGCCGTCCCCCACGACGACGACCACCACGGATACCCCTCCGCCGCCCCCTCCGCCGCCCCCTCCCCCTCCGGAGGACCCGGTGGCACGGATGCTCCTCCTTCGCATGATCCGCTGGCCAGGGGGAGGTCGGGAGGCCACGGTGGGGATCTTCGACCAGGCGACGGGCAAGCCGTTCGCGGGGGACCTGTCGACGCGGATCCTCATGACGCCTCCCGACGGAATCAAGGGTACCGCCAAGGCGCACAAGGTCTCGATCGAGCCTGGCTACACCGCGGTGCTCCTCCCCCCGAGCCAGACCGCCACCGAGCGCGCCTCGCTCGCCCAGGACATCCTGACGTTCGTCGCCGCGCGACCGCCGAAGGAGCGCGTCGCGCTCTACCGCCACGGGAGCGCGATCCAGATCTTCTCGAACTTCCAGGAGGATCGGAGCGAGCTGCGCGAGGCTCTCGACCGCTACAAGGCCGGTACTTCGGACGCCGCTCCGCTCGCCTCGGCGATCGCCGTGGCCACGGTCGCGCAAGAGCTCGAGGAGGTCGGCGGGCCGGGGCCCGATGTGATGCGCACGCTCGTGGTCCTCGCGAAGGATCCGAAGACGGTCGACACGGCGGCGACCGACGTGTTCGTGACGGCGGTGACCCCCGACGCGACCGGGCTCGGCGCGGCGGCGGCGGCGATCGACGATCTACGGAAGAACGCGTTCTACAAGGTCGGCGTGTGCAGCGTGGAGGCCAAGGTCGCGGTGTCGTTCAAGGTCGAGAAGACGAAGGGGAGCCTGCCGGCGGCGCTGCCCGCCACCCTCCCGGAGGAGGCCGGCGCCACGTGCAGCGTCGACGCGATCGACTCGACCAAGCGCGTGTTCACACCACGCATCGAGCTCGTGTTCGACGACGACCAGCGCGCCGCCCACGCGGTTCGCATCCAGGCGACGCAAGGCGGGACGTTCAACGAGGCGCTCGCGAAGAGCGACTTCCAGACCGGCGTCAGGCTCGCTCCCGGGCAGCCCGTGCTGCCCGCCACGGCTCACCTCCACGGCCTGAGCTCGCTGCGGTGCGCGCGGAAGCACTACGTCCTCCAGCTCGACGGACCGGCCCGCCACCTGATGCCGGACTCGGCGACGGACGAGTTCATCCTCATCTCGCTGTGCGACGACGCGGCGTACGTGTACTCGCCGACGGCCTACGAGCTCATGTACCCCGACCTGTTCATGTCGCGCCGGCGCTTCGTCGAGCTCGTGATCGACGGATCCATGCGCGGGGTCTACATGCTGATGGAGAAGCCCCGCGAGGAGATGGTGCGGGCAAGCGCGCGAGTGTCCACGGTCCTGCGCCGGGCCTACCCGTCTGGGGGCGCCGACCAGTTCGAGGTGAACTTCCCCAACACCGGCGACCTGACGCTGCCCGTGAAGCGCTACAACACGTTCAAGGCGACGTTCATGGGGCTGTCGGGCGCGCCCCTCATCGCCGCGCTGCGAAACCAGATGGATCTGGACCAGTACCTCCGGTTCATGGCGAGCCAGTCGATCCTGCAGTCGGGCGACTACATCGACGAGATGTACTACGTGGGCGCCGAGCAGGCCGACGGCAAGGGGGGCACCCACGAGCGGTACCGCTTCAACATGTGGGACGCGGAGGGCTACACCCCCTGTCACGGAGGCGGCACCGCCGCGTGGCCCGACCCCGACGGGCTCGCGTACTGCGCGGAGGCCGAGCTGGACAAGAAGATCCTCCCCGATCCTGAGGTGTACAAGCTCTTCGTCGCCCAGATGGAGGCGGCCCTCGCGGGGAACCTGCGCCGCGAGCGGGTCGCGGCCGAGCTCGACGCCACGCGCGTGAAGCTCCAGGCCAGGCTCGTGGACCCCCCGGTCTGCGCCGCGATGACCGAGCTCCTCGCGTTCAACGCCGGCGCGGCCGACTGCGCGGTGGCCCGCACCGTCATCGCCAACCGCGCGACCGCCCTCCTGGCCGCCCACGACGCACGACGCGCGCTGCTCGCCGACCGCATCGCGGCGTACAAGGCGAAGCCCTGAGAGCGGGAGGGTGACCGTGCGCCTCGGGCTTCGTGCCGTCCTCTCGTCGGCGATCCTCCTCGCGGTCGTGGCCTGCGGCGGAGACGACGCCAGCGTACCCGGCGGCAGCGCGAGCGCCGACGCCGGCGGAGACGACGGCGCGCGGCCGCCCGAAGCGGGGCCGGCCGGCCCGATCCACCACTGCGCGACCAAGCACCTACCCGCGTGGTCGCGATCCCGAGCCCGCTTCGGCGGCGCGGCCACGCTCAACGAGATCATGTACCACCCCGCCGGCGACGGCCCGGAGTGGATCGAGATCTACAACCCGCTCGCCTTCGACTTCGACCTGTCGGGCTTCCGTCTCGACGGCGCGGTGCACCTCGACTTCCCCGCGGACACACGCATCCCGCCGCGCGGCTACCTGGTCGTGGCGTCCCGCGCGGGCGTGGCGGGCGCGCTCGGAACCTTCTTCACCGGCAGCCTGCCCGACGACGGCGGTACCGTCGAGCTCTGGAACAACGCGGGTCGTCTGATGGATCGGGTCGCCTACGACGACGATGCCCCGTGGCCGGTCACGGCCGACGGCGCAGGCGCGTCGCTGGCCAAGCGGGATCCCGAGACCGCGAGCGGCCTCGCGGAGGCGTGGACGCATAGCGCGCGGATCGGCGGAAGCCCGGCGGCCGCGAACCCGGCGCCCCCCGACGTCGTCGCGCTGGCGCTCAGCGAGGTCGGACCCGCGGGTGCGAATGGCTGGATCGAGCTCACCAACCGCTCGGGGACGCCGGTCACGACCGGGGGCGAGCGCATCCGCGCCGGCACGCGCGAGCACGTGATGGCCCCGCGCACGCTCGCGCCTGGCGAGCTCCTCGTCCTCGACGCCGCGACCCTGGGCTTCCCGCTCGTGTCCGGCGAGCCGCTCTACCTCGTCGACGCCGACGGCGCAGGCGTGCTCGACGGGGTCCGCATCGCGGCGGTGCCGCGCGCGCGCCCAAAGGACTCGCTCGACTGGCGCTACCCCGACCTCGCCAGCCCGGGCGCCGCGAACGCGTTCGTGACGCGCGAGGGCGTCGTCATCCACGAGATCATGTATCACGCGCCGCCGGTCCCGGGCGCCGACGGCACCCTCGCGGACGGCGCGCTCGAGTGGATCGAGCTCCACAACCGGGGAACCGCGGACGTCGACGTGAGCGGCTGGCAGCTCGTGGACGCCGCGGCTTTCGAGCTGCCGGCACGCACCAAGCTCGCCGCGGGGGGCTACATGATCCTCACCAGCGACGCCGCCCTGTTCGCCGCGACCTACCCGGGCGTGAAGGCGCCGGTGCTGGGACCGTTCGCGGGCGGCCTCGCGGACGGGGGCGATCGCATCGAGCTCCGCGACGCTTGCGGCAACCCGGTCGACGTCGTGCGTTACTCCGACGACGGCCGGTGGCCCGCGGTCACCGACGGCGGCGGCGCCTCGCTCGAGGTCCGCGACGCGCGCGCCGATCGCCGCGCGCCGGAGGCGTGGGCGGCGAGCGACATCGCATCGCGCGCGACCTGGCAGACCCTCACCTACGAAGGCACGGCCGCGGCGAGCCCCGTCGGTCCCGACGGGCAGTGGCACGAGCTGGTGATCGGGTTGCTCGACGCCGGCGAGGTGCTCCTCGACGACGTCCACGTCACGGTCGATCCCGCCACCACCCCCACCGAGCTCGTTTCAGGCGGAGACTTCGAGGGCGGCGCCGCGGCGTTCCGCTTCCTCGGGAACCACCGGGCGGCCGAGGTGATCGTCGATCCGACCGACGCCAAGAACCACGTGCTCAGGCTCCGGGCGACGGGCCCCACCGAGCACATGCACAACCACATCGAGACCACGCTCGCGGGCGGCCACGCCATCACGAACGGCCGAACGTACCGCGTCTCGCTGCGCGCGCGCTGGCAGGGTGGGAACAACCTGCTCAACACGCGCCTCTACTTCAACCGACTCGCGCGCACGACCGCGCTTTCCACCGTCCTTGCGCCGGGGACTCCGGGGGCCCCGAACAGCCGCGCCGAGGCGAACATCGGGCCCACGTACCGCGATCTCCGGCACGCGCCGGCGGTACCCGCCCCCGGTGATCCCGTCGAGGTCTCGGTGGTCGCCGCGGATCCGGACGGCGTCGCCAGCCTGCAGCTCAGCTACGCCGTCGACGGCGCCGCGGCCAGCTCGATCAAGATGACCGACGTGGGCGGTGGCCGGTACACCGTGAAGGTGCCCGGGCAACCCGCCGGAGCGGTCGTCCAGTTCTGGATCGAGGCCGCCGACGCGCGCGGCGCGACGGCGATGTTCCCCGCCGGAGGCCCCGCGTCACGCGCGATGTGGAAGGTCGACGACGGCCAGGCCGCGAAGAACGGCCTCCACAACCTGCGCATCGTGATGAAGGCGACCGACAGCGCGTGGCTCTTCGCCGCCCCCAACCTGATGAGCAACGACTGGGTCGGGGCCACCGTGGTCTACGACGAGCGCGTCGTCACCTACGACGCGGGCGTGCGGCTCAAGGGGAGCGAGCGCGGGCGCACGACCACGCCGCGCATCGGCTTCGGCCTACGCTTTCCGGCGGAGAACCCCTTTCGCGGCATCCTCAAGACCGTCCTCGTCGATCGGTCGGGGGGCACGGGCTACGGGCAGCGCGAGGTCTTCTTCTTCCAGGCCATGAACCGCGCCGGCGCGGTGCCGAGCCAGTACGACGATCTCATCAAGATCCTGTCCCCGCGCACCGATCTCCACGGGCCGGCACACCTCCAGCTCGCGCGCTTCAGCGACCTCGTGCTCGAGAGCCAGTTCGATCGCGGCAGCAGTGGCGACGTGTTCGAGTACGAGCTCATCTACTACCCGCGCACGACCATCGACGGTACGCCGACGGGGCTCAAGCTGCCGCAGCCGGACAGCGTCGTCGGGACGAGCCTCCTCGATCTCGGGCTCGACAAGGAGGCCTACCGCTACGACTTCATCCTCAAGACCAATCGCTGGCGCGACGACTACCGCGGCTTCATCCGCTTCGTGCGCACCTTCGGCCAGACGGGCGCCGCGTTCGACGCGCAGGTCGGCGACGTCATCGACGTCGATCAGTTCCTGCGCGCCTTCGCGTTCGCGACGCTCTCGGGCGCGACCGACAACTACGCGAGCGGCGCGCAGCACAACGCCGAGTTCTACATCCGCCCGTCCGACGGCCGCGCGCTGTACTTCCCCCACGATCTCGATTTCCTCACAGGTCCGACCGCGTCGTTCGTCGGGAGCCCCGATCTCGCGCGCCTCATCACCGTGCCGGCGCGCGCGCGCGCGTATTACGGGCACCTGAACGACATCATCACCACGAGCTTCAACGCGACGTACATGCGCCACTGGAGCGAGCAGATGGGCGCGCTCGTGCCCGGCCAGGACTTCGCGGCCCACCTGCAGTACATCGTCGATCGGGGCAACTGGGTCCGGAGCGGCGCCGCGAACTCGATCGAGAACGCGATGCCGGTCGTGCCCTTCACGATCTCCACGAACGGCGGCGCGCCGCTCTCGGTGACGACGGCCTCGATCGATCTCGACGGCCAGGGGTGGGTCGACATCGGGAGCATCCGGCGTTCGGGTGCCGCGAAGCCGCTCGCGCTCGCGTGGCCCACGGCGTCGACGTGGCGCGCGACCTTGCCGCTCGCGTGCGGGCCGAACGTGCTCGCGCTCGAGGCGGTGGACCGCCACGCCACGGTGATCGGGACGGCCTCGATCACCGTGACCCGCACCGGCGCGGGCTGCCCGTGATTCCGCCGTCCGGCAGCGGTCGGCGCTAGTCGGCGCTAGTCGCAATGCCGTTCGGTTAGGCGCGATCCAGCGAAAAAGGAGGGGTGCCCCCACTCGCCGCGCTGCGCGCGTCGGTCTCCCCCAAATCGCGCGCTACGCGCGCTCAAGAGCTGTCCAACAATTGCCCGGGGCTGCCCTTCGTTGACGTTGACGTTGACGTGAGCGTTGACGGCGACGGCGACGGCGACGGCGACGGACTGGCGAGCTGGATGTGCGCTTCGAAGGCGTTTCCTCGCAAAATCT
>SXGT01021103.1_pt1 | contig 14231 bp, 15 predicted proteins | sample 3176221 | NCBI WGS metagenome assembly SXGT01 (sample SAMN11356862, study PRJNA531348) | freshwater metagenome | isolation source: freshwater sample F1-120 | place: China: Fuxian Lake, Yuxi | collected 2017-12-25 | reverse complement strand
TCCTGGCGCCGAGGTGGTTCTGAATCTCGTTGCCACCGTCGCCAATGCCACTCCACTGGAGCCCAACGCCTCTGCAGCAGCCCGAGGCAACGACCCGTCGGGACGTGCGTCGGCATCCAAGGTGACGACGACCTCTCCGTTCGCTGCAGCGATGCCTTGTTGCAACGCCCAAATCTTTCCCACCCAACCCTCGGGAAGCGTCTCTCCCCGTATGACACGCGCTCCGAGGTCGCGCGCGACTTGCGCGGTGTGATCGGTGCTCTCGTCGTCCACCACTATCACTTCCAACACTCCATCCGCGCCGTGCAACGGTCGAAGGCACTCGGCGATTCGTTCGGCTTCGTTGCGTGCTGGAATCACCACACTGATGGTCGGAACCGACGAAACCGACTGCGGTTGCAGCCTTCTCCCCCCGCGTGCCGAACGCCAAAGTTGAGGGGCGACGACGAGGAGGGCCACCGCTTCAGCGGCGATCAACCACCACGTGAGCGTCACGCATGCACGGCTGGACGCCGAGCCGACCACGGTGCCGCAGATTCGAGTTGTGCAGCGAGTCGGATGAGTACGTCCTCGCGATACGGGGCGCCGACGAACTGAACTCCCATGGGTAATCCATCCGTTGACGTGTGCAACGGAAGACTGATGGCCGGCTGACCGGTCATATTGAACTGCGCCGTGTACTGCATGATCTCGCGGATTCGGTCGGTGGAGTCGTCTCCGGACAACGCACCGATCTTTGGTGGCGGTCCGGCAAGCGTCGGAGTGACGAGAACGTCGAAGCCCTGCTTGCCGTCCCGCGGCATCCACCACGACACCACTTCGCGTGTCCACGTCTGAACCCACGTCACGGCGCTCAGGTACGTGACCACGTTGGTTGCGTTGCCGAACTGTGCCATGAGATGGTTGCCCGGTTCGATGTCGTCGGTCGTCAGGCTCACTCCGAATTGCTTCTCGAGTGCGGCGACGTCGTTGGCGATATGGGCGATGACGATTGCCAAGAACATGTCACCGAAGGCGGCGTCGTCGAGCGCGGACGGATGCGCAACCTCCACGTGATGACCAAGCGATTCAAGGAGCCGCCCCGCGGCTACGACGGATTCGCGGGCCTCCGGATGGTCCATGCCACCGGGCAGTAGTGCTCCCGAGAGCAGTCCGATGCGCAACCTTCCGGTGTCCGCTCCCACCTCACTTGCGTACGGCCGCATCGGGAGTGGCGGCGTATTGGGATCACCAGCCTCGTATCCCGACAACACGTCCATGACGCGGGCCGTGTCGCGCACCGAACGTGTGACGCAACCCTCGACGACACCGCCGATCCACGATTCACCGAGAGCAGGTCCGAGGCTCACACGACCCTTGCTCGGTTTCAAGCCCACCAATCCGCACTCACTGGCAGGAATACGTATCGATCCGCCACCGTCGTTGGCATGACCGACCGCCACACAGCCAGCGGCAACCGTCGCCGCCGAGCCACCACTGCTTCCACCGGTGGAGTGCTCCGTATTCCACGGATTACGTGCCGGTCCGTACGCCAACGGCTCGGTGGTGATGGTGCTCCCGAATTCCGGAACGTTGGTTCGACCGATGGCGATGAAGCCGGCTCGACGCAGTCGCTCGTAGAGGTAGGAGTCGTGTGTGGCGACGTACTGCCGATTCTTGAGGAATCGAGTGCCGAGATGGTACGGCTCACCCTTGATCTGGCAGTTGAGATCCTTCACCACGATGGGCACTCCACTGAAGGTCCCATCGGTGGACGATGCAGACCCGGTAGGGGTCGGTCGTTTCGCACCCTTCGCTTCCGTTCGTGCACGTTCGAATCGTGGATGAATGACGGCGTTGAGTTTGGGATTCACTCGTTCGACGGCGCCGATCGCAAGGTCGACGAGCTCGGTCGGGGAAATCTTCCCGTCGCGCAGGAGTTCGGCTTGTCCGGTGGCATCAAGGTGCAGTGGCTCGGTCATGTTCCGACACACTAGAAGCCGTGCGGGTCCTGGCGGCGGTCGACAAATTCCGGGGCACCGCAACCGCACAGGAGGTTGCGCGTGCCATCGCCAATGCGTGCTGGACGACTGGTCATGAATGTGTGGAACTTCCCCTCGCCGATGGTGGCGAGGGCACGCTCGCAGCACTCGGTGGTGCGAATCAAACGTTGCGGGTGGAAGGTCCATTGGGAGCACCGGTGGACGTGCCATGGCGTTTGCACCGCGGCACCGCCGTCATAGAAATGGCGCTCGCCTCCGGACTGCAACTGGTGGGCGGTGCGGAACACAATGATCCGATCGCGGCCTCCACCATCGGCACCGGACAAGTGATCGACGCAGCCCTCAACCTCGGTGCGGAACGCATCATCGTGTGTCTGGGAGGATCGGCCACCACCGACGGCGGACTCGGCGCGGTCAATGCAATTTCCACGCCGGCTCGCATGAAGCGAGTGGAGGTCGTGGTCGCTTGCGACGTCGAGACGTCGTTCGTGGATGCCGCCGAAGTGTTCGCGCCGCAGAAGGGAGCCTCCGCCGCCCAAGTGAAGTTCCTGCGCAATCGATTGCTGAGCACGGCCGAGTTGTACGAACGACGCTTCGGCGTGGACGTCACCAAGATTCCCGGTGGCGGTGCGGCCGGTGGTCTGGCAGGAGGACTCTTCGCACTCGGTGCGTCACTCGTGCCCGGTTTCGACGTGGTGGCAGAGGAACTCCACTTCCACGAAGCATTGGGGTCGTGCGATGTAGTGATCACCGGCGAAGGACGCCTCGACTCCACCAGTTTCGACGGAAAAGTGGTGGGTGCAGTCGCCGAGTACGCGAAGCGATCCAAGAAACCCGTCGTGGCCATCTGCGGTGACGTCGACTCCTCGGCAAAGACCTTCTCCGCCGAGCATCAACTGCAGGCAGTGAGCCTGCTGCAATGGTTCGGTGATGCGGCGTTCAGTACGACGATGCAAAGTATCGAACGAGCAGCAGAGCACTGGCTGACCAATCGAGATACATAGTCGAGCCTCATCGGACTCGCGTACGGAGAATCGGTCGTCTACGCCGTGGTCGTAGTGGTGACCACCATCGCTGGTGTGGTCATGCCACCGCTGATGATCGACAATGGCTTACCCGCGAGGTCGGTTCCGAGCAGAATCAAGACACTGGCCTCACCAAGACTCGCCGTTTCCGTGGGTATCGGTGTCGGCATCGGTGCAGTTGCAACTCCGCCGAGGTCCTTGGCCACTTGCGCGGCGGCCACTTCACTCCCCAACAAGTAGTAGACGACGGTGACCGTCTGCTTTGGTGTGACCTCACTCTTGTTGATGGCGGGTTGCACGATGTAGCCCCTGCCCTGCATTTCCGTGGTGAGCAAACCAGCACTACCGCTCACTCCCGATGCATTGGCAATTTGGACCTTGAAGGCCGTGAGGACGACCTGGGCGACCGTGGTCTCGACGGGAATGATCTCCAGCGTCGTTTCCGTTGATGTCTCCTCGGACGTCGTGCCCTCGGGTGTCGCAATCGACGTGTCGTTGCGTAGATCGCGGAGGATGAAGAAACCGAGCAACACGGCCAAAATGGCAACCGCGATGGACAACACGGAATTGACGTTTGCCGCCCGGGGTTCTGGCGCTGGACGAGGTCGACGCTGCTCTTGACTCATGTCATCCACAGTAGTCCTGCCGTGTGTGCGGATTGGTCGAGTGAGCCGAGGGTGGGGATTGAACCCACGACCTACCGCTTACAAGGCGGTTGCTCTGCCACTGAGCTACCCCGGCGAATCGCACGTGGCGACGAACGTCAATGCTACGCGCGTCAACTTCGTTGACGTCAGGGATGTTCACGCCGTGCTCGTACCACCTCGTATGTTGCAAGCGCGGCTGCTGCGGACACGTTGAGCGACGACAGTGCTCCATTCATGGGAATGGAGAGGATCAAGTCGCAACGTTCCCGAACGAGGCGAGATAGTCCCGGTCCCTCTGCACCGAGCACCAGACAGATGTGTTCACGCGCAAGATCCCCGAGACCAAAGACCGGTTTGTCGGCGGCATCGTCGAGGCCGACCACCCAAACGTTCGCGTCACGAAGTTGTTGAATGGCGGTGGGCAAACCTGGAACCACGCACATGGTGAGGTACTCGATTGCTCCAGCCGAGGCTTTGGCAGCGCTCGGCGTGACATGCACCGCTCGATGCCTCGGCAGGATGACCGCATCCACGCCCGCACCATCGCACGATCGCAGAATTGCACCGAGATTGCCGGGATCGGTAACTCCATCAACGGCAACGAGAAACAACTTGTTACCGGACTCCGTTGCCGTCGCCAACACCTCATCAAGCAGCGTTTCTTCGAGTGGTTCGGCGTGAGCGATGACACCTTGTGGTGCTTCACTCCGTGCCTGCTCGTCGATATCGCGCCGTGACACTTCGCGAACGGGAACTCGTTGCGACCGTGCCAACTCGAGAATCTCACCAATCACCGGATTCGTCTCGTTATCGCTGGCGATGAGCACCTCACGGACCCGACGTCGCGAAGCGATCAACAACTCACGAACGGCTTGACGTCCTTCAATCTGTTCCCCTCCGAGGGACCGGTCGGAGGTCGACGGTCGTGACGGTCGCGAACCGCGTTGACCCCGATTCCCTCCTCGCGCTCCACGCCGCGGAGGTCGACTCATGGGACAAGGAGGGCAACCGCCATGCAGGCGATCCCCTCCACTCGACCGATACTGCCGAGACCCTCGGCGCGTCGACCCTTCACGCTGACTGGTGCACCGACGGCGGCCGAAAGATTCGCCTGCATGTTCTCGCGCTGTGGCGCAATTTTCGGCCGTTCACAAATGACGTTGACGTCCACGTTGGCCACCGACCACCCGGCATCGCGCACCAATTCGACGACCTCACGCAGGAGCAACATCGAATTGGCACCCTTCCACTTCGGATCGGTATCCGGGAAGAGTCCACCGATGTCTCCCAAACCGGCAGCGCCGAGGAGCGCATCGCTCACCGCGTGCGCGACGGCGTCGGCATCACTGTGGCCGAGCAGTCCACGTTCGCCCGCGAACGTCACGCCGGCCAGCACCAACGGACGTTGGTCGTCGGCGAATCGATGAACGTCGAATCCTTGACCGATTCTCATCGTTAGTGTCCGCTTTGTTGCGCGCGCGCCCAATTCAGGTCGTCTCGCGTGGTGATCTTTCGGTTCAAAACGTCTCCGTCCACCACGACGACCTTGCCGCCTTCGGCTTCCACCAAGGATGCGTCATCGGTGCCCTCGCCACGCGACGCATGCGCACGACGGAGAATCTCGGCACGGAATGCCTGCGGAGTCTGGACCGCACGCAGCGAACCACGGGGCGGCGTTCGCATCACCTGGCCGGTGTCGTCCACCACCTTGATGGTGTCGGCAACGGGGATCGCCGGAACGGCACCGTCGGCACCGTCGACGACTGCAGCGATGACACGGGCGAAATCGTCCTCGTTGGCGAAGGGTCGCGCGGCGTCATGTACGCAGATGATCGTCGCATTCTTCGGAATCGCGGCCAATCCCCGACGAACGGACTCGCTTCGACTCGCGCCGCCGGCGATTCCACCCTCCTTCTCTGCCACGTCGGGCGGAAGAACCACTACGACGCCGTCACTCGATTCGCGAGCGACGGCAATCGACCAGTCCATGACACGCCGGTCGCCCAGGGACTCGAATTGTTTGGGGCCGCCGAATCGCGTTCCGGCACCCGCCGCGACGACGATGGTCCAAATCATCTCGCCGGGTCGGCGGAATTCCCCAGTCGCCATCGTCTCTCAGGGTAGTACCGTGATGCTCATGACTCACGAGGAACTCCTTGCCAAAAACGCATTCTTCGCCGCAACTTCACCTGCTTCACTGAAGACGATCGCTGCGTCCGGCTCGGTGCGCAACTTGCAACGGGGTGACGTCTTGTTCAACGAGGGTGATGCACCCGACGCCATGTTCGTCGTCCTGTCGGGTCGCATCGCGATTGCAATCGGTAACCGTCCGCTCGATGCGCGAGAGAGCATGCTTGCACTCATGGAGTCGGGGGATCTCTTCGGAGAACTCGGTTTGTTGGATGACGGGGCACGAAGTGCCTTGGCGCGCGCGCTCGAACCTTCGAGCGTTCTGCAGATCCCTTATGCGTCGGTCAAGGCCGAACTCCAGGGCAACCCGAACATGTTGTGGGGTGTCACCAAGTTGTTGGCGTCGCGCCTACGCGTCATGGACGAAGTGCTGTCCGACAGCGTGTTCCTCGACGTCACCGGTCGAACGGCCAAACGATTGCTCGAACTTTCCGAGGGCAGTGACGAGTTCGTTCTTCCCGTCACACAGGAGGAACTGGCCGGCATGGTTGGTGCATCGCGCGAACGGGTGAACAAGGCAATCGCCAGTTTCATTCGACTCGGATGGCTCGAGCAGTCGGATCGTCGTTACCGAATCAAGGAACGCGTCAAGCTCACTTCACGTTCGTCGTAGTCAACTACCCGACAACCACGCGTGCGCGCGTGCAAAGGCATCTGCGGCGTCACTGATCCGATGCGATGGGCGGGTTGCGTCGTGTGCGAAACCATGTTCTGCATCGGGGTACTCCGCAATCGTGCATCCCGCTGATTGAATTGCAGCAACGTCGCCCGACGGCGTGTACGGATCCTTCGATCCGATGACGGCAAGAACCTTCCGCGCATCGCCGCGAGCGAGATAGTCGAGCGGCTCTCGCTGCGTGGACGATTTCCAATCATTCGGTACACGAATCATTCCGTAGAAGCTCGCGATGCGAGAGAACCGCTCGCTGACCGCTGACTTGAAGCAATACATACCACCCATGCAGAAACCCATCAGACCGACGCGCTCTGTTCCGAGGGCGTCGGCCGCCTCGTGCAGGTCGCGCAGGTGCATGTCGTCATCGAGTCCGGGTACGGCAGCGAATCGCGCCTGTATGTCGGCACCCAGGTTCCGACCGGGGAACGGTTCGACGGCACACACCGCCATGTTCCACTCGGAAGCAAATCGGGCCACCAGGTCATCGAACAGAGGGCGTAATGAGAAAATATCCGGTGCGATCACCAATCCCATAGTTGGGCGTTCGACCGACGTGTCGATTTCGGCTGGAGTGCCGGACGGAAGGGTGATTCGCATGCGCCAAGTCTGGCGGATGATGGCGCGGTGAGGGTAGCGGTGAGGCGCATTCTCACACTCGGGTGGTATGACCACTTCACGCAACATACCTACCCATACCCGTCGGAATCCCATCGTCCTCCTCGACCAGGAGTGGCAGCGCCTGAACCACTCACCCCGAGTGCTGCGTCAGGTCAATTCCTGGGGCATCGATTCACGAACCTTCCAGTCGCTCGATGAGGTGCTGGTTGCGGCCGGCTATCGCGGCAAGAAGATCGACACGGTGGCCGATGGCGTGCTCGCGGCACTGGTGAAACGGGCCGCCAACGATGAATTGGCGGCGAGAATCGTGTTGCAGCGCGTCGTACCACCGATGGTGTCGATTGCCCGTCGACGCGGTCGTCTTCGCAGCATCGGTTACGACGATGCACTCGGCATGGTGTTGTCCCACGCCTGGGAGGTCATTCGCACCTACCCTTCGGCGCGACGTCCGACCAAGATCGCCGTCAACATCGTCAGGGACATCGAGTACTTCGCATTCGTCCGCAGTGAGCGGAGACGAGTTCGACTCGACTCCGTACAGAGCGACGGTCCGGAACCGCACCACAACAGGAGCGCCGATCTGTTCTCACACGAGGACCCCTACGGAACTTCTGTCGAGGGTGCGACGTCGGACATCGAACTCGAGCACCTCCTCACCTACGCACGCGAGTGCGGGGTGTCCGCCGACACCCTCGAACTCTGCGAGGAGTTGCGGGGCCAATCACTCGACGACTTCGCCGCCAAACACGACATCACTCCTCGTACTGCAAAGACGTGGATGAAGCAGGCGGCTAACGAGTTGCGTGTACGAACGCAGTGTGCGGCGTGAGTTTGGTCGTGCGCAAACGCAAACTGTTGGTCACGACGAACACGCTCGAGAACGCCATCGCCAAACCGGCCCACATCGGATTCATCAGACCGAACGCGGCGATCGGAATCGCGGCAACGTTGTAGATGAACGCCCAGAAGACGTTGGCGCTGATGGTCCGCAGTGTGGCCCGCGACAGCAAGATGGCGTCGGAGACCAACCGCAGGTCCCCACTCACGATGGTGAGATCACTGGCATTCATCGCCACGTCAGTGCCCGTACCCATCGCAATACCCACGTTTGCCTGCGCAAGGGCAGCCGCATCATTCACGCCGTCGCCGATCATCGCGACCGCATAGCCGCGCTCCTGCAGATCGGCTACCACGCGCACCTTCTCCTCCGGCAACACTCCGGCAATCACGTGCTGTTCGTCTGCTTCGATCCCCACCTGTCGTGCCACTGCCAATGCGGTGGCGCGACTGTCACCCGTGAGGAGGATCGGACGCAGTCCCAAATCGCGTAGCGATGCAACGGCGGCGGCGCTGTTTGCCTTCGGGCGATCGGCAACGACGCACACACCCTTCACGGTTCCATTCACCGCGACGAGCACCCCGATGTTCCCGTCGTTGCGGGCAGCAGCCAGTGCGTCATTCATCGCCGCGGGAATGAGCACCAGTTTGCGACGCATCAGGGTTTCGTTGCCGACGAGAACACTGGAGCCGGACACGCGTCCGAGAGTTCCCATGCCGGGAAGATTCTCGAACTCGGTCACCGTCGTGAGAGGACCGGTTTCGGCCCGCGCGGCGGAGGCGATCGCCTTGGCGACTGGATGTTCGCTGGCGTGCTCGAGCGCTCCGGCAAACGTGAGGAGTTCTGCACGAGTCATCCCGGCGGCGCACACCAAGTCGACCAGCTGCATGATGCCGGTCGTGACCGTTCCGGTCTTGTCGAACACCACGGTGTCGACACGCCTCGTGCCCTGCAATACGTCAGCGCCCTTGATGACGATGCCCATCTGTGCGGCCCTTCCGCTTCCGACCATCAGCGCGGTGGGTGTGGCCAGCCCGAGTGCACATGGACAGGCGATGATCAACACGGCCACCGCAGCAGTGAATGCCTGCGACAAATCGTCGCCGAGCCACCACCAACCACCAAACGTAAGGAGTGAAATGACGATGACGCTCGGTACGAAGACACCACTCACTCGGTCGGCGAGCTTCTGCACCGGGGCTTTCGTGGCTTGCGCATCCCGCACGAGCCGAGTCATTTGCGCGAACGTGGATTGCGCACCGATCCTGCTCGCTTGAACGACGAGCCTTCCCGTGAGATTCACGGTCGTTCCGATGACGTTGGAGCCAACGGTCATGTCCACCGGCACGCTCTCACCGGTCAGCATCGAAACATCTACGGCTGATGCTCCCTCGCGTACCACACCGTCGGCGGCAATAATTTCCCCAGGTCGCACGACGAAAAGGTCGCCAACGCCGACTTCTGCTGCAGGCACCACGACCTCCTCGCCGTTGCGCAGGACGGTGGCGTTCCGCGCGCCGAGCGCCAACAGCGACCGAAGCGCGTCCCCCGCCCGACGCTTCGCGCGGGCTTCGAAGTAACGACCGGCCAGCAGGAAGATGGTCACCGCTACTGCCACCTCCATATATATGTGATCAACTTGCATGTCCGCCATGTCCATGCCGTTGTGGTCGGCGGCGTTCCCCCACACCAGTGCCCACACCGACCAGGCCATCGCTGCGATGATGCCGAGTGAGATGAGCGTGTCCATCGTGGTGGATCGATGGCGGGCGTTCATCGCGGCAGCACGATGGAAGGGACCCGCCGACCAAACCACGACGGGCAACGAGAGCGCCAATGCCCACCACTTCCAGCCGTCGAATTGCAGCAAGGAAATCATCGAGAGCGCAACGACCGGCAAGCCTGCAATCAATGAAATGGTCAAGCGCGACCGCAACATGGCGACTCGTTCCAGCGATTCGCGGTCGAGCATGTCGGGGGTGGTGTCCTGCAACAACCTCGCCCCGTAACCCGCTTTCTCCACCTCGGCAATCAACGTGTCGACTTCGGTGCTACCAGCGATCGTGACTCGTGCCGACTCGGTCGCGAAGTTGACGGTCGCTGTCACGCCGTCGACGGAATTCAGCACCTTTTCGATGCGGGTGGCACAAGCCCCACACGTCATGCCGGAAACGGCAAGATCGACCTGTGCGGGTCGATCTCGTAGCGAAGCAGTACTCGAATTGGTCACGTGGGTCGCCCGGGGCTCGAACCCGGGACCTGCGGATTAAAAGTCCGTTGCTCTACCAACTGAGCTAGCGACCCGTGGAGAGTTCAGGCTAGTTGCGTTAGCGCCGCAGCAGCAGCGCAGTTGCGGCGAATTGGCACACCACGGCGGCGACCGTCATCACGTGCCACACCTCGTGAAATCCGAACGACTCCGGTCGTAGTCGTGGAAATCGACGCAGGAACATGACCGAACCGGCCGTGAACACCACTCCTCCGACTGCATACAGCGCGAGTGCAGTGCCACCCGCACGCTCATACACCCATGGCACGACTGCGACGACGATCCATCCAAGCACCAGGTACAGCGAGGTCGCAAACTTTCGGGCCTTCCACATCGCCTTCAGCACCATCCCGAGAATTGCGACACCCCATACGATCGCGAGCATCGTGATACCGAGGGCTCGCGGCAACGCAAGGAGGCACACGGGCGTGTAGGTCCCGGCAATCAACACGTACACCATGCAGTGATCCGCACGTTGCATCACATGCTGCAACTTCGCGCTCCGGGCGAACAAGTGGTACGCAGCGGACGTCCCGAACAATGCCACCAAGGAAGCGGCATAGATGGCGCTGGCCGACGTCGCGAGCGGACCCGACGCCAACAACGTGAGTACCACGCCTGCGGGCAACGAAACGATCACCGCATAGCCGTGGATGTGTCCACGCCATCGTGATCGCCACTCTCCGGTCACATGGTGAAACACCGGTACGTGGGGCATCGTCGGTCCTCTGCCGAGCGTACCCCTCGGTCAGGGAAACGAGGGGTTACGACAGGTTTGCAGAACGAACAATTTGTCGTGCGCGTTGACGGCGCACCGACGATCGTCTTTTCCATGCCTTCATCTTCCAGTGGCGCAACCGGCGAGTGTGCGAAGTTCGCTCCTCGGCATGGTGATCGTCGTGATGATGGACCGGCTTCCAGCCGACTGCAGGTTCATCACACTCATCTGCCTCGCACGTGCGACCGACTCGAGTGGCGAGTGCGTGAAGCTCGCCCTTGATGCGATGCCGTTCCGCATGAGCGTGGGCTCGTAACTCGGCCTTGGACAGTGGTGCCAAGTCGTCACCACGATGACGTTTGCTCATCCCGATCTCCTTGTCGAAGTGGTCTGTGCTTCCCTTGTCGTCGAACTGTACTCCTCGGACATGAGGAGTCAAGGGGTCCGTGTTGCGCTTGTGTAACTCTTTCAGCGCCGAGTCGGCGAGGGCGACGCCGGACCGGTGTCATGCGGCCAGTCGCGCCAACTCCGACCCCAGCGGGGTGACGAACGCCGGAGTCGAGAGGCCACCAGTGGAGTTCGCGACTCGATGAGTTCGGGTATCACGATGTGCACGACGACATCCACTTGAGGTGCCACTCCAGACGAGGTCTAGCCTCGGCATATGAACTACGACTTCGATCGCTTTCTGCGTTATGACGACATGGCTTCCTGGATGCGGTCACTCGCGGCAGCGCATCCGACGCTGCTCTCCGTAGAAAGTTACGGGCGATCCCATCAGGGGCGAGACTTGTTGGTGGCGACGATCACCGATACCAAGTTCGGCGAACACCACATCAAACCTGCGCACTGGATCGACGCCAACATCCACGCCGTGGAGGTAACGGGAGGAGTGGCGGCGCTCTACATCATCCACCATCTCGTTACTGGGTACGTGTCCGGCGATCCGATGGTGGTCGAAGCCCTGCGCACGCGGACGTTCTATGTTGCACCGCGCGTGAACCCCGACGGTGTCGAGGACGCACTTCGCGACCGGCCGTTGTTCCACCGTTCGAGCGTGCGTGCCTGGCCGTGGACGGACGGACATCGTTGGCCGGGATTGCATCCGCAGGACATCGACGGCGACGGTCGAATTCTCACCATGCGAATTCCCGACACGGATGGCGGCTGGATGCAACACCCCGAGGAACCACGCGTCATGATTCCGGTCGGACCACTCGGCGCACCGGCCGGCACGCAGCGATACCGCCTTCTTGGAGAGGGTCTCATCGAGAACTACGACGGCTTCACCATCGATCAACCGCGCGACCCGGCGGGTCTGGATCTCAATCGAAACTTCCCTGCGGGTTGGGGCGTTGATGTGCTCGGCTCCGGTGATCATCCGATGAGCGAGCCCGAAGTGCATTCGCTCGTCCGTGCGGTGAAGGCTCGACCGAACGTGTGCGGATACAACGCGTTCCACACCGCTGGTGGTTTCATGTTGCGCCCAAGCAGCAACCTTGCCGACTCCAAGTTGCCGCCGGAGGATCTCTTCATCTTCAAGAAGTTCGGTGAACACTCCACCCCGCTCACGTCGTATCCCGTTCACTCGGTGTACGAGGACCTCACGTGGGACAAGTCGAGGGTGATGGGCGGAGCGGGTGACGACTGGGCCTACGACCACCTCGGTGTGTACTCATGGACCACCGAGTTCTGGGATGCGATCTACCGTGCGACGGGCGAACATTCGCCCACCGACGTGTGGTACGTGGGACCAACCCCGACACAAGACCTCGCCGTATGCAAGTGGAGCGATCAACACGCTCCGGGCTCATACGTTCAGTGGTATTCCTTCGACCATCCACAATTGGGGAAGGTGGAACTGGGTGGCGTGGATGCATTCCACACATGGACGAATGCACCGACTTCGCTCCTCAAGGCAGAAGTGGCTCCGCACGCCGACGTCGCCATCTTCCAGGCGATGGCATCACCACGCCTCGAGATCAAACTCGCGGACGCAACCGCGCTCGGCGACGGAGTCTGGCGAGTGCGAATTGGCATCGCCAACACCGGCTGGTTACCGACGGAGGTCACCCAACATGCGCGACGCAAGAAAATCGTCCTTCCGATCGTCGTCGAAGTGAGCACATCGGACGGAGGCCGCCCCGATCTCGTCGAGGGAGAGTCGCGTGTCCGGGTCGGTCAACTCGACGGCCGAGCAAAGTACTTGCTCGACGGTGGCGCGATGTCGGATGGAACGCCCGATCGTCATCTGCATTCGTGGCTGGTGCGTGCACGTTCGGGGACCAACCTCACGCTGACGGCTTCGCATCAGCGAGCCGGTACGGCAACGACGACGGTCACGCTCCGCTAGCGGAGAACGAAGCGTCGCGTACCGCATGTCGGTGCGATGACCATGACTTCCACGCAATGAAGAGTGCGCACGGCATGAGCACCAGGTTCGGATACGACACGACGGGATCGTCGATGAGGTATCCGTGGGTGAACCATCCAAGTCCCATCAGTGTGAGCAGGAGATACGAGAAGGCAGATACTCCGTAGAGCCGTTCCGAGCGGAACGCGCGCCATGCTTGCGGCACGATGGCAGGAGTGCCGATGAGCACGCCGGAGATTCCCACCACCGAAGGTGCTATCGCAGCGAAAACGAAGCAATACGCCGCTGTGCCGATGAATACGACGATTGGGATCCACAATGCCAGCGCACGTTTGCGCACCAACATGTACATCAACGCGATGATTGCGGCCTCGATGTTGGCATTGGAGATGATCATCGGAACGCTCTCGATGCTGATGGCGTAGGTGAACCACATGAGGGTGCCAGACAAGCCGATGAGCTGTGAGAGACCCGAAACCCCCTCGACGCTCTGCTTGGCAAAAACGCGCATCACCTGCGGCCAAATGAAGATTACGCCCAGCAATGCCGCAATCGAACCAGAGATGTTGGCCAAAGTCACTCGCCAACTGTAATTCGCATTCCCGAAACGCCGCGGTAAGTTCGTCGTTGAACTGACCCCCTTAGCCTGACGCTCGTGTCACATACGACTTCGAGTGGTCAAACGTGGGATGAGCGCTACGGCGAAGACGGTTTCGCTTTCGGAACAGAGCCCAACGACTTCCTCCGCGAGGTTGCGTCACTACTGCCGATGGGCCGAACGCTCTGTCTCGGAGATGGCGAGGGAAGGAACGGTGTCTTTCTCGCCGAGCTCGGCCACGAGGTTGCAACCATCGACCTCAGTCCCGTCGGTGTGTTGAAGGCACGTCGACTGGC
>SXGT01873827.1_pt1 | contig 14232 bp, 16 predicted proteins | sample 3176221 | NCBI WGS metagenome assembly SXGT01 (sample SAMN11356862, study PRJNA531348) | freshwater metagenome | isolation source: freshwater sample F1-120 | place: China: Fuxian Lake, Yuxi | collected 2017-12-25 | reverse complement strand
GCCAGGCGGGCGGCCACGCGGCGATGGCGCGTTCGCGGATGCTCAGCGTGTCGTCGGGCACCATGGCTTTTTCGGTCACGTCGTAGACGAATCCCAGCCCCTGGCAGACCGGGCAGGCACCCTGGGGCGTGTGGGGCGAAAAGTCCTCGGCGAACAGCATGGGCTGACCGCGCGGGTAGAGGCCGGCGCGCGAGTACAGCATGCGCAGCATGTTGGAGATCATGGAGACCGAACCGAGCGTGGAGCGCGAGCCCGCCGAGCCCCTGGGCTGCTGCAGCGCCACGGCAGGCGGCAGGCCCTCGATGCTGTCCACATCGGGCGTGCCGACCTGGTCGATCAGCCGGCGCGCGTAGGGCGATACCGAGTCGAAGTAGCGCCGCAGCGCCTCGGCATAGACAGTGCCAAAGGCCAGCGAGGATTTGCCGGAGCCTGAGATCCCGGTGAAGACGACCAGCGCGTTGCGGGGCGCGTCGACATCCACGTTCTTCAGGTTGTGTTCGCGTGCGCCGCGCACGCTCACGAACTCGGAGGTTTTGTTCACAGGCGCACTCTTGAAGTTGCCGGATCAAGCGAGGATCCGGTGACATACAGCTTGACACGGTTGGAGGCGCAGCAACAGGGGGTGCCTGGCGGGGCCGTCTGTCGGAGGCGTCCGACGCGGACGCCGCCGCCCACCCTCGCCAGACGGCTTTTCGCGCCGCACCCATGCCGTTTCGTCGCAATCCGATCGCCAGTCGCCATCGCTCCCGGCACAGTGCGCCTTCCCTCAACCCCTTCCCCGCGGAACCCACCATGCTGCTGCAACTCCTCGCCCACCACCCCGAAGCCGTGGTCCCTGTCCTGCGCCAGACGCCGTTGTGGGTGTGGGGCCTGCTCGTGGCGCTGCTCGCGCTGGGCGCCAGCCAGCTGCGCGAGCGCAGCGCCAGCCTGGCCCGCGTGTCGCTGATGCCCTTGGCGATGACGCTCTTCTCGGTCTCGGGCACGGTCTCGGCCTTCGGGGCGACGCCTCACCTGGCCCTGGCCGTTTCGGCCTGGCTCATCGCCGCGGTGCTGGCCTTCGCCCTGGTCGCGCGCGGCCGCGCCGATGGCGCCCGGTACGACCCGGCGCTGCGCCTGTACCGCCTGCCCGGCAGCATCGTTCCGCTGTTGCTGATCGTGGGCATCTTCCTGGTGAAGTACGTGGTGGGCGTCGATCTCACCATGGCGCCGCAGCTCGTCCGGGACACGCAGTACGTGCTGTGCGTCGCCGCCCTGTACGGCGCGTTCACGGGTTTCTTCATCGGCCGTGCCGCGCGCCTGTGGCGCCTGGCGGTGCGCCCTGCCGCCGACCGGGCGCTGACCTGAAAAACGGTGCGCCGCAACCCATGGCCAGGCTCGACTGAGGACGCTGTTCCTCAGGCAGCCGCACCGGTGTAGCGCCGCATGCCTTTCACGAGCGCGTCGAACACCACGCGGCAGCGCGCGTTGTGGCGCAGGCCCTCGTGCATGGCCACCCAGGTGGGCAGTTTGAAAGCGAAGCGCTCGGGCAGCACGCGCACCAGCTGCGGGTCGCGCTGGGCCAGCCCGACCTGGCAGGCACCGATGCCCGCGCCCGCGCGAATCAGCGCCAACTGCCCCAGGTCGCTGTCGCAACGCAGCGAGAAATGCTCGGGCGTCCATGCCGGTAGCCTGGCTCGGGCGGCGCGAATGAACGGTGTTTCCTCGTCGTAGCCGATCACCGTGTGCCGCGACAGCTCCGCCATCGAGGCGGGATGGCCGAAGCGCGCAATGTACGAGCGGTGCGCGTGCAGCCCCACCACCACCTCGCCCACCTTCGTGGCCACCAGCACGTCCTGGCTCGGCGGCGCCATGCGCACTGCGATGTCCACCTCGCGCTGCACCAGGTCCTGCAAGCGGTTGCTGAGCACGAGCGCCACCTCCAGCAGCGGGTGCTGATGGCGCAGCGCGGCCAGCAGGGGCGGCAGCACCTCCACGCCAATCACCTCGCTCGCGCAGAGGCGCACCGTGCCGCGCACGCCATCGCCAAAGCCACGCGCGGCGCGCTCCAGCGCGGCGGCGGTGTTGTGCATCGCCTCGGCATCGCCGCGCAGGGCCAGCGCGGCGTCGGTGGGGAGCAGGCCGGTCTGCGAGCGCGTGAACAGGGCCAGGCCCAGCCGTGCTTCCAGCGCGGCGATGTGGCGCCCCACCGTGGGCTGCGTGAGGCCCAGCGCGCGCGCCGCGGCCGACAGCGAGCCTTCTCGCAGCACCGCGAGAAAGCTGCGGTAAAGCTCCCATCCAATGTCTTCAGCCATGCAGAAATGTATAGCTGGTGTTCACCTCTGGGCAATTTATTTTTGGTCGGGGAAGGCGAAGAATCTGCCCATTGCAACCCACTTCGGAGAATGAACATGACCCCCAACCACACGGCACTCGTGCTCGGCGCCAGCGGCGGCATCGGTGGTGAAGTCGCGCGCCAGCTGCGCCAGGCCGGCTGGCAAGTGCGCGCCATGAAGCGCGGCCTGGGCGTGCCGCACGCGGTCGATGGCCTTGAATGGGTGGAAGGCGACGCCCTGAACGCTGCCGACGTGATGAACGCCGCGCGAGGGTGCTCGGTCATCGTGCACGCCGTCAACCCGCCGGGCTACCGCCGTTGGGCCGAGCTGGTGTTGCCGATGATCGACCACACCATCGCGGCGGCGAAAGCCCATGGCGCCACCGTGCTGCTGCCCGGCACGGTCTACAACCACGGGCCGGACGCCTTCCCGGTGCTCACCGAAGACTCGCCCCAGCACCCCGCAACCCGCAAGGGTGCCATCCGCGTGGCGCTGGAGCGCCGCCTGCAGGACGCCGCCGACGCGGGCCACCTCCGCGTGCTCATCGTGCGGGCGGGTGACTTCTTTGGTCCTCGCGCCGGCAACAGCTGGTTCACGCAAGGCATGGTCAAGCCCGGGCGTCCGGTGACCCGCGTGCAGCTGCCCGGCCGCCCCGGCGTGGGCCACCAGTTCGCCTACCTGCCCGACGTGGCCCGCACCATGGTCGAGCTGCTGCAGCGGCGCGAGCACCTCCCGGCCTTCGCCGCCTTCCACATGGCGGGGCACTGGGACGCCGATGGCCGCCAGCTGGGCCTCGCGGTGCAGCGCGCCGTGGTGTGCCACGGCGGGCGGGCGCCCACGCTCAAGCCCTTCCCCTGGTGGCTCATCCGGCTGGCGTCGCCCTTTGTCACCACCCTGCGCGAGCTGCTGGAGATGAGGTACCTCTGGGAGCGCGAGGTGCGCATGGACAACCACCGGCTGGTCCAGGTGCTCGGCCGCGAACCCCACACCCCGCTGGACGAAGCCATTGAGGCCACGCTGCAGGGCATGGGCTGCCTCGGCGCCCGGGCCGAACCCGGGGTCGTCGCCGCGACCTGAAGGCCACCTCAGCGGTTCAACAACTGCTCCGCCAGCCCGTCCAGCTCGGCCTTTCGCTCGGCCCAGTCCGGCAGCACCGCACCCAGCAGCCCGTAAAAGCGCGGGCTGTGGTTGTGCTCCGTCAGGTGGCAGAGCTCGTGCGCCACCACGTACTCAATGCAAGCCCTGGGCGCCTTGACGAGGAGGGGGTTCAGCAGCAGTTCCCCCTTGGGTGAGCAGCTTCCCCATTGCGTGCGCATGGCCAGCAGGCGCCAGGGCGGCGGCTCGGCCCCTCGCAGGCGCATGCGCTGCGCCACCTCGGCCAGCACCCGCGCGAACACCTCGCCCGCATGCGCCCGGTACCACGCTTCGAGCAGGCGGCGCACCGTGGCGGCATCGCGCTGGGGTGTGCTCACCTCCAGCCGCCCTCGCCACAGGCGCACGCCCGCACCGGCACCCGCCGGGGCCAGTTGCACCTTCAGCATGTGGCGCCGCCCCAGGTAGAAGTGCGTCTCGCCGCTCACGTACTCGCGAGGCATCACGTGGCGCTGACGCTCGCGGTGCGCCTGCAGCTGCTGCCAGATCCAGCGCGCGCGCTGGCGCACGGCGTCTTTCACTGCGGCTATCTCGGTGTCCAGCGGCGCGTCCACCTGCACGGCGCCATCGGGCATCACATGAATCGCCACGCGTTGCCGTGGGCGCGGCTGAAAGCGCACCGTAAAACCGATGCGCTCTTCTCCATACGCAATGAACTGGCGCGCCACCTTCAGAGGCTTCCGCGCGAAAGGCCGACGCGGGTGACATGAATCACCTGGTCAATGGCGCTGTTCGCCTTGTCCAGTCCCATCACGCCATACAGCCTGACCAACAGCTGTTGGCGGATGACCGCCTCGATGTTCTGCGGGTTCAGAGAGTGCTCGGCCACCGCCTGCCGCACCACCGCATCGATCTCATGGGCATGCTCTGCCCACACGCTTTGTGCCACTGCCGCGAAGGCGGTCTCGCCCAACACCATGCGGCAGATGCCAAAGTAGGCGCGGGCGTGCCGGTTGTCGCCAAAGCTGTCGGGCACGCCGTCCACATCGCGCGCGGCCACCCGGTCTTCAAAAGCCTTGAACAGCGCGTACTGCTTGAGCGGGTGGTCGAACATCGCCTCGGCCTCGGCAATCGCCACCCTCAGCAACTCCGAAAACACTTTCTGCGCATACGGGTCTTCGGCCAGATCCTGCTCGATGGTCTTGCGCAATCGCGTGCGGATCATGTCCGTCTCGTTGCGCGTCTTCTCCAGCGTCCAGTTCCCGGGATCGTCGGCCTGCCCCAGCTTGTGCACCAGGTACACGCCCTCGGGCTCGCGAATCTGGGTACCGATCACCTGCTTGTCCACCATGCGGCGAATCTGCGCTTCGTACACGCTGTAGTCCACCGTCTCCTGCGCGTCGCGCCCGGCCCAGCCGCGCACGGTGGTGAACCACTTCAAGTCCGACTTGTAGGTCTCCACATCCCGCTCGGAAAAACGGTGGTCCTCAAAAAAGCTGCGCGATGACAACGCCGTCTGCAGGCACAGCCCGAACTGCGTCAATGCCTCGTAGAAATCTTCGCGCAGCTTCTTGCGCGTGTCGTGGCTCTCGCCGTCCTCGTCCTCCGCGAACCGGGGCATCAGCACCTGCCGGTACTGCTCCAGGTCCAGGCGGTTCTTCACCTCCGAGAAAAACGCCCACACCGCGTCGTGCAGACCCGGCAGGCGCTTGTACTCCGTGCTGAACTGCTGGTACAGCCCTTCGATATCCGCCAGCTCATAGCCGCCCTGCGTGCGTGCCTCCAGGTCCTGGTAAGCGCGAACCGCCGTGTCCAGCTCCGCAAGAATCCCCCGGTAGTCCACCAGCACGCCATGGCGCTTGGCCTCGTGCAGGCGGTTCACGCGCGCTACCGCCTGAATCAGGTTGTGCTCTTTCAAAGGCTTGTCGATGTACAGCACCGCGTTGCGCGGCTCGTCGAAACCCGTGAGCAGGCGGTCCACCACGATCAGCAGGTCCGGGTTGCCCTCGGTGGCGAAATCCGCCAGCACCTTCTCTTCGTACGCCTCGGGGTTCTTGCCCACGTTCGCGTTCCACCACGCCTGCACCTCGGGGATCGTGCTCTCGTCCACCTCCGTGTTGCCCTCGCGGCTGTCGGGTGCCGACATGATGACCGCGCTGCTCACCAGGCCCGTGTCGTCCAGGTAGCGCTTGTAGCGAATCGCGTCCTGCTTGCTCGTGGTCGCCACCTGGCCCTTCAAACCCAGGCCCAGCTTCTTCACGTTCTCATTGAAATGCTGCGCAATGTCCCAGGCAATCAGCTCGATGCGGTTGGCCGCGCCATACAAGGCCCGCTTGTTGGCGAACTTGCGCTTCAGGTCAGCGGCCTGCGCGGCAGAAAGCCCGTGGGTGATCTTGTCGAACCAGCGGTCCACCGCCGCGCCGTTGATGTCCAGCTCCGGCACGCGCTCCTCGTACAGCAGCGGTGCCACGGTTTCGTCTTCCACCGCGCGCTGCATCGTGTACGCGTGCACGATCGGGCCGAACTTGTTGGCCGTCTTTTCCTTCTTCAGCAGCGGCGTGCCGGTGAACGCCACATACGCCGCGCGCGGCAGCGCCTTGCGCATGCGCTCGTGCGTCTCGCCGCCGTGGCTGCGGTGGCCCTCGTCCACCAGCACGATCAGGTCCGACGACGGGTTGTGGCACTCCGGCAGCTTGGACGCCGTGGCGAACTTGTGGATCAGCGTGAAGATGATGCGCTCCGTGCCCTGGCCGATGCGCAGCGCCAGCTCGCGGCCCGAGCCCACCTTCGCCTTCTCGCCCTCCTTGCGCGTGGCCAACGCCGAGCCGAATGCCCCACTGTTCATGAAGTTGCGCGCCAGCTGGTCTTCCAGGTCCAGCCGGTCCGTCACCACGAGCACGCGGCAAGCCTGCGTGCTCGCATGCAGCACCAGCGCCCGCGTCAGAAACACCATGGTGAAACTCTTGCCCGAGCCCGTGGTGTGCCACACCACCCCGCCTTCGCGGGCCCCGTCGGGACGGCGCTGGGCAATGCGCGCCAGCAGCGCCCGAATGCCAAAGAATTGCTGGTAGCGCGCCACCACCTTGCCCACCTTGCGGTCAAACAGCACGAACAGGCGCAGAAACTCCAGCAGCCGCTCGGGCCTGAGCAGCGCGGCCAGCAAGCGGTCCTGCTCGGTGGGCAGCACCGGCTGCGACCACAGGCGCTCGAAATACGCCCGCAGCTTCGGCGGCTTGCCCTGCCACAGCGCGGCCTGCACCGGCGCGGCCAGGGGCTGGTTCTTCCACTCGCGCAGTTGCGCATCCGTCAACACTTCTTCGCGCCAGCGCGCCCAGAACTTCAGCGCCGTGCCCGTGGTGCCGTAGCGCGCCTCGGTGTGGCTCACCGCCAGCAGCAGCTGCGCGTAGGCGAACAGCTGCGGAATCTCGTCGTGGCGCTGGTTGCGCAGGTGCTGGCTGATGCCTTCGTTCACCATCAGCTTGGCCGACGAGCCATGGTCGGGCCGCTTGGCCTCGATCACCACCAGCGGCAGGCCATTCACATAGCCCACCACGTCGGGCGAGCGGTGGTGCGTGCCCTGGGTGGAGAGCACCTCCAGCTCCTCCGTCACGTCCCAGCGGTTCGCCTCGGGGTGGTGCCAGTCGATCAGCGGCACCGTGGGTTGGTGCTTCTTGCCGTCGGGCATGAACTCCGTCACCGTCACGCCCAGGGTGAGCATCTGGTAGAGCCGCTCGTTGGCGGGCAGCAGGCCCTCGGCGAGGTTCAGCGCCTGCACCTGGCGCACGATCTGGTCGATGCCGCTGGGCGAGAGCGGGTGCGTTTCGCCCTTGTAGTCAAAGCGGTGCGCCTGCAGCGCGGCGATGAGGCGTGGCTTGAGGATCACTTCGCGCGTGCTGCCGCCGCGCAGGGCCAGGGCCTCGGCCGTGGGCAGGAAGTTCCAGCCCAGGTTGATGAGCATGTGCAGCGCCGGAATGTGGGCGCTGAACTGTTCGCGGATTTGGGGGGTGGGGTGGGGGAGGCCGCTGCTCATGGGGGAGTCGCCACGGTGTCGGTGGAGGGCAGCTTGACGCGGCGTTTGTCCACATAGGCGCGCCACTCGGCCATGCTGAGTTTCTTTCGGCTCTCGGCGCGCAGTTCCGCAAAGTCCATGAACATGCTGACGATGCGATTGAGGTGTTCCAGCTCTTCCTCGTTCAGGTAGTTCTTGGCCACGATCACATCGGCCTTGCGCACACGCCCCGCTTTCCATGTGGTGAGGGCCATGTTGGGCTGGGTGGGGTCGGCGCGCTGCACCACGAGTTCGGCGGCGGTGGCGCCTGTGACGGCGAAGAACATCTTGTTCTGCACCTCCGCGAAGAAGATGCCGGTGGCTTCCCCATCGTCGGCATAGTCAACGGCCAATGCGAACAGCTCGCGCACTTTTTGGTAGAAGCGCTTTTCCGAGGCGCGTATGTCCCGGATGCGCTGCAGCAGCTCCTCGAAGTAGTCGCCACTGTCGCCGCCCTTGAGGCGGTCGCTGTCCAGGACGAAGCCTTTGATGAGGTATTCCTTGAGGTGGGCGGTGGCCCACTGCCGGAACTGGGTGCCGCGTGGCGACTTCACCCGGTAGCCAATGGCCAGGATCATGTCCAGGTTGTAGAGCTTGACCGAGCGGCGCACCTGCCGGGAGCCCTCCATTCGAACTATTAAGTCATCTTTAATAGTTCGAACTTCGGTCAACTCGCCTTCATCGATCACATTTTTGATGTGAATGTTGATGTTCGGCACCGAAGTCTGAAAAAGCTCGGCCAATTCGATCTGGCTGAGCCACACGGTGCCGTCTTCGGCCCGAAGGAAGAACTGAGCGGTGCCGTCTTCGGTGGCGTAGAGCACGAGTTCATTGCCGTTCATGACGTCGTTCCAATGCGATTGTTGGGGACGGTGTCGCTCAGTTCCTGCACGGCCCGGTGGACATTGCGTTTCACATCCAACAGAGTGCGTCGGGCCTGTGCCTTGCCATGGGTCCCTTCGCGCTGCAGCTTCTCCTCTGCCTGCGTCGTGCAGAACAGGTGCGTGGCCAATTCGGTGGTGTTCATGCGCCGTTCACTCATACCCCAACTCCTTCAAATACCCCGCCATCTTTTCCTCCAGCCCCGCCAGCTCCGCCTTGAGCTTCAATCGCTCCGCCCGCACGGCCATGAGGTCGATGGTCTCGGCCTCTTCGAAGGTGTCCACGTAGCGCGGGATGTTGAGGTTGAAGTCGTTCTCGGCGATCTCGGCGGGGCTGGCGAGGTGGGCGTACTTGGCCACGTTCTGGCGCGCCAGCGCGGTGGCGATGATGGTGTCCAGGTCGCTCGGGCGCAGCAGGTTCTGGTTCTTACCGTCCTGGTAGGCGCGACTGGCGTCGATGAAGAGCACCTTGTCGTCGGCCTTCTTCTTGCGCAGCACGAGGATGGCAGCCGGGATGCCGGTGCCGTAGAAGAGTTTTTCGGGCAGGCCGATCACCACGTCGAGCAGGTTTTCCTCGATGAGTTTCTGGCGGATCTTGCCTTCGGCCGCGCCGCGGAAGAGCACGCCGTGCGGCACCACCACGGCCATGCGGCCGGTGCCGGGTTTCATGGTTTCGACCATGTGGAGGATGAAGGCGTAGTCGGCCTTGGTGCGCGGGGGCACGCCGCGGCGAAAGCGTTTGTAGGGGTCGTTGTCGGCGGTTTCGAAGCCCCACTTTTCCAGCGAGAAGGGCGGGTTGGCGACCACGATGTCGAAGTGCTTGAGCCCGCCCTTGTCGTCGAGCAGCTTGGGGTTGCGCAGGGTGTCGCCCCATTCGATGCGGTGGTTGTCTTCCGCGTGCAGAAACATGTTCATCTTGGCCAGCGCCCAGGTGCTGCCGATGGCCTCCTGCCCATACAGCGCGTATTTGCGGCTGCCGCTTTGAGCGCGGACGAGCTGGCCGCATTTCATGAGCAGCGAGCCTGAGCCGCAGGTGGGGTCGCAGATGTCATCGCCTTCCTGCGGGGTCATGAGCCGGGCCATGAGTTGCGAAACTTCGGGCGGCGTGGAGAACTCGCCGGCCTTCTTGCCGCTCGTGGAGGCGAAGTTCTTAATGAGGTATTCGTAGGCGTTGCCGATCACGTCGAGGTTGCCGATGCGGCTTTCGCGCAGGTTCAGCTCGGGCTTGGCGAAGTCTTCCAGCAGGTGGCGCAGGATGTCGTTTTTCTGCGCTTCGTCGCCGAGTTTGGTGGAGTTGAAGCTGATGTCCTGGAACACGTCGCGCAGCTTGCCGAGGTTGGCTTCTTCGATGGCGTGCAGGGCTTTGTCGATGCGCTCGCCGTTGCCAGGCCGGTGGCGGGCTTCGTGCAGCGCGTAGAAGTTGGCGCTGGGCGGCAGCACGAAGCGCTCGTTTTTCAGCAGTTCCTTGATGAGCTCGGGGTGGTCGCCGTGCTCGGTCTTGTAGCGGTCGTAGTGGTCTTGCCACACATCGGAGATGTATTTGAGGAAGAGCATGGTGAGGACGTAGTCCTTGTAGATGCTCGGGTCGACGGTGCCCCGGAAGGTGTCGCAGGCGCCCCAGACGGCGGCGTTGATGGTGTCCTGGTTGAGGGTGGTGTCGTTCATGGGGTTCAGGGCTTGGAAAGGGGGGATTGCAGCAGGTCGTGCGCGATGGCGTCGAGCTGCTGCTCGCGGTTCTGAATCAGGGCTTCGAGGCAGCGCCTTTCCTGGCGCGCGGCCGAAGCGAGGGCGACGAGCTGGTGCTGCTGCTCCAGGCTGGGCAGCGCGATGGGCATGTCTTCGAGCACGCCCCGGCGGATGCTCAGCTGGTCCGTGCCTTCGGCGTTGCTGGCCAGGTAGCGCTGGCAGGGCGCGCGGTTGATGGTCCAGGCCAGGTAGTCGGGCAGCACGCTGGGCGCTTTGCAGCGCAGCACGAAGAAGTATTGGGAGCACACGGTCTGCGGTGGCACGCCAGACAGGCAGACGGCGTAGTTGCGCCCGCCCCGGGCGGCAAAGAGCACGTCGCCGTCGTGCAGCCAGTCGGCGGTGGGGGGTAGCCCGGTGCGCGGGAGCTGGGCCCAGGCGATGTGGCCGTCTGGCGACACGTCGCGCATCTGGATGACGCGGGCGTTTCCGTCGTCTGCCGTGGGCACGCTGCCGCGAAACGGGTGGCCGGCCCGCACGTCGACGAGCGTTTTAAGCAGAGCATTCATCGTGCACCAATTGAGATGATGCGCGCATCCTGCTTGTTTGAATGGGAAAAAGCAAGTAGCATCAAAGTTCTAGTGCATCATTTTGAATGACGCTGAAATTCTGAAGAAAGGCAAACATGGTCGAACTTGAAGTCAACTGCATCATCCGGGCCATTCGCAACGGCTCGGAAGACGAGGTGGTGTTCCTGGGGAACCGGTCTCAGCACTGGTGTGTCAGCCGCGAGGTGGCGATCCAGCGGGTCGCGGTGCGCAGCGAGGCGTATTACACGGTGGACCGGGGCACGGGGCAGCGCTCGTATGTGGCGGTGGACCGGCCAGAGGGCAAGCCGCCGCGCCTGCGCACCATGGCGAACGGCAGCTGGAACAACGACCTGTTGGCGCAGGGGCGGTGCGGCAACAAGTGCAAGTTGCTGTCTTGAGTGGGGCTGGTGGGGCGGAGGTGGGCCCGTAAACTCCAGGCCATGTCACTCAAAATCGTCGTCTACTCCAAGTCCGCCTGCCCGCAATGCGAGTCGGCCAAGATGCTGCTCAAGTCCCGCTCGCTCGACTACGAAGAGATCAAGATCGACGACGAGGCGGAGCGCATCGCGTTCTACGAGAAGTGCGGGCCTTCGGTGCGGCAGATGCCGCAGATCTTCATCAACGACCAGCGCGTGGGCGGCCTGCAGGGGCTGCAGGCGGCGCTGGCGCAGCTGGGGCGGTAGGCCCGCTGGTCCCGATCAGGCGTTGTCCGACAGCCTTCGGGGCGTCGGACAGGCCCAATGGGGGTTTGCAAGGAGAACGCCATGAAGCTCGAAGGCTCCTGCCATTGCGGCCGCGTGCGCTTCTCGGTCGACTCGGCCGAGCCCGTGCCGTTCATGCGTTGCTATTGCTCCATCTGCCGCAAGACGGCGGGCACCGGTGGTTACGCGATCAACCTGGGCGCCGACCACCGCACCCTGAAGGTGACGGGCAAGCGCCATCTGCGCGTCTACCGGGCCACCATCCAGGAAGGTGACGAGGCGCGGCACAGCACCGGCCAGCGGCACTTCTGCGGGCACTGCGGCACCGCGCTCTGGCTGTACGACCCGAGCTGGCCCGACCTGGTGCACCCGCATGCAGGCGCCATCGACACGCCTTTGCCCGAGCCCCCGGCCCACGTGCACATCATGCTGGGCTCCAAGGCCCCATGGGTTCGTGTGGAAGGCCGCAAAGGCGACCAGCGTTTTGACGCGTACCCGGATTTTTCACTCAAGGACTGGCACCGCCAACACGGTCCGAAGAAGCCGTCAGGTTGAGGCCTCTGGCGCGTTGCTCATCTGCTGCTCGAGGCGTTGTGCCGTGTCCAGAAGGCCCATCAAACCCAGGGCACCGCTGGAGATGCCGAGGTAGATCAGCGCGTTCCAGGACGATTCATTCTGCCCCAGCGCCACCGCCAGATGCAGGATGGAGGCGATGGCCGCCATGCCGGCCACGGTGATCACGCACAGCTTGAAAAACTCTTTCATCGCCATCTCCTTGAATCAACGGTAACGGTCCGTGACAGCAGGAAACGAGTGTGGATTTGAACCTCGGGCGACGTTGTAGGAAGAGCAAAAATGCGCGTGTAGGAGACGTCCCACACGGCAAAGCCCCCCCTCCGCGAGGGAGGGGCGAAGGCCGGGGGATCAGGCGGCCAGCATCCAGCGCGGGGGGCTGGGTTGGTGAGGCGTGCGATCTTCGGCCGTGCCGAGCTGCACCACGCGCAAGCCTTCGGGCAGCCGGGAGGACGAACGCGGGTAGAGGTACGGGCACTCGTCGAGCCAGAGGTCGGGCTGGTCCTGCAGGTTCTTCACGCAGCTGTTGAAAATCAACCCTTCGGCAAAGCCGGGTTGTTCACCAAAAATCTTGTAGATAAACACGAAAGCACTCCCAGAGGCAATTGGACAAGGGGTGGGTCGCATGCACTTGAAACTTCTTTCGCACATGCTGCCACCGTTGCGCGGCAAGAATATGACGCACGACGCGATCGCCGTGTAGGAGTTGTGGCAATTTTCACGAGGGAGAACGGGAAGCGGCGAACGGCTTCGGCAAGGTGGACCGCCTGTCGCTCGCCAGTGCCGGCTCGCGTTGGTGGGCCGTGCTGCGGTCCCCTGGGTCAAGTGCTCGCGCCCGCTCAAGGCGATGAGACCTGTCCCATGGAGATCGTTTGCAGCAAGGCGGTGGTGTCGCTCAGCTGGTTCACCATCTGCTGTAACTCCGCGTTGACGATGCGCAGCAGCGAACCCAGTTCTGCCCTGGAAGGGGCCACACCCTCGTCGACCTCGATGGCGTACAGAGGCGTGACGAGTTTTTCCAGAGCGTGATAAGCGTAATGCCCAGGTGCATCACCTGAGGGCGGCGGCCCAAACCAGGCTAGGAAGACCGGGAATCCGCATGCGCAAAACCGGCGAGCCTCGCGACTCCCTGGTCGAGCCGCCAAAAAAAAGCGACACGAACACAGGCAAGCCGCAGACCTGCTGCGGTGAGAGGGATGCGACTTGCGACGCCAGGCGGACTTAACTACTTTCAACGCCCATCCACCCCACCGGAAAACTCTCTGCCAGATAAGCCTCCCCGCGCTCCAGCACGAAATAGCGGAACGCCTCCGCCGCCGGTGACAGCAGCTTGGACTGCGTGTGCACCACGTTCCAGGCGCGCACCACCGGCGCGCCCTCCACGTCGAGCACGGTCAGCAGCTTGTTGCTCAGCTCCAGGCCGATGGTGTGCAGCGACAGAAAGCTCAGGCCCATGCCGGCCATCACGGCCTGCTTGATGGTCTCGTTGCTGGCCATCTCCATGATCACGCGCAGCTCCACGTGCTCGTCGGCCAGGAATTTCTCCAGCGCCGCGCGCGTGCCTGAGCCCTGCTCGCGCACGATGAAGTCGTACTCGCGCAGCAGCGCCGCCGGCACGTGCCCCGCCTGCGCCAGCGGGTGGTCCACCGGCGCCACGAACACGTGCGGGTGCGCCGCGAAGGGCTCGGCGCGCGTGGCAAGCTCCTTGGGCGGGCGGCCCATGATGGCGATGTCCACCTCGTTGGCGTGCAGCATCTTCACCAGCTGCTCGCGGTTGCTCACCGCCAGGCGGATGTCGATGCTGCCGTGCTCGCGCCGGAACTCGGCCAGCAGGTGCGGCAGGAAGTACTTCGCCGTGCTCACCATGCCGATCACCAGCGTGCCGGTCTCCAGCTTCTGCAGCCGCGCGGCCGCGTCTTCCGCGTCCTTCAGCGTCGCCAGCACCTTCCTCGCGTAGACCAGCATGTACTCGCCCACGGTGGTCAGCGCCACCTTGCGGCCGTTGCGCTCGAACAGCGGCATGCCTACGTGCCCTTCCAGTTCCTTGACCTGCATCGTCACCGCCGGCGGCGTGAGGTGCAGCACCTGCGCCGCGCGCGCGAAGCTGAGGTGGCGCGCCACCTCGCTGAAGACCCGCAGCTGCCGGAAGGTGGCGTTCTTCATTCAGTAATTCCTTAATCGAACTTCTAAAAATCGTGAATTTACTTTATTCAGGCCGAAATCTACAGTCCGCTCCACCCCAGACAAACCCCACTTTTGGAGCCACCGATGAGCAACGCCCCCACTGGTTCAACCGAGATCACCGACGCCAAGAAGCGCTACAGCGCGGGCGTGCTCAAGTACAAGCAGATG
>SXGT01513321.1_pt1 | contig 14232 bp, 12 predicted proteins | sample 3176221 | NCBI WGS metagenome assembly SXGT01 (sample SAMN11356862, study PRJNA531348) | freshwater metagenome | isolation source: freshwater sample F1-120 | place: China: Fuxian Lake, Yuxi | collected 2017-12-25 | reverse complement strand
CCAGATCGGCGAGAAAATGGCCGGCGCGGTCGCCGAGGGCAACTCACGCAAGGACGACCTCGCCAAACTCACCGGCGGCGCCGACCAGCTCGCCGACGGCCTCGCCCAACTCGATGGCACGGTGCGCACCGCCCTCGCGCCACTGGCCGGAATCCTCACCCAAGCTCAATCCGCGGGAACTCAGGTCAACCAGTTCCGCCCACTGCTGCAACAACTTTCCGCCACCGCCCCCGCCGTCGACCAAGCCATCCAATCCGGCCCAGGACTGCGACCGCTGGCCAACCAGGCGCAGAACGCGATCACCCAGCTCGATCCACTCGTGGGCGCGCTCAACACCTCACCGTGGTGTGCCGCCACCCCGCAGTGCGCCCAAATTCGTGACCAGGTGAAGATTTTGGTCAGCCTGCGCGACAGCGGATTCTTCGACCAGATCGCCGACCTCGGGGACCGCTACGATCCCGCGACCAATGCCACCGTTGGTGGCACCCTCTCCAACGTCCAGAACGCAGTCGCCTCGCTGGACAAGGCATTCGGAGCCCTCGGTGACCCCGCCGACCTAGCCACCAATCTCCGCCGATTGCAGGAGGGAATCGGACAGCTCGCCTCCGGCGCTCAAGCACTCGCGACCGGTGTCCGCACCCTCGCCGACAGCAACATCGAAATGCTGTCCGGTATGAGCCAGATCGCCACCCAACTACAGAATTCCTCACGCGCAGCGGCGGACTCCGACTCCTCGAGCGGTTTCTACTTGCCCGCTAATGCATTCGAGAACCGGCAATTCACCGATGTTGCCAAGCAATTCCTCTCACCGGACGGCAAGACCGCGCGGTTCATGATCGAAAGCAGCCACGACCCTTACAGCGTCGAAGCCATGGAGCTCGCCAGCCGCATCACCGACACCGCCAACACCGCACGACCCAACACGTCGCTCGCCGACGCCACCGTATCCGTCGCCGGCTTCCCCGCCGTCAACTCCGATATCCAACGATTCCTATGGGCCGACTTCGCACAACTGGCCGTCGCCACCATAATCATCGTCGGCGTCATCCTGGTCCTACTGCTGCGCGCACTCCTGGCACCGCTCTACCTCTTAGGCACCGTCGTGCTCAACTACCTCGCCTCGCTCGGCATCGGCGTTGTGGTATTCCAATGGGGACTGGGCTACGAAATCGCTTGGCCCGTACCATTACTGGCATTCATCATCCTCGTCGCCGTCGGCGCCGACTACAACATGCTGCTCGTCTCACGGCTCCGCGAAGAATCCGGGACCAACATCCGCGTCGGCGTCCTGCGCACCGTGGCAAACACCGGAGCCGTCATCACCTCAGCTGGTCTGATATTCGCCGCCAGCATGTTCGGCCTCATGGTCGGCTCAGTCGCAATCATGATCCAAGCCGGCCTCATCATCGGCTTCGGACTGCTGCTCGACACCTTCCTCGTGCGCACCCTCACCGTGCCCGCGATCGCCACACTCCTACGCGAAGCCAGTTGGTGGCCCACCAAAGCAACGCGGACCCCAGTAGCTGACACCGCCACGCAGAAATAATGAGCAACGCACTACTAGTGGAAGCGAGGAATGCGAGGGCCATTCACAGCCGTGATCTTTGGTTGCGGATCCGTCGGAATCTGGCGTTGCAAGCCCGTCGAGTAAGCGTCCATGAACTGCTGCAGCTTTGCGTTCAGGCGCCGCCCATAGCCGACTGGATCGTCTTGGTAGCCCACCTGGATAGGGGGTCCGACCAGCCGTTCCATGCCAGTGAATCGCGCCAGCACGCCGACGAATGCTCAGTATTCTAGAGCCGCGAGCACACCGTCACACTGAAATATTCGGTCGTACCGGCCCGAAGTTCGTTGGCGCAGAATTCCTTTGTCCACCAATTTTGTGATGGCGGTGTTCGCTGCCTGGTAGGAAACACCGTGCAACGCTGCCGCAGCCGACGCCGTGATCATCGGGTAACCGATCAGGTCGTCAGCGATCCTGAGCGAGACCCCTTTGGCTCCGCGCAAGATCACCTGAAATTCCTCACGGAGCGCCAGGAGCTTGTCCACTCGCTCAACGACTTCCAAGGCCTCGGCATGGATGGCCGCGGAAATGAAGCACACCCAGCTGTCCCATCCACCGGTCTGCGACACGCGCAACAATCCGTCCTGATACTCGGTGCGGTGTTGCTCCAGCCACGGTGAGATGTTCAGGACCGGAAAACGCAGTTCACCAGCACTCATCAACTGCAGCGCCATGACGAGACGCCCCAGCCGGCCGTTGCCGTCATGAAACGGGTGCAAGGTCTCGAACTGATAGTGCGCGACCGCTACTCGGATGATCGTCGGTATTGCGCTGGGTTCCCGGATCCAGTCCTGCCACAGCCGCAACCCGTCGAGCAGCCGATGATCAGCCGGAGGCGGCACGAACCGAGCCGACGTGACACGCCGATTGCCGAGTCCGATGAAAACCTGAGTGGTGCGGACGCTGCCCGCGTGCGAGCCATCACTGGCGGTCCCACGCAGGAGTTCGCGCTGTAAATCCTCGAGCATCCGAACCGATATCGGTTGCCCTTCGGCCACGAGTTCGTATGCCCGCTCAGCTGCGGTGACGTAGTTCCTGACCTCACTGACCGAACTGGTGAGCTCCTCAGCTTCGAGAAAGTCTGCTTCGAAAACGTCCGCCAAGAACGCGTAGGTGCCCTCCAGCGCGGAGGTACTTACCGCTTCCCGACGAGTGGCCGGCCGAGCGAGCAGGCTCGGGTTCGGCAGCAATGAAGACGCTTGGTCGGCACGTGCCATCGCCGCCGCGGCGTCGATCACCGCGGCATAGGTCTGAGCTTCCAGTTTGAGGTCCGCAGGAAGGGGGTCCGGCACGTAGGCGACGTATTCGTACGCCTCACCTAATCGGGGGTCATGACCCCCGATTGGCACCAACCGTCCGATCGGGCTGTTACGAAGCGCCTCGATATCCATCGGATCCACCTCAACTCGCCAAGCTTGAATTCCAGGAGTGCAATTTCAAGGTTAGCGCCTCAACCTTGAAAACTGACATCCTGATTTCAAGGTTCCCGCTCTCGGTAGATCAGAAGCGGCCTTGACCACCAAGGTGTCTCAGTCCGCAGGCAGTCCGCAGTAGATTTTCGCGACTCCTGCGCGCGCCAACCCACCCAATACAGCTGAGCTGGGAAACTTACGCGGGCCAACGTACCCAACGTCATCAAAACCCCAGGTGGCGTGGTTCGGGACGAAGAGGTCGTGGGTTCAAATCCCGCCACCCCGACTCGTGTGACTGCAGGTGAGAGGCCCTGACCGGGAAACCGGTTCAGGGCCTTCCTGCTTTTTCGGTACGCAGCTGGTCCGCGGAGACTGCAAAGGACCGCATCCGCGCCGCCTCTGGTGCAGCCGAAACCTGCCGAAGCCCGTCCGGGAACAGGTCGGCACAGGTATCCGAGGTCAGCAGAACTGCTCGCTACTTGAAGGGGTTGAGGCTGCTGCGGCCCAGAACGTACTGGAGGCGTTGTGGGAGTGGCCGTATGGCTGCGGCGGTGAGCTTGTTGACGGTGCCCGGGATGCAGACGGGCTTGCCGGCCATCACCGCCCGGTACCCTTCGCGCACGACGTCCTCGGGCTGCTGCCAGAGCAGGCCGGGAAGCTGGTCGGCGGCGTCGCGAGTACCCATGACGTCGTGGAACTCGCTATGGGTGAAGCCCGGGCAGAGCGCGGTCACGTGAATGCCGAACGGCTTGAGTTCCATGTCCAGCGACTGGGACATGCCGAGCACGTAGGCCTTGATGCCGGTGTAGAGCAGACCTTCCCCGGGCGGTGCCATCGCGGCCAGGGAGGACAGGTTGACGATCCGACCCCATTGGCGCTGCTTCATGCCCGGGATGACGCGGTGGGTGAGTTCGGTCGTGGCGGTGACCATCAGCTGGATCTCGGCGGCCACCGACTCCCACGGGGTCTGCGAGAACTTCGTCCTCGAGGACAACCCGGCGTTGTTGATGAGCACGTCGACGGGCATGCCGATGCGAGTGGCGTGGTCGGTGACTGCGGCCGGTGCGGTGGGGTCGGTCAGGTCGGCGGCGAAGACCTCGCAGCGGCCGCCGTGCGCATGGCGTAGATCGGCGGCGAGTTCTTCGAGGCGCTCGGCGCGTCGGGCGACGAGCAGTACGTCGTAGCCCTGGGCGGCGAGGTGGCGTGCGAAGGCGGCTCCGATGCCGGCCGACGCGCCGGTGATCAGCGCGGCCCGTCGGGGGGTCGTCATGAGGAATTCCCTTCTACAGTCCTGGATTGTCGGTGGTCACGCCGCGGTCTGCCGCGCTGTGCGGGTGACGTAGTTCTGCACGTCGAAGGTCTTGGTGCGGGCGCGGAATCGGAAGGTGAACGTCGGCCACATGACCGAGTTGCGGCCCCGGGAGTCCAGGTACCAGCTGGAGCACCCCCCGGAGTTCCACACCGTGCCCCTGAGTGCGTCGTCGACCCACGCGTTGTAGGACGCTTGGGTTTCGGGGCGGACGTCGATCGACGCGAGGCCCTCGGTGCGCATCGTGCGTAGGGCAGCGGCGAGGTAGGCGGCCTGCGATTCGAGCATGTAGACGATCGAGCTGTGTCCCAGGTTCGTGTTGGGCCCGTACATCAGGAACAGGTTCGGGAAGCCCGCCACGGTGAGGCCCAGGTGCGCGTTCGGGCTGCCGGCCCAGTGTGCGGCCAGGGTGCGGCCGTCGGCGCCGGCCAGCAGGTGCGCGACGGGAGGCTCGGTGGGGGTGAAGCCGGTGGCGAAGATGATCGTGTCGACCTCGTGCAACGTCCCGGCACCGTCACGGACTCCGGAATCGGTGATCTCGGCCAGGGCACTGGTCACGACATCGACGTCGGCGCGTGACAGGGTGGGCAGCCAGTCGTTGGTGAGCAGGATTCGCTTGCACCCGATGCGGAAGTCCGGCGTCAACGCGGCGCGCAACGCCGGGTCGGGCACTTGGCGGCGCAGTCGAGCCTTGGCGATCAGCTGAACTATCGGCAGCAGCCACGTGAGATGTGCCAGTAATGCGAGGTAACCCTCCCGATAGGTGTAGACGGTGCCACGAACCAGTTTCTGCAGCAACGGAACTCGACGATACAAGGCTTTTTCGACGCGACTCAGGGTGCGGTCCATTCGGGGCATCACCCACGCCGGCGTCCGCTGGAACACCGTCAGGTGGGACGTCCGGTCGGCTATTTCGGGGACGAACTGCACCGCCGAGGCCCCGGTGCCGATCACAGCCACCCGCTCACCGGTCAGGTCGTGGTCGTGATTCCACGTGGCGGAGTGAAACACCGTGCCCGTGAAGTTGTTCAGTCCCGGCACATCGGGCAGCTTCGGGGTGGACAGGGCTCCGGTAGCGGCGACCAGGACCGTGGCGGTCAGCGTGCCCAGGGAGGTCTGCACCTGCCAGCACTGCCGGCCGTCGTCCCATGTCGCGCCGAGTAACTCGCACCCGGTGATCAGGTGGCGCCGCAGCCCCGTCAGGTCGGCCACCGAGGTCAGGTAGCGATGGATCTCGGGTTGGCGGGCGAAGGTGTGACTCCACTTGGCGCTGGGAGCGAAGGAGAATGAGTACAGCGACGTCGGGACGTCGCACGCGCAACCGGGGTAGGTGTTGTCGCGCCATGTCCCGCCGACCTCGTCGGCCCGTTCGATGATCAGTAGGTCCGCCTGGGGCTCTGCGCGCAGTACCGCCGCGGCGGCGGCCATCCCGGCGAATCCCGCGCCGACCACCAGAGTGTGCACCGATGCCGGAAGAGTTGGTGGTGCCGTCATCGGGTGGCTCCGACGTGGCGGCCCAGGAAGGCGATCTGATCGGACACGATGTGCTCGAAGTACGGGTCCAGGTAGGGCTCGAAGTGCGTGCAGTCATAGGAGCGCACCTCGCCTTTGGGGATGCGGGCCACAATCTTGCGTGCCTTGGCATACGGCGTGACGTCGTCCCTGATGGCCAGTTGCACCAGCGTGGGCGCGGTGATCTTGGCAGCGTGTCGACCCGGGGAGTAGAACGGCACTCGCAGCGCGATGCGGGCTGCGACATCGTTGTCGGCCAGCAGTTCGTCGCGTTTGTCCCCAGCCATCCTCAACACAAGGTCGTAGGCGCCCGGTGAGGTCATCATGGCGACCTCACCGGATCGTCCGATGGACTTCACCCGGTGCGGCGGGCGGCCCAGCCATGCCCCTAGCTGGTCGCGCAGCGCGGCCAACGCCAAGCGGGCGACCAGCGTTGGGGGTTGCGCGAACGCCGAAGCGGGGCCGGTGACGTGCGGCACCTGAACGATCGCGGCCGCCAGTTTGTGGTCTTCGGCGGCGAGATCCAAGACGTGTCCGCCGCCGAATGAGGACCCCCACCCGACCACCCGGGTGGTATCGATGCCGACGAGGCCACGGGCATACGCCACCGCGGCGCGCCAGTCGGCATGCTGGGCGGCGATGTCGAGTACGCGGCGCGGTTGTCCGGCACTCGCGCCCCAGGACCGGTAGTCGAACACCAGCGCGGCGTACCCGCCCTGGGCGAACCGGGCAGCGTACGCGTCCAGGCGCAGCTCCCGGAACGCGGCGAACCCATGAGCCAGCACCACGATCGGCGGGTTCTGCACGCCGTCGGGGCGGTACAGCCACGCCGCGCACGCCTCACCCTCGGAGGGGAAGGTGACGTCGTGCCGGACATAGGTGTACGCGGTGCCGGGCCCGCCCGGCACCGCCGGTTCGTTGATCGTCATTCAAGAAACGGTAGCAGGTCGTTGAATGTCGTTCAAGAAGATCGACTAGGCTCGGGTGATGCCGAAGAACAAGCGGCCCCAGGCGTCGCAGGAGAAGCGGGCGGAGATCGTCAGCGCTGCCCGCGCACTCTTCGTCGATGCCGGCTACGACGCCACCCCGATGGGCCGCCTGGCCGCGGCGGCCGGGGTCGCAGCCAACACCATCTACTGGTACTTCGAGGACAAGGACGCCGTCCTGATCGCCGTCCTGGACGAGGTGATGACCGACGCGTGGGCGCAGTACCAGTCGGTGGCCGCCGAGCCCATCCCCGTGCGCCTGTTGTGGGTGGTACAGCAACTGCAACAGATGAGTCGTCTGGTCAGCACCGTCCACGCCCGCGCCGAGCGCTCACCGTCAGTCACGTTGTGGCACGACAACTTTCACCTGCTGACCTCCAGCCTGTTCCGCTACGAACTCGAAGCCGCCGGCGCGGCCCCAGACAGCCTGGACGCCGAAGTCATGATCGGCGTGTTCACCATCGAGGGACTGCTCATGCATCCCCTTGGCGAGGATCAGCAACGCGCCATCTGCAACGTCCTTGCCTCCCGGTGGATCCCGCAACCGCCCCCATGACCACGAACGTGCCGCCTCACCAACGGGCGCGGTGCGTTCGCGAGACGACATCGCCGGTCTGAAGGCTCAGTCGACCCGCTCAGTGTCGCCGGCGGCGATGAGGTCCAGGTGCCGACCTCGAATGAGCGAGCAGGCGAGCCGCATCGGCTTGCGATGCATGCCGGTCGATTGTGAGCCCGGCCTCGTGTCGGAAGTTGCCGATAGGCTTCCCCCGTCGTGTGACGTGGAAGGGCGTGTGGTGTCCAGACAGCAGAGAACCGCCGGCGAGCGGTCGGCCGCACCCACGACCATCGAGGTGCGCGGCGCGTGCGTGCACAACCTCGCGCACGTCGACATCGACGTGCCTTTGAACCAAATGGTGGCCATTGCAGGGGTTTCCGGATCGGGTAAGTCGTCTCTGGCGATGGGAGTCCTGTATGCCGAAGGTTCCCGTCGCTACATCGAGGCGTTGTCGACCTACACGCGGCGCAGGATGTCGCACGCCACCAAGGCCACCGTCGACAGTGTCCGTCACGTGCCCGCCGCGCTGGCCCTACGCCAGCGACCGGGCCTCCCCGGTGCCCGCAGCACCTTCGGCACCTCGACCGAACTCCTCAACGTCCTGCGCCTGTTGTTCTCCCGCCTGTCCGAACACCTCTGCCCCAACGGTCACCGCCAGAAGCCGACCATCGACGTCGCCGCCGGCCTGGACCTGACCTGCCCGGTCTGCGACGTCACGTTCAGCCCGGCGGGCGCCGAAGCGCTGGCCTTCAACTCCGACGGGGCATGCCCGACCTGCGGCGGCCTGGGGGTCGTGCGGGAGATCGACGACGCTCTGCTGGTCCCAGACCCCTCACGCACGATCGCCGACGGTGCGGTGGCCCCGTGGAAGATGATGGGCCTCACCGTCATGCCGCAGATGGTGGGCGAACTCGGCGTACGCACCGACGTGCCCTACCGCGATCTCACCGACGCCGAACGGGACGTCGTCCTGCGCGGCCCCGCCGAGAAGCACCGCATCACGGTGCCGTCGAAGAGCGGCAAGCTGTTCGAGGTCAACTTCACCTACCGCAACGCCCGCCTCGCCGTGCAGGAGGCGCTCGACAAGGCCGCCAGCGAAGGCGGCATCAACCGGGTCAACAAGTTCATCCACACCGGCACCTGCCCGACGTGCCACGGCACCCGGCTGAGCGAGCGGGCGCTCGCACCTCGGGTCACCGGGATCAATCTGGCCGAGGCGACAGCAAAGACGCTCGACGAGGTGATCGCCTGGGCACCGTCGGTGGTCGACACCCTGCCCGCCGACATGCGATCGATGGCGGCCGCCATCGTCGCGCAGCTGCTCGAGATGGCGGAGCGGCTCGTCGAATTGGGTCTTGGGTATCTCGGGCTGGACCGGCCCAGTTCCACGCTGTCCACCGGTGAGCGGCAACGGGTAGCGCTCTCCCGTGCGGTCCGCAACCAGACCACCGGGGTGCTCTACGTCCTCGATGAGCCATCCATCGGTCTGCATCCGTCCAATATCGACGGCCTCAACGGCGTCATCCGCGACCTACTGCGCGACGGGAACTCCGTCGTCCTGGTCGACCACGACGTGCAGGTCCTGCAGGAAGCCGACTGGTTCATCGAGATCGGCCCCGGATCCGGCAGCGAGGGCGGCACTGTTCTGGCCGAGGGCACGCTCGACGATCTGGTGGCCAACCCGTCATCGCTGATCGCCGGATTTCTCGACGGTACCGAACCGGTCCGCGTGCGCACCACCGTGAATACGCCGAAGCTGTTCGCCGACGGCACGATTCGTCTGGCCACCCGCCCGCTGCACACCGTGCACGCACTCGACGTCGAGATCCCGAAGGGCCGGCTCACCGCCGTCACCGGGGTGTCCGGGTCCGGCAAAGACCACGCTCGTCCTGGAGAGCCTCGTACCGGCGCTGCGGGCCGCCGCGATCGGTGACGCACCACCTGCGCACGTCGCATCGGTCGACCCGTCGGGCATCGAGCGGGTCAACGTCGTCGACGCCACGCCGATCGGCACCAACGTGCGGTCCACCGTCGCCACCTACAGCGGCGTGCTCGACGACCTGCGCCGTGTCTACGCCGCCCTCGGCGAGGCGCGCCGCCGCAGCCTGACAGCGTCGGACTTCTCCTACAACACCGGCTCTCTGCGGTGTCCGCGCTGCGAGGGCACGGGGCAGATCTCGCTCGACGTCCAGTTCCTCCCCGACGTCGACATCCCCTGCCCCGACTGCGACGGCAGCCGTTACGCGCCGGCGGCATTCGACTTACGACGCGAGACCGAGGGTGGGCTCGCGCTGCCCGAACTCCTCGCGCTCACCGTGAAGCAGGCGATCGAGGTCACCGCCGATCTGCCGAAGGTGCACCGCAAGTTGCAGACCCTGATCGATCTAGGGCTGGGTTATCTCACGCTCGGCGAGGACACTCCGGCACTCTCGGGCGGCAAGGCGCAACGGCTCAAACTCGCAACAGAACTCGGCCGCAAGCAATCCGATGCACTGTTCGTCCTCGACGAACCCAGCGTCGGACTGCACCCCCTCGACGTCCGCGTCCTGCTCGCCGTCATCGACCGCCTCGGCGCGAAGGGTGCCACCGTTGTCGTCATCGAACACGACCTCGACATGATCGCCAACGCGGACTACGTCATCGATATGGGTCCCGGTGGTGGCGCCGCAGGCGGCACCATCGTCGCGACCGGCACACCGGCCGAGATCGCCGAAACCACCGCCAGCGTCACCGGGCGCTACCTCGATCGGGTTCACCTTCGTGGACGACACGCCCGGCCGGGTCAGTAGCGTGCGGGGCTTCTGAACTGTCACCGAAGAGGCGCCGACGCCCGGCCGCCGGGTCCCGCACCGAGGTGGCCATCGCCAGCAGCGCCCCGGCGGCCGCGATCGCGCCCAGGGCGATGAACATGGCGGCGTATCCACCCAGAACACTGGCCAACGCCGCGCCGACGAACGGACCGACCGCGGTGGCGATCATCACCGGTGCATTCAAAATCCCGCTGAGATGCCCGTAATGCGTTGGACCCCAACGCTCGGTGACGGCCGTGGCTTGCAGAAGCGTCATGATGCCCCGCATCACACCGGCACCGATGGCCACGACCAGCAGTGCCCCGTAGCTGCTGAACGCTCCCAGCAGCACGGTGGTGGCGGCGACACCGGCCATGATGATCACCGTCCGGGGCACCACCCCGACACGGCGCACCAGGGTTTGATAGCCCAGCCGGCCGAGTACCTGTCCGGCACCACCGAGGCCGAGTGCGAGCGCCGCAGCGCCGGTGCTGATGCCGCGCTGGCTCATCAACGGCACCAGATTGGCGATCACCGCATAGGACGCGAGACCGGCGAGCGCGAACGCCGCCACCAACGCGAGGAACGGCAGGCTACGGGCGGTGCGGGTCGGCGTCTCCACCTCATGCGCGGTGATCATCGACGGCCACGGGCGGCGCAGCCCGAAGAAGTGGGCGGGAACCGTGATCACCGCCAGCACCGCAGCCAGGACGAGATAGGTCTGGCGCCAACTCATCTGCGCCGCCAGGGCGGCAGTCAGCGGCGCGAAGACGGTGCTGGCGAACCCGGCGACCAGCGTCAGCACCGTCAGCGCGCGCACGGCGCGGGTGCCGAAGTACCGGGTCAGGGCGGTGAACGCGGGCGCATAGAACACCGCGCTCATCGCCAACCCCGCCAGCACCCAGGCCGCGACGAACCATCCGTAGTTCGGCGCGGCCACCACCGCCAGCACCGCCACACAGCCCAGCACCGAACCGACGGTCATGATCCATCGTGGACCGACCCGGTCCAGCAACCCGCCGACCGGGATTCCGACCAGCGCGGCGGTGACCAGGCCCGCGGAGAACGCCGCGGTCACCGCGGGCGCCGACCAGCCGGTGTCGGCGCTGATCTGTTCGGACAGCACGGTGAAGGCGTAGTACAGCACACCCCAACTGGTGATCTCGGTGACGCAGAGGGTCAACAGCACCCAGCGCAGCGTCCCCGTCATCCGCCCACAGGGTCGAGCGACAACGACAACGGCTGCGGGGAGGACGGTGCAGGCCCACAGCACCCGCCCCCGGCATTCTCCCCCTCGGGGCTGTCGAACAGTCCTGCGCCGTTGCACACGCCGGTATCGGGCAGGGTGAGCTCGACACGGCCGGCGGCCTCGTGGTCGCCTGCCAGTTCGGCGGCGATGCTGCGGACCTGCTCGTAGCCGGTCATCGCCAGGAACGTCGGCGCCCGTCCGTAGGACTTCATGCCCACGATGTACAGATCCGGCTCGGGGTGGGCCAATTCGGCTGCGCCATGGGGCAAGACACTGCCACAGGAATGCATGTTCGGATCGATCGAGGGCGCCAACGCGACCGGCGCCTGCAGAATCGGGTCGAGCTCGATGCGCATCTCGGACAGGAACGACAGGTCCGGCCGGAACCCGGTGAGCACCACCACGTGATCGGCCGGCGCCAGTGCCCGGCCGTCCTCCGCCGTCACGACCGCGCGTCCGTCCGCCAACGCGATGCGTTCGCTACGGAACCCGGTGAGCAGCGAAACACGGCCCGCCTCAACCGCTTCCCGTGACCGCACACCCAGGGCGCCACGCTGCGGGAGTTCATCGGCGGCGCCACCACCGAAGGTGTCCTCGCCGACTCCCCTGCGCAGAACCCACGTCACCGACGTCGACGGGTCCGTGCGCACCACCTCGCCGAGCTGAATGATCGCGGTCATCGCCGAGTGCCCACTGCCGATCACCACGACGTGTTTGCCCGCCAGCGCCGCGGACTGCGCCAACGTCGGCGGGATGTAGCTGAGTACGCCGGCCGCGGCCGCTTCGCGCTCACCGATCGCGGGGATACCGTCGGCGCCTGCAGGATTGGGCTGACCCCAGGTGCCCGAGGCATCGATGACCGCCCGCGCCTGCACCCGGTATTCGGCGCCTGCCGCATCGCGGACATGCACGACGAACGGCGTCTCGGCCCGGCCCGGACTGACCAGCCGGTCCCGGCCCAGCCGTGACACCGCCTCCACCTTCGTCCCGAACTGCACACCGTCGCCCAACACATCGGCCAACGGCGCCAGGTACGCGTCGATCCACTCCCGGCCGGTGGGGAAACCGGATTCGGGAGCCACCCAGCCAGTCGGTTCCAACAACCGCACTGCGGCCGGATCGATCAGTTCGGACCAGGGCGAGAAGGTGCGGACGTGCTCCCACTGTTGGACCGCCGCCCCCGGCCCGGCACCGGCTTCCAGCACCAGGGGCGTCAGACCGCGCTCCAGCAAGTATGCGGCGGCTGCCAAACCCAACGGTCCGGCACCGATGACGACAACGGGCAGCTCTGACATGGTTCGACCCTCTCATCGACAGCCTTCGATGAATCGATCGTGATCGATGTATCGATGTTTGTCAATATGTATGTCATCATGAAGACGTGACCGCTTCCGTGACCGCCGGCGATGTGACTGCCTGCTGCTCGCCGCTGACCGGTGGCGCCTTGGATTCCGCTGCCGCCGAACGTCTTGCGTCGGTGTTCAAAGCGCTCGGCGATCCGGCTCGGGTCAAGCTGGTGTCCCTCATCGCGGCCTCCGAAGGCGGCGAAGCCTGCATCTGCGATCTCACCGGACCGCTGGGTTTGAGCCAGCCCACGGTCTCACACCACATGAGAATGCTGGTCGATGTCGGCCTGGTCAGTCGCGAACAACGCGGCAAGTGGGCCTACTACCGGGTCATTTCGGAGGCTCTGGATCGCATCGCCGCCGCGGTGTCGACTCGGGTCTAGACCGGGCGCCGACCGCGACGGTGACGGAAGAATCTCGGTCGGGTTGAGATGTGATGTCGCCCAAGCCCTTCCCCGGGCTGCGCTGTCATCATCGGACGGTGGCAATCAAGGCGGCGCCGAGGTCCGACAGCAGGCTGGCTGCTCGTTGTGCCGCGCTCGCCTCCTTCGGCGCCGCGCTCGTCCACTTCGGCGTCGCTCCGGCACATTGGCGGGAATGGGCGCTGTCCGGGTTGTTCTTCGTGTCGCTTGCGCTCCTGCAGTTGATCTGGGCGCGGGTCGTCCTGGTCAGGACCACGACAGCGGTGCTGGCCGCCGGGATCGCCCTCAATGTGGGTGCGGTGGCGCTGTGGGTGGTGACCCGGACCTCGGGTGCCCCGTTCGGTCCCCACGCGGGCGAACCGGAAGTGGTGCAGGCCGCCGATCTGTGTGCGCTGTTGCTGCAGATCTACGTCGTCATGGGCGCTTCCTGGATCTGGTACCGCGGGCTGCACGGGGCGCCGATTTCGGCGTTCTCGAGCGCCGCGGTCCTCATCGGTGCGGTCGGTGTCGTCGCATTGGCCTCGACGGTCGGTGTGGCCTCCGGGCAACAACATGGCCATCACGGCGGGGAAATCGATCATGCAGACGGCCATGACGGGCACGACCGGGATGCGGCAGTCCCGCTGAACGTCAAGCCGGCCCAGGCCCCGGCGGCCCCTCTCCCCGTCGATGCCACCGCCGTGCCGGCTCAGCCACTGGACGGCCACGGCGATCACGACCATCACGAATGAGCCGTCCCGATGGCGCGCTCAGCGGTCCAGCACGGCTTTCGCACTGACCTGCGGCCGGAGGTCGAGACGCCGCAACAATTGCGCGTTGAGCGCGACGACGATGGTGGACAGCGACATCAGGATTGCGCCGACCGACATCGGCAGCACGAAGCCGACCGGCGCCAGAATCCCGGCGGCCAACGGCACGGAGACGAGGTTGTAGCCGGCGCCCCACCACAGGTTCTGTGTCATCTTGCGGTAACTGGCGCGGGACAGTTCGATCACCGACAGCACCGAGCGCGGATCCGAACTGGCCAGGATGACGCCCGCCGAAGCGATCGCGACGTCGGTGCCCGCTCCGATCGCGATGCCGACAT
>SXGT01249986.1_pt1 | contig 14232 bp, 12 predicted proteins | sample 3176221 | NCBI WGS metagenome assembly SXGT01 (sample SAMN11356862, study PRJNA531348) | freshwater metagenome | isolation source: freshwater sample F1-120 | place: China: Fuxian Lake, Yuxi | collected 2017-12-25 | reverse complement strand
GGCCTGCGCCTGCAGCACATAGGACGAGAAGTCCGTCGTGCCCAGCGGGTGGCGCGCGGCGCCCACCACGCGGCCCTTGGCGTTGAGCACCACATCCCCCACCTGCTGCTCCAGGCCGATGCCGAAGGCGAAGTCCACCGTCAGGACGAACCAGGTGTCGCCGCCGCCTTCCACGATAGCCTTGCCCGTGCCGTTGGCCAGCGAGTACGCGTCGTAGGTGTAGTGCACCGCGTAGGGCGAGCACTGCGCGTTGGTCACGCCCACGTTGGACGCGTTGTTCACGATGGCGTGGCGCTTTTTCTCTTTCGCCACACCGGCCACGGCCAGCGCCACGCCCGAGTTGGCGAGGTCGTTGATCATGTCCACGTTGCCCGAGTCGTACCACTCGCGCGCCTTCGCGGCGCCCACGTCGGCCTGGTTCGGGTGATCGGCGAAAACCACCTCGATCGGCTTGCCGAACATCTTGCCGCCGAAGTCCTCCACGGCCATCTTCACGGCCTCGACCGCGCCCTTGCCCGAGATGTCGGCGTAGACGCCGGAGATGTCGGTCAACACGCCGATGCGCAGCACGTCGTTCGACAGTTTGCCCTGCTGGGCGGTTTGAGCCTGGGCCACGCCCACGCTGGCGGCGGCGACAACGGACGCGGCGGCCCACAGTTTCAGATCCATGCTGCTTGTCTCCTGTTTTGGTGATGGCCCCGAACAAGGGTGTTCGAGTCGGGCCAATGCTAGGAGACGGGGGGCCCCTCAACCATGGTCTGAAGGCACAGGAATCTACTCAAAACCCACATACCCACTTCAACGCATCATGTGCCATCCCTTCAACGAGGACCACCCCCATGCAGATCAAATGGCTGGAAGACCTGATTGCCCTGGCCGAGACCCGGAGCTTCGTGCGGGCCGCGGCTCGGCGCCACGTCACCCACCCCGCGTTCGGCCGGCGGATCCGCAGCCTGGAGCAATGGGCCGGCGCGGAGCTGGTCTCGCGGGAGGGCGCGCCGGTGAGCTTCACCCCCGCCGGAGAAACCCTGCTTCAGCACGCGCGCCAAGCGGTGGAGGCGCTGGCGTCCGCGCGCAGCGAGATCCAGGACCACGCTTTCCCCGGGCAGAACGTTCTCACGCTGGCCACCGGCCGCACCCTGGCCCGGACGCTGGCCGCCGACTGGCTGTGGCGCATCAGGGCCCACACGGCCGGCGCGCTGGTCCATGTGCGCACCGGGTCGATGGGCGAGTCGCTGCAGCGCTTCGAGCGGGGCGACGCCGACTTCCTGCTGACCTACTACCACCCCGCCATCAGCGTGCGCCTTCAGCCCTCGCAGTACCTGCAGCACACCATGGCGCACGACCGGCTGGTGCCCGTGTGCCGCGCCAGCGCCGGCGGGAAGGCGCTCTACCCCTTCTCACCCAGCAAACCCGTGCCCTATCTGGCCTACGCGAACACGCTGGCGCTGGGGCAGCTGGTCTCCGACCACCTCGCCAACCATGCCCAGGCGCCCCGGCTCACGCCCATCTTGCAATGCGACTCTGCCGATGCGCTGCTGGAGTACGTGCTCAAAGGGCTGGGGGTGGCATGGCTGCCCTGGTCGCTGGCGGTGGGGGCGCACAAAGCCGGAAAGATCACACCGCTGGCCGGCAAGGCGCTGGAAGTCGTCTTCGAGATCCGGATGGTCCGCACCAAACGGCGCCTGTCATCGCTGGCGGAAAGGCTCTGGGAAGTCTCCTGCGTGGGCTGATGTCGAAAAGGCACCGAACGGTGCCGTTTCAGCACCTTGGCGAAAGCACCCGGCACCAAGAATCGCGGTTGTTCAAAGAGGAGACCCACATGAGAAACTTTCACCGCGTCCTTACCACCGCCCTGCCGATGGTGCTGTCCGTGGGCCTGGCGCCTGCCGCGCTGGCCCAGACCGACGTCTATCCAGAACGTCCGATCACGGTCGTGGTGGCCTACCCACCCGGCGGCAGCACCGACCTCACCGGCCGGGCCGTGGCCGACCAGCTGGCGAAAAAGCTCGGCGCCACCGTCATCGTGGAAAACGTGGGCGGCGCGGGCGGTGCCATCGGCGCGCACAAGGTCTCTCGGGCGACGCCGGACGGCTACACCTTGCTCCTGGGGGCCAACAACGAGATCGCGATCAACCGGCTGATCTCGCCGTCGGTGAAATACAGCTACAAGGATTTCACGCCCATCGGGCTGGTGGCGTCCCAGCCCATGGTGCTGGTGGCCTCCACCCAGAGCGGCATCAAGACAGCCGATCAGTTCATCAAAACGGTCAAGTCCAGGCCCGGCAAATACATCTACGGCAGCTCCGGGGTCGGCACCGCGCTGCACCTGTCGGCCGAAATGGCCAAGCAGCAGGCGGGCCTGTTCATGTCGCACATCCCCTATCGCGGCGTCGGGCCGCTGACGACCGACCTGTACGCCGGCACGGTCGACTTCGGCGTGTACGTGCTCTCCAGCGGCCTGCCACACATCCGGGGTGGCAAGGTGGTGGCGCTGGGCGTCACCGAGAAGAAGCGCTCGGCCGTCGCCCCCGACATCGCGCCGCTGGCCGACCACCCCTCACTCAGCCAGATGGACATCAGCGTCTGGTTCGCGCTGATGGCACCGCCCAATCTGCCCGAGGCGATCACCGCGCGCCTGCGCAAGGCGCTCGCCGAATCGCTGCAGACACCGGAGTTCCGCAAGAAGCTGGAGGACAGCGGGTCGACCGTGGCGCCGCTCAACGTCGAGATGAACGGGTTTCTCGCCGCGGAGTCGGCGAAGTACCAGAAGATCGTCGACTTCGCGAACATCAAGGAATGAGCCGCCCCATGTTCTCCCTCAGCGCTCCCGATCTCGGCCGCTGGCGCGCCGGCAACACGGGTGTCGAAGGCGTGTGGCACTTCGACGCCGGCGTGGCCGGCCGCCACGTCATGCTGAGCGCGCTGGTGCATGGCAACGAGCTGTGTGGTGCCTGGGCGGTGAAGGACCTCCTGGAAGCCGGCCTGCGGCCCGAGGCAGGTTCGCTCACGCTGGCGTTCTGCAACCTGGAGGCCTTCGACCGCTTCGACCCGGGCGACAGCGATGCCTCCCGGTTCATCGACGAAGACATGAACCGGCAATGGACGCCAGAGCGCCTGCGCGATGCCGACACCCGCGAACGCCAACGCGCTGCCGCCCTGGAGCCGTTCGTGAAGCGCGCGCAGTGGCTGCTGGACCTGCACTCCATGCACGAGCCGGGACAACCGCTCTCGCTGGTCGGGTTGCACGGGCGCAACCTGGCGCTGGCGCGGCAGCTGGGCGCGCCAGCCCACGTGGTCGTGGACACGGGTCATCAGGACGGGGTGCGCATGCGGGACTATGGCCAGTTCGGCCTGCCGGACGAGGACGCGCCCGACACGCGCTCCCTGCTCATCGAGTGTGGCTACCACGGCGACCCGACCAGCCTCGACGTCGCCCGCGATCAGTGCGCGCGCTTCCTGCTCCAGGCCGGCACGGTCACGGATGCGGGCGCGCTCCGATGGATGCCCGGATGGAGGCAGCCCGATGCCCCCCGGCAGTGGGCGCTGCACGTGACCGGTGCCGTGGTGGCGAGAAGCCCCCGCTTCTTCTTCACCGAGCGCTTCCAGGGTCTGGAGACGATTGCCCACGCGGGCACCGTGATCGGGGACAACGACGGCGAGCCGGTGGTGACGCCGCACGACGACTGTGTGCTCGTGATGCCCTCGACGCGGCAGGCCCGCCGGGGTGTGACGGTGGTGCGGTTCGCGCGCCGCGAAGCGCTGGTCTGAAGCGCCCTGGCGTTCTCAGGCCGCGCCGCGCACCCCACTGGCCACCAGCGCGCGGTAGTCCGAGGGCGTGTTGCCCACCGCGCGGCCGAAGAACTTGCTGAAGTAGGCCGCGTCGTCGTAGCCCAGTTGCTGCGCCACCTGCGCCACCGGCAGCGACGAGTAGGCCAGCAGGCGGCGCGCCTCCAGCATCAGCCGCTCGTGCAGGATCTGCAGCGCCGACTGGCGCGCCACGTGGCGGCAGGTTCGGCTGAGGTGGTCGGGCGTGACGCCCAGGGCCGACGCGTAGAAGCTCAGCGGCTCGTGCTCGCGGTAGTGCTGCTCGACCAGCGCGAGATAACGCTTGACCAGCGCATCGCGCTCGCCCTGGCCGCGCTCGCGCTTGAAGTGCTCACCACGGCGCCGCAGAGTCTGCACCGCGAGCAGGGTGGCGCTGGCCAGCAGCGCATGCACGCGGCCCGGGTGCTGGGCGCGGAACTCGCGCGCGACCTGCGCGAAAAGGTTGGCGCATTCAGCCTCGTCCCCATCCTGCAGCCGCGGCAGCACACAGGAGGTGCCCAGCCCGTCGTCCACCAGGTTCGAGCCGCCCAGCAGTTGCCGCAGCGTGGTGGTGGGCAGCGTGACCTGATGGCCCACGGCGTCAGGCGTGTAGGTGAAACCGTGCACCGAACCCGGCGCGAGCAGCAGCATCACCGGGGCCTGGGCCTCGAAGTCCTGGCCGTCGATGGTGCCGCGCACGCTGCCATGCGCGAGGAACTGGAACTGGTGCAAACCCTCGTGCCGGTGCGCCGGAATCGTCCAGTCCATTTCGGCGCCGCGCACCGCCACGGACTCGTAATGCAGGCAGTCGTCGGGCTGGTCGTGGCGGACTTCCCTGAAGGGAACGAGCAGCAAGGGGGAGGCGGTCATGGCAGAGGCGGGTGGCAGGCGATGCCGGAAAAGTACCTGAATCGGGCCGAAACGTCCATCGCTTCGGCGGCGCGGCTCGCGCATCATCCGCCTCCATGACACGCAACCCCCACCCCGATGTGCCCACCACCGCCCCACCCCTGAGCCTCACCGGCGCGCAGGCGCTGGTGGAGGTGTTGCTGGCCGAGGGCGTGGACACGGTGTTCGGCATCGTGGGCGGCAAGCTCTCGCCGCTGTTCCACGCGCTCAGCCGCGAGCCGCGCATCCGCTTCATCGGCGTGCGCCACGAGGCCGCCGGGCCGATGATGGCCGCCGCCGTGCACGCGGGCACCGGCCGGCTCGCGGTGGCCGTGGGCGAGCTGGGCCCAGGCGGCCTGAACCTGGCCGCCGGCCTGGGCGTCGCCTTCAACAACCAGCTGCCGCTGCTGGCCATCACCACCAACCAGCACCGCGCCGCTTCGTATCCGCACGCCGGTGTGTTCATGGACCTGGACACGGTGGCCGTGACCCGGCCCCTGACCAAATGGAACGCCGTCGTGCACGACGCGCGCCGCATGCCCGAGCTCGCGCGGCGCGCCTTTCGCGAAGCCCTGGGCGGGCGACCCGGCCCGGTGCATCTGGACATTCCGCAGGACGTGCTGGGCGAGGTGCACGCCTTCGCGGCCGACGAGTTCGACCTGCCGCCCCGGCGCTACCGCGCCACGCTCGGGCCGCGCCCGGCCCAGGCCTTGGTGGAGGCCGCGGTGCAACTGCTGCGCGGCGCGCAACGCCCGCTCATCGTGGGCGGCGGCGGCGTGGTGGCCGCCGGTGCCGCCACCGACCTGCGCGCGCTGGCCCAGCGCCTGAACGCGCCGGTGGTGCCCACGCAGATGGCGCTGGGCGTGGTGCCCTCGGACAGCCCGCACTTCATCGGCCACGGCGGCATCATCGCGGGCGATTCGGTGAAACACGCCTTCGAGCGCGCGGACGTGATCCTCAGCGTGGGCTGCCGCTGGTCGTCGTGGATGTGGGACGCGCGCGGCGCGCTCGCGCGGCGCCACCACCGGCTCATCAACATCAACATCGACCCGTCCTCGCTCGGCCAGGCCGCGCTGCACGAGGTGGCCATGCAGGCCGACGCGGGCGAGGCGCTGCGCGACCTGCTCGCGGCCCTGGGCGACAGCGCCGCGCCGGCCGACGGCGCCTGGCTCGCCGAGCTGCGCGCGGTGCGCGCAATCCATGAAGGCAAGCTCGCGCAGATGGCGGCCGAGGCCGACGAGGTGATGCACCCTGCCGCCCTGGCCAAGGCCCTGGGCGATGCCCTGCCGGCCGACGCGCTCGCGGTCTACGACGGTGGCCACACCACCTTCTGGAGCAACGACCTCACGCCGGTGCACGAGGTGCGCACGCGCTTTCACGAACCCGGCATGTCCCACCTGGGTTACGGTCTGCCGGCCGCGATCGCGCTGCAGACGCAGTTCCCCGGCCGCCCGGTGTTCAACATCACCGGCGACGGCGCCTTCGGCTTCACGCTCAACGAACTCGACACCGCGCGCCGCTACCGCCTGCCGGTGATCACGGTGGTGCACAACAACGCGGCCTGGGGCGTGATCCGCATGGGCCAGAAAGCCGGGCTCGGCTTCGAGATGGCGACCGCGCTGGAGGACACCGACTACGCGGCCATCGCGCGCGGTTTCGGCTGCCACGGCGAGGTGGTCACGCGAGCCGCCGAGGTGGCGCCGGCCCTGCAGCGCGCGATCGCCTCCGGCCTGCCCGCCGTGCTCGACTGCCGCACCCGTTTCGTGCCACACCCGGCGGTGGGCGCGTTCGTGGGCATGAACAAATACGGCTTCGCCTCGCTCACCCGGCTCGACCCGACCTGACGGCCGGCGCCCTGTTTTTCACACAACAACCAGGAGACAAGACATGCAACGCAGAACCCTGCTGCGCGCCAGCGCCGCCCTCGGAGGCCTGGCCACCACCGGCCTGCCCGCCTTCGCCCAGGCCCCGGCCGCCAACGCCACGCTGTGGTCGGGCTTTCCGGTCGGCGGCGGCCTGGGCGACCAGGTCGCGCGCCCGCTGATCGACCAGCTGCGCGGCAAGTACCCGCAACCCATCATCTACGACAGCAAACCCGGCGCGGGCGGCCGCATCGCGGCCGAATTCGTCAAGCGCGCCGCGCCCGATGGCAACACCCTGTTCGGCTGCCCGAGCTCGCTCATGACGCTGCACCCGCACGTGTTCAAGAAGCTGCCCTACGACACGCTGGCCGACTTCACGCCCATCGCCGGGCTGTGCACCTACACCGCCGTGTTCACCGCCGGCCCGGGCCTGCCGGCCGAGATCCGCAACGTGGCCGACTACCTCAAGTGGGCCAAGGCCAACCCGGCCCAGGCCAACTACGGCGTGCCGGCCACCGGCTCCTCGCTGCACCTGGCCGGCGCCATGCTGGGCAAGCAGTCGGGCGTGGACATGCAGGCCGTGCCCTACAAGGGCGGCGCGCCGCTGCTCACCGACCTGCGCGGCGGCCAGATCCCGGTCAGCTTCAACGTGGTCAGCGAGGTGCTGCCGCACATCCGCGCGGGCAGCCTGCGCGCGCTCGCGGTCTCGGCGCCCACGCGCTGGAAGGCCCTGCCCGACACGCCCACGCTGACCGAGCTCGGCTACAAGGACGTGGCCTTCGTCGACTGGCTCGGCTGGTACGGCCCAGCCGGCATGGAGCGGGCCAAGGTGGCCGCGCTCAACACCGCGGTGAACGACGCGCTGGCCTCGGCCGCCATGAAAGACGTGATCGACAAGAACGGCCTGGAGGTCATGCGCGTCACACCCGAAGGCCTGGCCAAGGCGATTCGCGAGAACCACGCCTTCTGGGCCCATGTGGTCAAGGTCACCGGCTTCAAGCCCGAAGACTGAGCGTGGCAAGATCGCGCCCCTTCCCCTTTCCGAACCCCCAACCCACCATGAGCCTCACCCTCGATCAAGCCCGGCAGATCCTCGACGCCGCCCTCGCCACCTCCAGAGAGAAGGGCTACCAGCCCATGGCCATCGCCGTGCTCGACGCCTCGGGCCACCTCAAGGCCTTTGTCAGCGAAGACGGCGCCAGCATGTTCCGCTTCGACATCGCCCGGGCCAAGGCCTGGGGCGCGGTCGGCATGGGCGTGTCCAGCCGAACGCTGAGCGAGCGCGCCAAGGGCAACCCGAACTTCTTCGTCTCGCTCTCGGCCACGGCCGAGGGCAAGTTCCTGCCGCAGACCGGCGCCGTGGTGATCAAGGACGCGCAGGGCCGGCTGCTCGGCGCGGTGGGCGCCAGTGGCGGCACGGGCGATGAAGACGAGCTGATCTGCCTGGCCGGCGTGGCCACGGCGGGACTGGTCAGCGGCTGACAACGGAGCGCGGCCCGCGCGCCTGAGACAACACCACCCAGGGGCATCCAGGGTCCGGCTTCGCCGGCCCGAGATGCCGTCCCCCTCCCAGCCGAAGGCGCCAGAGAGGGGGAAGCCGCGCAGCGGCGCAGGGGGTGTTCACTTCACGGCAAGCCGCGCAACAGCACGTCGCAGAAGAACTCGGCCGGCGGCGACAGCGGCAGGTCGGGCCGCCGCACCAGCACGATCGCCGGCGCCGGCAGCCGCTCGCGCACCGGTATGACCTCCAGCAGGTCGCGCGTCATCGCGAAGTCCATCCACTGCCGGGGCAGCATGGCCAGCAGGTCGGTCTGCACCAGCGCCACCTGCACCGACAGCGCCGAGTGCGCGCTCAGCATCACGCGCGGCGCGGGCTGGCCGTGCGTGGCGAACAGCCGCGCCAGGTCTTCCTCGGCGTTGTAGTCGATGGTGGTGCTGGCCCAGTCGGCCCCGGCCAATGACTTCAGACTCCGCACGCGCGCCAGCGGATGGCCCTTGCGGCACACCACCACGCGCGTGTTGTCGCACAGGTGCTGCATGGCCAGGCCCGGCGCGGTCTTCTGCCAGGGCGCCGCGCCGAGGTAGAAGTCCAGGCTGCCGTCGCGCAGCGCGCCCTCCACCGCCGGCATCAGGCTTTCGGTGAGGTTGAGCTTGACCTTGGGGTAGGTCTTGCGGAACACCGACAGGGCGTCGGGCAGCATGCCCAGGTGCGGCATGATGGACAGCGCCACCGACACCGTGCCTTCGTAGGCCGGCCCGGGGTGCTGCACCTCCTCGCGCGCGCGGCGCGCCTCGCTGGAGATCACGCAGGCCCGCCGGTGAAAGCGCACGCCTTCGGCGGTCAGCACCATGCCCGTGGTCTGCCGCGCGAACAGGCTCACCCCCAGCTCCCGCTCCAGCGCGCGCACGCTGCGCGTGAGCGCGGGCTGGGGCATGTCCAGCCGCCGCGCGGCCGAGCGCAGGCTGCCGTGTTCGACGATGGCCATCAGGTGCTGCAGCTGTTCGAGTTTCATGCGCGGGCGTGTCTCCAGGGGGATGCGATTTTCGTATCACTTTCGCAATCACGCCATCTTATTGGAGTCCTCGTGTTTGCCTAGAGTCCGCTTCACCCCCACCGAGCGGGGACACCAAGACCAACGATCCGGAGACACGACATGACCTGCCTTTCCAGACGCCGTGCCCTGCATGCGGCTTTCCTGCTGCTGATGCTGGGCAGCACCACCGCCATGGCCCAGGCCTGGCCCCACAAACCGGTGCGCATGATCGTGCCGGTGGGCGCTGGCTCCGCGCCCGACGTGATCGCGCGCATCGTGGGAGACAAGCTCGCCGCCGCCTGGGGCCAGGGCGTGGTGGTGGACAACCGGCCCGGCGCGGGCGGCATTCCCGGCATGTCGGCGCTGGCCCGCTCGGCACCCGACGGTTACGCCATCGGCTTCGTGCCGGCGGCCATGGGCACCATCACGCCGCTGGTGTTCAAGAACCCGCAGTTCAATCCCGACACCGACCTCACCCCCGCCGCCACGGTGGGCATCAGCCCGCTGATGCTGGTGGTGCCGGCCGCCAGCGACATCCGCTCGGTGAGCGACCTCGCGAAACACGCCAAAGCCCAGGCCGGCAAGGTGAACTTCGCCGCGCCGCAGCTCAACTCGCTGCCACACCTGGCCGGCGAAATGGTCAGCAAGGCCGGTGGCATGGGCACGTTCACCGTGCCCTACCGCACGCCACCGGAGGCAGTGGCCGCCGTGATCGCCGGCGATGCCAGTTTCACGGTGGACGGCGTGCCGAGCCTGTTGCCGCATGTGAAGTCGGGCCGTCTGCGCGCCATCGGGGTGACCTCCGCCAAACGCCTGCCCGGCATCGAGGTGCCCGCCGTGGCGGAAACCTATGGCGGCTACGAGGCCATCGGCTGGTTCCAGATCATCGTGCCCGCCGGCACGCCGGCGGCGATCGTCGAGCGCATCAACGCCGACGTGAACCGCATCACCGCCTCGCCCGAGGTCACCGCCCGCCTGGGCGAGCTGGGTGTGTACCCGCGCCAGGACAGCGTGGCCGGCACGCGCGACTTCTTCGTGCAACAGCAGGCCGCGATGAAGCACCTGGTGAACGAACTCGGCGTGCAGCCGCAGTAAGCCCCCCCTTTTCACACCGCCCGAAGGCACCGGTTGCACCGGTGCCCGGGGCGAACTCACCCTACCCACAGGAGAACCTCACCATGACCCCACGCAAGAAAGCCCTCGTGACCGGCGGCGGCACCTGCATCGGCCGCAGCGCCGTGCTGGCCCTCGCCCAGGCCGGCTACGACGTGGCCATCAACTACGCCTCCAGCGCCAAGGCCGCGCAGGCCGTGGCCACCGAAGCCCAGGCCCTGGGCGCGAAAACCCTGCTGCTGCAGTGCGACATGAGCGACGACACGGCCGTGCGCCAGATGCTGGCCCAGGTGGGCGAGGCCTTCGGCCACCTGGACGCGCTGGTCAACAACGCCGGCACCACCGCCACCTGGAAGGTGAAGGACCTGGAGAGCCTGGACATGGACGCATGGGACCGCACCTTCGCGGTCAATGTGCGCGGCAACTTCCAGGTGAGCCGCGCGGCCGTGCCCTTGCTGCGCCAAAGCAAGGCGCAGGGCGGTGAGCCCTGCATCGTCAACACCGCGAGCATCGTGGGCCTGCGCCCCGGCCCGCAACCCCCGCCCTACGCCGCGAGCAAGGCCGCGGTGGTCAGCCTGACCAAGATGCTGGCCTGGAACCTGGGCCCGGACATCCGCGTGAACGCGGTGGCGCCGGGCTGGATGGAAGGCGACTGGATGGAGCGCATGCTGGGCGACAAGTACGACGCCCTCATGGGCGCGCGCGCCAAGGCCACGCCGCTCAAGCGCTGCGTCACCGCCGACGACGTGGCCGAGGTGATGCTCAACCTCATCACCGGCATGCGCTTCGTCACGGGTGAGGTGGTCGTCATCGACGGCGGCTTCACGAGTTCGACATGACCCACCCCCGCCGCGCTGCGCGCGACCCCCTCAAGGGGGCGGCACTGGTGGCCCGGCAAAGCCGGTTCCGCGGTGCCCCTTGAACCTGTCGCCGGCCTCATCTTTCTTTTTTCTGGAGCCTCTAATGCTTGAAGGATTCGTTCCCTTCCCCCCCGAGTACGCCGCGCGCTACCGCGCCAAGGGCTACTGGCAAGACCGCTCGCTGGCGCAGGAGTTCGACGCCGTGTTCCAGCGCTGCGCAGACCGCGTGGCGCTGATCGACGGCGACGTGAGCTTCACCTACGCCGAGCTCGACCGCGCCACCACCAACCTCGCGCTGAACCTGCTCGAACTCGGCCTGCAGCCGCTGGACCGCGTGGTGCCCACGCTGCCCAACGTGCACGAGTTCGTGCTGCTGTACTTCGCGCTGCAGAAGATCGGCTGCATCCCGATCGCGGCGCTGGTCACGCACCGCTACGCCGAGATCAGCCAGTTCGTGCAGCTCTCGGGCGCGACCACCTGCGTCTACCCCGACACGTCGGGCGACTTCGCCTTCGCCCCGGTGATCGCCCGCGTGCAGGCCGAGAACCCGTCGCTGAAATTCCGCTTGGTGCTGGGCGAGCCCGGCCCGGCCGAGGTTTCGCTGCGCGAGCTGATCCGCAAGCCGGCCACGCTGCCGGCCTCGCGCCTGGCCGAGATCCGCATCGACCCGACCGACCCCTGCATCTTCCAGCTCTCGGGCGGCACCACCGGCATTCCCAAGCTGATCCCGCGCACCAACAACGACTACGCCTACAACTCCAAGGTGGCCGCCGAGGTCACCGAGATCGACGCCGAGTCGGTGCTGCTGCTGGTGCTGCCCATCGCCCACAACCTGCCGCTGGCCTGTCCCGGCATCCAGGGCTTCCTGTTCAAGGGCGCCAAGGTGGTGCTGCACGCCAACACCCGGCCGGCGGAGATGTTCGCGCTGATCGAGAAGCACCGGGTCACGCACCTGAAGGTGGTGCCCGCGCTGCTGATCCGCCTGATCAACGACGGTGCGGCCGAGGCCTTCGACCTCTCCAGCCTCAAGCTGATCCAGAGCGGCGGCCAGCGCATGCAGCCCGAGGTGCGCGCGAAGACGCGCGCGCTGATCCCGGGTGTGTTCGTGCAGGAGAACTTCGGCATGTCCGAAGGCACGCTGATGTTCGTGCGCGCCAGCGACCCGGAAGAGGTCAAGCTGGAGACCTGCGGCCGCCCGGTGTGCGAGGACGACGAGGTGCTGCTGCTCGACGAAGAAGGTCGCGTGGTGCCCGACGGCGAGGTGGGCGAGTTCACCGTGCGCGGCCCTTACACCCTGCGCGGCTACTTCGGTGTGCCCGAGTACAACGCGCGCCAGTTCACGCCCGACGGTTTCTACCGCTCCGGCGACCTGATGCGCAAACACCCTTCGGGCAACTACATCGTCGAAGGCCGCAAGAAGGACCTGATCAACCGCGGCGGCGAAAAGATCAGCGCCGAAGAGGTGGAGAACCTGATCCTGATGCACCCCGCCGTGCAGAACGTGGCCTGCGTGCCCATGCCCGACGCGGCCCTGGGGGAAAAGATGTGCGCCTTCGTGATCCTCAAGCAGGGCCACGCGCTGCACCTGAAGGAGCTCGTCGGTTTCCTGCTCACCAAGGAAATCGCCAAGTTCAAGCTGCCCGAACGCCTGGAGGTGCTGCCGGATTTCCCGGTCTCCACCTTCGGCAAGGTCTCCAAGAAGGCCCTGGGCGAACTGATCGCGCGCAAGCACGCGGAAGAAGAGGCCGCGCGCCGCGTGCCCCACTGAACACCGAAAGAAGAGAGCCACCATGCGAATCATCGACCTGCACTGCTACCCCGGCACCCCGACCTGGATCGAGTCCCAGGGCCCCTACCCCGCCGAGCTGGCCCGCTACTGGAAACGGGACTGGGTCGGCAAGACCGAAGACGAGGTGATCGCCGAGTTCACCGGCGCCGGCGTCGAGGCCTGCCTCGTCGCGCTGGACCTGGAGACCACGGTCGCCGCGCCGCCCTGCACCAACGAGTACGTGCACGGCATGTGGAAGCGCCACCCGAAGCGGGTCATCCAGTGCTGGGGCGCGGTGGAGCCGGCCAAGGGCGAGATCGCGATGATCCAGGCCCGCAAGGCCATCCAGGAGCTGGGCTTCATCGGCTTTCACTTCCATCCCATCATGCAGCACTTCGCCGTGAGCGACCGGCGCCACTACCCGCTGTTCGAAGAGATCAACGCCATGGGCGCGGCGGTGATGGTGGACGTGGGCACCACCGGCATGGGCGCCGGCATGCCCGGTGGCAACGGCGCGCTGGTGCGCCACGCCCACCCCAAGCACATCGACCAGCTCGCGGCCGACTTCCCGAACCTGAAAATCATCATGGCCCACCCCGGCTGGCCCTGGGTGGACGAGACCACCGCCGTGGCGCTGCACAAGGGCAACGTGTTCTGGGAGATGTCGGGCTGGGCGCCCAAGCACTTCCCGGGCAACCTCAAGGTGGACATCCGCGGCCGGCTGCAGGACAAGATCATGTTCGGCAGCGACTACCCCAGCCTGCCCTACGAGCGCATCCTGCGCGAGTGGGACGAGCTGGGCTACAAGCCCGAGGTGATGGAAAAGATCATGCACGGGAACGCCGAGCGCGTACTCGGTTTGTAACCCCCCGCGTCGGCTCCGCCGCCACCCCCCAGGGGGCGACGCTGGCGGCCCGGCAAAGCCGGTTCCGCGGCGTCCTGGTCTGACTCCCCTTCACCTCATCAGCATCCCTCTTTCATGAACGCTTATCTTTGCGACGGCGTGCGCACGCCGATCGGCCGCTATGGCGGCGCGCTCTCAAGCATCCGCACCGACGACCTCGGCGCCCTGCCCCTGCAGGCGCTGATGGCGCGCCATCCTTCGCTGGACCCGGCGCTGATCGACGAGCTCATCTACGGCGGCGTCATCCAGGCCGGCGAGGACCCCCGCCACGTGGCGCGCATGAGCGCGCTGCTCGCGGGCCTGCCGGTCGAGGTGCCGGCGGTCACGGTCAACCGCTTGTGCGGCTCGGGTCTCGAAGCCGTGGCGCAGGCGGCGCGCGCGCTGCACACGGGGCAGGCGCAGATCGCCATCGCCGGCGGCGTGGAGAGCATGAGCCGCGCGCCGCTGGTGATGCCCAAGCCCACGGCGGCGTTCTCGCGCCACGCCGAGGTGCACG
>SXGT01417227.1_pt1 | contig 14234 bp, 13 predicted proteins | sample 3176221 | NCBI WGS metagenome assembly SXGT01 (sample SAMN11356862, study PRJNA531348) | freshwater metagenome | isolation source: freshwater sample F1-120 | place: China: Fuxian Lake, Yuxi | collected 2017-12-25 | reverse complement strand
CCTGGTGTACCGGGGGGCGATGCTGGGTTGGGCCCTGTGGCTTGCGGTGGCGCTGCTGGGGTGGCTGCGCTGGGGCTGGGGCGCCTTCTCCGCGGGGGGAGCCTGGAAGAAGAGCCCGCCCAGACCCATGCCTGTCCCTCCTCCCGTCCCTGCTCCCTACCGTGCTCAGCCTGGCTATCCACAGCCTGACCCATCGTATCCTGCCCAGTGGCCCGCTGCCCCTCCTCCCGCGCCCGCTGTACCTCCCGTGTCCGAGGAGCCTCCCAAAAGCTAGCCGCCCTCCAGAACCACCTTGACGGGCGCTCCATGGGTTGCTGAGCACCGGGCGAGCCGACGGGGCGAGTTCTGAAGCTCTTCGACGGCTGACGGCTCATGAGCGGCCGGCCTGGTGTCCCGGGACAGCTCGAATCCGGCCGGGACGGAGACATGCATCGAAAACCCGGAGAACCACGGCCACGCCTTGGGCATGTCGCGTGCGTGGCGCCCTGGACCATGAAGCTATCCCCGTGTCGCCGGTTCGTCATCGTCGAGGCTCGCTACATCGACCGCACCGCCCCTCGGAGCCCTGGCGACCTGGGCCGCCGAGCACGGGCTCGGAGCTCAGGACGCGCCTTCGGACTCTGGCGCCATGACGTCGAAGCCGAGGCGGCCCAACTTCGAGCAGAACTTCACCACGTCGTCGAAGTAGCTCGCGGGCTCCCAGATGTGGAGCCAGCCGTCGAGGCGCAGGCACCGGCGCGCCTCACGCACGTAGTCGGTGAAGTTCGAGCCCATCAGGGCGAGGCAGAGGATCGCGCCATCCAGCGCGCCGTCCTTCAGGGGCACGCGCGCGATGTCGCAGGCCACGACGCTCTCGTCGACGGCTATGTGGTCGAAGCTATGGATCCGGTGCCGCTCCGAGACGGCCTTGGCGATGAGCGCCTCGCCGCACCCGAAGTCGCTGACCACGAGCCCCTCGCGCTCGAGGAGCCAGCGGATCTCCTCCTTGTACGGCACGATCGGCCACGACTCCCGGAGCTTTTGGTACATCGTGTGGTAGTGCGCCCACTCCTCCGGATTCGCCGCGAGCCTCGCGTGGGTCCTGTCGCTCGCCGCCGCGTACCAGCGGTTGTTCATCTTCGAGAAGTCGCCGTAGCGAGCGACGCGGCGCAGGACCTCGCCCGGCTCGCCCGAGAGTCTGCCCCGCGTGCCGACGAACGAGCTCCGCGCGGGCTGACCTCTCTACCTGGGTTCAGTGCTCCACGTGCGGCGTTCGCCTCGCCCTGGCGTGGCGGAGTGTGGGGTGAGGCCTCGCGCTGGCGGAGTCATACGGGCACTCTTCCTGCACCTGGTCGTCCGCGACCCTCGCCATCGGAGCGAGGCCCCCGAGCAGCCCCTAGAGGTCGAGCAGTTCACCCAGCCCGAGTTGGGCCTCACCACTTGACTGTGAAGTGCAGAGAAAGTCTCATCAGCCATGCCGAAAATTGGAGGGGGCGACGTGGCTGAAACATTTCGCGAACAACACCAAGAGCTTCAACACCTCGTTCGAGAGCTTCATTGGTTGCGAAACCATAACCTTCGGTTCAAGCCTGGCGACCCACAGGACGACCTCCTTCTCTTCGCCGAGGGGGCAATTGTCCTGCTCACACTTGAGCGGTTTCTTCGCGTTATTCTTGGCGCAGAGGCCACCGACAAAGACACCTTGCCAAACCTGCTGGAAAAAGCGACAGGGGCTCGATTGAACCTGTTGATCTTGCAGGTGGACGATCGCAAGAAGGCCATTGCGCTGATTACAGCTGTCCGCAATACACTTCTACATGCGAATTATGAGCAGGCCGCGGACGGAGCGAAGCAGGCGAGCGTTGGAGAATATTTCGCTTCCCAGTATGCTGGTGAGGTCGAGGGCCTCTACGAGCTGACCAATCAGCTATTTCTTCAGATTGATGCAAGAACTGGCAAGCCGCTTCGTTCGCTATGAAAACGAGTCGCTCACCGGCTGCGCGAGGTGAACGTCGCCGCCGCGTCGCGTCCCCGGAAGCCGCCTGCCGTCTCGACGACGAACCTGCGAAGCTGGGACTTGAGCGCCTCCTCGCCGTGCCCGTTCGGCGGCGGAGGCGCGGGGCTCGCGGTCGTGGAGACGACCGTGGGCCCTTCACCGCCCGGGCCCGGAGCGAGGATGCGCTCGACGAACCCCGCCTTCTCGCGTCCGCGGCTGTCCAGGCCCAACGCCTCGCACGCGGCCTTCAGCTCCTCCCGGCGGAGCATCTCCACGAGCTGACGAAAGTCGAGCGAGGGCTTCCTGACGATCGCGTCGACGTGAGCTTCGCTCGACCGCCGGTCGGTGACCGCGAGCTCGAAGTGGGCGGTCAGCTCCGCGCGACGCTCCCGAGAAAGCTGCTGGAGGATGGCGCGACGGCTCTTCGGCGAGAGGCGAACCTCGGAGGGCATGAGGTCGCAGCATAGACCTGAATGGGCCCTGTCGGTCGTGACCGTGATAGGAACGGCGGCCATGGGCAACATCGACCTCGCGCTGCGGAGCGTGGCCACGCGACATCCCTACGACATCGCCCGTCAGGCCCTCCCCGACGTGACCCCCGAAACGCCCCTCGTCTGGCTCGACACGCAGCACGCCCGCGCCGAGCTGCGCCTCGACAAGGGGATGATGGTGACCCGGGCCACCGGCCGGGTGGTGATCCACCACGAGTGGGAGCTCGACGCCGACGGGGACGTGGGCTACCGCGTGCACCGTTACCGCAACGCCATCGACGAGGCCTGCCGCGCCAAGGACGACGAGGAGGCCGAGCGCGCACCGAAAGAAACCCCCAAGCCCACCCCCGCGACGGTGCTCTCGACCGTGGTGATGTTGCGTGGCCCCGAGCGGGTGACCCGCGACCGCGGCGAGTATCGCAACGCGCCCCAGGAGGCGCCCTTCAGCGGTACGGTCTACCTCATCGACCGGGTCTATCAGCGCACGGTGGACGAGCTGCTCACGCGCCCCGGGCGCTTCTGGACGGTGTTCACCCCGTTTGCGCGCGACGCGTCGAGGGAGACCGTGGGCCGCGCTGTACAGGCCGTGAGAGAACGCGCACAATCGAGGGACGACTTCGTCGACCTGGCCGCGGCGCTCGCCGTGATGGCAGCTGGCTCTTCGTACGTCGGTGACCTTCAGGAGTGGATCATGAGCACACTGGGAAACGACCTCGTCGAGAGCAGCCTCCTCTGGCAGAAGGCCCTCGGCAAGGGGCTCAAGGAGGGGCTCAAGGAGGGGCGCAAGAAGGGGCGCAAAGAGGGACGGGAGGAGGGACGGCTGGCCGCGCTCCGCGGATCTCTTCGCGCGGTGCTCGCGGCGCGTGGGCTACGGGTGACGGAGGCCCAGCGAGCGCGCATCGACGCCGCCGATGACGCCAAGGCTCTCGAGGCTTGGCTCCAGGCCGCCGTCACCGCCAAGACCACGGGGGAGGCCCTCCGCGCCTCGCCAGCACGCTCCCATGGCTAAGGCTACTTGTTTCTAGGGTTGTGCTCTCGCCGTTCCTGAAGAATCTGGTCGCGTGTTTCGCTTGCCTCTTCGCCGGCATTGCCGCGGTCGCGTGCGCCGCGCCGACCGAGCCTGGCCCCGAGGCGGAGGGGACCGCCTCGGGGCCTGCTCCCTGGCCAGGTCCGAGGCAGGCGGCGTAAGCTGCGACCCATGCGCCTCAGCATCCTCGCGTGCCTGGCCTGTCTGGGAGGCCTTTCCCTCGCCTCGTGCGACAGGAAGGACGACGTGACGCCACCCATCAAGACCGCTGCCCCCTCGGAGGCCTCGGCTCCTGACGCCCCGCCGCTCACGAGCGCACAACCCGGCGTCGATGCTTCGGCCTACGCGCAGGTCAGCGCCGACGCGCAGGTCAGCGCCGACGCGCAGGTCAGAGCCGACGCGCAGGTCGCCGACGCACAGGTCGCTGACGCACAGGTCGCTGACGCACAGGTTTCGCTGAGCCCCAGGAGCCCGAGGTGCGGCGCCCGGCCCCTCCCTGACTGCCCGCTCCAGGCCTGGATGAAGGCCAAGGCCAACCCGGCGGTGATGGGAGGGGATATGCCAGGTCTTGCAGATGTATTCGACCACATGGCTAAATTTTCCCCCCCTGGTTATCCCAACTGGGTCTCGATCTCGAACGACGGCGCCAGGGCGGCCCGCCTGGGCAAGCTCGAGGGCGCCAGGGGGGCTTGCCGGGGGTGCCACGAGCAGTACAAGGCCAGGTACCGGACCGAGATCCGCGATCGAAAGATCTGAGCGAGAGCGCCCGTGGCCTTCTCCAGGCATTCCGCCAAGACGAAAGCTCCCCGGCCCGGCAGGCCGCTGGGCCAGTTCACCCAGGCGCGCCGCCTGGAGTCGCTGCGCAAGGTGCTCGAGGAGAACCCCACGGGGCTCTCCCTCCAGCAGCTCGGCGCGCTCCTCCGGGTGACCCAGCGCTCCGTGCGGCGCTACCTCGAGGAGCTCGAGGTCTCCACGGAGCTCGAGTCCGTCGAGACCTCCCCTGGCGCGCACCACATCTGGCGGATCAAGCCGAGCGAGCGAGGTCGCTCGGTCCCCCTGCGCCGCACCCAGGCCTTCGCCCTGCTCGCCACGCGCCGCCTCTTCGAGAACACCAAGGGCTCGGCGCTCTTCGACGAGGTGGAGCTCGCGTTCCGCCAGGTCCACCAGATCGCGCTGCGCCCGCCTGCGCTCCGCGCTCGCAAGAAGGAGCCCGTCATCGATACGACGGTGAGCGATCGCATCGTCTTCTTCCCGGCGCCGGCCAGGTCGCTCGGCTCGAGGGCCGAGGAGGTGGACGACCTGTTCCAGGCGATCGTGACCTCCTCCGTGCTCGTCTTCCGCACCCGTCAGCCCGGCGACGAGCGGAGGCTGGCCATCCACCCCTACGCCCTCGTCTTCCACGACGGCTCGCTGGTCCTGATCGGCCACGTCGAGGAGCTCGCCGCGATACGCGTCTTCCGCTTCGAGGACATCGCGGCGCTCGAGCGCCAGGAGCGGGGCTTCCAGGTGCCTCCGGATTTCGAGGTGAGCGCCTACCTGCACGGGGCCTTCGGGGTGGCCCCTCCGACAAGGACCAAGCTGCTCGTCGAGTTCGACGCCCGCGTCGCCGACGCGGTCCGGGCCAAGAAGGTTCACCCTGCCCAGCGGATCGCCCAGGCCCCCGACGGCCGTATCCGGGTCTCGGCTCCCCTGGGCGATCGGGCGGCGGCGCGGGCGTGGATCCTGGGCTTCGGCGACGCGGCTCGGGTGCTCGAGCCCGAGGATCTCGTGGCAGAGGTGAAGGACAGCCTGGTCCGCGCCGCCGCCCGCTACGGCCCGTGACCGGCCCGAATTGACGGCCCGAGCGGCGTTGGATAGGCCTTGGATTATGCGGTCTCTCGTTTTTGCCGCGGCTCTGCTGGCCGCGGGCTTTGGAGCGTGCCAGTCGTTCTCGGGGGCCGGTCAGGGGCCGGACGCCACGCCGAGCCCGGACTCGGCCATGATCGACTCGAGCTCGCCTCAGGTCGACGCTGGCCTGGACGCGCCCCGCGACTCCGACGCGAGGCCGCAGGGGGACTCGGGGCCCGAGTCCGACGCGGGGCTCTGCGCCCTGCGTCCCTTCTTCAACGACGATTTTACCACAGGAAAGTCCTCGGGCTGGCGCGAGGACTCGGCGCCGCTGAACGTCCTGGGCGTGTTCGACAAGGGCGAAGCTCGGCTGAGCACCACACCTGGCCCCGAGTACTACACCGTGCTCGGGAGCCCCCCCTTCATCGCCGCTGGACAGCCTGCAGAGCGGATCGAGATATCGTTCATCGCAAAGTTCGCCTCCGAGAACGCCGATCATATCTTTGCGCAGATCCCGGAGCTCGCGCAGAGAGGCAACCTCATATTTAGGAAGCAGCGGAATCCCCAGAACCAAACCAAGGTCCTGGTGCGTCTGGGCGAGAACGGGGCCGACTTCGTCAACGTCGAAGTGAAGCTCGATGTCAAGATCAAGATAGAGATCGAGCGCATCCCCGGGGCCAACGTGATCGTGGCGGTCGACGTGGATGGCATGGTCGGGAAAGATTCGGCTCCCAACCTGCCGAACCAACCTGCGTACCTCCAGATCGGTCCATATATCCGGCTCGCTCAGTCGTCCAGCATTGACGCCACGGTGGTGTACGACGACGTGAGCATCAAGCTCTGTTCGCGCTGATCTCTCCATTTCGAGACTGGAGGTGGGCGAGGGTCAAATCACAGGGAGCAGGCCACGAGGCAACGCCTCGCTAGAGGCCGGCGAGGGGGGCATTCACAGGAGAAGGCCACGAGGCAACGCCTCGCAAACGACGGGCGAGCGGAAAATAACGGGGAGGAGGGGTCAACCCTTCTGGATGGCGCCGCCCTTGAAGACGCCCTGCTTCTCGCCCGTGATCTCGCTCATGTAGGCGTTGAGCGAGCCTGCCCTGATACCACCCCTCACCCGGAGCAGCCGCAGCGGCTCGGGCGTGGCGGGCGTCTCGGCGGGCGGGGGCTTGGGATCGGACATGATGGGCTTGTCTGACATACGCATGCCCATCCAGTCAAGCCGGGCTAGCGGCAGGCGCCGGCCGAGCACCTCTGGACACCAGGGCAGTGGTAGTCGCGGCGGCAGCCAGGGACGCAGGTCCCCGCGGTGCAGACGTGGCCCGAGCCCTGGCTGCCAGGGTTGCACTGGCCATCGCTTGCGCAGCGCTTGGTGGAGTCGCCGTTGCCCCCCTGGCAAGCGGGGTTCTGGCCGGCCATCACCGCCCGACCGTTGTCCCCGCCCCTGGAGCACACCTGGTTGCTGGCGCACTGAAAGCCAGTGAGGATCTGAGCATTTTGGCATTTGTAGGCGCTGAAGGCCCGGAGATCCGAGCAATACCAGCCATCGCTCTTGCCCGAGCAGCTGTCGGGCGAGGGAGCGTCTTCGTCGCTGGCCGCGCACTCCCCCTTGGCGTCGGGAGCGCGGAGGGCATAAGCAGCGCGGGTCTTCCTGCCGGAGACGCTGACGTTGCGCGTGTGGAGGGGCGCCCCCTGGTTGTCGATGACATGGCCCATGCCCGGCTGGCCATCGACGCTGCCCGCGTACATGTACACATGGTCCGGGTGGCCAGGGACACCGGCGCGATCCCTGGAGATGATCACGTCGCCAGGGCGGAAATCAGCGGGGTTTCGGATGACCTTCCAGCCGCGGCGCAGCAGCTCGTCGCGGAACTCCTCGGTGCCGGGGTGGATAGGCATGTTGGGAATGGCGCCGGACTGGCGAAGAGCATAGCTCAGATAGGTGGCGCACCCGTTGCGGTCGGGGCGGCTGGCAGAGCTCGCGCCGATCTGGCGGAGCTTGGCCCGCGACGAGCGCCGCACGTTCATGAAGCCCTGCTGGTCCTTGTAATAATTGAAGAGGCTCCCGTTGGAGCCGCACGCCGAGGAGAGGGAGCGAGGGACCGCCTGGAGAGTGATGCCCCCGCCCTCCTCATCGGAGACGAGGAGCGGAGCAAAACGCTTCTCCCAGCGGAGGGTGTCGCACTGGGCGCCCCCCCCCGCCAGCCTGCACTGCTTGGTCAGCGTGAGATCGAAGGGGCCGTAGACGTGGCTAGCGTCGGCGCAGAGCCCGGTCGCGGCGTCGACGTCCGCGCCCACCGAGCACTCGCCTCCGCCCCTGGCGCGGCGCGCCAGATCGATGGGCATCCTGTCGGCCTCGCAGCTCGTGCCTCCCAGCTTCTTGCACTCGGCGATCATCGCCGCAGGGAAGGGCCCGAGGGCCTGGCCCTGGGCGACGCAGAGGTTGGACGCCCCGTCGAAGGCGGCGCCGGCCGGGCAGAGCACAAGCTCTCCAGGCACCAGCCAGGGGTCCTCGTCCACCTCGGGAGGGGTGGTGTCGGCCGAGGTGAGGTCCGTCGGGATCGCGTCGATGCCCACGCCGCCCCCGCGGCCGTTGCCGCCGCCGCTGCCGAAGGGCTCCGGGCCCTCGGGGCCCGCAGAGCACGCCGCCACCGCCAGGGAGAGCATCGCGAGGAGGGGCATCAAGCGCGTGGAGTGCATGAATCCGCGCCGTTGCAAGCCATGTACCGACGACATCTGCCAGGCGCGTCGATGGCATTCCTCGGCTTCTTCGTGCGATCGGAGCGAGAAACCTTGCCCGTTCGCCTCGATGCTCCGCGACCTGGGCCCTCCAGGCTGGTGGATCGGCCGCGATTCTGCGCCGTCGTCCCACATGGCGCTACGAAGATTCAGGGGGCATGAAGGGGCATGTGCGCCGAGCATTGCCTGGGAGAGCGCGACGTGGAACAAGGAGCCAGCCATGCAGACCCAGCCCGCCAAGCTCCTCAAGGTCATCGACGCCGAGCCCGTCCACACCAAGCCTCCGGTGGATCCGGGGACGCTCCTGCACAAGAAGCTGGTGGAGGGCGAGTTCTGGCGGGGAGTGCCCGCCTACAAGGACGTGAGCCTTGCCCAGTTCCTCGACCATAACTGGCAGGCCAAGAACTCGATCACCCGCATCGACAAGCTGCTCTCGGCGGTCTCGGGGCTGGTGGACGAGGCCTTCATAAGGGACGCCGAGGAGGGCTTTCGCAAGGCCCCCATGAGCGTGAGGGTGAGCCCCTACATGATGTCTCTCATCGACTGGAGCGAGCCCTACAAAGATCCCATCCGTACCCAGTTCCTTCCCCTGGGCTCGCGCCTCTTCGCCGATCACCCCAAGCTCGATCTCGACTCGCTCCACGAGCAGGAGGACGCCCCCGTCCCCGGCCTCACCCACCGCTACCCGGACAAGGCGCTCTTTCTCCCGCTCGACACCTGCCCGGTCTACTGCCGCTTCTGCACGCGCAGCTACGCGGTGGGCGTGGACACCGAGGAGGTCGAGAAGGTGAGCCTCAAGGCCAACGAGGAGCGCTGGAAGCAGGCCTACGCTTATATCCGCGGGAGGCCCGAGCTCGAGGACATCGTGATCTCGGGGGGGGACGCCTACCAGCTCCGGGCCCAGCAGCTCGAGGACATAGGCATGACCCTCCTCGACATGCCCAACGTGCGCCGCATGCGCTTCGCCACCAAGGGCCCCGCGGTCATGCCCCAGAAGATCCTGACCGATCATGCCTGGGTCGACGCGCTGACGCGGGTGGTCGACAGGGGGCGCAAGCTCCACAAGGAGGTGGTGCTCCACACGCACTTCAACCACCCCGCCGAGATCACCGCCATCACCCAGGAGGCGATGAACAAGCTCTTCGAGCGAGGGATCTTCGTGCGAAACCAGAGCGTGCTCCAGCGCGGCGTGAACGACTCGCCGGAGACGATGACGCTGCTCGTCAAGCGCCTGGGCCATGTGAACGTGCACGCCTACTACGTCTACGTGCACGATCTGGTGAAGGGCGTCGAGGATCTACGCACCACCGTGGATACCGCCATCCACATCGAGAAGCACGTGCGGGGCTCGACTGCGGGCTTCAACACCCCGGTCTTCGTGGTGGACGCCCCCGGTGGAGGAGGGAAGCGCGACGCCCACTCGTATGAGTACTACGACAGGGAGACCGGGATAAGCGTCTACCAGGCGCCCAGCGTCAAGCCTGGCCAGTTCTTCATGTACTTCGATCCGCTCCACCAGCTCTCCACCGCGGCCCAGCGCCGCTGGGCCGATCCTGCCGAGCAGGAGGTGATGGTGGAGGCCGCCCTCAAGAAGGCCAGGGAGCGGGTCCGCTGACCCGCCCTGGGCGCTCCCCTCCTGAGCGGCCCCACGTGCGGCCGCCACTCGTGGCCTCACGCTCCGCGGAAATGCGATAGAACGCGGTCATGTCGCTCGACGAGAAGCACCAGGCGGTCCTCACCCGCATCGAGAAGGGCGGGGCGCCCAAGTACCACCAGAAGAACGCCGAGACCGGGAAGCTCTTCGCCAGGGATCGCGTCGCGCTCCTCGTGGACGAGGGGAGCTTCCAGGAGGACGGCGCCCTCGCCAACGTGGTCGATCCTGAGCTGCCGGCCGACGGGGTCATCACCGGCACCGCCACGATGGCCGGACGGACCGTGGCGCTCATGGCCAACGACTCCACGGTGAAGGCCGGCTCCTGGGGCAAGCGCACGGTCGAGAAGATCCTGCGCATCCAGGAGACGGCCATGAAGCTGAGGTGCCCGATGCTCTACCTGGTGGACTCGGCCGGCGCGCGCATCACCGACCAGATCGAGATGTTCCCCGGGCGCCGGGGCGCGGGGCGCATCTTCTTCAACCAGGTGAACCTGAGCGGAGCGGTCCCCCAGGTCTGCCTGCTCTTCGGGCCCAGCGCGGCCGGGGGCGCGTACATCCCCTCGTTCTGCGACGTGGTGGTGATGGTCGAGGGCAACGCCAGCATGTACCTCGGGAGCCCCCGCATGGCCGAGATGGTCATCGGCGAGAAGGTGACCCTCGAGGAGCTGGGCGGGGCCAGGATGCACTGCTCGGTGTCCGGCTGCGGCGATGTGCTCTGCAAGACCGAGGAGGAGGCCATCGCCTTCTGCCAGCGGTACCTCAGCTACATGCCCGAGAACTGCGACGGGGAGCCCGACGAGCAGGCCGCCGTCCCGCCCAGCCCAGGCAAGCCTATCCGGGAGATCGTCCCCCCCGAGGAGGGCAAGGCCTTCGACATGCTCCACGTCATCGAGAGCCTCGTGGACCGGGGCTCCTTCTGCGAGATCAAGAAGCTCTTCGCCAGGGAGGTCCTCACCGGTCTTGCCCGGATCGAGGGCAAGGTGGTGGGCATCGTGGCCAATCAACCCAAGTGGCTGGGAGGGATGCTCCTGGTCGACTCGGCGGACAAGGCCGCGCGCTTCATCTGGCTATGCGACGCCTTCAATATCCCGCTCCTCTATTTGGCAGACGTCCCCGGCTTCATGATCGGCACCAAGGTCGAGCGTCAGGGGATCATCCGGGCCGGCGCCAAGATGATCGCGGCCGTGAGCGAGGCCACGGTCCCCAAGCTCTGCGTGGTCATCCGCAAGGCCTACGGGGCCGGCCTCTACGCCATGTGCGGCCCGGCCTTCGAGCCCGAGGCCACCATCGCCCTCCCCGGCGCCTCGATCGCCGTCATGGGCGCGGCGCCGGCGGTGAACGCGGTCTACTACAACAAGATCCAGGAGATCCCGGAGGGCCCCGAGAGGGAGGCCTTCGTCCAGGCCAAGCAGGCCGAGTACCGCGCCGACGTCGATCTCCAGAAGCTGGCGAGCGAGCTGGTGATCGACGCCATCGTCCCTGGCGAGCGCCTGCGAGACGAGATCGCCCGCCGCTTCGAGCGGGCCCGGCCCAAGACCGAGCTCCGCCTCGACAAGAAGCACATGGTGCCCCCGGTCTGAGAGGCCCGCAGACCTCACCCCCTCCGCGGTACGTCGCAGTACGTCGGATCCCCCTCTCCCACGCCCAAAGAGGGCGCGGTAGAGGGGGGGGCTGTGAACTCCACGCCAAGGCGAGCCAAAGGGCACAAGGCTCGAAACAAGGGTGGTATCAGCTGCAAAGGGCTTCGAGTCGATAAGGCCCCTCGTCGGGGAGAAAAGCGACCTTCATGCCAGGCTTGCCTGTCTTGATGTATTGGCACTTTCCCGGCGTGAGGCCGGCCTTGTTGGCCCTGTATGCGGGGCTAAAGATCAGGCCTCGATACTCGACGTTGTCCACGTTGATCTTCTCGTGATGAGCGACCATCGAGACGACGTATTTCGCAAGGAGCTGTCCATTCTCCAGTTGGTCGAGCCCGCGTGGGTTGCCCGACTTGAGCTCGCACAGGAAAACGTACGGCACTGCGCGGGGAGCGCCGTGCTCACAAATGATCCAGTAATCGCACATGCGCCCGATGCCCTCGCGCGGTCGGAAGAGGGGGAACAGGCGATTCTGGATACATACCCCGTCAATTTTGGCGTTGAACGAAAGGACGAGCCTCTTCCCCGTGTATTTGATTTGAATCTCCTTGCACGTGCTTCCAGCGTCATCCTCGCGCAGCACACCGTCGCGAACCGACAGCTCGTCCCGGAGCAGGCTCACCACCGCAGAAATCCAGCCGGAGCTCCCGCTCATAGCAGGGCTGCGTAGATCTCCTGAGAGATCTGGTTCAGGCGGTTGATCTCGTCCTCGATCGTCTGGACCGCGAAGCCGTCCTTGGTGACCTTGACCTCTTCGGCGCTCTCCGACCTGAAGAGATAGACGCCAAGCTTCTCCGGGGCGAGCAGCTCCGTCTCCTTGTAGCCATGCCTGTCCCGGATCTCCTTCACAGCCTCGGCGTCGCTCGACAAGAGAATGAGGTTGTTGAACTCGCGGAGGATGTAGTCGCTGTGCGTGCTCATGATGAGCCGGAGGCCACGGTTGACGGCTCTCGCCAGAATTCGAGCGAGCTTCCGCTGGTTGTCCGGGTGCAGGTTGAGCTCCGGCTCGTCGATCATGAGGAGGTTGCCCGCGTGCGCCTGGTGGCGAAAGAAGAACACCAGCCCTGTCAGAGACTTGACGACCGAGGAAGTGAGATGAATGCCGATCGGCTTTGCTCCCGTGTCTGGTGTGAATTGAAGCTCGCCCAGCTCCGACAGCCCGATGACGCCTCCGACGAGCTTCTCGAGTTCGAGCGCGAGGTCGGCATAGTCGCCTTCGTAACGCGAAAGGTTGGCGAGATCGTTCGCAGTACGGAGACTGTCTTGAATCGGCCATGGATAGCGTCCAGCAAGACGCGCGATCGAGCCAGGAACAGGGCGGTCATCGATCTCGGCTTCTACCAGCTCGGTCACAAGCTCTACTCGGCGGTTCGAGAGCTCTCTCGCGAATAGGTCGACCGCCGTCCGCTCGGCGGGCAGGAGAGTGCAGCTCGGCAAGAACCTTCGAATGATTACCCAAGAAAGTCCTCTGGCCGCGGCTTCGATAATGTTCGGTCGAACGTCCTCTTGGACGTCGGCAAAGGAGAATGGTGGGGACGAGCGAGTGGCGCTCCCGATTTGCGAAAGGCGGATGGAAAACTTTGAATCTGCGACGGCCTGGATGTGAATATTTTTGTCTGCGAGTTAAGCAGAGCAACCTGTCGAAAACGCGGCTCGGGTTCATCGGGGGAAGAACGGAGGGTGAGCTTCACGCCTTGGAATGAGTCGCGTCCCGCGGCGAAACACAGGTGTAGCCGCTCGGTGAACGTGGATGCGATTTCTTGAAGAATGTCGGGCCATCGAGCACGGAAACGTTCGAATTCGACCTCCTGCTTCGGCGAGGCGAGGATCTCGTCCGCGAGGGCCCGGCAAGCCACGTTCGCGGATGGGGCGCGGAACAGGCCGAACACGCTCCAGGCAAGGTAGGTCTTGCCCGTGTTGTTCCGACCCGTCAGGAGGATCAGCTCCTTCGAGAGATCGACCTCGGCGGAACGGAGGGGGCCCAGGTTCTCGACTCGGAGGAACATGGGAGCTTAGCCTCGCTGCTCCCGGTTCTGAAAGGAGACCATCCAGCCAGGGTACTCGGGGGGCAGCGCGCTGGCCGCGTCGAGGGAGGCGAGGTTCCCCGGGGAGAGCTTTAGCTCGGTGGCGGCCAGGTTGTCCTTGAGCTGCGCCTCGTCCTTGGCGCCGATGATCACGCTGGTCACGTGGGGCTGGGCGAGCACCCAGGCGAGCGCTACCCGCGCCACGCTGACGCCGTGCTCCTCGGCGACGGGGCGCATGGCGCGGAGGACCGAGGCGGCGCGGGCGCGATCGACCGGGGGGAAGTCGAACTCGGCGCGGCGCGCCCCGGGGACCTTGGCGTCGGATCCCGGCTCCAGATCGAACTTGCCGCTGAGAAGGCCGCCAGCGAGCGGGCTCCAGGGCAGGATTCCAAGGCCCTGATCGAGCGCCATCGGCACCACCTCCCGCTCCAGGTCCCGCCCGGCGATCGAGTAGTACATCTGGGCGCTGACGAAGCGGGACCAGCCCCGCGCCTCCTGCACGCCGAGCGCCTTCATCTGCATCCAGGCCGGGAGGTTGGACAGGCCGATGTAGCGGGCCTTGCCCGAGCGCACCACGTCCTCGAGGGCCCGCAGCGTCTCCTCGAGCGGCGTCGCCGGATCGACGCCGTGGATCTGGTAGAGGTCGACGTGATCGAGCCCCAGCCTCCGGAGCGAGGCCTCGATCGACGCCAGGATGTGGTAGCGGGACAGCCCCACCTGGTTGACGCCAGGGCCCATGCGGCCCCTGACCTTGGTCGCGACGACCAGGGTGTCGCGGGGGCGGGCGAGCCTGGCGAGCGCCTTGCCCAGGAGCGCCTCCGACTCGCCCTCCGAGTACACGTTCGCGGTGTCGATGAAAT
>SXGT01644440.1_pt1 | contig 14235 bp, 5 predicted proteins | sample 3176221 | NCBI WGS metagenome assembly SXGT01 (sample SAMN11356862, study PRJNA531348) | freshwater metagenome | isolation source: freshwater sample F1-120 | place: China: Fuxian Lake, Yuxi | collected 2017-12-25 | reverse complement strand
TCCTTCAAAATCGCGAATTGCCGCTCCGACACCACCACCTTCGCCGCCTTCCCTGGCATGACACACCTCCTTGACCAAGTCCGCAGAGTTGAGTCAAAAATGGCGTCTGCTGGTAGATCAACTTTCGATGGCGGCACTAGATTTCGGAGCGGTCATGATTTTGAAAATCGATTGGCGTCACTGGCTTGGTCAACGTGGCAGGCACGTTCAGCGGAGACGCCAGGATCTCCATCATCACGCCACAAGGGTTCGGCCTTCGACCGTGGAATGCCTGGAGCGGCGCGAAATGTTGACCGCCGTCAATTGGAATATCGACACGGACGGCTTCTGGGATGTCGCGGCCAATTGGAGCACCGGCCAAGTGCCAGCGTCCGGTGACGATGTGACGATTGATCGCGGCACGGCCAATCCCACGATCACGATTCGCGACAGTCGCACGGTGACATCGATCACCAGCCGTGAGTCGCTCATCGCGACGGGAGGAACATTGACGGTGAACGCGGCGTCGCAGATCGATGGTTCGACGTTGACCCTGAACGGCGGAAATCTGACGGCCAACGGCGCGGTGACGATCACGGCCAGCGGCATGTTCGAATGGCAATCCGGCACGATCTCCGGCAACGGCTTGGCGAACTCAGGCACGATCACGATTTCGGCGGCGGCGAACGTCAGTCTCAACGGCAGGTTGACCAACAGCGGCACGATCAATCACACCGGTATTGGCAACTTGGTGCTCGTCGGCACCATCACGAACGACGTCAACGCAACCTACGATTTTCAAAACGACGCGGGCCTGTTCGGCATCCCCGGCGCGAACTTTCTGAACAATTCGGGCACGATCAAGAAGACCGGCGGCAGCGGCCTGTCCACGATCGGCATGCCGATTCCGAACTCGAATGACAGCAGCCTCAATTTCAACAACACCGGTGGCACACTCGACGGGCAGAGCGGAACGCTGCAACTTCTTGCCACCAGCGGGGCGAGCACGGGAGGCATGTTCAACGCCGCCACCGGTGCAGTGCTCGACCTGGTGCCGAACAGAGGTGCCCGCTTCGCGGGAACATTCACTGGCACCGGCGGCGGCACCGTGCAACTTTCCGGTGGCACGCTGAATGTGACGGACACCGCAGGCCCTGGTGCCATCTTCAACTTCCCGGCTGGACTGTTTCAGTGGTCCGGCGGCAGCATCGGGAACACACATCCGATCCACCCCTTCACGAACACGGGCACGATCACGCTCGCCGGGGCCAACGACAAGGGCCTCAACGGTTCCGCGTTCAATAACAGTGGCACGATCATCCACACGGGCACAGGCAATTTGCTGTTGGGCAGCACCTTCACGAACCTCGACACACTCACGAACAACAGCGGCGCGATCTACGATTTCCAGAGCGACGCGGGGCTGTTCGCGACTCCCGGCACTCACTTTCTGAATAATTCGGGCACGATCCAGAAGACCGGCGGCAGCGGCGTGTCCACGATCGGCACCCCGAACCCAAACCCGAACGGAAACACCTTCCATTTCAGCAACACGGGTGGCACGCTGGACGCACAGAGCGGCACATTGCAACTTTTCAATACCAGCGGCGGCAGCGGTGGCTCGGGTTCGAGCGGCAATACGGGTGGCACGTTCAACGCTTCAACCGGTGCGGTGCTCGAATTGGTGCCGAACAACGGTGCCCGCTTCTCTGGCACATTCACCGGCACCGGCGGCGGGCAGGTTGAGTTGTCCGGCGGAGTGTTGGTGACCACCGGAGCGGGAGCAACCTTTGATTTTCCGGATGGGCTGTTTCATTGGACCGGCGGATCGATCGGCAACGGCACGTTCGTCAACACGGGTTCGATCACGATCTCCGGACCGAATGGCAAGGGCTTGAACGGCAACGGATTCAGCAACGCGGGCACGATCGTGAACGTGGGGCCGGGATCGTTCAACATTGCTGAATTCACGTTTGAGAATCGCGTCGGCGCGACCTTCGAGCATCGGGGTGACTCGCCGTTCCTGGCCGATCCATCTCAGTTTCACAATCCGGGCCGGTTCATCAACGCGGGAATGCTCAAGAAGACGGCGGGGACCGGCACTGTCCTATTCGGCGGCTCGGTGGACAACCTCGCGACGGGCACAATTGAAGTGCATTCCGGGCGATTGACGTTGAACCGAGGCGGCAATTCCACCGGCGGCACGTTCAACATGTCGGCGGGGGAGCTGTGCTCGAATTCGCCGGAATGACCAACGTCCATTTCAATTGGGCGGGAAATTTTACCGGGAGCGGGCCGGGCACGATCGAGTTCAATTCGATCCTGAATGGCAACAACGCTGCCATCCCGGCGCGGCTGAATTTTCCGGAGGGCGTTTTCCACATGCTGAGCGGCCAGTTGCTGAACGCTATCGTTAACGAGAACTTCTTCGATTTCGCAACCAGCACCAGTGTGTTTTCCCGAGCGGAGATTACGAACAATGGGACGTTCATCCACAGCGGTGCCGGAGACTTCCATGTGAACGCGGATTTGCGGTTCGTGAACAACGGACTGTATGACCTGCGGAGCGATGCCGATTTGCTGGTCGTCAATAATGCGTCCGTGGGAACAATGGTGTTCGACAACCGGGGTGTTTTTCGAAAGTCGGCTGGATTGGGCACATCGGCGTTCCGCCACGAGGGAAACAGTCGGCTCTTCCAGTTCGACAACAAGGGCACTGTCGAAGTGCAGTCGGGGACGCTGGAATTCGTCGATTCAGTCGTGCAGTTCTCCGGCAACACGTTGACTGCGGGCGAGTGGATCGTTCGACCGTTTGCCAGCATCTCCGCTCCGAACGCGACGAACTTCACCACCAACCTCGGCCAAGTCACGCTCGATGGGCCAGGCTCGGCATTTCCGCGCATCAACACGCTGACCGCGAACCGCGGCGAGTTCACGCTGGCTGGCGGTCGCGACTTCACCACGCTTGGCAACTTAAGTAACTCCGGCCAACTCACCGCCGGCCCAGGTAGCACGCTAACGGTCAACGGCACGCTCACCAACAACGCCCCCGCGATCGGCAACCCGCCTCTGGTGATCAACATTGAAATCGCCGACCGGCCCAGCACGGGGCAATTCGGGCAGGTCAAGTCCGCAGGAGTCGCAAATCTCACCGGCGGGCTGCACATCGACCTGGTGGGAGGCTTCGGTCCGAACGTCTCGGACCAGTACACGATCCTGACGTATCCGAGCAAATCGGGAGCATTCTCGTCGATCACCGGGTTGGCACCGTTCTTTGTCGAGACGGTGTTGCCGGCAAAAATCGTGCTCAAGGCCGCCGTCCCGGCCGGTGATCTGGCGTTGCAGTCGGTCGCCGTTCCGGTTCCCGACGTAGCACTTGTCGGTGAACAGATTCAAGTGACTTATTCGGCGCGCAACGTGGGACTGACCGACTTGCCAGGTGGCGGTTACGACTCCGTGTTCCTCTCGTCCGACCGTGTATTTTCCGACGACGATTTGTTGCTGGCTAGCGTGCAGCACCAAGGCGAGGTTCTGGCCGGTGCGACCTACACCGAGTCGGTCACGGTCAAGCTGCCGGGGGTCATTGATGACGACTATTTCGTGATCGTGATCATCAATGCTGACAAGACGATCCCCGAACCGAATCGCGACAACAACACTGGCGTGACCAACGAGCAAATCCATGTCAGCGTGCCGCCGTTGCCGTTTGACATGAGTCTTGCGGGCAATGTTGGATCGGGAGAGAGTCGCTATTTTCGGCTGGACGTACCGGCGGGAGTTCCGGATGCCCTGTTGACGTTTCAAACAGCAGCGGCGGGAGCGGCATTCGAGTTGTATGTGGATCGCGGTCGCCTGCCGACTCGGTCGCAATTCGAGTTCGCCAGTGCGCAGTTGCAGTCTCAGATGGCGAGCTTGCTGATCACGAACGCGGTTCAGGAATCCTATTTCGTGCTCGCGTTCGCTCGTTCCTTGAGCGGCCCGGCGGCGTTCACTTTGGAATCGCGGCAACCGGTCTTGGCCTTGAGCACGGTGGTGCCGCAACAAGTTGGAACGGGAGTGGTGACATTGCACGTCTTCGGCAGCAACCTGCGAGCTGACGATCTGCTGGAACTCGTCAGTCCAACGGGGACGCGGTTCGCGGCCACGGCGGTGACGGCCCAGGACACAAGCAATCTGTTCGCGACGTTCGATCTCACTGGCGCAGTCGTCGGTGCATACGACTTGGTTCTCAAGCGACAGGGCACAACGCGAACGCTGGACGATGCGGTCACGGTCTTGCCGCGTCAGGAAACGATCCTGGTTCCGGTCCTGCAACTCCCCGCGCGCTTTCGCACCGGCTTGGTCTTCAACGGGGCGATCAGCTACCAAAACACCGGGAATGTGGACATTCCCGCTCCGATGTTTGTTTTGACCACAGACACAGCGGCCCAATTGCGACAGCTTCGCAGTGACCCGTTCACGTCGAATCAATTGTTGTTCATCGGGGCAAGCCAGTTCGGAGTCGCCGGTATTCTGCGTCCGGGTGAAGAGTGGCGAATCCCCTTCCAGACTTTCACTGCCACCGGATCGGACATTGATTTCGCGCTCGACTTTCAGACCGCCGATGCGACCGATGCGGTCGATTGGAATGCCGTCGAATTGACGCTGCGCCCGCCGGGAACGCCCGATGAGGAATGGGATCCGTACTGGGAGCCGTTCATCGCGGCGACGGGCAACACGGTCGGCGGGTATGTCGCATTGATGGCCCGGTACGCCACGGAAACACAAGCACGCGGCGGCAATTTCGTTTCGCTGCGTGATGTGCTGCATGTCGCCATGCGCGATCTGTTCGAGCGAGCGAATGTCAGCATCGCCGGCCAGCTCTTTTTGGATGACCCTCAGCATCCGCTGGGGCAAGTCGAAATTCTGGCCGCAGCCACAGATGGTTCTGATGCGGCCGTGGTGCATTCCAATTCGGACGGCAGTTTCAATATCCCGGACCTGCCACCGGGAACTTACGACCTGACCGTTGCCAATTTTTTGTTGACCACACCGGTGCAAGTCGTCATCCCGGCGAACGGTTCCGTGCCGAATGTCGCGATGACGGTCCTGCGTGGCGGAAGCATTCAAGGCTCGGTTCGTCAGGCCGCGAACGAAGTCCGCTTGGAACAGATTACGGTGCAGTTGAGGGGTCCAGCCGGACTGTTCGTTGTGCAGTCGGACGCGCGTGGCCAATTCGCGTTCTCCGGTCTGCCGACAGGAAGCTACGAACTGAGCGTCGGCGGGACTCCGTGGGAGACGGAGTTGGTCGAGAGCGTCGAGATCGACAACCTGACGTGCATCAGAAACATCGTCGTCGAGTTGGTTCCCGCCGCGTCGTTGCATGGAGTCGTCAAAGCCAACGGCCAGTCGGTTGCCGAGGCTTTCGTGTCGCTGTTGGACTCAAACGGAGTTGCATTTGCGACGACGCAGACTGACGCGACCGGCAATTATGCGATCGCCGGTCTGACGGCCGGCGAGTATCGTCTGTTGGCACGGTAGGAAGGTTTGGCCTTCACGGAGACTTCGATCATCCTCGTTTCCGCGACCGACACCGCAGCGCCGGACCTCGTGTTGGGACAGCCAGCCAGCTTGATCGTCAGCGTGTTTGACGCGCAGTCCAATCCGATCGCCGACGCGCTGATCGAACTGCGCCGAGGTAACACATTTGCTGCAATCGAATCAACGAGCTCCCTTGGCATGGCTGATTTCGCCGACCTGCCAGCCAGCACCTACTCGGTCCAAGTCGCGGCAGCCGGTTTCTTGATACTGCATGACATGCTGACTCTGGTTGCGGGTTCAAACACGATGAGCTTGACCCTCGCGCCGGCGGGAGTGATTCAAGGGCTGGTTGTCGACGCGGCATCCAGCCCGATCGGCGGGATTCAACTCCATGTGTTCGGTGAATCGACGGAAGGCGATGAACTCGTAAGAACCGTGACGACAGGGAACGACGGGCGATACTCCGTCTCCGACTTGCCGTACGGCACGTTTGCCGTGACGGTCGGAAATGGCGTTGGGATCAATCGGCAAGAGGCGGCCATCAACTTAGGATCACTTGCGCTCACACGCGATTTCGTGTTGGCTGGTGCCGGAATCGCCGGCATCGTGGTTGGCTCCGACGGCGCAACGCCGGTTGCAGAGGCAGAAGTTTGGCTGTTCCAGAACGACGAGTTGTTGGTGACCGCTACCACGAACGCAGAGGGCGGGTATCGGTTCCGGTCGCTCGTCGCAGGAAGCTATTCGCTGCGAGCCGCCGGGGCGCATGGCATTTCGCCGTTCGTAAATGTGGTAGTGGCGGCGGCTGGCGACGTGATGGCTCCACCACTTGAGTTCGGCGATGCGACGATCAACGGCACCGTGACATCCGGAGGAATGCCGATCGCGGGGGCCAGCATTGTCGTGTTTCCCGGCGGTGCGGTTGGGCTTGGCAGATTCTTTCTCGGCACGTCGGACGACACTGGACAGTATTCGTTTAGCGGGCTCTCGATCGGCGATTACTCGATTCAAGTGGAAGCGACGGACTTGGCTGCCGCAAATGCGAATGTCGCGGTGAGTGGCGCGATGACTCGCGATTTCGCATTGACCGACGGTGTGCCGGTGACCGAGACAATCACGGCTGGCGGGCTGCCTGTGTCCGGCGTGGCCGTTCAATTCATTGACCCCGCGAGCCATGTAGTTGTCAACGAAGATGGAACCGACGCCAACGGCCTGTTCCAGATTACTGATCTGCCGGCGGGTACCTACAACGTGCTTGTGCGTCACCGCAACCATCAAGTTCACGAACTTATGAGCGTCGTGATTGCTGGACCGACGGGTACGGTCAACCTCGCACTCCAACCTAAGAACACGACACTGTCGGGCGTTGTCCGCGATAGCGTGGGGGGACCGGTGGTATTCGCACAAGTGGCCGCGGTGAATTCTCTTGGCGAAACCATCGCCACGGTGACTTCGTCGTTCGACGGATCGTATGTGATCGATGTGCTGCCTCCGGGCAACTACACGATTGTCACGCAACTCCTGGGTTACTATTCCGTTCAAGTTGACAACGTCAGTCTCGCTGCCGCTATGAACGCATCCTTGGATTTCTTGTTGAACACGGCGGGCATTGACGATTTGCTTGGTTTCTTCTCCAACACCCGCGATATTGCGAACGCTCTGCTCGATTACCTTTATTCGAAAAACCCTGAACCAAAGCTCCACGATACTGACAGTTTCGGGCCATTGCCGAACCCCGACTGCGACGAAAAGCGCAATGCCTTTGATAAAGCCAAGGCCGGCAAAGAAAACAAAGAGGCGGCATACGAGGCTTGGGAAAAGGTCTATGCGAGTTTCAACACAACCATCAAGACCAGCGGGGCGATCTTTGCCATCGATTTTGCCAACTTTATCAGCTCGATCGTCGGCGCTGCCGCTGGTGCCGGCTTCACCGCGGGATTAGTGACATCCGCGAGCCTTGCTGCGGCCGGTGTCGGAACGCAACTTTTTACTGTCGGGTTGGCGGCGTCGCAGTTGATCCAATCCGTCTATTCGGCCGCGACCGGCTTCTTGGCATCACCGTCCATACAGGCAGCAGAACTCTTTGGGTTCGCCGGCGCGCTCGCCAGTTTAGCCGCGAACTTTGGAGGCAAGCTTGAGACGGCCGCAGAAATCTTAGGGACACCGAATCCATTTCCAACCAAATTCGGGGTGAGCCTCTTCGCGTTGATCAATGTGGCCGGCAACCTCATCAGTACCATCATCGACGTGAATGAAAGTGCTAATCAGATAAAGAATCTGGGTAATACGGTGCCTGACGCTGAAGACAACTACCTCCGCGCACTCATCGAATACCGAGCCCGTCGTTTGGCCTACGACCGGATCGACTGCCCGCCGGGTGATCCGCCACCTCCAAAACCGGCGAAGCCGGGGCCGCGAGCCAGGCTGGGAAATCGACAGGCGGCTGACCCCAATGAGAAAGAAACGACCGGCGTTGGATTGGCAGGTTTCGTGCAGACGGGGGAGGTTATCGAATACACGATTCACTTCGAGAACATGGCGACGGCCTCCGCCGCCGCGCAACAGGTTGTCGTCACCGACACGCTGAGTGCGAATCTCGATCTGTCCACGATCGAACTGGTGGCCGTCGGCTTCAATAACGTGACGCTGGACGTGCCGGCGGGGCAGAACCATTTCGACGCCATCTCCAGCGTCACGACAGACCCCAACCCGGTCCAGATTCATGCCGAACTCAACCCGGTGACGCGGGTCTTCACTTGGACCATCACGTCGATTGATCTCCAGACGCTCGAACTGACGGAAGATCCCGATGCCGGCTTCCTGCCGCCCAATGACGCCACAGCACGCGGTCAGGGATTCGTCACGTTCCGGGTTCGGCCAATTCTCGCGCTGACCTCGGGCACGACCATCACGAATTCGGCACGCATCGTCTTCGATGTGAACGCTCCCATCGACACCCCATCGGTCGTCAACACGATCGACGCGGGGCCGCCGTCGAGCGGCGTCAGTGCGTTGCCGGCGGTGACGTTCGCGTCCAGCTTCTTGGTCTCTTGGGCGGGCAGTGACGACGCGGGTGGCTCAGGGATTCGTACCTTTGACGTGCTGATCTCGGACAACGGTGGCGAATTCTACCTGGGGCTGGAGGCCACGACTTTGACCTCCGCCACGTTTCAGGGACTGCTGGGACACAACTACTCGTTCTACACGGTGGCCGTCGATCAGGTCGGTCATCGCGAAGCGGTTCCCGTCCTGGCCGATGCGACGACGCGGACGGCGGCTCCCAACGATGTGAGCGTGTCGGTCTCACAAGCAGTGAAAGAGGATTCCGGAACGCCGATCGTCTTCACCTTCACACGCTCGGGAGACACGGCATTCGGAATCACGGCCTCGTTCCAAGTGGGAGGCTTGGCGATTCTCGGCAGCGACTATTCCCAGTCCGGAGCCACGACCTTCAATGGAACTTCGGGAACCGTGTCGTTCGACGTCGGACAAGCAACCGCCACGGTGACGATCGCCCCCACCGCCGATCAATTCCTGGAGTTCGATGAGACGGTGCTGCTGATGCTCGTGCCCAGCCTGGGCATCAACGTGATCGGTCCCGACGTCGTGACGGGGACCATCACGAACGATGATCTGCAAATGATCGGCTTGGACGAACAGGGACGTTTCACGATTCGCGATTACCTGGGACGAAACGACAAGTTGTCGTTCAAGTTCGATGTTCCGTCGCAGCAGATCATCATCACGGACTCGGCGAACAATCTGACGCGGACGATCGGCACGCTGGTCTCGCCGCGCGAAGTGCGCGTCCCGCTGGCATCGCTGTCGCAGCCGACGCTGACGGTCGAACTGGGGATCGGCAACGACAGCTTCAACCTGTCGGCATTTCCGGCGGGGCTGTTGTCGGTCACTCTGTTCGGCCAGGCGGGAAATGATTCGCTGACGGGAGGTGCGAGCAACGAAACATTCTTCGGAGGCGATGGCAACGACGTGATTGTGGGGGGCGCGGGAGACGATTCGCTCGTCGGAGGAGTCGGCAACGACAAGCTCGATGGGGGGCTGGGCAGCGACCTCGTCGAAGAGACGGCGAGCGCTGACTTCAAGTTGTCGAACACCGCGTTGACGGGAAATGGTTCCGACACGCTGGCCGGCATTGAACGAGTTCGGCTCACGAGTGATGCCGTGGGTCGCAAGCTGGATGCGGCGGCGTTCACGTTAGGGAACGTGACACTGACCGGCGGCGTCGGGAACGACACATTGCTGGGCGGATCGGGAGCAGATGTGCTTGTCGGCGCGGACGGTCACGACTCGTTGGTTGGCGGTTTAGGAAACGACACGCTGCAAGCAGGTGTGGCAAATGATTCTCTGACCGGCGGACTCGGCGACGATTCGATCGTTGGCGGAACGGGCACCGATCGGTTGATTGAAGCGGCGGACGCGAACTTCACGCTGACCAACACATCTCTGGCAGGAGTCGGAGCGGATCTGTTTTCCGGCATTGATTCCGTCCAACTCAGCGGCGGGAAGGGAAACAACAGGCTCGATGCGAGTGCATTCTCATTCGGGTCCGTGACTCTGATGGGCCTGGATGGGAAAGACACTTTGATCGGGGGTTGTCGTCCGACGTGCTTGATGGTGGCGCTAGCGACGATTCGTTGCAGGGATCGAGTGGCAACGATTCCTTGACGGGGGGACTCGGCAGCGATGCTCTCGACGGCGGTAGCGGTTCCGCCGATGTCGTGGTGGAAACGGCCAACGTCAACCTCACGCTCACGAATGGCGGAATGACTGGCCTGGGAACCGATGTCCTGACCAACATCGAGCGAGCGTTTCTGACTGGCGGGGCCGCAGCCAATAAGTTCGACGCCAGTGCGTTCACGCTCGGCGCGGTCACTTTGGCGGGGCTCGCGGGTAACGACACATTGTTCGGGACGAATCTCGCCGATCGCTTGGAAGGTGGCGTCGGGAACGATTCACAGCGCGGTGGATTGGGATCGGATACGTTGATCGGTGGCGATGGGAACGACTCGCTGGATGGCGGCGATGGTGGCGATTCACTGAACGGCGGACTGGGCAATGACACTTTGCTCGGCGGAGCGGACGCGGACTTCCTCACCGGCGATCTGGGGAATGACTCGCTCGATGGCGGTGGTGGTGCGGATCGACTGATCGAAGCGGGCAATGGGAATTTCGTGTTGAGTGCCGCGAAGCTCACGGGGTTGGGGACCGATCTGTTGGCGGGACTCGAACAGGCGTCGCTGAGTGGTGGAATCGGGAACAACAGTTTGACGGTGAATGGATTCTCCGGAACGGTGACACTGCTCGGCGGTGACGGCAACGACACGTTGGTTGGCGGAAGCGGAAACGAAGTTCTGTCTGGCCAAGCGGGAGACGATCAACTCACCGGTGGAGCGGGCAATGATCAACTCGATGGCGGCGCGGGCACGGACGTGCTCGTGCAAGGCGGCGCGACGGATTATTTGTTATCCGGCAATGCGTTGAACGGAGCCGGCGTAGATACCTTCACGTCGATCGAACTCGCACGCCTCACGCTGAGCAACGCGGGTGGTTCGATGAACGCCTCGACCTTCACAGGGCGAACGACGTTGACGGGCGGCACGGCGAATGACTCGATCATCGGCGGCATCGGCGACGATGTGCTGATCGGTGGCGACGGCGCGGACACGCTCGCAGGTAACACCGGGAACGACACTCTGAGCGGCGGCTTGGCGAACGATTCGCTCAATGGCGGCGACGGCAGCGACGTGCTGTCGGAGACGGCCGACGTGGCCAGTCTGATTTTGACCGATGGCACGCTGGCGGGATTAGGCAGTGATGTGCATGCCGCAATTGAACGAGCACTGCTGATCGGCGGCGCGGCACTCAACTCATTCAACGCTTCGGCCTTCACGCTGGGACCGGTCACTCTTGTTGGAGGAGCGGCGAACGATTCGCTGCTGGGTGGCAGCGGCGCGGATCTGCTTGACGGGGGACTTGGCAACGACACGCTCAAAGGCAATTTCGGTGGCGACATGCTGCTGGGTGGCGATGGACTCGATTCACTCGAAGGCGGTGATGGCGCGGACTCGCTCAATGGACAACTTGGAAATGACGCACTGATGGGTGAAGCCGGCAACGACACGATGATCGGCGAGGCGGGGAACGACAACCTGTCGGGCGGACTCGACGACGACCTGCTCACGGGTGGCGCGGGCAACGACATCCTGAACGGCGGCGCGGGCAACAATCAACTCGTGGAAGCGACCGCGGTGGCGGCGACCAGCTTCACGCTGACTAACGTCAGTCTGGTCGGTCTCGGCACGGACACTCTGACGTCGTTGCAATTCGCGCAACTGACGGGCGGCACCGGCAACGACACCTTCACGACCAGCGGTTGGACGGGGGGAGGCAACTTCCTCGGCAACGGTGGAGCCGACACGATCGTCGCGGTCAAGAACGCCAACGTCACCCTGTCCAACACGGCTTTGCAAACGAGCGACGGCATGAACGTGGCCCTGGCCGGAATCTCGAAAGCCACGCTCACCGGGCAAGCCGGCAACGACAACTTCCAGATCGCCGATTGGACGGGAACAGCCACGATCACCGGCGGCACCGGCACGAACACGCTACTGGTCACTCGCGATGCCGACATGACGCTGGCCAATGCCTCGCTGGTGTCGCCGGGCTTCGGCAAGCTCACACTGTCGGGCATCAACTCGGCGAATCTCAGCGGCGGCGCTTCGTCGAACAAGCTGCTAGCGAACGCCTTCACCGCCGGCCCCGTCACGCTCAGCGGCCACGGCGGCGACGATGTGCTGATCGGCGGCTCGAAGAAAGATTCGCTCGATGGCGGCAGCGGCCGCGACCTGCTCATCGGCGGAGCCGACACCGACACGCTGATCGGTGGCACCGACGAAGACATCCTCATCGGCGGCACGAGTACCCACAGCGGTAACGTCAATGCACTCAACGCGATTATGGCCGAATGGACGAACGCCGCTCGTGACTACGCCACGCGGATCGCCAACCTCCGCGATGTCGGCGTCGGCTCCCCATTGGTCAAACTCAACGCCTCGACCGTCCAAAACGACACGAGCGCGGCGGACACCGTGACGGGCGGCACCGCTGACGCCGCTGACATCGACCGGTACTTCAAGTCCGCCAACGATGTCCTCGATGCCATCGACGGCAACGGGGAAATCCAAACGGTGATTTGAGGTTCCGGCGAAACAGCTCATCGAATTCGACGCGGCCACCGGCGAGACCAATCGCATCCATCGCCTGCCACCGGATGAAGGCGACGGTAATGACTCAAACTGAGCCGTCTCGGTTTTTGGGCTCTCCGCCATTTGTGTTGATTTGACGGAGGTCTCACGCAAAGTCGCAAAGAGGAAGAATTCCAAGGATTTCAAAGCTTTGCGTCTTCGCGCCTTTGCGTGAGTTCTCTTCAACAAAACGGTTTTTCAACTGGAATGACGGAGAACCGGTTTTTGGAGTACTCCGACTTGATGGAGTTGCCCCAAGTTTCCCAGGCCTTCTTCCGGGGGGCGATGTGAGACTGAAATCAATGTCGGTGTTCTCGCGAACCAGGATGTCGTCGCGCCGAAATACGGATCAAATTGGAAACGCTTCGTCAGGACGAAGCACTCCCATTCACAATCCACAATTCTCAAATCTTTGGAATGACGATACGGGACTTGGGGAGATGCCCGATGCCCGAACGTCGACGACCTGTTTCTGATGCTGCCATCACCACCACGAAGCCGGCTGACTTGTCGAGTCAGGTCGCGGCGTTTGCGACGTACTTGCAGGCTGAGTGCGGGATGTCAAAGAACACGCTCTCCGCGTATCGCACGGATTTGCTGCAATTCTCTGATTGGTTTCGCGAGCACGGGCCGGCGACGGTTCATCAAGTCGATCTCGGCACTCTGACCGGGCACTTGCAGTGGTTACACGAACGGAAGCTGGCGGCCAGCACGATTGGGCGGCATTTGGTCGCGATCAAAATGTTCTTTCGGTATCTCGTGCTGGAAGGGATTCTGGCGGAGAGTGTCGCGGACCTGATGAGTTCGCCAAAGCTGTGGCAGAATCTGCCGAAGGTGCTTTCTCCGGAGATGGTCAATCGGCTGATCGCGTCGCCGATGTCCGACGATCGCCAGCCGCTGCGAGATCGGGCGTTGCTCTGCTTGTTGTACGCGACTGGTTGCCGAGCTTCCGAAATCTCGAATATGAAAGTGAAGGATGTTCGGCTGGATGAGAATTTCTGCCGCTGTTTGGGGAAGGGGAACAAAGAGCGAATCGTCGGCCTGAACCCGGTCGCTCGGTTGGCATTGGAAGCGTACCTCGAACACGAACGACCACAGCTTGTCAGCCGGCGCGAGGCGGATTGGTTGTTCGTCACGCGGCGGGGGACGGGTTTGACGCGGATCATGATTTGGCATCTGGTGAAGAAGTACGCGGCTCGATCGGGGTGCAGCAAACAGGTCAGCCCGCACACGTTTCGGCACAGCTTCGCGACGCACATGCTGGCGGGAGGAGCGGAAATCCGTGCTTTGCAGGAATTGCTGGGGCACGCGAACATTGCGACGACGCAGATTTACACGCACGTCGAGCACTCGCGGCTGAAGGCGGTGCATGCGCGGTGTCATCCGCGCGGGTGAGTAACAGGCGAGCGGGGCGGCGTCAGCCCCCCGGTTTTGCGGTGAACTCACCGGGGGGCTGACGCCGCCCCGCTCGCCT
>SXGT01028787.1_pt1 | contig 14235 bp, 10 predicted proteins | sample 3176221 | NCBI WGS metagenome assembly SXGT01 (sample SAMN11356862, study PRJNA531348) | freshwater metagenome | isolation source: freshwater sample F1-120 | place: China: Fuxian Lake, Yuxi | collected 2017-12-25 | reverse complement strand
GCGATCGCCTGGAACATGCTCGGGATTCAATATGCCTCGCTCCTGGAGATTGGGGGGTGGGATGTCGAGATGAGATATCGCCTGCTCAAGACCCTGCAGCGCTCATTCGTGGACTACACCAGTGAGATGGGTGGCAGTCTCCAGCTGTCCAGGTCCCTGCATCGACGTGTGTCCCTCATCGTGGGCGGGGAGCTGACGCGCGTCACGGTGGAGTCGTCTGAGCGGGGTCGTGGCACCCAGGTGGGCAGCCGCATCGAGGTCGGCGCCCGCTTCCCGGGGCGCGCCGGCATTGGCGAGATCTTTCTCTCGCGGGAGCGGCGCATCGATGCCGATCCGCTTCACCTGGCGCCGACGACGTTTACCCTCGCCGGCTTCAGGTTCCTCAGCCGCTAGTCCCCCTACCCCAGCGACTCGGCGTCGTCGCGGGGAGGCTATGCCATAATTCGATCATGCGGCGCACGATGTCTGGGGTGTCGGGTCGGTGTGTCTGGGTCGTGGCGGTCTCTGCGTTAGCCAGTGTGGTGCTGTGGTCTACCACCGTCGAGACCGCGGTCAGACCGCCCAAATTCGACTACGAGTTGCACACACTCAGCAATGGGCTGACCGTGGTGCTCTCCGAGGATCACTCGACTCCGATCGTCCGATCCGAGTTGGTGTATCACGTCGGGTCGAAGAACGAGGCCCCAGGACGCACGGGCTTCGCCCACCTCTTCGAGCACTTGATGTTCAAGGGGTCACGCAACGTGCTGTCTGACTCGCATCTCACGATGATTTCCCGCGTGGGGGGAGATGGAAACGCCTATACGACGGAGGATTCCACCACCTACGTCGAGACCGTGCCCGCGCAGTATCTGCCGTTGATTCTCTGGCTAGAGGCGGACCGGATGGCAACCTTGCGTATCGATAAGGAAACATTCGAGGCTGAGCGGCAAGTGGTCAAGGAAGAGCGCCGCTGGCGGTATGAGGACACACCGTTCGGCCTGCTCTCCGAAATCATGTACGACCAGGCGTACTCCGTGCATCCTTACAAGCACACGCCGATCGGCAGTATGGCGGACCTCGAGGCAGCCTCGGTTGACGATGTTCAGGATTTCTTCGATACCTACTACGTCCCAGAGAATGCGACGCTCGTCCTGGTGGGTGACTTCGAGTCCGACCACGCGCTCGCGCTCGTCAAGCAGTACTTCGACCGCGTCCCCAAGGCGAGACGCCCTGTGCCGCGCGCGATCCGGCGCGAACCGGCCCGGACCGGTGAGCGCCGCATCACGCTCACCCAGTCTCAGAACTGGCCACTGCCAGCCGTCATCGTGGCGTACCACATCACCTACGACGGGCACCCGGACGCCTACCCACTCCATATCGCCGTGAAAGTGCTCTCCGACGGACAGAGTTCGCGGATTTTCCGGCGACTCATCTATGACGAACAGCTCGCGGTCTCGGCATTCGGGGAGGGCCGGATCATCGACGACCCGAATCTGTTCTACGCGGTGTCGGTCGTGCAGCCTGGCCGTACGGTGGAGGAGTCTGAGAAGGCGCTCATTGAAGAGTTGGACCGGCTGAAGACTGAGTTCATCACGGACAAGGAGCTACAGCAGGCCAAGAATCAGTTTGCCCGCGACTATGTGTTCACCCGGGCTACGGTGGAGCAGAAAGCCAGTCATCTGTCCCACGCGGCCGTGATTCACGACGACATCACCACGGCGGATGCCGAGTTCGATATCTTCATGAACATCACGAAAGAAGACGTCCAGCGGGTGGCCCAGACCTACTTCACCGAGGACAACCGGCTCGTGCTCACGATCACGCCGCCGGCAGCCGCCGGGCGATCGTTCCTGCGTGGGGGAGACCAGGAATGACACCTCGATGGGCGTCCGGTGTCGCCGTCGCGCTAGCGCTTGGATGCGCGACCGCGTCCGCGCAGCAGCCCCTGGACTGGCCACGTGAAGGCCCGCCGCCCCCGCTGCCGGCCCGGCGCGTGAACTTCCCACCGTACGAGCTCCGCACACTACCCAATGGGCTGCAGGTGGTCGTAGTGATGCATCACGAGCAGCCGGCGGTCAATTTGCGTCTCGTGATCGGGGCCGGGGCGGCGTCAGATCCCGCGGGCAAGCAGGGGGTGGCCGCCCTCGTCGGACAGCTGCTCGACCAGGGCACCGCACGTCGGTCGGCGACCGAGGTCGCCGAAGCGATCGATTTCGTGGGGGGCGTCCTCAGTGTAGGCGCTGGTACGGACCTCAGTTTCGCCAATGTGCTGGTCATGCGCGACAGCTTCGACTTCGCGGTCGATCTGCTGGCGGAGATTACCCGCACGCCATCGTTCTCACCGGCCGACATCGATCGGCAGCGACAGCAAGTGCTGTCCAGCATGCAGGTCAGCCTGGATGACCCGGCCTATCTGGCCGGTGTGGTGTTCAGTCGCCTGGTCTATGGCGACCATCCATACGGGCTGCCGCACAACGGTACGCCGCAGTCGGTGTTGAGCATCACGCGGGACGACCTCCAGGTATTCCATCGGACGCACTATGCGCCCAATAACGCCCTCCTCGCGATCGTCGGTGATGTCAACGCGGAAGAGGCGTTCGCTTCGGTGGACCAGGTCTTTGGCGACTGGGAGCGCCAGTCACTGCCACCGACCCCCAGCACCCAGGTCCCGCCGCCGCGCCGTCGGGTCGTGGTGATTGACAAGCCCGGCTCCGTGCAAACGGCGATTCGGGTCGGACACGTCGCGTTGCCGCGCAACAGTCCCGATCACCTGGCGTTCGACGTCGCGCTCAAGATCTTGGGCGGTGAGGGCGGGAATCGCCTCGGGAGCGTCCTCCGCACCGAGCGGTCCTTGACCTATTCTGCGTCGGCCGATGTGGCCAGCCGCCGGTATGGTGGTGACTTCATGGCCAAGACGGATACGCGGTCGGATGCCACGGCCGAGGCGCTGCGGCTCATGGTCGAAGAGGTGGCCCGTTTGCAGCGTGAGCGGGTCGGGACTCGTGAACTGGAGAACGCGCAGGCGTATCTGGCTGGAACGTTCCCGCTGACCATCGAGGCCCCGAATGCCATTGCGGCGCAGGTCCTGGAGTCGCTGCTCTACGGGCTCGACCTCAACGATCTGCCGAGGTATCCAGAACGGATCAACGCGGTGACGGTGGACGATATTCAGCGCGTCTCGCGCGAGTATCTCCAGCCGCAGCAGCTTGCCGTGGTGCTGGTCGGCGAGGCCGCGACGTTCCTGGACGATCTGGCCGGTGTCGGGTTCGACGACGTGGAACTCCTCGCTGTCTCCGACCTCGATCGATTTCTCGACCACGACTCGGCCCCGGCCACCCGCGAGTCCCTCCCGCTGGCCCCCTGATACTGAGACCGAGACTGAGACCGAGACTGAGACGACGTCGTGCGTCCAGTTGCTGTGTGGATGACGCGCCGCCCGCACGCGACCACCCGGCAAGGAGGTCCCGGGCGGCCGGCGAGCGACCCTGCGGCACTGAGACCCCTGGCATGAAGGTGATGCTGTCGTGCGGCGAACCGTCCGGCGATTTGTACGCCGGCGCATTGGTCACGCAGCTGCGTCTGCTCGATCCAGGCACCGAGGTGTTCGGTCTGGGGGGCGAGTGTGTGGCGGCCGCTGGTGGGCGGTTGGTCGCAGACCATCGTGGCCTGGCGGTGACCGGCCTGACCGAGGTCCTGCCGGCGTTGCCGCGGCTCTGGGCGACGTATCGAGGGTTGGTGCGGGCCGCTCGCGAGGAACGCCCAGACGTGTTCGTGGCGATCGACTATTCCGGGTTCAACCTGCGCGTGTGCCGCGCCATGGCTCGGCTTGGGATCCCCGTCATCTACTACATCAGCCCGCAGGTTTGGGCCTGGCGGCGAGGGCGACTTCGCGCCATGGAGCGCTGTGTGACACGCGCGCTGGTGATCTTTCCGTTTGAGGTCCGGCTGTATCGTGACCATGGCATTCCGGTCACGTTCGTCGGACACCCGCTGGTCGACTTGGCCAGGCCGAGCGTCAGCCCAGGCCAGTTCCGCGCCGAGCACGGGCTTGAGGCGCGGTCGCCCACCGTCGCGATACTTCCTGGGAGTCGATCCAACGAGGTCCGGCTGATTCTGCCGGACCTGGTCCGCGCGGCCGAGCAGATCGCCCGCTCGGTGCCGGCCGTACAGTTCGTCGTGGCTCGGGCCCCCGACCTGGCGGATCACCTCCTGGAGCCACTGCGCGGCCTTGGCGCTGCGACCTCCCGTCCGGTGTGCATCGTCAAGGAACGGACGAACGATGTGCTCGCCGCCGCCGATGTGGCGCTGACCGCGTCCGGCACTGCGACGTTGCAAGCGGCCATCCACGAAACGCCGATGGTGGTCGTCTACAGGTTGTCCCCCGTGACGTATCTGCTGGGCCGACGGTTCGTGCAGGTAGACGCGTTTGGGATGGTCAATCTCGTGGCCGAACGCATGATCGTTCCGGAGTTTCTGCAGGAGGCGTTCACGCCGGAGGCGGTGGCCGGCGAGGCGGTGCGGTTTCTCACCGACGATGCGCGCGCGGAGGCAACCCGAGCCGATCTCAGGGAGGTCCGAGAGCGACTCGGCGGATCGGGGGCGAGCCGACGCGCGGCCGAACAGGTGCTCGCCGTAGCGGCGGGGGACCTTCCGAACTAGAAGAGCAAGCCAATCGCCCGGTGCCAGACGCAAAGTACTAGCCCGCAGGCTTACCATCGTCGTGGCCAGACTGACCGTCGCGAACGCCGCCAGTACCGATTACGCTCATGAATGGGAACCTCCTGCGCGGCGACGACGTGTCCGCTTGCCACGGCCGCTGGACCCGTGTCGGGTGGGTCCTCATGGTGGGGGCACTCCCGCTGTGGCTGGGACTGCTGGGTGTGCCGTTTCTGCCCATGACCGTCGCGGCGCGCGGGGGGGTGGCTACAGCGATCATCGTGGTGGCCGAGGTGACATTTTGGGGCGGGGCCGTCCTTGCCGGACCGGATGCGGTCCGGCGACTACGATCCTGGTGGCGTCGGCCGGAGTTGTTGAGCGGTGGGGTACCTGTACCGGAATCCGAAATCCAGGATCCGGAATCCAGGATCGAGCCGCCTGCGTAACACGGGCCGTGCCCCGGCGCCGGTGGAACTCGCGGGCGGAGAGCGCAGGTGCCGCCACGACGTGTTGGCAGGCTTTGTGCTGGTCTGAAGACCGGTCGGCGCCACGATAGACGTGGACGGAGAGACGGACGTCATGATGGACACAGAGGTGGGTCAGACGATGATGCGAACGAGTGCAGTGTTGCTCCTGTCCGTGATGCTGGTGGCTTCGGGGCCGACGTCGGCCGCTGCGGCAAATTCTGACGCGGCGGCGGCTCAACGACCTCGCGAGATCGAGGTCGTGGCGTCTCGGTTCACGTTCGAGCCGGCTGAGATCGAAGTGGCGGTCGGCGAGAGCGTCCGTCTACTCGTCCACTCGGTTGACGTGGAGCACGGCTTCGCGATTCCGAGCCTCGGGATCGGCGAGACGATCCCGCCCGACGGCACCGCAGTCGCCATCGACTTTGTGGCGGGTGAGGTTGGGCGGCACCGAATCCTGTGCAGCAGCTTCTGCGGTGCCGGGCACGGCCGAATGGGGGGCACGCTGTCGATCGTCGCGTCGGCCGACGCGGCCCCGACGGCAGACGGTCCTGACCAGGTCGACGACCTCGAGCTGGACCCGCTGGAGACTGAGTTCAACTTGGTCACGTTACCCACGACGCTACGGATGCCGCAGGGCAAGTTCGCGTTTCGTATCATGCATCGCTTCAGCCGACCCCTTGACGGCCATGAGGGCGACGGTGGCCTGGTGCGAAATTTCTTCGGCTTCGATTCGCCGGCCATCATCGCGCTTGAATTCCGCTATGGTCTGCTGCCGGGGACGCAGATCGGGTTCAATCGCAGCAACACCCGGCATATGCAGATCTTTGCTCGTCACAACCTTCTCTGGCAGCGGGGGCCGCGCGGGATCGGGCTGGACATTCAGGCGTCGCTCGAGGGACTCGACAATTTCAGCGACGACCACGGGGGGTCGGTGCAGGCCATTATTTCGAAGCGGCTGGACGATCGGGTGTCGCTCTATGCGCAGCCGACCTTCGTTGGCAACGTAAACAACGCCCTCTTTTTTCATCCGTCTCCACGTGACCCGGATGACGAGGACGGGCCCGGGGACGCAACCTTCATGGTCGGTCTCGGTGCCCGGCTTCGGATGCGGCCAACGGTCTACGTGGTCGGCGAGTTCGTGCCTCGACTCGGCGGCTTTGACGGCGGCGCGAACCACGTGTCGCTTGCCGTCGAGAAGGTCGTGGGCGGCCATGTGTTTCAGCTGAATTTCTCCAACTCGTTGGGGACGACACCGCTACACCACGCCCAGGGCGCGCACAAAGACAACTGGTTTATCGGATTCAACATCGCCCGCAAGTTTTTCTAGCGGGACCAAAGCCGTTGGTGAAGCGTCGCTGTCGCGAGCGGGAGCGGCGCTTGGCCATCACCCCGATCGTCGTTGAGATTCAGTTCTCACGACGTGAGGGGGAGCCGCCCAGTCGCGGTTCGGGCTTCTCACTGCCTGCTGTCGCGTTTGAGAACAGACCAGTTTTCGTGTGGTCGCGCCGCGAGTTGAGATGACAGGACGAGGGTGTTTCGGCGTGGTGTGCGTGGCGTGGCTTCTGGTGGGAGGGCTGTCCGCGCAGACCAACACCGGTGAGATCAGCGGCGTGGTGGCGGATAGCAGCGGTGGCGTCCTTCCGGGTGCTACCGTGGTCGCGCGTCATCCAGACACGGGGTTCACCAGTGAGCGTGTGACCGACGGGGACGGGCGATTCTTTCTCCCCGCGCTCCCCACCGGCGACTGGGAGATCTCGGCCGAGCTGCCAGGGTTCCGGCGTGCCACCCTGACGGGGGTCTCGCTGGAGCTTGGCCGCACCGTGGAGGTGGAATTCGGCCTCTCGCTCGACACGCTGAGCGAGGAGGTGACGGTCGAGGTGGTCGCTCCCTTGCTGCAGACGAGGACGGCTGAGATCAGCGATGTGATCGAGAGTCGGGAGGTCGAGCAGATCCCGTTGAATGGTCGTCAGTTCCTGCAACTGGCGCTGCTGAGTGACGCGGTGATCATTCCCCCGGGGGGGACGCGGGGCGAGGCGTTGCAGCAGGCAGGGCCGCTGCCCAACGTGGGCGGCCAGCGCTCCGGCCACAACATCTACCTGCTCGACGGTTTCAAGGTGACCGACGAGCTGTTCAACAACCTGGTCATCAACCCCTCGGTAGATTCGATTCGGGAGTTCAAGATTCAGAAGTCGCAGTACGCACCGGAATTCGGTGGGAAGGCTTCTGCGTTGATCAACGTGGCCACGAAGGCCGGTACGAATCGTTTCCATGGCAGCCTGTTCAACGTCGTTCGTGACGAGCGGTTCGACGCCCACAATTTCTTCGACGATCGCAGCAAACCCGTACCGCCTCTCGACCAAAAGCAGTACGGCGGGGCCCTGGGTGGTCCCCTGGTCGAGAACCGCACATTCTTCTTCCTCAGTTACGAACGCCAGGATACGCGGCGTTCGTTGACCAAGACGTTTTCGGTGCCAGGTGCCGCCGTGCGGCGTGGCGATTTTTCGGGTTGGGATCCGATTTGCGATCCCAGCACCATCAATGCGGCAACCGGTGCTTGCACCCCTTTTCCAGGCAACCAGATTCCTGAGAGCCAGCTCGACCCCATTGCGCAGGCGTTTCTAGGGAACGTGCCGTTGCCTACGGGTGCGGGTCAGTTCCAGAACCTGACCTCGGTCGAAGCGCAGGACACGGACGCCCATCAGTTCAGCTTGCGCGTGGACCATCGAGTGACGGCGCACGACCAAGTGTTCGGGCGTTTCAGCACCTTCGACGCCGATGAGCAGCAGCCCTTCGGGACCAGTGCGCAACAGGAGGCGCTGGTGCCGGGATTCGGGCGTACCCTCGATACCACCACGCGGAATCTGGGCATCAGCCATACCCGGACGTTCAGCCGTCAGATGCTGAACGAAGTGCGATTCGGATACCTCAGGGTGGACGGCGGGCAGCGGAGCGTGAATCGCGGGGTCGATTTCGCGAGCCAGGTCGGTCTGCTCGGGGTGAGCGCCAGTCCTCGCGACGCTGGGTTCCCCCAGGTGTCGACCGCCGGGCTCTTCAGCACCATGGGCGACCCGACCACGTTCGTGTCTCGGGACAACGAGCATTTCGAGCTCTACAACAACGTCCTGATCGACCGGGGTTCCCATCATCTGAAGGTCGGTGCCTACCTGTTTCACTTGCGGTTCAGACCTGTCAACGCGGATACCGCGCGCGGCGCGTTCAGCTACACCGGCCAATGGACGGGGAACGCGCTGGCGGACTTCCTGCTCGGTTTTCCCACGGCGGCCAGGGCCGGGGTCGGCGGTGGCGATGAGAACGCGCGTACGACGTGGCTGCACCTGTATGCGCAGGACGACTGGCGCGCGCGAGACAACCTGACGGTGAACTACGGGCTGCGCTACGAGTACAACTCGCACATGAAGGACGTGGACAATCGGTTGTCGAGCATCGACTTTTCGGTGCCAGGGGGCCGGTATGTGATCGCGAGTGATGACGCCGGGAACATTTCGCCGGACGCGGCGGCTTTGCTGCCGCTCATCCCCATCCCGTGGGTCACGTCGGCTGAGGCGGGGTGGGACCGGAGCCTGTTGCGGCCCAGCAAGCTGCGTTTGGCGCCGCGATTCGGTTTTGCGTTGTCCCTCGGCGAAGAGCGCCCCATGGTGTTCCGTGCCGGCTACGGAGTATTCCTGAATCAGTGGGCCTACAGCGTGCAAACCGCTTTCACGCGGAACCTGCCGTTCTTTGTCTTGAAGCAGGTTGATGCGCCGGCGGACCAACTGGTGCCTACCCTCCGCACCCGCGATATCCTGGCGGGCGATGCCACCCGAAATGTTGGCGGCACCATCATGGACAACGACTACCGGGTCGAATACACCCAGACCTGGAGCGGAGGACTCCAGATTGAGGCGGCTCCACAGACCATGTTCGAAGTCGCCTACATGGGGTCGTACACCCTCGGCGCAGACAACGCGACGATACGCAATGTTCCGGTGCCGGGGCCCGGCGCCATTGACGCGCGGCGGTCGATTCCGGGGCTGAGTGCGGTGAGTGCGATTCGATTCGACGGGAAATCGATCTATCACGCCGTGACGTTCAAGGCTGAGCGTCGGTTCAACGGGCGCTTTTCTTTCAACACGTCGTATACGGTGTCGCAGTCGCGCGACGATGCGTCGAGCCCGGGGGCCACCGCGTTCGAGGCCAACGTGCCGCAGGACGTGCGCAACATCTTCCCTGGTGAGGAGGCGCTCTCCAGTTTTCATCACCTTCACCAGCTCGTGGCCAGCGGCAGCTATCGCCTGCCCTTTTTCGAAGGGGTGGGAGGTGCGGCGGAGGCGCTCGGGGCCGGGTGGCGGGTGAATCTGGTGGCGACCGTGCTGTCCGGGGCACCGTTCACGGTCAATCTGGGTCAGGACGTGGCCAATATCGGCGCCGGGCCGGCCCAACGGCCGAACCAGATCGGAGATCCGACGTTGCCCGCGAGTCAGCGCTCGCCCCAGCAGTGGTTCAACACCAACGCGTTCGCGTTGCCGGACCGGTTCACATTTGGGTCCGCGCTCCGCAATAGCGTCTTCGCCCCAGGGATGGCAGTGGTCGATCTCTCCATTCAGAAAGAGTGGCCAGTTGGTCCGGACGATCGTCTCGAGGTGCGGTGGGAGATCTTCAACCTGCTGAATCGGGCGAACTTCGACATTCCGAACCGCGTATTCGGCACCCCGAATTTCGGACGCATCTTCAGCGCGCAGAACGCCCGCGAGATGCAATTCGGCCTCCGCTACAGCTTTTAGCGCCGGCCATGACCGATGCCCACCCGCGGTTGCGAGATACGGAGGTCGAGCGGCCGCTGGCCACGTTGACCTCCGTATCCGTGAAGGCACGTGCGCGGGAGCTTGGGTTCGACCTGTGTGGCATCGCGTCCGCTGGTGATCACGCGCGGCTGTCGTTCTTTCGTGACTGGATCGACCGCGGTTACGCCGGTGAGATGGCGTATCTCGCTCGCACGGCTGACCGCAGGGCGGATGTGCGGGCGGTCATGCCGTCTGCACGGTCGGTCGTGGTGCTCGGTACGCTCTACAACACCGACCGACCGTATTCGACCGAAGTCGCTGACCACGGCGAAGCGCTGATTTCACGTTACGCCTGGGGCGACGACTACCACGATGTCTTGGGCGCGCGCACAGACGCGCTCCGTCAGTGGATGGCGAGCGCGCATGGAGCCGAGCTCGACACGCGGGTCTACGTGGACACCGGTCCCGTGCAGGAAAGACTGTATGCCGAGCAGGCCGGACTTGGCTGGATTGGGAAGAACACCTGCCTCATCCATCCGGAGCTGGGCTCCTGGCTGTTTCTCTCAGAGATCCTGTGTAGCGCGGATCTCATGCCCGACGAGTCCGGCGTAGACCACTGCGGCACGTGCACGCTGTGCCTGGACGCCTGTCCAACCGCCGCGTTTCCAGAGCCGGGTGTGCTCGATGCGACCAAGTGCCTGTCCTACATCACCATTGAAACCAAGGACATCATTCCTGAGAGCGATCGCGCCGCGCTGGGGAGCCATATCTACGGATGTGACATCTGCCAGGAGGTCTGTCCGTTCAACCACGGGGCGCCGGTCACCGACGATGCTGCGTGGCAACCGCGCGCCGCGTTGGATCGGCCGCGCCTGGCTGAGCTGTGGACCAGGCCGGATGCCGAATTGCGTGATGCCATCAGGCACGGCCCGATGATGCGGGTGCGGGTGAAGCGGCTCCGGCGCAACGTCGCCGTGGCGCTGGGCAATAGCGACAGCGTGGAGGCGGCGTCCGCGCTGCGGCCGACGCCGGGCGGGCAGGATCGGGCCGCATCGATCGAGGAGCCGGTGGTCGCCGAGCATGTGGCCTGGGCTCGCGCGCGGCTGGCAGCACGTTGCGGCGGCGCGCCGCCTGGGATCGTGCGCGACCTGCTACTATGAAAGACGTGGTGACCGGGCAACTCCGACGGCTCGGTCATCCTGCGACATGACCATCAGCAAATCTGGAAACGGAGTCTCGTTGGCCCCGACGCTGCTGCTCTCGATGCCGCAGCTTGCCGATCCGAACTTCAAACAAACGGTCGTCTTGCTGTGCGAGCACGGCGCGGATGGCGCGTTTGGTCTCGTGCTGAATCGGCAGACCGATACGCCGGCCGCGTCCGTTGTCCGGCTCACCCCGCCCGTCGACACCGACAATGGTCTGCGGCTCTGGATCGGTGGGCCGGTCGAGCCGGAGCGCGGCTGGATCTTGATGGGGCAGGAGCCTGACGAAGCAGAGTCCGTGGAGGTCTGTGATGGGCTCTATCTGTCGACATCGCCAGACCTGCTCAGGCGGTTGCTCTGCGACCAACCACCCCGTCGCACCCGCTTGCTCACCGGCTATGCCGGGTGGGGCGCCGGCCAGCTGGATCAGGAGTTGGCGTCATCGTCCTGGCTCATTGCCGACGTGGAACTCGACCTCATCTTCGATACCCGCTCCGCGGACATGTGGGAGACGGCCATCCGACGTCTTGGTGCAGATCCTTCGATGCTCCAAATGGGCCGCGGCGTCCACTAGTACGCGTGCGACGACCGACCACCCGCACTCCCTCCCAGGTGGCGCACGGCTTGAGCCGTGCGAATCGCAGGCTCGATGGCACCCTGGTCGGCGTCTGTATCAGCACCGGCGCGGGTCCGACCCGCTATGGCTTGTCGGTCAGGCGGTTGTGACGCACGGATCGCATGGAGCGGTGCACCGTCTTTGTCAGCCGTCGTTCTTCACTCCGAGCCAATTCGTCGCGGCGGGCCTGGAGGTTCGCACCTTCCCGCTTGAGTGCCCGGTAGTTGTCATACCGCCGCCGAGCGAGCGCGTCAGCGTCGACCGCGGCCCTGACGGCACATCCCGGTTCTTCGCCGTGCGAGCAGTCGCGGAAACGACAGCTCGCAGCGAGGACGTCGATGTCGTCGAAGGCCTCTTCGAGCGCCTGCGCGCTGTCCCAGAGCTGCAGCTCGCGCATGCCGGGCGTGTCGATCAGCAGACCGCCGCCGGGCATGACGATCAATTCGCGCTGGGTCGTGGTGTGGCGGCCGCGGCCATCCTTCGACCGGACCGTGCGCGTCCGTTGGCGGTCCACCCCGAGCAGTCGGTTGATGATGGTCGACTTCCCGACGCCGGACGATCCGATCAGGGCGATCGTGCGGCCTCGGGTCAGATACGCCTTCAGCGGATCGATGCCGTCCTGCGCCAGGCAGTTGACCACGTGCGTCGGGGTGTCCCCGGCTACGGCCGCGGTGGCGGCCCGGGCCTGTTCGAGGTCGGCGCAGAGGTCGGCCTTGTTGAGCACGATGACGGGGGCGGCTCCGCTCTCTCGGATGGCGACGAGGTAGCGTTCGATCCGCCGCACATTGAAGTCGTCGTCGAGGCCGCACACGAGAAAGATGGTGTCGATGTTTGCGGCGACGAGCTGGCGGCGGGTTGTCTCGCCAGCGACCTTTCTCGAGAACGACGTCCGACGCGGCAGGACGGCCTCGATGGTGGCCTTCTGCTCGGTCTGGCTCGGTTTGATGGCGACCCAGTCGCCCACGACTGGCGTGTTCTCGGCGATGTCTCCCTGATGTCGCAAGCGACCTGATACCTCGGCCAGTAGCTCCCGGTTGGCGGCGGCCAGCTGGTAGAGATAGTTGTGGGCGACCGCCACCCGGGCCGCCAGCAGCCCTTGTTCGGCGTGCGTTCGAAAGAGCTCGGCGCACTCCAGATCCCAGCCGAGCGTTTCGAGGTCGACCATGTTCACGCCGTCGTCAGGGGGCCGGGGCATATGGTGACGAAAAGGCCGTCACAGAATCACTGGCGAGTGAGGCCCATGGCGGGTCGCGCTAGCCGTCGGTAGGGGCACGCGTCACGCTGGTGACGCTGCCAAGCAGGTAGTGCAAGGTAATCCGGTCACCTGGCTCCAGATGGCGATCGACGGCCTCGGGACCGACCCGGGCCATCTGCATCTGGCCGTCCACCTCATCCGGGTCCGTGAAGAACACGTCCCAGGAGATCTGTCCGTGGATGCTGAGTGGTTGCACTTTGCGCAGGATCCCCGACCGGCTGCCTTTGAGCATGGGCAGATCTTACTCGCAACGAGGGCGGTCACAACGGGAGGGTCGGATGATGGCGTTCACCGTCGACCTGCTGGTCATCCATCAAGTTGTGGAAGCTGACCCCGAGCAGACGCACCGCACGGACGCCTGCCTCGGTGCTCTCCACGAGTCGGAGCGCCCGAGCGACGAGGCGATCGGGGTCTCGCGTCGCCGGCCGCTCGCTGTGGCTTCTGGTCACCGTGGTGAAGTCCGAATACCGGACCTTGATGGTGACGGTGCGGGCGCACAGCGTGTGTCGTTCCAACCAGTCGGCGCCGCGTCGAGTCATCCGGTCGAGTTCTGTTCGAATAGTCTCGAGGTCGGTCAGGTCAGCCGCGTAAGTGTTTTCCGACCCGGACGACTTCGCTGACCGGTTGGGGGTCACTGGTCTGTCGTCGACGCCCTCGGCCAGACGTCGCAACCAGTCCGCTTGACTCCCGACGGTGTTGCGAAGCACATCCGGGGCCACGGCCCGGATATCCACCAGTCGTGTCACGCCGGCGGCGCGGAGTCGCCTGGCGGTCACCGGTCCTACCCCCCAGAGCGCTTCCACCGGCAGCGTCTGGAGAAAGGCTTCGACCCGCTGGGTCGGGATGATGGTCAGCCCATCTGGCTTGTTCCAGCCCGAGGCAATCTTGGCGAGGAACTTGTTGGGCGCAGCGCCGGCCGAGACGGTCAATTGCGTTTCTTCGTGAATCCACCGTTTGAGCCGCTTCGCGACGGTCGTGGCCAGCGGCTCGCGCCAGCTGTTCTCCGTCACATCCAGATAGGCCTCGTCGAGCGAGAGGGGTTCGACCAGCGGCGTGACGGACCGGTACATGTCGAACACCTGCGAAGAGACCTCTCGGTATCGCATGAAGTTGGGCCGGACCACCACGAGGTGAGGACACAGCCGCATCGCTTTGGCCATCGACATGGCCGAGCGCACTCCGAATCGGCGCGCTTCATAGCTGGCCGCTGCGACCACGCCCCGGCCCTCGGGACGCCCACCCACCGCCACCGGTTTGTCGCGGAGCGTCGGGTCGT
>SXGT01612927.1_pt1 | contig 14238 bp, 13 predicted proteins | sample 3176221 | NCBI WGS metagenome assembly SXGT01 (sample SAMN11356862, study PRJNA531348) | freshwater metagenome | isolation source: freshwater sample F1-120 | place: China: Fuxian Lake, Yuxi | collected 2017-12-25 | reverse complement strand
GGCCAGGCGATCTGCGCGTGTGTCTCCGTCCCTCGCGGGACGACACCGACGGATAAGGATAAGGAAATCCTGCGCAATCACGTCGCCCACCAACTTGGTTCCGTTGCGAAGCCGGAGCAGATTCACTTCACTGAGTCGTTACCGAAAACGCGCTCGGGAAAAATCATGCGGCGCCTCTTGCGTGACATTGCCGCAGGTAAAGAAACAACCGGCGACACGACGACGCTTGAGGATTTCACTGTACTCGCAAAATTGAGGGAAAGCGCGGAGTAAGCGGCGCTACCCGGGCTACTGGGTATCTTTTCCCGACGGAGGGCGCTGACGATAACCGCCACTCGGATCGGCCGCATCCCAGGCGGTGGCGATCCGGCGGTCCATGTAGGCAAGCAACAGGAAGCCGGGAAACAGCGGCGCACAGACGAGAACGAGAGCAGTAGCGAACCAGCGTTCGTAGCCCATCGTGCGCAGCGTGATAAAAAAGTTGTACGCAAAAACGGCAAAGACGGCGAGGCCAAGGGCATAGCCCGGATAGATGATCGCCGTGGGCACTGCCGCACCCGTCATCGCGGCGACACGCGGCCCGAAGACGCCCGCGACATAGGCGATGTACGCCAGGATGTACCGCGCGCGCCGCTGCGGGATGGAGTTAAACTGCTCGCGCGAGACGGCGAAAGTCTGGCGCGGGCCGAAGGCTGCGGGTGCAGAAGGTTTGGTCGGGTCGGACATGGGTAAGGTCAGGAATTCTAACGCATGCGCGGCGAGGGCACAATCGGATGAGCACGGATAACCCCTGGAAGACGCTCGAGAGCCGCACGATGTACACAAACCCGTGGATGACCGTGCGCGAGGATCAGGTCATCCGGCCGGACGGAAAACCCGGCATATACGGTGTAGTGCAGACGCGGATCGCGACCGGCGTGGTCGCGCTGACCCCAGCGAACGAGGTGTATCTGGTTGGGCAATATCGTTATCCCACGAAGATGTATTCTTGGGAGATCATCCAAGGCGGCACGGACGCCGGCGAAGATCCCATCCACGCCTGTCGCCGCGAGTTGCAGGAAGAGGCGGGACTGATAGCGAAGAGTTGGTACGCGCTGGGCGGCGAAGTTCATCTAAGCAACTGTATCTCTTCCGAGATCGGATTCATCTATCTCGCCGAAGATCTCGAAGAAACCGCCGCGTCGCCCGACGGCACAGAGGTTTTGCAGTTGAAGCGTGTGCCCTTGCGTGAAGCGGTTCGCATGGCGGCCAGTGGCGAAATCGTCGACGCGGTGAGTGTTATCGGCTTGTTGCTCGCGGAGCGCTGGCTCGCCGTGCACAACCGTCTCTAATACACCGCTTCGTAATCTTCCGGTAGCAACGCCCACTTCGCGCCGTAGGTGTGCACGCGTTTGGTTGGGGCTCCGGTTGTGTCAACGACCGACTGCCCCGCATTCACCCATGCGAGGATACTGCCTTCGAGATTCCGTGCGGGGATCCCCTCCTTGACCAACTTCTCGACGTATTCGCCGCTGCGGTAGCCGATCGTGCAATAAGCCACGACCGGTCGATCGCCTAAGGATGATTTCTCCGCTTCGAACTGTTCGCGCGTGATTGAGCCGGGGATCATCGATACCGCGCGCTCCTTCGGCTCGCGCACATCCACCAGTACAATTTCCCGCTCTGCGCGCAATTGCACGAGTTCTTCTGGGGTTACCCCGCTTATGCCCGGAAAGTCCGCGCGATAGGAATCGTATAGGGCCTGGATTTCGGCCCGCGTTTCCTCACTGCTGTGAATGCGAGGTATATGGGAGGTGTCCGAGCATCCGGCTGCCATAAATACCAAACAAATCATCAGAGCGGACTCGGACGAAACTAAAGCCGTTACCCGTTTAGCGGCAATGAGTTGCGGGATATTTCGGACAGCCAATCTCATACGAGGCGATTTGATTGATAACGAGCCTTTCGTTTGGTATGCTTATCATTCGTTTCTTGAAAGAATCCATACTTCAGCTAAAGGAATTGTCGAGACATGTCTTCTAAAGGTTTCCGCCGGGGTGACCGTGGTTTCACTCTTATTGAGCTGCTCGTTGTAATCGCCATTATCGGCATTCTGGCTTCTATTCTACTCCCGGTGCTGGCGCGGGCGCGAGAGGCCGCGCGCCGGACTAGTTGTGCGAACAATCTCAAGCAACTCGGACTTTCGCTGAAGATGTATGCAAGCGAGTCCAAGGGCGAGAAGTTTCCGCCGCGCGAGACTTATGTCTACACGCAGCAGCCGGCGAACAGCGGAAACTGGGCGCAAAGCGGAGCGCTTAGCGATGACATGATCTTCGATGGCTACGCGTTGCTGCCGGAGTATTTCCCCGACGTGAACGCACTCTGGTGCCCGTCGTGGATTAACCAGGCGGACGCGCTCGAACGTTATGACGTCGAGAAGGGCAATGGCGACGGCATTATTCAGCCGCACGAGATCGCCAAAGAGCCCTTCGACTACACCGGGTGGATGATCCTGGACGACAAAAACATTCTGGGATCGATGGTCGGCTTTTTCGGTTCAGGACCGAATGGCAGAATCGAGGAAGCGGAGTATGCAAATTCCCCGTGGGGCGAATTGTGGGCGCAGAACGTGGCGACGAGCGGGGCCGCGAGCGACCAGGATTTTACGACCGTTCTTTACGCCGGCCAGGAATTCATGCCCGGCGGCGGCGATACGCTCTACCGCCTGCGCGAGGGCATCGAGCGTGTGCTGATCACAGACATTAACAATCCGGGCGCGAGTTCTGCCGCGCAGAGTATCGTGCCCGTGGCCTGGGACCACATTTCAGTACTGGTGCAAGACTTCTCGCACGTGCCCGGAGGGTCGAATATCCTCTATCTGGATGGGCACGTAAGCTTCGTGAAATATCCGGCGGACCGTTTCCCCCTCACGCCCGATAGCGCGCGCACCTTCGGGCGCTACAACCGCGGCTTCAACGGGATCTGAGTCGAAGCGATCTACTGCGGGGCGTTCTCTGATTCAAGCGCCTGATCTTGATCAACGTTGGAGCGTCCGCCAGGGATATAGGCGCCGGCGGAGAAGACGAGCTTCATGCATTCTTCGACGGTGATCGTCGTCTCGATTACTTTGTCGGCAGGTAGGTAGACGAGAAAGCCTTGGGTCGGATTGGGAACGCTTGGGACGAAAACTCCGAGGAGGTCCGTTCCAAGTACGCGTTGTATTTCTCCCGGCTCGCGCGATACGAGGAAGCCCGGCGCCCAGATGCCGGGCCGCGGATACTCAATCAGGACGACCTTTTGGAAGATGGTGCCCCTGCGCGTAATGAAGACATCGCGGATCTGCTGCACGGCTCTGTAGATCCGGCTGATGAGGGGGATTCGGTCGAAAAGCCGCTCTATTGCCCGAATCAAGCGCCGGGCGACCAACGATCGCGTGAGAAACCCCGTAGTGAGGAAAAGTGCGGCCGCGATGAGAAAACCGAAGCCGCGGACATATGTAAACCCGGTCAGAAAGCTGAGCTGCGGAATGCGGTCGCCAACCTCGTGCAAGGTCCCGTAACCGCGCTGGATTAAGCCTTCCAGGCCCAATCCAACGGATTTGAAGAGCCACCAGGCGATCCATACGGTGACGATGAGCGGCACCCAGACCAGCAATCCGGTGATGAAATAGAACCGGAGCGCCCGCAGATACTGTCTAAGAAAAGTGGGCTTCTTTTTCGGTTCGATCGGCGTTTTGGTAATGCCCATTGTCGTCTCGCTTGTCCCCGGCGGAGACGAGACCATCTCCGCACTTCGCCTTGCCTGAGTTTATGTTGCCAAGTGTACACGAAAGACTGGATGCCGAAGTTGTCTTGCGTCCATTCAAAACTTCAATCTGTTCCATCCTGATCGTCCGGAAGGACATCGAGCCGGACTTTTAGCAACTGGTTCTGCCGGCCTTCAAGGATCGTGATACGGAAGTCGCCGTGCTTTATCTTCTCTCCCTGCGCCGGGATCCGTCCGGCGCGGCGCATGATCCAGCCGCCGAAGGTCTCGACATTGTCGTCTTCGATGAGTTCGCCGATAACGGCCGACAGATCCTTGAGCGAGATGCTCGCATCGATGACGAAACTACCCGGGCCGAGCCGCTGAACGAGGGACTCCTCGCGATCGTACTCGTCGCGAATCTCTCCGAAAATTTCCTCGAGGACGTCCTCAAGCGTGATGAAACCGTCGGTGCCGCCGTATTCATCGGTAACGATGGCGACGTGTAAGGGGTTCTCCTTGAGTTGACGCAGGAGTTCGTCCACGGGCTTGGTGTCCGGCACGTGAAAAACCGGTTTGGCGAAGCGCGTGATATCGGGATTGGACGGATCGGCGTCGAGCAACACATCAAACGCGGTGGCCACGCCGATGATCTCATCGATCGAGCCGCGGTATATGGGGATTCGCGTGCAACCGGTGGTCTGAAAAAGATGAACGAGCTCGGTCCGGGTCGCGTCCGCCGGCACGGCCAGTATTTGAATGCGGGGCACCATGATTTCTTTCGCCTGCTTCTTGGGCAAGTCCATTACAGAGTGAATCATTACCTGTTCGTCGGGCTCGATGCTTCCGCGCGCGGCGCTCTCGTCGATGAGGTGGCGGAGGTCTTCTTCAGTTGAGAGTACGGGCGCAAGACTCTCTGCTCTTCGTCCGGTGACCCATCGCAGTCCGCGCAATGCGTAGAGCGTGGGGAGCACCAACGGGGCGAAGAGAAACTCGAAGAAGCGGATGATGGGAAGCAACACGAGCGAGAGGACATTTGGATGACGGCGAAAGATGCTCTTGGGCACGATTTCTCCGAAAACGAGAAACATCGGTGCGGCAATGAGCGTCGAGAGCCACTCGCTGGTTACAAGCGAAGTCAGCGCGTAGGTGCCGAAGATAAGGGCAACATTCGTGCCGATGAGGACGGTGATCAACATCTTTTCCGGCTTCTGGATCTCGGCGAGCAGGCGGATCGCGCGCGGCTCTTTTTCTTCCTCCGCCAGATAGCGCATGCGAATGCGATCGGCGGAGATGAACCCGATCTCGTAACCGGAGAAGAGGCCGTTCAGCAGAATGCCGAGCAGGAAAAACAGCAGCGAGACAGCGAAAAAGGTGGTCATAGCGGCTGCTCCTGGCGTGGACGGCGCGCTTCAACGCGCAGCGCAGAGGCGCGTTTTCCCTGAACTTCCTCGACCGTGAAGAGCACGCCGTCACGCTCTACAATATCGCCCGGTTGCGGGATTCGTCCGAGATGATCCATGAAGAAACCTGCCGTGGTTTCATGCGTAGTGCTCTCAAATTCCACGCCGAGCAGCCGGCTAAGATCGTCCAGAGGCATCGTACCTTCGACGCGATAGCAACCCTTTGCGAGCCGCTTGTACCGCTTGCCGTTTACCGTGGCCGCATCGCGGATATCGCCGACGACTTCTTCGAGCGCATCGTCAAGCGTGACGAGCCCTTCCGTGCCGCCGTATTCATCGACAGCGATCGAAAGGTGCATGTGTTTTCGCTGTGAATAGCGGATGAACTCGCGGATTGTCATGGTTTCCGGGACGAAACTGGCGCGGCGTGCGAGTGGGCCGATGGGACGATCGAGCTCGCCGCGCACGACGTAGGGCAAAAGGTCTTTGGCAACAATGACGCCGGTGATGTGGTCGAGGTCATCCTGGAAGACGGGCATGCGCGAAAAAGCGTGGCGGCGAAACAGCTCGATGGCCTGGCCCACATGGGCGCTGCGATCGATCGCGATGATCTCGTGGCGCGGGACAAGGATTTCGCGCAGTTGCGCGTTGCCGGAAGCAAGAATGGCTTGGATCATCTGGCCTTCGACTTCCTCGATAACACCATGTCCTTCACTGTCCGCGAGGACGGAGATAATCTCCTCGTCGGTCATAAAGGGCGCTGGGGGGATGTCGTTGAACCGCGTGATGCGAAAGAGGAGTTCGGTAAATCGCATCGAGGCCCATCGGGCCGGCGCGAAGCACCAGTCCATGATGAGCATCGGCAGGGCGGAGATGCGCGCGAGCGGCTCGGCGACGGAGACGGCGAGCACTTTGGGAGTGATTTCGCTTACGAAGAGGACGAGCACCGTGGCAACCATAACGGTGATGATGCTCGACGCGATCGTGCCTAGGCCGGTAACGGATTCGAGATAGTCCTCGAGCCGCGGCGGGAGCAGCACGCCGATGATGATATTCGTCGTCATGTTGCCGATGAGGATGGTGCTCAGGAGTTGCGCAGGGTGCCGCATAAGCCCGGTGATCACGCGCCCGATCACGCCCTCTTCGGCGGCGAGCGCGCGAAGCCGGACGCGGTGCAGCGAGAAGAAGGCAACTTCGACAGCCGAGAAGAAACCGGAAAGGGCAAGCAAGACAACCAGGCCCACGATCACGCCAGGCCCGAAGAAGGTGCGAAATGATCCGTGCGGCACAGAGGCCCCGGTTGCGATCTCAGGCGACTGGGCCCACGGTGCACCGTAAAGCACGGCAAGCGCCGCGCTCACTGCGATTACTGCACCGGCCATCGCAATTCGCGAGCGGCCGGGCCGACTACTTTCATCGTCCAATGCGACGAATCCCTCCCTGTACTGGCGAAAGCGCGGCCCCGCGGGGCATTTTGGGTCCGAAGTTCCAGGCCGCGGCCTCAGTCGTATAGAGGTATTCGGCCTGTTTACGCTGCATCTCGGTGCGCTCAGCGCTGGTACCGTGATCGTAGCCGAGTAAATGAAGCAGGCCGTGGCAGAAGAGCATGTCGACTTCGCGCCGGATCGACTGCGGATCCCCACCACAGTTTCGTTCTGCAGTTTCCAGAGAAATTACGATATCGCCCAAGGCGCGCCCGCCGGATGCAGCGGGCCCGTCCTGCTCGAAGGAGAGCACATCGGTTGGTGCATTTTTGCGGCGATACTTGCGATTCAGACCGGTGATGGCTTCGTCGTCGCACAGCAGGACACTGATCTCGACCGTGTCGCGCACGTTTTCCGCCAGGCAAACGCGTTTGGCGATGCGCTCCAGCCGGCGGCGTTGCACGAGCCGTTTGCGGACAGAGTTATTGCGAAGCACGACGGCCGCAGCCATTATTCGCGCGCCCCTTTAATGCGGATCACGTTGCTGGCATCCTTCGAGGGCGGGCGTTCGGGGTAGGCCACACGTGTATGCATGCCGGTCATGATGCGCTTAGCGAGTACATCGCCGATGACGTCGAGTTTCTTCAGTGTCAGATCGCATTCGTCGAACTGCCGATCGGCCGCGCGCGCCTGGATGATCTTGGCTACAAATTCGCGGACGCGCTCCTCGTTGGGGTTTTTGATCGTGCGCACACCCGACTCGACACCGTCGCAAATCATCAGAATGGCGGTCTCGGGACTTTGCGGCTTGGGTCCGGGATAGCGGAAGTCTTCCTCGCGCACGTCACCGTGTTTGGACTGCTCTTGCGCCTGTTGATAGAAAAAGCTGATTAACATCGTGCCGTGGTGCTCGAGGATTCCGCGAATGATCGGCTGCGGCAGATGGTATTCGCGGCCTATTTCGACGCCTTCGGTAACGTGGGATGCAATCGCGCGCGCGCTCAGGCGCGGAGAGAGTTCATCGTGGATGTTGTAGCCTGCCTGATTTTCACTGAAGTACTCCGGCCGGCGCAGTTTGCCGATGTCGTGATAGTACGCGGACACGCGCGCCATCAGGCCGTTCGCGCCAATCGCGTCGGCAGCCGCCTCCGCGAGCTGGCCCATCGTAAGACTATGAGCGTAGGTTGCGGGGACTTCGATGGCAAGACGGCCTAGCAGCGGATTGTTGAGGTCGGAGTATTCGAGCAATTGGATGTCGGTGGTGATACCGAAAAGGCGTTCGAGCGGCGAGAGCAGCCCTGGCACGACGAAGAGACAGATGACGCCATTGAGTCCGATGATGAGCATGCCGCGCAGCGTGTCCTGAAGGGCCGACCACGAGAAAAGCGAACTGCTGCTGAGCGCCATCGCAAGCGCAGCGACAAGTCCGATCGCCGTGGCATGGAGTGCAGCACGAGTCATGTCGGTACGTTTACGCACGGTATACAGGCTCAGAATTGCGGTGTAGGCCATCGCACCACTGACGATGAAGAGGCGCCAATTCTGGCCATACTGCACAGAAAGCAGGACGGCCATAATCAGCGCGGTCATGGACGCGAGACGCGGGTTGGTGAGAATGGTCATGAGCATGGCGCCGGCCGCGAGAGGAACGAGGTAGCCGGAAGGTTCGAAATACATCAGTACGCGGCCGAGGATGAGGGTGCAACAGATGATCAGCAGCGCGGTATTGAGCGCCGTATACGCGCCCGCACGGCGATCGACAAGCACCGGCATTGAGCGCCAGAGCGCGCCGAGGAGCAATCCGACAATAATCGCGTTGGCGAAGATCGGACTGACTACACCGCGTGTTCCGCGCGAACCGCTTTCGAGAATTTCCCAGTAGGCCCGCACATCGTGGCGGCTCTGCTCGGTCCAGGCATAGCCCTCTTCCTGAAGAATCTGGTTCACTTCGATGCGGCGGCGCACGGGAGCTGTGGCACCGCTGGCAAGTTGCCGCTCCCCCTCGGTGAGGACTTGATCGTAGACGAGTGTGTCGATGACGCCGAGCCGCGCCATTTCGTAGGCTGCCGAGGTGAGCGTATTCCAGTCGACCACCCGCGAGGGCTCGCGCTGCTCGAATTGCGCGGCGAGGATCTCGATTTGCTGCCGAAGCTTCGTGCGGGCCGTCTCGGGCCGCATGATATCGGCAATGGCGATCTCGTCCTTCACCGCAAGATCCGCCATGGTGTCTGGCCGCGTGACGATAACACGCTGGCCGGCGTCGGCAGTTTGTTGGAGCACACCGGTGAGCAGGATGTATTGAAGACCATCGAGCGTGAGTCGGGTGAGCGGTTCAATGTTGGCGAATTGCATTCCTTCGGCCGGCGGATCGCTCAGCGATGTCACAGCGCGCGGCGCATCGGCGGCAGATGAAGACTTCGGCTTGTCCGCGAAAATTCGCCGGGGCAGGGTATCGAGATCTGGCTGGATCCAGACCCTTAGATAGGTCGCGTCGGGGAATCCTTCGAAGAGCGGATCCTGTTTCCAGCGCACGACGACACTGTCGAGCACGGCGGAAACAACTTCTTCGACGGATTGAGCGGAATTGGATGTGCGCAAAGCTTCCAAGATTGCTGTCTCAACTTCAACGCGGCGATCCTTGAGCGTGGTGATGCGCTGTTGAAGTGTGAGTGACTGGTTCGCGATGCGTTCCCGGTCGACGGTATACATGGCAGGCACGGCGGCGGCGGCTTGTTCGCGCGCCTCGCGTGTTGCTTCTAGATCCTCGGAGTCGAACGCAAAAGCGGCCTGGATGGTTTGCGAAGCAACGGTTTCCCCGCTGACATCGTAACGGCCAATGGGATCGCCTAGAAGGCGAAATCCGGTGACCGCGGCGACGAGCGTGACGAAGGCCGCCAACAGTGCGATCCGCTGGAGCTGCCGTTTGCGATAGGCAAGCGACGGCGACTCACCGGCGCCCCATGCGGAGCCGGAGCCTGTCTTGCGCTTTATCGTCGATCGATTCATCGTGTCAGTTCGCCATGCCAGCAGTTTCAGCGGGTGGCATCGGGTTTCTGGATCGGTGCCTGAGCGGAGGCCGCATCGGCGATCTGCTCATCGGCTTCGTACGCTTCAACAATGTTTTGCACAAGCCGGTGCCGCACGATGTCCTGCGCCGTGAGGTCCACGACAGCAATGCCGTCGGTATTGCCGAGAATGCGGCGCGCCTCAAAAAGTCCGGACCGCGTGCCACGGGGCAAGTCGACCTGCGTGAGGTCGCCGGTGATGATCGCGCGCGAGCCTTCGCCCAGGCGCGTGAGGAACATCTTCATCTGCTCATTCGTAGTGTTCTGCGCCTCGTCGAGGATGGCGAAGCAACGGCTCAGCGTGCGCCCGCGCATGTAAGCGAGTGGAGCCACCTCGATCTGGTCGCGATCGAAAAGCTTGCGGGCCTGTGTCGTCTCAAGAATTCCGTACAACGCGTCGTACAGCGGACGCAGGTATGGATTGATCTTCTCGATGAGGTCGCCGGGCAAGAAGCCAAGGTTCTCGCCCGCCTCCACGGCCGGCCGCGTCAGCACGATGCGATTCACTTCCTTGTTCAGCAGCGCCGAGAGACCGGCCGCCATGGCCAAGAACGTTTTCCCCGTGCCGGCGGGCCCGGTGACGATTACGCACTCATGCGTGCGGATAGCGTCGAGCAGCAGCTTCTGCCCGCGCGTGCGCGGCTTGATCGCGATGTCGCGGCGGAGTGCAGCGGGTGCATCGCCCAGAATTCCGCCGAGATCCTTCGCACCATTGCCGCCGTTCCCGTTCGTCTGGCGCAGGGCATAGGCGACATCGTCCGAAGTGGGAGTGTGGCCTTTGCGGATGGCAATGAGCAACTCGTCGAGCACACTGCCGACGCGCACAGTGTCTTTAGCTTCGCCGAGAACTACGACTTTCGTCCCGCGATCGACAATTCGCACGGGTACGGCCTTCTGGATGCTCTTGCGCAGCTCGCCGTTTCGGCCCAGTAGCTTAATGGCCTCTTCGGGGCTATGTAGGATGAGTTCGTGTGTCAGGGTATTTGAACTGGATTTTACGGGGCCGTGCCGGCGGGGAGTTCCACGCGAAATATCTTCTCCCCTTCGCGCACATAGCCTTTGCTCCGCCGGATTTCCGATTCGACTGCCAGCGGATCCGTGTCCAAGTCCTCCACGCGCCGCTCAAGCGCCATCTCCTCCTTGCGGAGGTCGTCCAGTCGCGCTTCTAGCTGACGCACTTCAGTTTGACTGTACCGGTACTCGGAATACAGGCCGACGAGATCGTGACGACGGGCGTAGGCCACCAAGCCGATGGCAAACAGTGCCAACGCAGCCCAGTACCAGCCGCTCCGCATGCGCATCTCGGCCTGCCGCCCCCTGTATTCTCGACCGGATCAGTGCAGATTGTAGAAGGCAGCCCGGCCCGGGTACTGCGCTTGTGGCCCGAGCGCCTCCTCAATTCTGAGGAGCTGATTATACTTCGCCAGCCGGTCGCTGCGCGAGGCAGAGCCGGTTTTTATCTGGCCTGCGTTGACCGCGACAGCCAGATCGGCGATGAATGTGTCTTCCGTCTCACCGCTTCGATGCGAAATTACCGTCGTAAATCCAGCCCTATGAGCCATTTGTATTGTTTCCAGCGTTTCTGTAAGTGTTCCTATTTGGTTCACTTTCACCAAGATGCTATTCCCGGCACCCTCTTTGATACCTCGCTCCAGAAACTTTGTATTCGTCACAAACAAGTCGTCACCCACCAGCTGAACCTTGTCGCCCAGCTTCTCAGTGAGCTTGATCCAGCCCGCCCAGTCGTCCTCGGCCAGCCCGTCTTCAATGGAGACAATAGGGTATTTCGAGGTCCATTCGGACCAGAACGCGATCATGTCCGCAGAAGATTTTTTGGGTTTGGCTTCGGCTTCGAGGAGATAGGTGCCACTCTTGTGGAATTCGCTGGAGGCCGGATCGAGTGCGAGCCAGACATCCTTGCCGGCGGTATAACCGGCGGCCTTGATGGCTTTGAGGATCACCTCAATGGCCTCGACGTTAGATTTCAGATCCGGCGCGAAGCCGCCCTCATCACCGACCGCCGTGTTGAGCTTCATGCCTTTGAGCACGTCACGCAGCGCGTGAAAAATCTCGACACCCATGCGCAAGCCTTCGGCGAAGGTCTTGGCGCCCGCAGGCATCACCATGAAGTCCGGCACGTCGACGTTGTGGTCCGCGTGCGCGCCGCCGTTCAGGATGTTCATCATCGGTACAGGAAGCACATGCGCGTTCGGCCCGCCGAGGTAGGCGTAGAGCGGTTGGCCGACAGCCTCCGCCGCCGCACGGGCCGCGGCAAGTGACGCACCAAGGATCGCGTTCGCGCCGAGCTTGCTTTTGTTCGACGTACCGTCGAGCGCACAGAGCATCGTGTCGATCGCGCGCTGATCGAGCGCGTCCAAGCCAACCATCTCGGCGGCAATCGTCTCGTTGACGTTGGCGACAGCTTTTTGCACGCCTTTGCCGCGGTAGCGTTTCGCTTTGCTGTCGCGCAGCTCAACGGCTTCGTTCTGACCCGTCGACGCACCGGAAGGGACAGCGGCGCGGCCCTCGGCGCCGCAAGCAAGCGCCACCTCAACTTCGATGGTGGGATTGCCGCGGGAGTCGAGAATTTCACGGGCATGGACACTGGTAATTTCGGTCATGGATACACCTCACAGGGATGAAGGGCCGACAATGGATAGTAAACACGGGCGCAAACCCGCGGAACGATCATAGGAATATGCGAACCCGGCTGCGTTTGCGCAGATCGTCGAGCCACGTATCGTATTTCTTCTGAGCGGCTTCACGGCGCAGCGTTTGCTCGATATTGAGGCGCACTTCGCTCATATTCGCGGCGCCGGCCTGCTCGTGCTGGTCGACCCGCAACAGGTGGACGCCAAAGCTTGTATCGAGCACTTCGCTCAATCCGCCCGCAGGCAGCGCGAACGCCGCTTGCTCTATCGCCTCGTTCAGGTCGCCGCTTTTTCCGTCAGTGCTGCGCTGGTTCCAGCCGTCTTCACCAACGATTCCGCCGACTTCTGCGCCCAATGCTTGCGAATGCTGCTTGGCCAAGTCGGCAAAATCAGTGCCGGCGAGAACCTCCTGGCGAAGTTGTTCCAGCTTCTCTCGGGCTTGTGGCCTTTCCGCTTCATCACGCACGCGCAGGAAAATCTGGCGAAGAAAAACGCGCTCGGGTTTCTCGTACTTGTCGAGATGTTCCTGGTAGTAGGTATTGATCTCGTCCTCGGACACGACAACCTCGGACTCGAAGGAATCCATCCGGACTGCGCTCATCCGCCGGGCGAGGGTCATCTGGCGTCGTCGCTCGCGAAATTCACTGACCGAGCCAACTGCACGAACGAAATCTTCCGGTGTGTCGTAATCTTTGCGGATCTGTTCCTCATCGAGATCGAGTTCTTTGTCCGTCACTTCGAGTTGCGGGATTTTGCGGGCCTCGCGCGCGAGGAGGAGCGTGTTGATCGATTCCTCAAGCGCTTGACGTACGAGCGGCTCCGCTTTTTCTTCAAAGTCTTGACTCGAAGTGGCCGTTTTTCGGAGCGATTGGAGTTCGCTGCCGATCTGAATCATCAGCGAGGAGTAGAGCACTACCTCTTTGTCAACGGTGGCAGCCACCAAGTCGACTAGATCTCCCGCTGCGGCGGGCCGGGCAAGGGTCATGAAGGCGCACGCGGCCAGCCAAGACTTGGTTCTAAGGCGCATGATAGGAGACCCCCAAATTACATGATGAAAGCTTAACAAAGCCGGGCCGGACCCGACAAGCCGGATCGCTGAAAAACAACCGGGGCGCAACGGCAGAGCCGCTGCGCCCCGGAGAGGCAAATTTCGGTCAACCTTCCGCGGCTTCGCCGCCTGCGGGGGTCTCTTCGGTCTCGACAGCTGCGCCGTCCGCAATCTCCAGTTCCTCGGAGTAGTCCTCGAAGGCCGTGGCCTTGATGTCGAGGTGCGTGTCCGCGTAAGCCGCGGCGCCGGTACCCGCAGGGATCAAATGCCCGATGATCACGTTTTCCTTCAGCCCGCGCCGGAAATCGCGCCGGCCGGCGAGCGCCGCCACGGTGAGGACGCGCGTCGTCTGCTGGAACGAAGCCGCGGCGATGAAGCTCTCAGTGCTCAACGCAGCCTTGGTGATGCCCTGCAGAATCGGAACACCTTCCGCCGGGCGTCCGCCCTGCGCCTGCACGCGGCCGTTTTCCTCGGCGAAGCGGATCTTGTCCACTTCCTGGTGCGCGAGGAAGATCGTGTCGCCTGGATCGTCCTTGATTTTCACCTTGCGCAGCATCTGTCGCACGATGATCTCGATGTGCTTGTAGTTCGTGCGCACGCCCTTCAGGCGGTACACCTTCTGCACTTCGTCCAGCAGGTACTTGCGCAGCGCGTCTTCGCCCTGCACCTCGAGGATGTCGTTCGGGATGATCGGCCCGTCGGTCAACGGCTGGCCGGCCGACACGCGGTCACCCGTCTGCACGTTGAGGTGCTTGCCGGGCGGAATGGTGTATTCGCGCTCTTTACCTTTGGGCGGCGTGACTTTCAATTTACGCATGCCCTTGACCGTGCCGCCGAGTTCGACGATACCGTCGATATGGCTGATAACCGCGGGATCCTTCGGCTGGCGCGCTTCGAACAGCTCGCCGACGCGCGGCAGACCGC
>SXGT01462094.1_pt1 | contig 14238 bp, 8 predicted proteins | sample 3176221 | NCBI WGS metagenome assembly SXGT01 (sample SAMN11356862, study PRJNA531348) | freshwater metagenome | isolation source: freshwater sample F1-120 | place: China: Fuxian Lake, Yuxi | collected 2017-12-25 | reverse complement strand
TCCTGGCAAAATTCGCGAGATACAAGCCATTCTGCAAAACGATAAAATCTTGCCGCAATCGCAGTTCAATGTCGTGGAACCGGCTGAAACCGGTTCCACTTTTGTCGAAAATGCCATCATCAAAGCCCGCAACGCCGCAGCGCATTGCGGATTGCCTGCCATAGCCGACGACTCGGGCTTGGTTGTCGATGCCTTAAATGGCGCGCCCGGCGTGATTTCCGCCCGTTATGCCGGAGAAGGCGCTTCCGATCAGGCTAATCTGGATAAAGTGCTATCCGCGTTGCAGGACATTCCGCCGGAACAACGCACAGCCCGCTTCATTTGCATCATGGTTTATTTAAAACACGCCAACGATCCAACCCCACTGATAGCCCAAGGTGTTTGGGAAGGTCGAATTCTGACTCAGGCTGTGGGTGAAAACGGCTTTGGTTACGATCCGATTTTCTGGGTAGACAGCCATCAATGCTCATCCGCTCAATTGTCGCCCGACATCAAAAACAGCTTGAGTCATCGCGGCCAGGCTTTGCAAAAATTGCGGCTAGCCCTGACAGGCCGGTGAACGCCAAGTTAAACTTCGTGGCCGGGCAGTTTACCGCCCAGCCTTCCCGCATTTCCCCGCTCGGCCATGGTCTGATCAACGATACCTTTCTGGTTGAAAGCGGTGCAGACCAATTCGTACTACAGCGGATTAATTCGCATGTATTTCCGCACCCGCAACAGGTCATGCAAAACCTGCGCAGATTGGGGCAGCATCTTCGCAGTAAACCAACTGACGTTTTGCGCCTGCAAATTCCCGACATTATTCAAACACTGGACGGGCAAGCGTTTTTCCAGGATGAAGCGCATGAACTTTGGCGAGCCTTGCAGCTGATTTCACCCGCCGAAAGCCGTGAGCATATGCAAAATGATCAGGAAGCGGCACAAGTCGGCTTTGCGTTGGCGCATTTTCACTGTCTATGTCGTGATTTACCTGCCAATCAATTACACGATACCTTACCCGGTTTTCATATCACGCCGGGTTATTTTCAGGTGTATCAGACTTTATTGGATCAGCCATTGCTGGTTCCTGCAGATGCTGATCTGGAGTATTGTCAAACATTTATCCAGGCGCATCAGCACCAGATTGACAGGCTTGAACAAGGCAAAACCAACGGCGATTTGCAGGAATACGTGATACACGGCGACCCCAAACTCAACAACTTTTTATTCCAGCCCGGCACCGATCGAATTATCAGCCTGATCGACCTGGATACGGTTAAACCCGGACTGCTGCATTACGATATAGGTGATTGTGTGCGTTCTTGTTGCCACGAAAAAACCCGCAATACGTTTAATCTTGACCGCTGCCGAGTCATTTTAGATCGCTATCTGCAAGAAATCGGCGACATTTTCACCCCTCGCGATTACGAATATCTATATACCGCCCTCTGGTTGATTCCATTTGAATTGGGGTTGCGATTTTTGATTGATTACCTGAGCGGTAACTCGTATTTCAAAGTCGACGAGCTTAAGCAAAATTTAAAACGAGCCATGGCTCAATTTGCTTTTTGTGAGCAGATTATCCGGCAGCAGACTACTTTGCAAGCCTACATCGAGTATTTAAAAAAACGGGCTATTTAGGCCCACTCGACACCAATTTCTATAACTAATGCGCTTCGCTCGCATACTCAATCTAATGTAGAGAGTCTGGATTGCAAATTCTTTACACTCATTCAGCCATTGCATGAAACCTCCTCGGCGTTGAACGCCGTCAATTTCGATACTAGAGTAAACGCAGCCCATCTTGCTGATAAAAATTACGGCATATCACACAGGCCGCTAGGGCAAATAACACACTGTGGCAATGCAAAGCAGCACATAAAAATCTAAACTTTTCATAAAAAACAAATACTTAAAAAAACAGGCTCATATTTTGCTTGATCTCCGGGTTGCCACATCGGCCTACCAACCAAACTGCCGAGGCAATAACGATACATCCCAATCATCTCAACCTATTGATTAAGGAGATTACAGTGAATCACCCACCCACTCTCAAACAGATCGCGGCAGCCATACTGCCGACGATGTTGGCTGTGGCATTGTCCACAGGTGTGGCACAGGCCAAGCCCAAAAGTGTTACAGCGACTTATGCGAATAACATGCTTAGCCTCAACATCAAGAGCTCTGATAATGAAGTCATTATTTATGATGATGCCATGAATCAGGAGCTTGGCAGGCTAACCCCCAGCAAAGGCGTAGCCAATTTTATGTTGCATGATGTACCCGTCGTCCCCTGCCGTGTGCGTGTCGAATCGGGTGGTAAAGCCTTGATCAAACCCGTCAAAGGGGTTGATTGTAAAGGTAAAAAAGAACCCCCTGTTTGTAAAATCACTCAACCAATAGGGCTGCAAGCAATTTCCAATGGCGGTACTTTGAGTTTTTCCGGAGCCATTGCCCGCTCAAAAAGTCGCTATTTACAATATGAATGGGATTTCGGTGGTGGCGCAGACGCCAGACCCACTAAAAAAGACACCGGCCCAGTGGTGTTTAATTATGCAAAAGACACCACGCTGTGGGTCACTTTCACGGCATCCGACATCACAGGTGCGCGCTGCTCGGATCGTATCCAGGTTAAAGTCGGATCACCGGCTGCCAACTTGCCGGACAAAGTCGCTGAACAACCCCCTAAGGTCGGTGACGGCGAACACGTAGTGTTACCTTTCCAACCCTACGGCATGGCTTTTCATGATTTGAGTTATGGTTTGTATTCACAACTCACCCCAACCAACTGGATCAATGCCACTGTCATCCAAAAAGGCAGTGTGGGTGGTGACAAACCGATCTTTCTCGGGCCAAACGACACAGTAGTCAAATATTCCGCAGCCTCCAATCCGACCGATCCTATCGGCAGCGATTCTATCAATTCAACCAGTCAAAATTACCCGTTAGGAGACGTTTACGGCGATGCTGTGGTGAAAAAATCGGATTGGTTTGATCCTTGTAAAGTGTGGAAAAATCCGAACGCTAACGAAACCACCGCTGGCGACACACAGTTCGTCAGTTTTTTTGAAACCTATATCAAACAAAAACCTTACGATTGGCGGGCGACTGATCCGCGTCCCGGTGCTGGCGCAGTCGCCGGTGTCTCCGGCGATTTGACTAATGCCGAATGTAATCTTTCCAACTTTTTTTACCCAATCTGGGATAGCAAGTTGGCGCCGTATGAGCTTGGCAACCCCAAGGCTTGGGCTTATCTATACCTATTGCCTGATGAAGGTGCGGCATTCTGGACTTACGATTTGATCAACCGCTTCGATGGTGCAAATAAAAGACCCGGAGGCACCGAGTTTACTGGCTTTCGTGGTGTGATGGAGCCGAATGGCGTGCCGATGCCGGGCAGGGACGATGCTTATAAGGCTAATGAACCGCAGGCGTTCCCAAGCAATCTCCAGGCGGAGACCGGTGATAACTATTCCGGCTATGATCAGGAAAGCAACAAGTTTGCCGCCAACGGTTTGCCGACGTTCCCGACGGATGACAAAGGCCGTCATAACCCTTTCCCGATGATGCGGATACAGGCGCATGACAAGGGCGGCAAAATTTTGGCGACGACAGACACCGTCACCGCGGTGACAACCGAATTTAAATGCGCGGAATGTCATACCAAAGGCAAGGTTGGCGCGGATGATAAGGTCTACGACGCATTAAGAGCCGATATGACAGCCAATAAAGCCGGACTGGAAAAATATAAAGGCCTGGAAAAATGGATACCGGTGTTCGTTTCACCCACCGACGTCAATGCACAACGCCCGAATGATCGGGATGTCATCGAGCAAGCGGCCATGATCAACATCGCTCGTCTGCACGACTTTTATTACAACTTTATCGAGGAATCAGGCTGGCTGGGGCCACTGGAATTCGAATCCGAACAGCTGTACGGTAAAAAGGGCGAAGTCCGTGCCCAACCGGGTAACTGTACGGATTATTGCCACAAGTCCGTGCCGCATGCCGATCCACGCCGTTACAACATGTCACCCAACAATGATGTCGGTAGCGCCTGTCCTGAATATTCCGATAGCAACCATAACATCCATGGTCGATTGATCGGTACTATGGATAGCAATTACGTCGGCAGTATCGAGCGTGATCCGGTGAATCGAGAGTTGAAGCTGGCTGATTTGTCAGTAGACAATAAAAACAAAACATTCCTATTGTCCGCCAAGGATAGCGGTACACCGGATAGCAGCTGCTTTTTCTGTCATGCCGGTCGGCAGGATAAATACCAACGCGATGTCATGACAGCAGCCGGTGTCAACTGTATCGATTGCCATGGCGACTTGTCGGTATTGGCAGGTGGCGGCGCCATGGTCAGCCGCGGCACAGGTGATAGCCATATCGATTCACGCAGCCCGCCGGATTACACGGCAGCGATCGACAAAGACAAACTGGCCAAAGCCTACATGAGCGAACGTTCCAGTTATGGCCCTAAAGCCGATGGTACCTATTATCTACTGGAGAAAGGCACTGATGGCGTGTACCGCCGTAAAGAAAAAGATCAAAACGGCAATGTAACCGAAACCGTGGTCACCACGCTGGAGATGGCGCTGAATTTTGCGAAAGGCACGGGCGTCGATAACGGCAATGGCACGTATACCCTAACCAAGGATAATACAGTTGAAACTTTGACTGAAGCTCAACTGCTGGATAAGGTCAAAAAATCGGTCAATGGCTGGATACTTGAATTCGTCCGTATTCCTTGGGCGGAAGAGTTATCCTGCGCCAACTGCCATACCGGTGAAGGCGACACACCTGTCAGACGTCGCTCTTACGACATGACGACCGGCACATTCAAACTACAGGAAGTGAAGAATGAACGTTTCGCCGAGAATCTGTTGCCTAAAAAGCATGATTCCAGCTTTACACTCTTGGTTCAAGACGGCCAAAGCTGCCCGCCGGGCACTTACTCGGATACGCTCAGTGAAGACGGGCAGCATGTTTGTGTCAGAGGCCTGTTCAAGGACAGTGTGGATCGACATGGCCTGGTAGCTTGCGAAGCTTGCCATGGCGCGACCCATGCGGTTTGGCCCAACCCCAACCCGTATGCCAACGATAACGTCACAGCGATACAGTTGCAGGGGCACACCGGCACCATCCTGGAATGTAATGTTTGCCATACCGACGACGCCTTCAAAAATGGTGCGGTGGATGGAGTACGTTACGGCACAGGCGTTTTGGCCGGTCCGCATAACATGCATCCGGTCAATGACAAATATTGGTGGAAAGATACGGCAGGCACGGGCAACAACGGCGGCTACCATAACCAGTTTGCCAAAAAACCGGGTATGAACGGCGAAGCTGATCAATGCGCTACTTGCCATGGTGCGGATCATAAAGGTACCCGTTTGTCGAAAACTCCGGTGGATCGTACGTTTACCAACGGCAAAGGCAAACCGGTCAAAGTCAAAGCCGGTCAATTTGTCAGCTGCGATCTTTGCCACACGCTGGAGCAAAGCTTCCCCAAAAAATAAGTGCACTTTGACCCATACCCGATACGGGTGTGGGTCATTCCACCGTTTAAAGGAATTCGATATGTATCAAAAATTATTTATACCTAAAAACCGATTGGCGGCGATGTTTTCGCTTCCACTAGTATTGACCGGCGCCCTCGGTACGGCGCGGGTCGAAGCGACTCCCCCCAGCGATACCGGCAAGGTACTGGTGACTAATCGCACCTCGGGTACGCTCAGCGTGATTGATGTGGCCACCGACATGGTGATTGAAACCGTCTCGCTGGCAGTACCGGGATTTCGACCACCGGATCCTATGTACGTGAGTTATGTACCCAAGCTCAATCGCATTTATGTGAATGATCGCACCAACAGCGCCATCACCATGCTGGATGCCAATTCTTTCGAATTATTAGATTCAGTACCCGTGGGTAAAGGCGCTTTCCATATGTGGGCCGATCCAAACGGCAAACAGTTATGGGCGGTTAATGACGTTGACAAAACCCTCACGGTCATCAACCCCAAGACCCTGGATGTCCTGGCTACGCTGCCCATTCCTGCTGACTTGGCTGCATTAGGCGGCAAACCACATGACATTGCTATCGATAACAATGCTAAAGCGGCATTTGTGACGATACTTGGCACCAGTGACGGTAAAGGCTATGTGTTGCGTTATGACACCAAAAAACGCGTAGTCACCCATAGAGCTACAGTCGGAGGCGACCCGCATGTTGGACTAGGCTGGAAAAAACCCGTGGTTTATGTAGCCTGTCAAACCGACAGTAAAGTCTATGTGCTAAGCACCAAAGATTTAAAACCGGTGCATGATCCCATTGCTGTACCCAATGCGCATGGCACAGGCTGGACACATAAGGACAAGACTTTCTTCGCCACCAACATTACCGGTGCTGGTGTAGACGGCCTGCAAGCCATTAATACGAGTACGAACATCGTTGTTGGCAAAACCAACACCGGCGAAGGCTCAGAGGAAACGGCGGAAGATGTGCCACACAATATCATCATCAGCGGACAGGACAGCAAGCTTTATATCTCGCATTCCGGTCATGACGAAGGTGAGTTCAGCGGTGTAGTGACGGTATACGATATTCGTGATCCTAAAGCACCCAAGTATCTTCATACCATCCATGTCGGTCTAAATCCTTTTGGGATTGCCTATATGGGTAAAAAATCACGTTAGACCATTGCCAAGAATAAATATACCCGAATGGCGCAGGATTTTTGTTCAGCTACAAACAGCGAAAAGGGGCGCATAGTTGTGCTATGCAATGCTTTTCTACTGCACCTACACTGCGGTAAATGGGCAAAAAGACCAGTCAGTTGGGTATATTTTCAGGATATGGCCTTATTAACTTTCACTTGAGTGGTGGCCAAGCTACAAGCGACTTGTCCGCCACTTTTTGGTATTCATCCTGGCAAGTGAGTGGGTGATTTAGATTTGACAGGCAATATATTCAGTATAAAAACAATGGCCTTAACTGAATATTTTAAATCAGGCGGCTTCTTGCTTAACTTGTCACCTATCCTTTTCTTTTTAATTGCTTGAGATGATATTTATCAATGAACCAAACTTTTAGCTATCTATCCTTTTCGAAACATACTGCACTATTTCTAGCGGGTTTTTTGAACGTATTTTCATCTGATTTACTGGCGGCCCCAAGTTTGAAAGGCAGTCTGCAATTGGTTTTCGACACCGAACGCCCTGTGGCTATAAGAGAAAATCGAGAATTTATCCATCAAGGTATCTTACGAAATAATTCCGGCAGTGCGATTTCTGCACCTATATCGGTCGTTTTAACAGGCACGATCCCTAACAACACATCCTTGACCTTACAAAACAATGACGGTGAAACTGCGGAAGGTTTTGTGTACAAAGTCTTGTTGGCTGAAGGAGAGCTCGCGGCAGGTGAGGAAAAAACTGTCAGTTTAAGCTTGGCCTTTGCCAATCCGTTTAGCCGAGCCGCAGCCAAACCGCTGGAAGCCTTGGCTAGCAAGGCGTTTAAAAAAAGTTTTACCCCCAAAGATCTGGCTGACTTTAGTTATAGTCATGATTTAATCCGCTTGCCTGCAGGTAACCATAGACCTCTTGCTACGGCAAAGGCTCAATGGGCAGCAGGCGTAGTCTCTTTGGATGGCAGTGAATCAAGCGATGCGAACAGTGACCAAACCCTCAGCTACCAGTGGACATTATTAGAAAAGCCTAGCGGTAGTCAGGCAGCAATACCAATACCGAATCAGGCGCAAACATCGTTTACACCTGATTTGCAGGGTGTGTATAGCATAGCCTTACGCGTCAATGACGGTTATGAGGACAGCCTGCCAAACACTGTGTCATTAACCATCACCCCGGAAGGTGGCAATGTCAATAATCGGGTGCCGCTGATCAGTTCAACCGCCAACACGGGAGCTACCGGTACCAAACCCTACACCTATCCGGTGCTTGCCGTCGACCCGGATGGCGATGAACTGGTTTATCGATTAATCACGGCGCCTATGGGCATGTTTATTGATGCTACTGGCGTCATTACCTGGACGCCTGCGCAACCGCATCACGACGGCATGAAAAGCCGTGTTGAACTGGAAGTCAGTGATGGTAAGGGGGGCGTAACCACACAGAGTTACGAAATCACCGTTAAACTTTGCACTTGTCTCTAATATAACCTCATGAAAATTTTCGATATTTTTGGGCCTTATCTTTCCAGGCCGGTAGTTTTATTAATCTCGATTGCCCTTTATTCCACGACCGGCAACGCCGCCGTCGATACGCAGCCGTGGACCTTGAAGGGCACAATCGACACTGCTGCAAGCATCAGCGGGAAATCGGCGACATTGAAAAAGCAAGCTATTGCAAATATGACAGCGCATTTTTCATCGGACAACCGTTTCAATTTGACTGGAGAGGGCGTTAGCCTGACCGGCGTTTGGCAAGCCAAAAAGCGCGACCTCAAAATGACATTGGACGAAAGCAGCCTCAACCAAATTCTGCAAGCCATTAAAAACGATCTGACAGCCCAATCAAACCTGGGTATTACCTTAACAGTTAAAACCGTACAGGCAAACGCCCTACAAAATAAGCTAGGCAACAAGCTTCAAGGTCGGATTTTGATTAAAACGAAACTCAATTACCCCGGCTACAGCAATAAAACCGGGGCCATATCTTTGGACTATCGCTTTACCGGGCAGCCTGCTATGTAAGCTAATACTGCGCTTGATGCCAATATGGATCCTGAATTACCTGTTCATGAATCAATTTAAGGTTTGACAAAGTCTGCTTGACTGGAAAACTACAGCGTTTGAAAATTTCAAAAAAGATAGTTTTTCTGACTTTGCCTGTAATCGTTTTCCAACAATAACTAAAATTCAAGGAGACACTCTCATGATGGCTAATCAATCTGCAGTAAAAACCTCATTGGCAATGCCTATAATAGAAACGGCATTAGTCAACAAAATCATTGATGTCTGTTTTGAAAAAATGCTGGATGACTATCGAGTTAACCGTTTTTTCAATAGCAATCCTGCCGACGAGCAAACCAAATCACTTAAAACACTAGTCAAGCTTTTATTGAATGGCGCCAAGCTATCCGAACAATTGGATGTGTTAAATGAGTATTTAATTGCTGCTTTTGGGCGCAATAATGCAAAACCAAGCCTGGTCACCGGAAATGATTTTGCATTTTTACTGGATGTGATTGGTGGACAAGACATTCAAACCATCACGCCTCTGTGCGAATATCACTGTTTTTTATTAAAGTTAAGCCCGGATGACTCTCACTATGATGTTTTGTTGGAGCATTTACACACAACCTTGAAAGAATTGAATGTGAGTCACGAACTCTCTCAACAGTTGCTGGCTTTTGCTGAAAGCGGTCGGGAAGGTTGCTTGGGAAGACTGGAAGAATTGGCCTAACTGACAGTGATAAATTGTTGGATGCTGTAATTAATTTTCCAACATTTACTTAAAACCTTATTTATTTTGCCGTAAAAGCTAAAATTACCCATAGAATAGCCGGTATAAACTTAGAAATTTTAACCTGATTTATTATTGGTTTTTTTCATGTTAGCCTGTAAATATTTACTTAGACGATTGATATGATTGAATTTATTTTAAGCTTAAAAATCAATCATTAGTTACAAGGTTATTTGAAATATAACCTTAATATTTTTGTGATGGGATTTATGATTCTGATTATGTTAGGATTCAACGGCAAAACAGCCGCTAATTAAAAATGCATTTCCATCAAATTTGTATGGATGATTAGCTTCAATATAATTTAAATAATTTGGACCTTAACTAATGGAAAAATTTAAAAAAGCTTTGGCTACTTTAGTCATGACTTCTGCAATGTTGTTGTCTTCATCTGCCTTTGCTGAGGCCACCAGTGGCGCAGTCGTTAGAGCGGCAGCGGAAGGTACTGTCGCCAAAATCAGTGAAGCAGTTAGCCTGCAAGAAAAAGGCGCTTCCGCAGAAGAAGTGAATAAAGTACTCGGCGAAGTTCGTCAATTACAAAAAGAGTTTCGTTTTGAAGGTACAGAACGCGCTCGTCAATTAGCCGGTAACCAGTTGAAAACTGCAACAGCCGAAGTTAAAAGCGGCGATCCTGCTGCGTTAGCCAGCTTGAAAAAAACCCAAGCTATGTATCAGGATATGTTGGCCGTTTACAACAAAGCCCACTAATCACTGTTCGAAACTGGCCGTCCCTAAGCAGTTGGGGACGGCTCCAAAGAAAACTGAAAAAATTAAATCCAGTTACTCGGTTTCAAAAAAATAGTGCATCGCGCCAATCAGCGGGGTTTTAGGATTTAAAGCCAATTTGACGGATACCTTATGCAAAAAAGCTTCAAACCGGCCTTTACTGGTAAAAGCCTGCATAAACCCCTTGTCCGTTAAAACCGATTGAATTTTAGGGCCAATACCACCACCGATAAACACACCGCCGGTTGCAAAGGACTTAAGCACCAGATTGGCGGCTTCTGCAGCATAAATTTCCACAAATAATCTGACTGCTTCGGCACATAACACATCCTCGCCACTCATCCCCAGGCGCGAAATGATGGCATTGCGATCCACACCGCTGCTGTAGCTGTCTTCAACATGGGGTACAGCCGGACACGGGGGGGCAAAACGACTGTGCAGCAAAAAATCATACAAATGACTGAATCCCACGCCGGATAAGATGCGTTCGTAACTGACGTGCCTTGGAAACAACGTCCGCAAATATTCCAAGAGCTTGTCCTGCTGACTATTTTGCGGCGCAAACGAACAGTGACCGCCTTCAGTGGCAATAGGATGATGATGCTGACCATCCCAATACAAAATAGCCTCACCCAGCCCGGTACCGGCTGCGATGACGGCAATATTGCCGGTTTGCGGCTCTGCATTGGGGTTAAGCTGGATAAAATCCTCCTCTTGCAGATGCAACATACCAAGAGCCATGGCTTCCAGGTCATTCATCAAATGCACTCGCGGCGTACCCAGTCTGGTTTTAAGCCGTTCGCCATCCAATGTCCAGCTCAGATTGGTGGCGAAACAACGTTGATTGACCACCGGGCCTGCCACACCAAAACAGGCCGAAGTAATTTTGACGTCCCCGGGTATGAACAGATCCAGAATAGCGTCAAAACTAGCAAACTCACCGCTGGCGAACGTCTGTTCCTGAACCAGCGTTTTCAACCCGTCTTCGCCCGTTTTCAGCAACGCTAAAACTGTTTTAGTACCGCCAATGTCGCCGGCTAAAATCATGATTGACCTCTTTAATCTGTAGGGTTTTGATTAAGCAAATAAACCAGCGCATCGAGTATGCTGTTCGCCAAAGCATGCGGAGGCAATTGGTAATAAGCCTGCCAGGCCAGCGAAACGCATTCTTCGTAATGATCACGGTATTGCGGATGCGATTGCAACCAGCTCAAGCGCACGGCATGACCGATCAAAATGTCGGTCACCAGTGTGTCGTCGATATACAGCTCAGGATTGTTGCGCACTATCGATGTCAAAGCCCGCAAGGCTTCAACACTCAATTGCCGATACACCGGGGCCTGAATTTTGTTCAACACATGGTTGATATGCAGCCTGAAACTTTGCTCGCCTGCGGTCATGTGCGCCAGCATGGTTTCGCTATCGATACGACGCTTGCTGTTATATTTCTCGCCCACCATCAAGCCTTTGCAGTGGTGCAGCAAATCCCAGATCCCTGCAAAAAACTCCTCATTCTCCCGACCCACACTGCCTTGTTGCTCGCGCCAGGCATACCAGTCTTCTGCGCCACCGAAATATTTCGGGTTCATGCTGTCCGGAAAGCGCGCCGTGCCTAAATTACGATGTTCGCCATCGAAATGCAGCAGCTCCACTTTGCCCAGCTGGGTTTCGCTGTTACTGTAATCTTCCAGGGTTTCCTGAACCAGTTGTGACAATTGATGCGGTGGCAAAGCCATGATGTCGTTGAACGCGGCATCCAGCGATGTGCTGCTCAGGCGTTTTTGCCGAGCGATAATCAATTGCAGAATATGTCCTACCCGAATGGTGTGCATATCGGCAAACAGGCCAGGGTTGAGTTTGATCTGCATGCCCAGATAAATAATCAATTCCTGAATCAAAATTTGCTGACTGCTGTCATTGGGGTTGAATTGACGGATGGTATCCAGAATTTGCCAGGAATCGGTGGGACGTCGCAAGGTAGCCTTGCCGCTGTAAGCGCGGCCCACCGTCAACCCATGCTGACGCACCAGAATTTCGGTGGCACCCTGTTCCAGATTGATGTCGTATTTGCCCAGCAAACCGGCACAACGCCTGACTAACTGCCAGAGATGCAAATCACCGGCCCGAATATACACTTCTTCCAACAAATCACTGATACGGCACGCCTTACCGGCATCGGCGCCTAAACCGGTGTCGTAATCCAGCCCATGTCGCTGGGCCAATAAACTCAAAGCTTCCAGTTGTGCATATAAATTACCGTTGCTTTGCACTTCTGCCAGCAACGCGGCATCACTGCCGGTTTCCCATTCCGTCAACTGATAACTGTTGGTGAGCGGCTCCAGTGTATCGCTACTCGGTAATAAGCCGGCAAAAGGCCGTTCCGGCTGGATCCACACGGCTTCAGAAAATTTAAAATCATGCAGAAAACCGATTTTTTCCCGACAGACACTCTGCATAAAGCCCGCCAAAAATCCCAGGCGTATCGTCACCCCTTCCAGATTGCCCGCCTGGATTTGCTGGATGAATTCCAGCAAGACTTGCCTGTCCTCACCGGTCAGCATATTGTGCTTGATGCTGATCACCACCAACGGTTGTCCCGACTTGTCCCAATGCTTGGCCAGATAAGCCAGTTCCAGTCGTAAGCGCTGAATCAGCAGCTGGTTGTCCATGGCGATATAAAAGCCTTTCTGATCCATGAACTGCGGCAAAAACAATAAGGGTTCACCCGCTAACACATATAGCTTGGACGTAGACAAGATACGCAGCTGGCGTAATGGTCGACCACTGAGGCCGATTCTGTCATTCCGTCCGACTTGGGTATAGGCGGCAGCCAGCTCACTGGCTTCTCTCACTTGCAGCGGCGCAATTTCAGCACGGGTTTGACTGGGAATGCCCAGCCGATTCAAGTCAGCTTGCACAGCCTCATCTTCAGCCAATAAGGCCACCTGCACTGTAGTACGCTGTGTTTGCCTACCCGTGCGGAAACGCCCCAATGGGTCGATATCGTCGACACTGATAAATTCATCCTGGATCAAACATCCCAGAATAAACAGGCTTTGCGCCCAAACCAGCGGAATGTTTTCATTGGGGATACGGGTTTGGCTATGCGGCTGGGCTTTTTCGGCAGCAACTGCATCGATCGGCACAATATAAAGTTCGGGCAATAGCCATTGAGCGTTTTCCTCGACTCGCAAAGCTTCCAGCTGACGCCGATAATCCAGGGCAGATTGCTTGTCATCACTAAACAAACCGTTCAGGAATAGGTAGCAAAAGAATAACGGCCATTCGCATTCGATATCGGCAAATTGTTTTAACTCATGCGGTTCGTAATACAAGCGCTGATGATCTTCCAGAACGGTTTGATGGCCATCCAGCAAAAAGCGTTTGCAGCCATAACGCCCCTGCAGTTTTTCGATAATCAAAGCCTGGGTTTTGTCGCGCAATTCAGGATTGTCGACGGCAAAAGCCGGAAACCCTGTCACGCTTAAAACCGCCGCATCGACTTCCTTGGAAATCGATTCCCGCGGCAACAAGGATTCCAAGGTGATGCGGGTGCGGGCAATGTCATCACTGACGACATGAATAATCGAACTTTGACCGCCCTGTTTGCCAAACAGATTAAAGTTGGCCATGGCTTCCAGTGCGGCTTTGGCCATACCGATCGAACTGGCGTTCAACTCGGCAACGCCATGATTCATTTTATTGCCGCGTTCCCAAATCCCGTAATCCGGGGTGCGGTAAGCCCGGCTGATGTAATGCACCAGATTTTGTACGAAATTGACCTCATCCAGAGTAAAGACGATGCGTAAACCGGAGGCCGTCATTTGCGCCAGCATCAGTAAAAACAACGAGGTGGCATCCAGTTGCAGATGCCCCCATTCGTGATCGCCTACCACTACTGATCCCGAATGGGTGTCGTATTTGGCATGCAAAGCATCCAGCGGTTCTTGCGTGTGTTTAAACTTTTCAACTTTGTCGGCCTGCCGCATCATGGCGGTCAGCAGGCCGCGCATCAGTTTGACGACGCTTTGCTCCAGTTCG
>SXGT01573408.1_pt1 | contig 14239 bp, 18 predicted proteins | sample 3176221 | NCBI WGS metagenome assembly SXGT01 (sample SAMN11356862, study PRJNA531348) | freshwater metagenome | isolation source: freshwater sample F1-120 | place: China: Fuxian Lake, Yuxi | collected 2017-12-25 | reverse complement strand
GACGTCGGGGCGTGGCGAGGACTCGTTCACAACCTCTCGGGCAGCGTCGGGATCGCGGTCGCAACGGTGTTCGCGGTGAGTGTGCTGTCCGGGATCATCCAGACGCAGGTCGACGAGCATCCCGAACTGCCGCCGGAGCTCGTGTCGCAGGTCAACATGGACAACGTCAACTTCATCACGAACGAGCAGCTGGAGGCCGTCCTCGCGCAGACCACCGCCACGGAGGCTCAAGTGGAGGCGGCCGTCGCGATCAACGAGGACGCGCGGCTCCTCGGGCTGAAGATCTCCCTGCTCGGTCTCGCCGCCCTCTCCCTCCTGGCCATCGTCCCGGCCGGTCGGATGCCCGGATTCACCCCCGGCGACCTGCCCGAGCGGCTGTCAACGGGTGGAGCGCGACCCGCCGCGCGACCCAAGAAGTAGGAGAGGAAGATCCCGGGGATCGAGCACTCCGTGTATCCCGTCATCGTCACGCTCGTCATCCTGGCGGCCGCGGTCGCGCTCTTCGTGTGGAATCGGCTCCCGGTCGGCGTCGTCGCGATCGGCGTCGCGCTCTCGCTGGCGCTCACGGGGATCCTCGACTACGAGCAGGCGCTCGCGGGATTCGGGGATCCGGTCATCGTCTTCATCGCTGCGCTCTTCGTCGTCAGCGAAGGGCTCGATGCGACCGGCGTCACCACCTGGGCCGGGCAGCAGCTCGTCGACCGGGCGGGATCGAACACGAGGAAGCTGACTCTCCTCGTCATGCTGCTCGTGGCGATCCTCGCCGCCCTCATCAGCGTCAACGGGGCGGTGGCCGCACTGCTGCCCATGGTCGTCGTGCTCGCGGTGCGCATCCGGCAGCCCGCCTCCAAGATGCTCATCCCGCTCGCGTTCGGGGCCCACGCCGGGTCGCTCCTGGTGCTCACGGGGTCGCCCGTGAGCGTCCTCGTGAACGAGTTCATCGCCGACACCGGCGCGGAGCCCGTCCCCTTCTTCGGGTTCTCGCTCGTCGGCGTTCCCGTCCTTCTCGGAACGGTGCTCATCGTGCTGTTCCTCGGCCCCCGTCTCCTGCCCGCCCGGACTCCCGCCGCCGCGACTCGGGATCTGAGCGCCCACGCCATGACACTCGTCACGCAGTACTCCCTCGACGACGAGCGCGCCGGCATCACTCGCGACTACGGGCTCACCGAGGTCGTCGTACCGCCCCGGTCGGAGTTCATCGGCGAGGAGGTGTTCCCCGGAATGGTCACCGACAGCGGGCAGCTCGTCATCGTCGCGATCCAGCGCGGCGGCGAAGAGCTCGGCCGCACGACGCTGCAGGTCGGCGACATCATGCTCCTGCGCGGCACCTGGACGGCCCTCGACACCAACACCCAGGATCCGAACGTGCTCGTCGTCGACCCGCCGCAGAGCGTGCGCCGACAGGCCGCCCCGCTCGGCGCTCCGGCGAAGAAGGCCGTCGTCATCCTCCTCGGGATGGTCGTCCTGCTCGCGACGGGACTCGTTCCCCCCGCGATCGCCGCGCTCATCGCCGCCGTCGCGATGGTCGTCCTCCGGGTGCTCTCGGTCAACCAGGCGCACCGGTCGATCTCGTGGACGACGCTCATCCTCGTGGGGGGAATGATCCCGCTGTCGACGGCGATCCAGGTCAGCGGAGTGGCCGACCTGGTCGCCAATGGAATCGTCGCCGGACTCGGGACGGCGAGCCCCTACCTCCTGCTGTTCGGGATCGCCCTGGTCACTGTCGTTCTCGGGCAGCTCATCAGCAACCCCGCCACCGCGCTCATCCTCGCGCCGATTGCGATCGCGATCGCCGCGGAGACCGGGCTCTCCCCCGTACCCCTGCTCATGGCCGTGGCGGTGGCCGCGGCGGCCTCGTTCCTGACGCCCGTCGCCACCCCCGCGAACACGATGGTGTACGGCCCGGGCGGCTATTCCTTCGGGGACTACTGGAAGCTCGGCCTTCCCCTCGTCCTGCTGTTCATCGCGGTAGCCACATTCCTCGTTCCGATCTTCTGGCCCTTCTAGTTCGTTTGGAGAATCGCATGGCCATCAACTCTCGACTCATCCCGTCGGACTTCACTCCGATCCCCTCTCAATCGCCCGATCGCACCGCGCTCGTGGAAGCGACGTCGACAGCGAACGCGGGCCTGGACGCCATCGGGTTCGCCGTCGCCGCAGACCGCCCGGTGCCGGCAGAGCTCGGCATCGGCGCCGAGGCGCTCGCTCAGGCCGGATTCACCGGCGCTGCGGGTCAGACCCTCGTTCTGCCCCGCAGCGACGGGCCGGTGTTCGTCGCGTTCGGCGTCGGCGCCGCTGACCAGCAGGACCAGGCGGGACTTCGTGACGCCGCCGCATCCTTCGCGCGCGCGACTCACCGCTTCGCGCGAATCGGGATCGACCTCGGCGACTCGTTCGCCCTCGATCCCGCGCTCGTGGGGCAGCTCGTGACCGAGGGAGTCCTCCTCGCGCGCTATCGGTTCACCGAGCTCCAGCCCACCAACTCCGTCGTTCGGCTCGAGGCCCTCGACATCGTCGCCAGCGAGAAGAACCTCGAAGCCGTGCGGCGCGGCGTCGAGACGGGGCACGTGACGAGCCGCGCGACCGCGCTCGCCCGCGACCTCGCGAACAACCCGCCCGGACACCTCACGGCCACCCGAATGGGACAGGCCGCCGAGGAGGTCGGGCCGCGCCACGGGCTCGCCGTCGAGGTCTTCGACAAGGAGCAGCTGATCGCGCTCGGTTGCGGGGGGCTCCTCGGCGTCAACGCCGGCAGTGCCGAGGAGCCGCGGATGATCAAGGTCACCTACTCCCCCGAGAAGCCCACCGCGCACATCGGCCTCGTCGGCAAGGGCATCATGTACGACGCCGGCGGCATCTCCCTCAAGCCGAGTGATGCCATGCACCTGCTGATGAAGATGGACATGGCAGGCGCCGCCGCGATCCTCGGCGCGATGACCGCCCTTCAGGACCTCGGATGCACGGCGAAGGTCACGGCGTGGCTCATGTGCACGGACAACATGCCCTCCGGCACCGCGATGGGACTCGGCGACGTCCTGACCATTCGGGGCGGGCGCACCGTGGAGATCAAGAACACGGACGCCGAGGGACGGCTGGTGATGGCCGACGCGCTCGTTCTGGCCACCGAGGACGGCGTCGATGCCATCGTCGACGTCGCGACCCTCACCGGATCGGCGCTTCAGACGCTCGGCACGCGAGTGGCGGCGGTGTTCGGCAACAACCAGGCCCTCGTCGACCAGGCGATCGCGGCATCCGTCACCAGCGACGAACCCGTCTGGCAGCTGCCCCTCGAGCACCGCTACCGCCCGCAGCTGAACTCCGCCCTCGCCGACATGTCGAACATGGGCGGGCCGTTCAACGTCGCGATCACCGCAGCGCTCTTCCTCAACGAGTTCGTCGGCGACACCCCCTGGGCGCACCTCGACATCGCGGGAACCATGCAGACCGACGCCGACGACTCCTGGCGAAGCGCCGGCGCGACGGGGTTCGCCACTAGGCTGCTGATCGACCTGCTCCTCAACTACAAGCCCGTGAGCGCATGAATCCCATCCCCCGCCTCGTCCAGTCGGGACCCTTCCGGTTCGGTTTCATCACTACCGTCGGCGTGCTGCTCGCGCTCGTACTGGGTGCAGCCGTCGCATCTCTCGGGTACGCGCTCACCCTGATCTTCTTCGCCCTCTTCGCGAGCATCGGGCTCTACCCGATCGTGCTCCGGCTGGAGCGCCATCGCTTCAGCCGCACGGGCGCGGTGCTGACGGTCATGGGCGGGTTCGTGCTGATCGTCGGACTCCTCCTCTGGCTGCTCATCCCGATCATCGTCCAGCAGTTCCAGCTCCTGTTCGACTATCTCCCCCTCGGCCTCGATTCCGTCGGACGCCAGGAGTGGTTCGACACGGTCAACGACAGCTTCGGCGGGGCCCTCGGCCCGCTCATCACCGAGCTCCGGACCGCGGCGGCCGACCCGAACGTGTGGCTCACCATCAGTGGCGGAGCGCTCCAGATCGGCGCCGGAATCGTCAACGGGGTGTTCGGCACGATCTTCGTGCTGGTCCTGACCCTCTACTTCGTGGCGACCTTCGAGCCCATGAAGCAGGGACTGTACTCCCTCGTGCCCGCGACGCGCCGCGAGGGCTTCGCGTCGATCGCGGAGGAGATCTTCGAGTCGGTCGGCAAGTACCTGAGCGGGATGTTCATCCTCGCGCTCATGAACGGCGCCTTCACGTTCCTGCTGCTCACGATCGTCGGGGTGCCCTTTGCCGCGATCCTCGCCGCGATCGCGGTGCCGATCACGTTCATCCCCGTCGTCGGCAGCGTGATCAACGCGGGCATCATCACGGTGGTGTCCCTGTTCACGTCGCCCACCGCTGCCCTCATCGTGCTGATCACGATGCTCGTCTACATGCAGGTTGAGGCGTACATCATGACGCCGCGCATCGTGGGCAAGGCGATCAGCATCCCGGGATCGCTCGTGCTTATCGGAGCCATGGTCGGGGCGACCCTGCTGGGTCTTCTCGGCGCGCTCGTCGCGTGCCCCGTCTCGGCCTCGATCCTGCTCATCATCAAGAAGGTGATCGTGCCCGCCCAGAACGCCCGCTGATCGCTAGGGCGCGACGCGGCCGTTCTCGTTGAACGCCTCGTGTGTCAAGGGCATGAGCTCGGCCCAGAGGTCCTCCATCTTCTCCGCCGCCATCTCGATCTCGCGCTGGGGGAACGACGGGAAGTGCGTTCCCTCGCGCTTGGTGCGCAGGGAGAGGAAGTTCATGAGGGAGCGGGCGTTCATCGTCACGTACATGGACGAGTAGATAGAGAGGGGCAGGACGATTCGCGCCACCTCGCGCGCGATGCCCGCGTTGAGCATCCGCTGATAGGAGGCGTAGGCCTCCGTCGCGACGGCCTTCGCCTCGGCGACCGCGAGAGCCGACTGCTCGGGGGTCCCCGGGTGGAAGTCGTAGGCGCCGGCCTTGCCGACCTGGACCAGGTTGCGGTCGGCGCCGGGAACGTAGAACACGGGCCCGAGCTCACGGTAGCGACCGCTCTCCTCGTTGTAGGAGGCGATGCGGTGCCGCATGAACTCGCGGAACACGAAGATCGGCGCCTGCACGTAGAACGTCATCGAGTTGTGCTCGAACGGTGAGCCGTGCCGATCGCGCATCAGGTAGTTGATGAGTCCCTTGCTGCGGCTCGTGTCGATGTCGACGTCCTGCGCCGACTCCAGGGTCTTCTCGCCCTGGGTCGACACCCGCGCGGCGAAGAGGACGTCGGAGTCGTGTGCGCTCGATCGCACAAGCTCGACCGTCACATCGGAACGGAACTGGATCTCGGGAGCGTCTTCAGGCACGGCCTTCACGATAGCGACCGTACTGCCGTAATACGCTGCAACACTCGGACCGGGCGGGATGATGCGCTCTACATTTGCTCCATGTCGCCCGCCCTCGTCCTCGCCGCGCTTGTCGCGCTCGTCGCACTGACGACGATCGCGGGGCTCGTCTGGCAGCGGCGCCAGGGTCGCGTCCGGCGCGTGTCGGGACTGGCCGTCGTCACCGCCCGGGACATTCCCGGCCTCCGCCGCCTCGCCCCGGGAGCGACGCTCATCCAGTTCTCGACGACGGTGTGCGCCCCGTGCCGGAGCACCCATGCCGTGCTGGACTCGCTGGCCACGGAGCTCGTCGGCGTGGAGCACCTCGACCTCGACATCACGACCCGCCCCGACCTGGCGAGCCGGTTCACCGTCCTCCAGACGCCCACCACGCTCATCCTCGACCGCGCGGGAGTCGTCCGCGCGCGAATCGGCGGGGCGGTCCGGCGGGACATCGTTCGCGACGAGCTCACTCGCGTTCTCGCCAGCTGACCCATCGACAAGGAGACCCGATGACCGCACCCGGAATCGACCCTCGCAGCCCCCGCTTCGGCGCCGCCATCACGGCGGCCCTGCTCCTGGTCACCATCGGGTTCGCCCTCGCGACACCCCTCGGCGCGACCGTCGCTGACCGGGCTCTCGAACCGGCAACGATCCTGTTCGCCGTCATCGCAGCGTTGTTCGCCTGGGGCGCCGTCGCGGGCATTCGACGCCACCCCTACGGACTGGTCTTCCGGGCACTCGTCCAGCCTCGGCTGGCGCCGCCGAGCGAGCGGGAGGATCCTCGACCGCCGACATTCGCACAGGGAGTCGGGTTCGTCATCTCCGCCGCGGGGCTCCTCCTGCATCTGGCAGGAGTGCCGTTTGCACTCGCCGTCGCCGCGGCGGCCGCCTTCGTCGCTGCATTCCTGAACTCGGTGTTCGGCTACTGCCTCGGCTGCCAGATCTACCTCCTTCTCGCTCGGGCGGGAATCGTCGGGAAGAAGGGTGCCGCTGCCGCGTAGCGCCGCCTAGGGTGGAGGAGACGAAAGGGGCTACACCGATGTCAGTCACCAGCGAAGCAACCACCCTCTGGTTCGGAGATCTCACGAGCGGGTCGGGCACGACATCCCTCGACTCATCCGACGCCGCCGAGTTCCCGGTGTCGTGGGCCGCGCGCTCGCAGGGCGAGTCCGGCCGCACGAACCCCGAGGAGCTTCTCGGCGCCGCGCACTCGGCCTGCTACTCGATGGCCTTCTCGAATGCGTTGGCGAAGAACGGAACCCCGCCGGAGAGCCTGCAGGTGACCGCCGCCGTGACGTTCGAGCCGGGTGAGGGCATCACCGGCAGCCACCTGCTCGTGAGCGCCAAGATCCCGGGGATCTCCGAGGCGGACTTCCAGAGGCTCGCCGACGAGGCCAAGAGCGGATGCCCTGTCTCCCAGGCGCTCGCGGGAACCACGATCACACTCGAAGCCAGCCTCGCCTGATGCCCGACTCCGCGGCTTCGCCACGGCGCATCCTCATCTCCGGGTCATCCGGTTTCATCGGAACGGAGCTCACCCGACAGCTCGAGGCGGACGGTCACTCCGTGCACAGCCTCGTGCGCCGGCCGCCCCGCAGCGACCGCGAGTTCTCATGGTCGCCGAAGGACGGCACGATCGACCTGCGGGCGCTGGATGGCGTCGATGCCGTGGTCAACCTGGCCGGGGCGTCAACGGGGCGGATCCCCTGGACCCGCGCGTACAAGCGCGAGATCCTGTACTCCCGGGTGAACGGCACCCGTACCCTCGCCGAGGCCCTCGGCCGGGCATCCGACCCGCCGAGGGTTCTCGTCAACGGTTCCGCGGTCGGCTACTACGGGAACCGACCCGGCGAGACCCTCGACGAGGCGTCCGCCAAGGGAACCGGGTTCCTGAGCGACGTGGTCGAGGCGTGGGAGAAGGCCGCGAGACTGGCCCCCTCCTCCACCCGGGTCGTGCTCGCCCGCACGGGGGTCGTGGTCGGGAAGGGCGGAGCATTCACTCCGCTGCTGCCGCTGACGCAGGTGGGGCTCGGGGCCCGATTCGGCCCGGGAAGCCAGGTGTGGCCGTGGATCTCCCTCCACGATGAGGCCGCCGCGCTACGCCACCTCGTCTTCTCCGAGCTCGACGGTCCCGTCAACCTCACCGGCCCCACGCCGGCCACGGCGGAGGAGATCACGCGGAGCCTCGCGAAGGAGCTCGGGCGCTGGCACCCGTGGGCGATTCCGAGCTTCGCGATCCGGTTGCTCGGTGACGCCGGCCAGGAGCTGCTCCTCAACGACCAGCACGTCGTGCCCTCGAAGCTCACCGCCGACGGGTTCGTCTTCAGGGATTCGACCGCGAGCCAGGCTATCGAGCGCGCGTTCGGTCCCGGTGGAGGGCGATAGCCTTCCTCGTCGCCCACCGTGCGCGGCTGCGGTCGCCGCTGGCGTCGTAGGCGAGGCCGAGACGAAGCCAGTCGCGCCACTCCTCCGGTGATGCCTCGACCGCGGCCTTGTACCGGGGGAACTCCTCGTCCGCGGCGCGGGCATCGATCCGTCCGCTCGGGAGTCGAGGAAGGTCGTCGACGGGCAGGCCGCCCTCATCGCGGAGTATCCGGATGAGCCGCTGCCCCCGCATCACGAACAGGAGCTCGGAGACGATGTACCACGCTCCGACGATCGGGAGGACGATGAGGGCGACGCCGATCGCGGCGACGATCGCATCCCCCGACCCGATGAGCGCGATCGCGAACCGGGTCACCGCGACCAGGTAGATGACGAGGAGCGCCGCCATGATGAGGGCGCCGATGCGGGACGTCATTCAGTTGCGCCCGACGGGGCTCCCAGGTCGATGATGGCGTCGAGGCCGACGATCACTCCCCGCGCCGTCGCGGCCGCCCGCAAACCGAGCAGGATGCCCGCCTCGTACGCCGAGGGCGAGAGGGTCTCGTGCGTGATCGTGAGCACCTCGCCCGTGCCGCCGAAGTGGACGTCCTGCCGGGCGACCACCCCGTTCATCCGCAGGCTGTGAATGGGGATGCTCGCCACCTGCTGCCCGCGGGCGCGCTGGTCGACGTGCGGAGCCGCGACCGGACCGAGGTCGCCGCGGGCCTGGCCCATGAGCTCGGCCGTGCGGACGGCGGTGCCGGACGGCGAGTCCACCTTGGACGCGTGGTGCGCCTCGACGATCTCGATCGAGTCGAAGAAGCGCGCGGCCTGGGCCGCGAGGGAGGTGGCGAGGACCGAGCCGAGCGAGAAGTTCGGGACGATGACCACGCCGACATCGGGGACGCCCGCGACGAGGCGCTCGATCCCGGCGATCCTCTCGGACGACCAGCCGGAGGTGCCCACCAGCACGTTGACGCCCTCGGCGATCGCATACTCCACGACCGATTGCGTGACCGCGGGAACCGTGACATCGAGCACAACGTCCGCGCCCCTGATGTCGGCGAGGTCGCCCGACGAACCGATCGCCGCGGCGAGTTCGAAGTCGTCAGAGGCATCGATCAGGGACGAAGCGAGGCGGCCGAGGCGGCCGGTCGCGCCAACAACGGCGACGGAGACGGTCATGGCCCCAATCTAGCAAGTGGCCGTTACCCTGATCGGGTGCCGCAGTTCGTCGAGTCCAGCATCCGGTCGCCGGCCGCTGCCCAATTGCTCGAGGAGTACTTCGCCTACCGCGCGTCGACGTTCCCGACGCCCGGCGGCTACCGGGTGGCGTCCCCCGATCCGACCCTCTTCACGCGGCCCCGCGGCGTGTTCCTCGTGGTGACCGACGACGAGGTGGAGTCGGGGTGCGGAGGAATCCGGATGCTCTCGCCGACGCGAGCCGAGATCAAGCACCTGTGGGTGAGACCCGCTTCTCGAGGCCGCGGCCTCGGTCGGGCGATCCTCGCCGAACTCGAGAGACTCGCCGCGGAACTGGGCGCGAGCGAGACCGTGCTCGACACGAACGCGAGTCTCGACGCGGCTGGTGGCCTCTATCGGGCGAGCGGCTACTCGAGCATCGAGCCCTACAACGACAACCCGAACGCGACGAACTGGTACCGCAAGCCGCTCGCCTAGAAGGGCTGACCGACGGGCATCCCCGTGCGGAGCTCCGCGGGCAGGTGCCCGAGGTCGTTGTGAGTGACGAGAACCGGCGGCTTCGCGCTCCGCACCCGGATGATCGTCAGCCCGCAGTTGGCCTGGTTGACGCCGAGCCAGCGCCAGGGTGGCGCGCCGAAGACCTCTCGGACGAACCAGGCGATCACGAAGTTGTGCGTGATGAGCAAGTCGTGCCGGTCCTCCCGGGCCGGGGCGAGGAACTCGGCGACGGCATCCGCCATCTGGGCCTGTCCGGCGTCGATCTCCTCCGGGGTGACGCCGCCGAAGAACGGTTCGAAGGCCGCGGGCATGTCGGGCGAAGGGCCGGACGGGATGCAGTCCATGAGCAGGGCCGTCGGCTGGGACTCGAGTGCCGGCATCCGCTCGGTCATGATGGCGGCGGTCTCGGCTGCGCGCTGGAGCGGCGAGTGCCACGCCCGCGCGAAGGGCACCCCGCCCAGTCGCTCGGCGATCGCCTGGGCCTGCCGGACGCCCTTGGGGCTCAGGGGCCCGTCGGGGAGGCCGTGTTCGGCGTCCTGCTGCTCGCCGTGGCGGACAAGGTACAGGTAGTGAGCCATGACGGCACCTCTGTTTCGGATAGCTAGGCGGCAAGACCCGGCGACGCTGCCAGGCCAGCCAGGGAGTCCTCGTCGACGGAGCCGACGGCGGTGATCGAGAGGGGGCGGGTCGCGAGCTCTCGAGCGAGTTCGAGCACGCCTCCGGTGGTCACGAGGTCGAGGCGCCGGAGCGATTCGTCGAGATCGACGAACTCGCCGAGCGTCAGCTCGCTGCGCCCGAGTCGCGACATGCGGGTGTCCGAGTCCTCGAGCGCCAGTGCGGAGGCACCGCTCAGCTGGCCGACCGCGCGACGCAGCTCGTCGTCGGTCACCCCGTCGCGGGCGATCCGGGCGAACTCCTGGGTCATGAGCTCGGCGACCTGCCCGGACTTCGCGGGCGAGCAACCCGCGTACATGCCGACGATTCCCGCGTCCGAGTAGCTCGGCGTGAAGGAGTAGACCGAGTAGGCGAGTCCGCGCTTCTCCCGAACCTCCTGGAACAGGCGGCTCGACATTCCCCCGCCGAGCACGGAGTTGAGCACCGCGAGGGTACTGCGGCGCTCGTCGGCCGCAGCGATACCGCTCACCCCGAGAATCAGGTTGGCCTGCTCGAGAGGTCGGGGAACGACCACGAGGGGGCTCCCGCGTTCGATGAGGTCGAGCGAGGCATCCCTTCGCGAGACCGGAGACGCCGGGATGCTCAGATCCCATCCTGCGAGCGCGAGAGCGGCGCTCGCGCGGGCGACGAGCTCGTCGTGATCGACTGCCCCGGCCACGGTGATGACGAGGTCCTGCGGACGGTAGTTCGTGCGGTAGTGGCTCACGACCGCGTCGCGCGACACCGCCTCGATCGTCTCGGGGTTGCCGCCGATCGGCCGACCGAGCGGGTGATCGCCGAGGACGGCCTCGAAGAATCGCTCATTGGCGACATCGGCAGGGTCGTCGTCGGCCATGGCGAGCTCTTCGAGGATGACGCCCCGCTCAGTCTCGAACTCCTCGGGGTCGATGACGGAGGACGTGAACATGTCGGCCAGGACGTCGACGGCCATGAGGAGGTCGCGGTCCTGCACCTTGGCGTAGTAGCACGTGTACTCCTTCGCGGTCATCGCGTTGTGCTCCCCGCCGACGGAGTCGAAGGAGACGGCGATGTCGAGAGCGGATCGCGTCTGGGTGCCCTTGAAGAGCAGGTGCTCGAGGAAGTGGGTCGAGCCGTAGGTCTCCGGACGTTCGTCGCGAGACCCGACGGCGACCCAGAAGCCGACCGTGGAGCTGCGCGCGCCGGGAACGGCCTCGCTCAGGATCCTCACGCCACTCGGCAGAACGCTCCGGCGGACGAGCGAGTTTCCGGATGCGGTGAACGTGAGCTCGACCTGATCGAGCGGGAGAGCAACGGCGCCGTTCATCGCCATCGAGCCTACGTCATGTCGATGGAGGGATCGACTCGGGCGCTGGAGCGCTCACCCCCCAAACTGGGGGTCCGAATGAGGACAAACAGACTGGTCTGTCTGTCCTCATCGGTGATAGTGTCTCTTGTGGGCACCCGATAGCCCCGCACGTCCGCTAACCCGATGGCGGACATGCACCAATCCCCCGCAAGGAGTCGCTCTGTGATGGTCGTTGAGGAAGCTCCGACCACACAGCGCGCTCCAGCGAAGGGGAGGATTCTCGAGACCGCGAGCGTGCTCTTCTACGAGGACGGGATCCGGAACGTGGGAGTCGACAGGATCATCGCGGCGTCGAGTGTCACGAAGGCCACGTTCTACAAGCACTACCGCGCCAAGGACAACCTGATCGTCGAGTACATCTCGGGCCGCCACCGTGCATCCCGAGCCGAGCTCGAGCGGATCGTCGCCGGCTCGACGTCCCCCGAAGAGGCCGTGCGCTCCCTCATGGCGGCGGTCGCCGCCGAGATCTCCTCCCCCGGGTTCCGGGGCTGCGCGTTCATCAACGCGGCCGCCGAGTTCCCTGAGGCGGAGCATCCCGTCCGCCGGGTCGTGACGCAGCATCGCGAGTGGTACGTGGATACGCTCGCCGACCTGCTGCGACAGCTCGGGCATCCGGTGCCCGGCGACGCCGCCGACGAGTTGATGCTCGCGCGGGACGGCGCGCTCTCAGGCGGCTATGCGGGCGACTCGATCGCGGCCACGACCGCACTCGGCAGGATCGCCAGCCGGGTGCTCGCCGACGCGCACGTGGGCGCCTAGGCAGCCAGGACGCCCGCTCCTCGAACTACTCGGAGGAACGATCCAGGTCGGTGACCTGGTGCCTGGTCAGCTGGATGCTCGCCGACGCCGTGAGGTCGGCGACCTGCTCCGGGCTGCTCGCCGACACGACCGGCGCCACCACGCCCGGCTTGGTGAGCAACCACGCCAGCGCGATCGAGGCCACGCTCGCCTCGTGCGCCGCTGCCGCCTCATCCAGTGCCGACAGTATCCGGAGCCCGCGCCGGTTGAGCAGTTTGGACACCTCTCCGCCGCGCTGGTTCTTCGCCAGGTCGGCCTTCTGGCGGTACTTGCCCGTCAGGAAGCCGCTCGCGAGGGCGAACCGCGGCATGACACCGAGTCGCTGCTGGGCCGCGACGTGGGCCAGCCCGCCCTCGTACTCCGTTCGATGGACGAGGTTGTAGTGGTTCTGCAGCGCCACCATGGGCGCGACCCCGAGTTGGGCCGAGGCGATCCGGGCCTCGATGAGGCGGTTTCCGGTGTGGTCGCTGCCGCCGAAGTAGCGCACCTTTCCCGCCCGGATGAGTTCGTCGACGGCGAGGAGTGTCTCTTCGAACTCGACGGACTGGTCGTCGATGTGCAGGTAGAGGAGGTCGATGCGATCGGTCCCGAGACGCTGGAGCGAGGCGTGAACGGCTCGCGTCAGGACTCGCGCCCTGAGGCCGGGGTTGTCCGCGCTCTTGCCGACCTTGGTCGCCACCACGATGCCGTTGCGATTGCGCCGGTTGCGCATCCAGTTGCCGATCATCGTCTCGCTGCGGCCAGCGGCGTACGAGTCGGCGGTGTCGATGAAGTTCCCGCCTCGCTCGACGTACTCGTCGAGGATCGCGTTGGTCGTCGGGTCGTCGGCGGTCCAGCCGAACACGTTGCCGCTCATGGCGAGGGGGAACACCTCGAGGTCGGATGTCCCGATCACCCGGTGCCTCGGTGACGCGCTCACCGGCGCGGGGCCGGTAGCCGGGCTCGGCACGGAGCCGGCGCCAGTCCCCATCGGAACGGTCCGACTTGAATCAACCTGCGTCACGTGTGCCCTGCCATCCGACCCGCTATCCCCTTCGAGTCACCCCCAGATTAGAGCGAAGGATGCTCATCCTCAGGAGTGACCCGCCAATCGTTACGACTCTGACGCATAATGGCGAGAGCGGGACCGAGTGCGAAGGAGAGTTCGATGGCGAATGACCCCAACTGGAGGCTCCCGGAGGTTCCGGCCTTCACCCTCACCAGCCCGGACTTCGCGGAGGGCGAGACGCTGCCGCAGTGGGCGCGATCGGGCATCGCCGGGGCGGGGGGCGAGGATCGCTCCCCCACGCTGCACTGGGCCGGAGCGCCCTCGGGGACTCGGAGCTTCGCGATCACGTGCTTCGATCCGGATGCCCCTACCGGCAGCGGATGGTGGCACTGGGCCGTCTACAACATCCCCGCGAAGATCACCTCTCTCCCGCAGGACGCGGGGAACCCGGACGCCGGACTGCTGCCCGCGGGCGCCGTGACCCTGCCGTGCGAGATCCGCCTCGAGCGGTACCTGGGGGCGGCTCCGCCCGCCGGGCACGGGGAGCACCGCTACTACTTCACCGTCAGCGCGCTGGACGTCGAGCGGCTCGACCTGCCCGAGGGGAGCACTCCCGCCGTTCTCGGCTTCCAGATAGCGCCGCACGTGGTCGCCCGGGCGCAGCTCATGGGCGTCTCGGAAACGCCGTAGCCTCCCCTTAGCCGCCCTGGCGCCGGTACTGCGGCACCCGGGCCCGAGCCCGGGCTCGGACCTTGGAGACGACCACGACCGCGACGACGACGGCGGCGAACAGGACGAGCGCGACCCAGACGTACCAGGCCGAATCGAGCCACAGCGATAGTTCCCGCATAAAGCCGTCGAATGGGGTCACCCGACCACCGTAGGGGGAGAGACCGCCCCGGCTTCACCCCCACTAGAGGGGCAGACAGATTAGTGCGTTTGCATGGAAATGGTCGGCCACCGACGACAAAGGGCCCACCCCCGCGATGGGGATGGGCCCTTGTGCACTGTGGCGACTAGCCTTCGG
>SXGT01407187.1_pt1 | contig 14239 bp, 12 predicted proteins | sample 3176221 | NCBI WGS metagenome assembly SXGT01 (sample SAMN11356862, study PRJNA531348) | freshwater metagenome | isolation source: freshwater sample F1-120 | place: China: Fuxian Lake, Yuxi | collected 2017-12-25 | reverse complement strand
TCGGCGCGTGGCGCTCGAGCAGCGTGCGCGCGAAGCGCTGACCGAATGAACCTGTGCCGCCGGTAATCAGGAAGCTCTGTCCGTCGAGAGACGGCGTCGAACGCGCAATCGTCATGTCAACCCACTCATACCTTCGTTATGCTCTCGAAGTCGCCCTCGGCGACCACTCGTCCATTTTCGAGCCGGAACAGCCTGTCACAGTGTGCGACGGTTGAGAGACGATGCGCAACAATCAGCAGCGTCTTGTCGCCGCGCAGCGCCCGCACGGCGTCCATCACGCCCTGCTCGGTCAGCCCGTCGAGCGCGCTCGTCGCCTCGTCCAGCACGACCACCGGCGGATCGTGGTACAACGCCCGCGCGATGCCGACGCGCTGCCGTTGACCACCAGAGAGCTGGACCCCGCGTTCACCGACCATCGGGGCCAGCCCTGCCGGCAGGCTGGCGACGAACTCCTCGAGGCGCGCGGCCTTGACCGCGCGCCGCACCGCCGACTCGTCGATCTGATCCTCCGCCAGCCCGAACGCGACGTTTCGGCGCAGGGTGTCGTCGGTGAGGAAGATGGCCTGGGGCACATAGCCGACCTGATCCTGCCAGCTGCGCAGGCTGCCCTGGACGTCGACACCATCCACCAGGACGCAGCCGCTCGCCGGGCGCAGCAGGCCCAGGATCACGTCAACGAGGGTGCTCTTGCCGGCGCCGCTGCCGCCGATGAAGCCGACGGACGTACCGCGAGGAATCGTGAGAGACACCTCCTCGAGCGCCGGTGACGAGGCCGTTGGATACCTGAACGTGACCCGGTCCAGCACGATCGCGGTACGAAGCGCGACGGGCGGGCCGGGTTCCGGCCCGGCTGGCTTCTCGACCAGGTCCAGTTCGTGGTGCAGCGTGTCGACTGCCGGGAGGTTGTAACGAATCAGCTGGGCGGAGTTCATGATCCGGATGGCCGACGGCATCAGCCGAAAGGCGGCGGCGGCAAACAACCCGAGCGTCGGCACCAGGCGATCCAAGGGCTTGCCCTGCCAGATCATGACGAAGACCAGGCCGGCCAGGCCCATGACGCCCAACAATTCGAGCCACAGGCGCGGGAGCTGCTGCAGCGTGAACTGCCGCTGTGCGACGCGCGCCGTGCCGTCGTTGTGCCGGCGATACTGATCGAGGAAGTCCTGCTCGCGGCCGAGCAGCTTGACGTCCTTGACGCCGCCCAGGCCCTGCTGGACGTGCTGGATCCGCAGGCCATCGTGGTAGTGACGAGCCTCACCCCAGCGGAGCAGTCGCGACCGCGTCAGGTGGTGAAAGCCCCAGGCCGCCGCGCCGAGCGTCGCAATCACAACTGCGGCGCCCAGCGGTTCCACGGCCAACAGCAGCAACGCGAGGCCCAGCAGGACACTGCCTTCGGTGCCAATCGCCATGAACGCCTGAACCACGTTGTTCAGGTTCCCGACCTCGGTGGTCACGTTGCGGAGCAGTTGGGCCGAGTTACGCTGCAGGTGAAACGTCCAGGGTTGCCGGAGGTAACCGATGAAGAGCCGCTGCGAAATGCTGGCTTGCAGCGTGAACGTGAACCTGGACTGGCGCCAGGCGAGAAACGCCAGGAAGGCGGCCTTCACGACGTAGACCCCGACCAGGACCAGCATGGCAATGATCACCAGCTGCTCGGTCGTGAGGTGACGGGCCCCAATCGCGCGGCTCATGAAGGCCGGCAGCGTCGAGGCGAGGTCCCGCGACGTCAACAGGCCAAGAGCCGGGACGATAACCCCAATGCCCAGAGTCTCGAGGACCGTACCGACCAGCGTCAGCACCAGCAGCCCTCCGGCTGCCCGTCGGCGGTCGGCCGGAAGGATCGCCCAAAGTTTTCTTGCGGCGGGTAACATGTCGGCGCGAATGGCTCGCTCAGCGAGCCGGTTGCGGGTGCTCCCTATTCGAGCCCGGGGCCGGCGCCGGCATCCCGCGGGCGTGATCGTGGTTGGCGACGAACCACTGGTACGTGGACGCGATCCCCTCGCGAAGGGAAATCCTGTGACGCCAGCCAAGCCGGTGCAGCCGCCAGACGTCGAGCTGCTTTCGAGGGGTCCCGTCGGGCTTGCTCGCATCGAACACCAAAGCCACGTCCGGGTACACGACGCTTCTCACGATCTCGAACAACTCCCGGATCGTCAGATCCTCTCCCGTGCCGACGTTCACGTGCCCAGCGTCGTTGTAGTGGTTCATGAGGAACACGCACGCGTCGGCCAGATCGTCCGCGTGGAGGAACTCCCGGCGCGGGCTGCCGGTGCCCCACACGACCATTTCCCTGTCACCGCGCACCCGGGCCTCATGGACCTTGCGGATCAAGGCGGGCAGCACGTGCGAACTCGCCAGGTCGAAATTGTCATTGGGCCCGTAGAGGTTGGTCGGCATGGCCGAGATGAAGTTGCAGCCATATTGCCGTCTATAGGCCTCGCATAACTTGATGCCGGCGATTTTCGCGATGGCATACGGCTCGTTTGTCGCCTCGAGCTCACCCGTAAGCAAGTAGTCCTCCCGCATCGGCTGCGGGGCCTCCCTCGGGTAGATGCACGAGCTGCCAAGGTAGAGCAGTTTCGTCGTCGAGTAGACGTGCGCCGCATGCACGACGGTCGCGTGGATCATCATGTTGTCGTAGATGAACTCCGCCGGCCGGGTCGAGTTGGCCAGGATGCCGCCCACGGTGCCGGCGACGAGGAAGACGTAGTCGGGCCGTTCGGCGCGGAACCAGTAATTCACCGCCGCCTGGTCACGCAGGTCGAGCTGATCGCGGGTGGCGGTCAGCAGTCGCGAGTACCCGCCGGCTTCGAGACGGCGGGTGATCGCGGAACCTACCAGGCCGAGGTGTCCGGCCACGAAGATGCGAGCGTCGTTCGCCATGGGCGGCGATGCGAGCTGGTTGGTCATGACAGTTGCCCTCGCGCGTCGCCACCGCGACCAGTCGGCGCAAACCCGGGAATGACCCGGGCCAGTAGCCCGAATATCATTTCACGATCTCCCCGCTTGGCGGCCTCACCGAGCTCGTCAACCAACGTTTCCAGATCGGGCCTGACACAGGGATCCGGTCCAAGCACCTGCAAGACATCCGGATGCGACGTTGGCTGGGTCCGCATCCCCTCATCAAACAACCGCTCGTGCAGCTTCTCGCCTGGACGGACCCCGGTGAACTCGATGGGCACCTCGTCGACGGATAGTCCGGACAACGCCACCAGGTCGCGGGCCAGGTCGACAATCCGGACCGGCTCGCCCATGTCGAGGACAAACAGTTCGCCGCCGCGTCCCTCACCGCTTGCTTGCAGGACAAGGTGCACCGCTTCAGGGATGGTCATGAAGTAGCGGGTCATCTCCGGATGCGTGACCCGGATCGGGCCGCCCTGTTCGATCTGCTCCTTGAAAGTGTTGACGACTGAGCCCCGGCTGCCGAGCACGTTGCCAAACCGCACCACCATGAAGGCGTGGGCCCCTTGCGCGGCGGCCTGGCGGACGAGGGCTTCGGCAATGCGCTTGGTGGCCCCCATCAGACTCGACGGCGACACGGCCTTGTCGGTAGAGATCAGGACCAGGCGCTTGGTGCCCGAGCGAATGGCCTGGCGGATGACATTGCGGGTCCCGATGACGTTATTGGTCACCGCCTCTTCGGGGTTCTCCTCCATCAACGGCACGTGTTTGTGGGCGGCCGCATGGAACACCACGTCAGGCTTGATCCGATCGAAGACCGTGGCCAACCTGGACTGGTCGCGGGTATCGGCCAGCACGGAACTGAGGCGGACGGACGGAAACGCCTTGCGCAGCCTGGCTTCGGCCTCGAACAAGCTGTTCTCACCGTGCCCCAGCAACACCAGGTGCGAGGGTGAGGCGTTCGCCACCTGCCGGGCCAACTCGGAACCGATTGAGCCGCCACCACCCGTGATTAATACGACCCGGCCCGAGACCACGTCGACGCCACTGGCCGGTCCCCTCACCGGCGCCCGGCGCAGCAAGTCGGCAATCTCCACCGTGCGCAGACGATTGAGACTGACATTGCCATCGAGGAGTTCGAAGACCCCGGGAATGGTCTGCGAGCTCACGCCGGCATCGCGACAACTCTGGACAATCGCGCGGACGACCGACCCGGGCGCCGTCGGCATCGCGATCAAGGTGTGATCGATGTGCTGGCTGCGCACCACCTCGGCCAGCGCCGAGGTATCGCCAAATACCCGTAGGCCGGCAATGAACTTGCCGATCTTCTGGCGGTCGTCATCCAGGAAGGCGGCCGGCTCCATCCCCAACTGCGGATTGCGCCGCAACTCGCGCACCACCATGGTCCCGGCCGAGCCGGCGCCGACCACGATGACCCGGCGGCTGAAGCCCGGTTGGGACCGTGCGCCCTTGGGCTTGGCTGAGTCGTAAAGGACGCGCACGGCGACGCGCAGCCCGCCGGTGACCGCCAGGGTCGCAAGCCAGTCGTTCAGCAGCACCACGCGAGAGAATCCGACGGGTAGTTGTTCGCGGGCCACCACCACGAGCAACGCCATGGCGATCGACGAGACGGTCACGGACATCAGCACGACTGCCAGGTCCTGGATGCTGGTGTATCGCCAATAGCGCCGATACATGCCCATGACGACGAACACCAGCGGCTTGACGACCAGGGCCACGCCGACATACGTGAAGAACTCCGGCCGATAGTCCAGGAACTCGATGTCGAACCGGCCCACAAACGCGGCGAATGCCGCGACTGGAATCAGGAGCAGGTCGAGGAGCAGGACGTAGCGGTTCTTCAAGTCAACTCTCCATTCGCCTTCTTGCTCAACGCGACCACGCCGCCGTGACGCGCTGTCTCATGGAACCCGCAGGCGCGATAGATGGCCAGGGCCGGCATGTTCGCCTGGAGGACCTCAAGATACACTTCCTGAAGACCCCAGGCGGTCAGCGCCTCGTTGACCAGCAGTCTCGTCGCGGCGGTGCCGAGACCCAGTCCATGGGCGGCAGCATCACCGATCAGCAATCGACCGAATTCAGCGCGGCGGCTGGCCCAGTCGATGTTGTACAGCGAGGCCTGACCCACCGGGCGCTTCAGCGTGTCAAGGTCTTCAATCACGAAGACGAAGTCGTCATCTCGATGGTGGTACTGCTCGAACCAACGGCGATGCCGGTCGGGCGTGATGACATCGGAATAGAAGAACCACTTCCGGATGTGATCCTGGTTGCGCCACGCCAGCGTCATCGGCAGGTCGGCATCATCGAGCAGCCGCAGCCGGATGCGGTCACTGACGAGCGGCGCGATGTGGCGTTTAGCCAACCAGGCGCCTCAGGGTTTCGCACACCCGGTCGACATCGCCGCGTTCGAGTTGCAGGTGCATGGGCAGCGAGATCACGCGCTCACTCGCACGATGCGCTCTCGGGCACGGCGGCTGGTCGGCATACATCGCATACATCGCGTTGTCGCGGTAATGCACGCCCGGGTAGATCTGCGCCTGGTTGAGCCCGACCATCACCTCGTCGCGGCGATCGACCAGGACCTGGTACAGGTGCCGCGCCGAGTCACAACCCGGCGCCACCGGGACGTGCCCGATACCCGCCGCGCCGGCCAGCGCTTCGTCGTACCACGCTGCCAGCTGGCGCCGGAACACGTTGTCGTGTTCGAGGTACTTGAGCGAGACCATGCCGATGCCGGCCATGATCGAGTTGCCGTGGTACTTGAAGCCGACGTGCTCCACGTCGTAATACCACTTGTAGGTGCTGTTGCTTTGCGTGCGCGCGAAGGTGTCCTTGTCGATCCCCAGCCAGGTCCAGTGCCGCACGGCCGCATCCGATTCGGCATCCGGAAAACAGATCATCCCGGCGTCTGCGGTGGGCAGGTTCTTGACGGCGTGAAAGCTGAAGACGGTCACATCGGCCTCGGCGCCGACGTGACGTCCGGCCAGCCGCGTGCCCGACATGTGCGCGGCGTCAAGAATCAACCTGAGGCCCCGCTCGCGGCACAGCCGCACGATGGCGTCGAGCTGGCCGGCGTTGCCGCCGAGACCGACGAAGATCACGGCTCGCGTCCGCGGCGTGATGCGCTCGGCGACCGACACGGGATCGAGGCACAGGTACTGGTCCACGTCGGCGAACACCGGACGCAGGTTCTCGTACAGGATCGAGTGGTTGCTCGACACAAACGTCAGTGGCGTGCTGATGATCTCGTCGCCGTCCTGCCACCCGTACCGTTCCTTGAGCAGGCGCACCGCGAGGTGGAGGCCCGAGGTCGCCGAGTTGAGGAAGTGCGCGTGCGGCAGGCCGGTGTAGGCCTTCCACGCTTCCTCGAACTCGTTGGTCTTGAAGCCGAGGCCGGTCCAGCCCTTCTCAAGGCACTCGCGGACTTGCGCCAGGCATTCGTCCACTCGGAACGTCGGCACGAACAATTGGATCGGTTTCATGAAACTTTCTCGGTTCCTGCGATCATGACCGGCCCGTGAGCCGGCGCAGCTTGTTGGTCACGCGATACCTGAAGGCATCGAACCTCCGGCCCAGCCGGACGGTGGGCCCAGGGAGGGCGGGCGCGCCGGCGCGCGACAACGTATCGGTAGCAACGAGCGCGCGATAGCCCTCGAGGATCCGCTCGACATGCAGGGCCCAGGTGAGAGCGGCCCCGGCCGCCCGAATCTGGCCGACCTGCGCTGAGGGGTCGGCAATCAAGCGGAATACGTAGTCAGCGAAGGGGTGGACCTGCCACCCGGGACTGGCATCGGCGCCGTTGAGCGTCTCGTGCAACGGGCCGAAGGCCACGAATGCTGTTGGCGTCCCGACGGCCGCGGCCTCGAAGGGAACGAGACCGAAGCCCTCGCTCGACGTCGGATACAGCACTGCGTCGGCGTTCTGCAACAGCCACATCTTATCGGCCGCCGAGACCGCGCCCATCCGCACCACGTCATCAGCATGGCGGCCGGCGCCGGACAACTCGTGGCCGAACGATGACCCGTTGTCGAGATGAAATCCCGCCAGCACCAGTTTCCCGTCGTAGCCACGATCGCGCATGTCGGCGAACACACGGACGGCAAAGCCGCGGTTCTTGTGCTCGAAGTCGTTACCGAGCACCAGGAGAAACGCGGTGCCGCCCAGTGCCGCGACGGCGGGTCCGGTGGCTTCGCCCGCGCTGCTATCGGAGCCGCCCTCGAGGTGGTCGGTGCCGAGCGGCACCGAGCGAACCGGTCCTGGCAGTCGACGGGCGAACTGCCGCTCCAACCGTGAGCCCACATACCGGCTGATGGCGAACACGCAGTCGGCCAGGCAGACGTTCTCGTCAAATGCCTGCTGATACCGCCGCCATGCCCACGCCGACTCGTGGTACGCAGGGTTGTCGTAGGCGATGAAATCGAGAACGGTCAGCGCCACCGCGTTGGCGACGCGGTGATACCGCCGGTAGTCGACATCTTCGCCCGGCTGATACGGACGGTGGATGATGTCGACAATCGGGGCACCGTGCCCCAACGCCGCCGCCCACGCCACACCCGTAACCTTTGGCACGCCCTCGAGAGCACGCGGCGTCCCACCGGTGTCGGAGATCAAGACAATGCTCCGGATCTCCGGACGGCGTGCCAGTTCCTTCAACATTTCGAAGACGAAGACCTGGGCGCCGGACTCACCGCCCAGGAGCCACGCCGCATCGACTCCCACCGAGATGGACACCGTCGTGACCTCCGTAGGCACGAGCAGGTCAGCCGGCACGAACCGGACAGGCTCGCCGGCAAGAGCCGGCACCGCCCGTAACGGCAGTGGCAGCCCAGCGGGTACCACTCTTGGCAGCCACAGATGAACCAGCCCCTTCAACGTGGCCGTCTCGATCCACCGCTGAAAGACAGCGACCGCGCACGAGGTCTGATCGTGGCCGCCGGTGATGCCCACGAGATCACTGACTTTCCCACTGATGACACACAGCGGCAACGCCGCCGCGCCGCGCTGGGTGACGGACCGTCCTTCTGACACGATCGAGACGGAAGCCACCTCGGCGTTCGACTCGAAGATCCCTCGTGCCGATGACAGCCACTCCTTGACCTCCGGTCGCTGCACGACTTCACGGCCGAGCTCCGACACCACCCACACCTCGACGCTGTTCGGGCCCGGAATGCGTTCGACCCACACCGAGCCGGCCGTCACGCCAACGCCACTCATGCCGCCGCCGTCACGGTCTTCAGCCCGACCGCCTTCGTGATTCGAGCCGCCACCCGGCCGGCCAGGTTCAGTGCCTGGAAACCACGGGCGATACCACGTCTCCACAACGCCTGCGCCCAGCCCCTGCGTGTGTATCCGACCAGCATCAACTCGACAACGGCACGGTTCGACGAGCCGGAAAAATGCTCGGCACAGTAAGTGGCGAGCCGGGAACCAAGCTTCGAGCGCAGGGTGTCGTCGGTCACGGCTTGGGTCAACGCGGTGAGCCAGGACGCCTCATCGTCTTCACACATGATCGCCACGCCATCGGCACCAAGCGCGGCATAGGGCGGCGCGTTCGAGACCACGGGGACGGCGCCCAGCGCCAGGGCGCTGATCAGTGCGTGGGGATTCTTATAAGCATTGTTGGCCATTCCGGCGGCGACCGGATGGACGAACACGTCCACGCCCTCGGCAGCCAGCGCGCGAAGGCCGCGCGGGTAGGATTCATCGTACGGCTGTTGACGGACGACGAGGCCCTCTGACGCTGGGATGGCGTCAGGCAGACCGACGGCCAATAGCCGCACCGGCCGCTGGAGTGCGAGGCACCGTACCGCGGGCACAATGTCGTCCAGAAGCTGGCGATGCAGGTGCCGCCCGCCAAAGAACGCCACGGTGACGACGGGCCGCGGCGCCCGTGGCGCGGCCAGTTCTTCGCCATCCATGACTGGAGGAAACAGCAACAGGTGCGGGTGCAGTCCCTGGTCCGAAAAATAGGACATGAGCGACGGCGTCGCGAGCAGCACGCCGGCGAAGCCACGCAGCGCGCCGCGGACGTCGCCAAGCGAATAGCGCGTCACGAATTCGGCTCCGGTGCCGCCCTGGTCTCTAAGCACGATGAAGTTGTCGTCGAGGAAGTAGTAGAGAGGAATGCGAAGCGCCCGCGCGCATCGGGCGACATCGCTGAACTCGAACAGCCCGCGAACGAGCACCACGGCAGCGGCGTCGCCGAGGGCGTCGGCGACATCATCGGTGCCGTACTGCGCCACCCGGATGGCACCTGGCATGCGGCGCTGCAGGTGGCCGAAGAACAAGGTTGTGGTGGCGTCGAGGGGCTGCAGGGACACGACCAAGACGAAGGCCTGCGATTCGCCCGTCATGCGGACTCGCGCCAGTTGCCCTTACGGCCCTCAGAAAGTACCGCATAGGCAAAGACGAACAGGGCCCAGTGAACCACGATCGCGATCGCCCATTGGACGGCTGGGACCTGAAGCATCGCCGGAAGGTTGGGTGCGGCTTCAGCCAGGAATCTGCGGTAGAGGGTTCGGCCTCTCCTCTCGGCGCGCAGGTTGAGCGATCCCGGCTGGTTAATGTCGTTGACAAAGAGCAAGCCGCCGCGGTCGGGGTTGTCCCGAGACGCCACAATCGAAACCTGGGGTGAAGGTCGCGGCTGGGGATCGAGCAGGCGCAAGTGGATGGTGTACCAACGATCCTTTGAAGACCCATCTCTCGTGAAGCTGATGGTCCGCCACTGGCGCCCAGGCATAAGGTGAAATACCTCTTCGCCTTCGAATGCGCGAGCCATTTCCTTGGGTTGGTCGGGATACCCTCGCCACAACGTCCACTGAACCCTGGCGGTTGTCACCGCGTTGCTACTGAGGCGAACGCTGACCGCCTGCATGCCATCACCTCGCATCAGAAACGCTTGGGAGACGCTTTGGCCCGCCGCGAACTCGGCCACGTCGTAGAGCTTCTTACCTTCTATCCTGAACACGCTGTCGGTATCACCAAAAACGACATACGCTTCAACCGCGATGGTGGCGACGCACGCCAGCGCGAACACGACCGGCAGCTGGGGCAAGGACGCGCCTCCCCTCACGCGCGCCACCGAGCCGCGTGCATCGGCAGCCTGCTCACGGCCAGCGCCGCAGCAAAGAGCGACCACACCAAGACGCGGGTGCGATCGATGCTGACAAGACCATCAAGGAAGTTGTCGGTCATGCTGCGCAGGAGGAAGGCCAACAGTGCAAACAGCAGCGCCACCGATACCAACGGGACTTCCCCAGCCCTAAAGGCCGACCAGCAGCCCCGGGCCAGCCAAAGGAACAGGGCGAGCAAGAACATGGCGCCAAACACGCCAGTTTCAGCTGCGACGTGGAGCAGAAGGTTGTGCGCCTGCTCGGCGCCGCTGTAGCGACCTTCGACCTGGTAGAGAAACCTCTCGGCATATCCGCCTGTGAACATCGCTGTCGTGTAGTTGCCCGGCCCGACACCAAGCCAGGGATGGTCGCGTACGACGCTGGCGGCAGCCTCCCAGATCTGAACACGGCCGCTCGGCAGCGACCAGGCGCGCGCCGAGGTGGTCACATTTGTGGTCAAGTACCACAGCAGCAGGGGCAACGCCGTGATCACGGCGACAACAACGGGCCGAAACCAGCCGGCCATGCTCTGCCAGAAGACCTTGGCCAGCAGCATCCCGATGGCGGTCAGCACCATGACCGCAATCGCGCCGCGAGACCCATTGAAGAATGCGACCACGATTAACATCAACGACAAAGTCAGGCTCGCCGCCACTTCCGGCGCGGTCCGGCGAAGCATCGCTACCGAGAGGATGAGCGGCAGGCCGATCACCAGCAGAAGTCCAGTCTGATGCAAGCCCGCCCATTGGGCAACGGACGGCAGATGTGTGCTGCCGGCTTCGTTGTATAGAAAGCCAGTGACCGTTCGGTCGAACATGATCTGCGCCGCCAGCACGCAAATCGAGGAGGCGAGCAAGACGACGAACAGTGACACCCTCAGCCGGTCGCGAAGCAAATGGGCTACGCCAAGGACGTAAACGGCCATCGTCATCAGGCTGCCCGCCGGCGCGAAGATCGTCCACCAGTTCGGTGCGGGTTCTGCGCTGACCACCGGCCACCGATGCACCGCTGCGGAGAAGACGGCGATACCGACGTAGGCCAGCAGGGGGATCGGCAGTCTTCTCCTGGCGCCCGGCGACAGCCAGCACGCCAGCGCGCCGAGCCCGCCGACCCAGAGCGCTTCGGTCTCGAACACTTGACTGCCGCCGAAGAGGACCTGACAGCAAAGCCACGTCAGCAGGACTACGCCCACGCCGTCCAGGAGTCGCGAGAAGCCAATTCGAAACAACACGAACGCAGTCGGTTCCTGACTCATTTCGCGCCGGCGCCCCCCATGTACACCTCGACAATTTCAGCCGTCGGGCCGTCAGCGACGATCCGCCCTTCCTTCAACAGAATCGTCCGATCGCAAAAGCTCGGCAGCACGTCCAGGCTATGACTCGCAAACACGACGATGCTGGCGCGCAACATCAGTTCGTTCATCCGCCGCCGCGCGCTCTCGATGAACGCGGCATCGCCCGCCGCCATGACCTCGTCCAGCAGCAGGATCTGCGGGTCAACGGCGGTCGACGTCGCGAAGGCCAATCGCACGAACATGCCCGTGGAGTAGTGGCGAACGGGAATGTCCAGGAACTCCCCAAGGTTCGAGAACGCGGCGATCCCGTCGATCTTTTTCTCGATCTCCTTCGGCGACATGCCCAGCAGCAGCGCCCGGGTGCGGATGTTCTCCCACCCGGTCGCCTCCATCTCGAACCCGGTGACGAACTCGAACAGCGGGCAGACGTGACCGTCGATCGTCACCCGTCCACGCTGGGGCGGATAGATGCCGGCCAGCACCTTCAACAGCGTGCTCTTCCCCGCTCCGTTGTGGCCGATGATGCCAACCCGTTCACCCGACTTGATGGTCAAGCTCAGGTCTTTCAACGCCTTGACGGTACGGGCTTCGGCGCGGTGGCGACGCAAGCCGCGCCACAGCGCCTTCTGCAACGTGGTGTGACGCTCGGCTCCGACGTGGAACTCGAGGTCGACGTGATCCAGTTCAATATGCGGCACGAAACACTCTTGACCTACAGCGAATAGACAATGCGCCGCTGGTTGGTGGCAATCACGATCGCCGCCACGGCGGTGAGGACCACCAGGACGATCCCGGCGGCGGCGTAACTGGTTCCGTCCGCCGCGACGCCGCCCAGCAGGGGCCCGCGCACCACTTCCAGCAAGTGATACATGGGATTCAGGTTGACGACAAACGACAGATCGGCCCGCTGCCGCAGCAACTCGGCCGGGAAGATCACCGGCGTGACGTAGAACAGCACCTGCATCCCGACCGATGCCATGTGCGCGATGTCACGGAAGCGCGCGTTCAGGTGGGCGAAGATCGTCACCAGCAGCAGCGACGCCGTCATCACCATCAGCAGGCCTAGCAGCGCGAACAAGGTGCCGGCGCGCAGCGGCACCGCATAGATCACCGCCACCGCCACGTACGCCAACATCGCAATCAGCGTCGTCATGCTGATGCTGACGAAGAACCGGAAGATGTAGACATAGATGGGCAGGCTGATCTGCTTGATGTAGCCCTCGGAGTTCACGAAGGCCTGGCCACCCTCGACGATCGAACTGGTCAGGTAGCCCCAGAGGATCATGCCGATCGTGAGATAGGGGATGAACTCCCTGGTGTCCTGGCCCAGCAGGTTGGCGTAGATGAATCCGATCGACGACACCAGCACGGCGAGGTTCACGAAGATCCAGCCGACGCCGACCGCCGAGCGGCGGAACTTCAACCGCACATCCTGCATGCCCAGCCGAATCCAGATGTGCCAGAGCCCCACCGACCTGACGACGTCGCGGATCGTGCGCTCGGTTTCCGGCTTCACGATCGTCCCTTCTGCCGGGCGACCCGCTGCTGCAATCGCCAGCGGCTGATCTCCCACGCCATCACCTGGCCGAAGCCGGCGACGTGATTAGCTGTTCTTCGCATCATCGATCCCACGCCGTGCGCGCGCAGCACCGGACCGACCTTCGTGCTCAGACGGGCCGCGTACTTCACGACGCCAAACGCGGTCGCCAGCGGCTGGGGGGCCAGGGCCGGACGGCTGGCCGGAACGGCGTTGGGCCGCGCCACCGCCAACGGTCCAATCTGGGCCATCCACTGGTCATCGGTGGCGCGCTCGTTGAAATGCCCAGCGGCATACGACCGGGCCCGCTGTCCGATCGCCTGCCGCAGTTGGGGATCGTCGAGCAGCCGGCCAATTGCCTCGACCCACGCGGCCGGGGTGTTGGCGGCCAGCAGGCCGGTCTCGCCATCGGTCACGAAGGTGTTGTAGACGGGCATGTCGGAATAGACGCCGGCCATGCCGCACGCCGCGTATTCGCGGAACTTGTTGTTGCTCTTGCAACGATGGAACTCATCGTCCGGCAGCGGCGCCAGGCCGATGTCGAACTGCTCGGCGGCAAAGCGCGCGAAGAAGGTGTCGTAGTCGCGAATCAGCGGCAATGACCGGACCTGCGGATGTTGCGAGAGCGCGGGATGACGAGGCCCCCAGACCGTCAGCTCAGCCTGGGGATGCGCATCGAGCACCTGCCGCAGCGGCTCGATCAGCATCTGCCCGATGCGATCTTCCATGCGGCTGGTCGCATAGACCAGGCGCACCTTCGTGCTATCGCGCTTCGACATGCTCGCATTGATCAGGCTCCAGTCGAGCGGACCGCTGACCAGCTCCACGTGCGAGTTGTATTCGGAGAGCACCTGCTGCAAGGCGGGCGAGTACGCCCGCACCACGTCCGCTTGCCGCAGGCACGCGACCAATGCGGCACGGCGCGAGGGTTCCCGCAAGTAATCCAGGCCCGGGATCTCGGCGGGGATGTTGAGCAGGTTGTCGTCGATCTCATACACGAGCGGCCGGCCCAATTCGCGAATCCAATCGAGGAGCTGCGCGTGCTGGGGATCGATGGTGTGGCACATCACGACGACGTCGGCGCGCGCGACGGCCTTGCGGGTGGCCAGGAACTGCAGCGTCAGGTCGAGATCGATGCGCTGGTCCTGGTGTAAGCGGAGCAACGGCTTGGCCACGCCGATGACGGTCGATGGAAAGAGGGCCGGCAACACCGCCAGCACGCGCGGACGGCCAGCGCTCATGCCGCGGCCAACCTGTCATGAACGGAAGGCATCGCGCGCTGCAGTACCGCGACCAGCCCGCACGCGGCGAACGGATAGACCAGCGGCATGACGTGCGCCAGGTAACGGCCGTCCCAGTCGGCGTGGGTCAGCG
>SXGT01376229.1_pt1 | contig 14239 bp, 10 predicted proteins | sample 3176221 | NCBI WGS metagenome assembly SXGT01 (sample SAMN11356862, study PRJNA531348) | freshwater metagenome | isolation source: freshwater sample F1-120 | place: China: Fuxian Lake, Yuxi | collected 2017-12-25 | reverse complement strand
GGCAGTTTCGATGGGACGGTGAAGCTGTGGGACGCAGCGACAGGGGCCGAGCGCACCATCCTTCGGGGCCATTCAGGCCCAGTGAGAGCGGTGGCCTGGAGTCCGGATGGCATCACCCTGGCCTCAGGCAGTTTCGATGGGACGGTGAAGCTGTGGGACGCAGCGACAGGGGCCGAGCGCACCATCCTTCGGGGCCATTCAGGCCCAGTGAGAGCGGTAGCCTGGAGTCCGGATGGCACCACCCTGGCCTCAGGCAGTGGCGATGGGACGGTGAAGCTGTGGGACGCGGCGACGGGGGCCGAGCGCACCACCCTTCGGGGCCATCAAGCCTGGGTGCAGGCGGTAGCCTGGAGTCCGGATAGCAAAACCGTAGCCTCAGGCAGTGGCGACCAGACGGTGAAGCTGTGGGACGCGGTGAGGGGGACCGAGCGCGCCACCCTTCGGGGCCATCAAGCCTGGGTGCAGGCGGTGGCCTGGAGTCCAGATGGCAAAACCTTGGCTGCTGTCGCCGCTGGGCAAGGCATGCGGTATCATACCGCGACACACCCCCCGACGCTTGTCGGCCTGACTGTCTGGATGCCAGGGTTTCAGTGGATCTCCCTCAGGCCCGACAGGCTGACGTACAGTGCCTCTCTTCAAGGTGATACGCGTCTCTTTCTGCGTTTTCCTGATGCCCCGCTGCGTCTCTATCCAGTGACACGCTGCTATCCGTCTCTGCGCAAGACGGGTGCGGCGGCCCTCCTACCATCCTGGTCGCGCGGGGCTCCGGAGGTGCAGCCGGCGCGCTGGTGTCTCTTGAGGTATGAGATGTCGCAGTGGCTGCAGGCCAATGTGCTTCTCGTGGTCAGTCTGCTCATCACCACGGGAGGCGTGGGCTGTGGCTGGGCGTATCACCACTGGCGGACGACCAGCCACGTCCTGGCGATGGATTTCCTGAGTGCGGCGGGCTTTCGTCAGGAGCGCAGCGTGACTCAGCATGCGCGCCTGGCCGTCCGCGGCGACGAACGCGCTCTCGTCCTGCATGTCTTGCCCGATGCCAAGGCCCTCACCGGCTTGCAGCGCCAGGTGCACCAGCGTGGCCTGCCAGAGCGGGTGTATCTTGTTGATCCACAGGTTGAGGGCAACGCCTCAGCGCTGGCGCCTTTACGCAAGCTCTTCGAGACTATCCCGATCATTCCTCTCTCCTCCGCCCCCATGCGTGAGGCCCTGCGCCAGGGCATTGCGCGCGAACGTTTGTACGCTCTGGAGTTGCCGTTTCGTCTGCGCGAAGACCCGTATGACGACTCGACGCCCATCATTGATGCCAACGGGTTTTTTGGGCGTCAGCACGAAACTGAGGATATCACCACGACCTTGGCCCAACGGCAGCACCTGGCGGTGCTCGGGTTACGTAAATCTGGCAAGACATCACTGCTCAACCAGATCGAAGGGCGTTACGCCCATGTGCCAACACTGAAATTGGACTGCCAAGGGTTCAGTAGCAACGACGCTGAACCCTTCCTCCAGGCCATCGTCACCGGCCTGACCAGGGCCTTCGTTGACTTACGCCTGCGTCATCCGCGCCTGCCTGCCCGCGTCGAGAGTGTGGAGAGCGCTGTGCAGGCCCTGCGCCTGCTTATTGGGGCCTGGTGCACGGGCCACACCAGCGAGCCGATCGTCCTGTTCCTCGACGAGGTGGATAAGTTTCTTCCCCTCTACCCTGGCGCTGCTGACGAGCCCGCGAATCAGGTCCGACTGCGCACCTACGTCACGGTGTTCCGGGCCTTGCGCAGCCTGGCGCAGACCACCAACGCCCTCAGCCTGGTGGTGACGGCGTACCGCCCGGACTGTGTCCGGCGCAATCTGCTCCCCATCCCTGGGCTGGAGAATCCGATGTTTCAGTCGTTCCGAGAGGTCTTTCTCGGTCCCCTGGAGGTGGCGGCGGCAGAGCGTATGGTGAATGATATCGGCAGTTGGCAAAACATCGTCTGGGACCCAGAGGCCTGTGCCGAGGTGGTGCGCTGGAGTGGTGGCTTCCCCTTGTTGACCCGCCAACTGGCCAGTGTGGCAACCAACAGCGGCAAGGTCAAACGGGTGTCGCTGCCCACGGTACAGAGAGCCGTCGAGCGCTTGCTGGCCGCCTTTGGAGATTCCATCATCCACGATTACTTCACGGAGGCCTTCTGGCAGGTATTAGAACCCAACACAGAACAGGCCCTCTTGCGGACCATTGCCCACCAGCCAGGGGCGCTACAGCCCCAGGATGCTACCCAGGAGGCCGGGCTACGCTCTTTGACGCACTTTGGCTTGATCACGCGCATGGTAGACGGCGACTACGACATTTGCGGAGAACTCTTCAAGCAATGGCTCCAGCGACTGAGCTAAATCCCTACAACGCCACCAGGCCAGGCAATGCGTTTGTCGGGCGCGAGACCTTACTGAGCACCCTGACGCACGGGCTGACCCAGGGCAATAGCTATGCCGTGGTGGGCGGGCGGAGCATCGGGAAATCGTCGCTGTTACAGGTCTTGCAGAGGCAAGCCAGTGCTCTGCCTGGTCTCCATGTTGGCCAGCTCGACATGCAGAGCCTCGACGCTGTCACCCCCGTGCGCTTGTGGGCCAAGCTGGGCGAAGCCATTACTGGGCAGGCCGAGCCCTGGCGCGTCCTGCCCAGCGACCGGGCGTTCGAGACCTTCCTCGACCAGCTCCAGCACCACTCAGCGCCCCTGGCGCAGGCACGCGGGGCGGACTGGGCGGCATGCCTGCTCGTGGATGAACTGGATATGGCGGCTCGTGTCTTACCAGACGACACCTTTTTCCAGAACTTGCGGCATTTCTTGATGGCGTCACCATTTGCCAGTCGTATCCGTCTGGTGGCGACGGGCGCCAGTGGGATGACGGATCTCATCGCCGTCGGCTCGTCGCTCAATTGCTTGCGTCGGCAGGATCTCGGCTGCCTCACCCCCGAGGAGAGCGCGACCCTGGTGCGTCTCGGTTGGCCCAAGGGCGCGTCATGGGTCGACGAACTGTCTGCACTGACTGGCGGCCATCCGTATCTCCTACAAGGGGCCCTGGAGGAGCTGTGGGGCCACACGGAACCCATCACCACGGCGCGGCTCCATACGGCGGCACAGTCCTTACTCCGGCGATTCCCCGTGTTTGCCAACTGGCTGGCGCACTTGACGCCTGCGGCGCGCACGTTGTTCAGGGTGTATATACGGCAGGACACCTGGCTGTCCAGAGACCACGCCCTGGCTCACACGCCGCAGGCTGAACGTAGCGCGTTCGACGACACGCAGCGCCTCCTGGCCATACACGGCGTCATTACGCTCCAAGGCAATGGGCAGGCACGCTGGAATGGCAGCCTCTTCCGCGACTGGTTCCTGGGGTAGATTGCCCCAGGCAAGGTGTTGTTACCCATACCACCGGAGTCTAACGGCCCCGATATGGTACTCCCTGGTAACGGCTGGTGGCGTTTCAACGACTCGGACACCGTGTTCGTGTTCGTGCACGGCATCCTATCCAACGCCAAGGACTGCTGGAGCGCATCCAACGGAACCTTCTGGCCGGATCTGGTGTATAGCGACCCCCGTTTTGGCAAGCCAGCGCTGTATCTGGTGGAGTACTACACAGCCATTGGGAGTGGGAACTATGGTATCGAAGATGCCGCCAGGGATGTCTATGCACGGCTGAATATCCCAGATGTTGTCCTCAGGCAAGCCGTGATGACGAAGCCGAAAATTGTGTTTATCGCCCACTCCACGGGCGGTCTCGTTGTGCGTTCGTTACTCGTGCACCATGCCGCAGCGTTCGCTGCCAAGCAGATGGGCGTGGTACTCGTCGCTTCGCCATCACGCGGCTCAGAGTGGGCCAATCAGATACGCCACTTTACCCGCGCCATCAAGAACAAGATGGCTGATCAGTTACGACGCGATGATCCCACTATGCACAATTTGGACAACGATTTCGCCGAAATATGGCACCGAAACGCCCCTACATCGCGTTGGATCGGTCTTGATCTGTTCGAGAATCGCTTCGTTGTCCGTCTGTTGCGCATCTTTACGCGGACACTCATCGTGGATCCAACCGTAAGCACCTCATACTTTGGTCGAGCGAACATTGTCCCAAACACCGATCACTTCTCTATAGCCAAACCCGATAATGTGGAGCATCCATCACACATCAGGCTCGTCGATTTTTTCCTGAATGACTTTGCCACGCTGTAGCCCCACATCGGCTTCATAAGTCATTCCAGCTATTGCAGATCATGCCGTAGCACTTGAATGACTTGCCGTTCTTCCTGGCCTTGGAGATTGCGTGAAGTCGTATCTGACTTAATAGTCCGGCGTATCTCAGGGACATACCACGACACATCGACCCCAGGGCTTTTATTCCCTGTGGTGTTGTCGAGTAGCGTCGTGTTCAACGTAATTTTGATGCTACGCCATTTCCCGGTCGGTCCCACCACATCTTCCCACTCGCCGACCGTGGCAGAGATCGTATGTTCGCGCGTCGCCCCGGTCTGGACATTCGTTTCGCGACTGGTTTGCTGCCAGGTCTTACCAGGGTGGAGCGGAAAATCGAAATATTTGAGCGGGGGCGAGTAATCAAAGCCCGTCCCATCGGCGTTGCGGGTACTGATGAGATTCCATGCTGGCGTGAAGAGGAGCGTGCGGACTTTGCCAGTCTTACTATTGACCGTTTTTGCAGCCACCGTGATCGCGCCGTTACCCACAGCGATGACTTTCCTTTCAACGCTATATGTCGCTTTTGGATTATCAGGATTGCTATATTCGACGACATACGTATCACCCACTTTGGTCTGTGGGCTCCCCACAGAGGGGACTGAGGAGGCTGGAGGACGTTGACTCCTCTCCCGGGCCTCCTGCTCGGCCCTGGCGCGTTGGAGGCGTTCGGCGGCTTCGCGTTGGCTGCGTTCTAGGGCTTCGCGTTGGCTGCGTTCTAGGGCTGCACGGCGGGTCTGTTCGAGTGTTGCTCGCTGGGCCTGCGCTGCAGTCTCCTGGCGCAGGCGTTCTAATGTCTCCCGTTGCGCCTGCTCCAGGGCCTCGCGGCGGGCTTGCTCCAGGGCGGCCCGTTGTGCTTGTTCGGCAGCTTCACGACGGGCCTGTTCCAGAGCCACTTGTTGCGTCTGTTCAGCGGCTTCACGACGGGCCTGTTCGAACATGGCCCGTTGCGCTTGTTCAGCGGCCTCACGGCGGGCCTGTTCCAGGGCGGCCCGCTGGGTTTGCTCTTGGAGCTCACGGCGGGCCTGTTCCAGGGCGGCCCGCTGGGCTTGCTCTTGGAGCTCACGGCGCGCACGTTCGGCAGCTTCGCGCTGTATTTGTAAGGCATGTTGTTGCTGGGCGCGTTGCTCGGCTGTTGGTTCAGCGGCGAGCGCCACGAGCAGTAGGGGCACGGCGAGGCATCCAGCCGCCGCCACACGACCTTGGGGGCGTTCGCGCCATTGTTCCATGCGCCGCTCAAGATACGTGACCCCATGCGCGGCCACGCGTACCCCACCTTGCGCGGCGGACTCGATGCGTTCGAGGCTGGAGGGGAACGGTGCTCCCCGCTGCCGGTACCGTTCTTCCAGCCGAGAGAAAGGCCAGAGCACAAGCGCCGTGAGACCTTCGAAGGCCCACACGACACCATGCATGAGGCGGTGTATCCCTCTGAGAATCAGGGGGCTCCCCCACCACGCCGCCAACCCGGCTATGCTAAGCATCAGCGCGCAACGCCACAACAGGGAGAGACTGTGCAGGAATGTTACCACACTCGAAAGGCTCTCTTGGAATGGGCTAAGCATGATACGTCTTCTCCACGGGTCACAAGGGGGCCAGCCCTCCGGGGCTGCATGTGCGTTCAACGTGCGCGTGTATCCTCTGGAAGGCTACTATGCAAGGTATAAAACTGATCGCTGATCTGCCCTAGCATGCCGCGGCGTACCGCTACGACGCGGGCCACGCCTCGGTCGTGTTGCCGGAGGGGTTCGTGCAACTCGCGCAGTATCTGCTGTTGCTTGCGCCAGATCGCCAGAAGTCTGACCCGGCGAGTGGAGGACATCTGGGCCGCCACCGCCTGCAGGATTGCCTCACGCGTGTGCAGTGCGCCCGGGCGTGGCTCTGGGGTGTCCTCCAGCCCGCACAGGATGGCGATCCACTCCACAAGCACAAAGGCAATGAAGACATCGAAGAGGTCTTGGCCCTCGCCCATTGCCCTCCACAGCGTCTGGGCCTCATCCGGGGCCAGTACCGAGATGGGGTGTTCCGCTGAGGCAAACCAGTATTGCAGGAGGCGCGTCAGCCCCTTGGCGATGGGGCCGGTTGTGGCGATGTCTGCGTCTGCCGCCATCCAGGAGCGGCTTTGGTCAGGATGGCAGAGCGCTTGCGCGATGGGCGTCAGCGAGCGGTGCGGTTGGAGGACACCGGCTTGAGATGACACGACGATGGGGCGCAGCGTCTGCCGTTTCCCGTAGTCTTTGAGGGGCACGGTGTCAATGTCCTCGAGACACAAATCGTTGAACAGACCGAGTATCTTCCCATAGAAGGGCGGTACCGGCGCTGCCGCCGAAGAGCCTGACTTAACCCAACCGACGATCTCGTCGAGCATGGCGGGCTGGCTCCAGAGCTGCTGGCGGGCGACCGTGGCGAGCAGGTGTAGTGCCTCCTCTTGCACCTCCGTATCGGCGCTCTCGGCGATGAGACGTTTGAGCCAATACAGCACCCGGAAGCCTGGCATATCCCACAACTGGTCGACAAACTCGCACACAGCCCCGTGTTGTTGACGACTAAACAGATCCTCCAAAAACTCTTCGACGATAGTTTCGAGGCGTGGATGGCGCTGCATTTCCTGCAGGAGGTAGGCCATTCGCGTGTAAAAGAGCTGTTGCTGGAAGGCATCCGAGAGATGGCTGACAAACTGCGCCACGAACGCCCCAGGATCGGCCAACACGGTTGCAGTCCGTTGCGCATCCGCAACCACGAAACGGTGCTCCGCTCCCCGGACCCACTCCACTAACCAGGTACGGCCATACCGCTCCGGATGCTCCATGGCGACCGCCATCGACAACTGCACCACCTGCTGCGCCACTTTTGCCGAGTCCGCGAACAACAACCCTGCTTGCAAGACCTCCTCAAAGCGCTCGAGGAGATAAAAGGGATCATCCTCGTTGAGGAGCCGCTTGACTTCCTCCCGCAGTGGCGGCATCTGAAACGTCAGATAACGCTGCCCGTCATCGGCCACCGCTGTCGTGATCTGGCAGTCCCGGAGGATCTCGCGACGCTTCTGGCGCCAAAGCTGAGGCAAGGGCGTCTCGCGGCTGCTGAGACGGGTTTTCGTGCTGCCATCCGGGTCTTGATACGTCTCGCTGAAGGTCTCCCGGGCGGTTTTCTCCCGTAAAAACACGTGTAGCACCTCGTCAAAATCTTGCAAAGCAAGGCCCGGGAAGAACGCCGCTGTGAACAGTGTCGCGCGTCTCACTTCACTACTCACGTCCGTCTGCTGCGGCATTTCCAGCAGGGAGGTGCTGGCAGCAGTCGTCGTCTGAGCATAGGCGTCACACGTGCGCAGCAAGTCGCTTGGCGTCTGCGCCTTGTCGAGTTCTCGACGGAAGTAGTCATAGAACTCATACGGTTCTCCTTTTTCAGCATCTCTCAGCTGACGCACTGTATCAAAGAGCGCTGCATAGTCATCGGGGAACTGCTGTTGGAGGAGCACGAAGAGCGCATCGACATGCCATGTCAGCACCTCTGGTATCACGTCCGCTTTGTCGACGACCCAGGAGGGCGCGACGCAGATGAGCCACAAGGCGCGTTCGCGCAGGTGGTCCCTCGCTGCTTCCAGAGTGTCGCGTGCGCCCCGTTCACGGCCCAAGGGCCGTAAAAAGCCTTCAGTTTGTAGGGAGGAGCGCCCAAAGAGATCCACAATCACCGCGCTGCCCTCTTGGAGGACTGCCTGCGTGGCGAGGAACGTCTCAAGGTTGATGTCCTGAGTCTGCGTACTCAGGCGGGCAAAAAAGGAGAGTTGCCGTCTGTGTTCTTGATCGCGAGCAATCTCCAGGCGCTCCATCAGTTGGAAGGCGGCATACTGAGCCACGCCCCGGTCGTCACATTGGATGAGCAAGAGTTGCTGGCGTTGCAGCGTCTGCCGGTGTTATGCCAACTCGCTCCCGGAGAGGTGAAAGATCTTGTGCTCGTTGATGAGCAAAGGACGTGTGTGGTCGGTAGGTCCTGCCTGCTGGTCCGCTCCTCTGGTAGAATGGAAATGATAATTTCGGTGATCGTAACTTCTGTTGTCATAGCGCTTGTTGTCAATGTTATGCGCACTCTGGACATCCCCTTCCACGGTACTCTCACGAAACGTAATGCGTGGCTCTCGGGCTTGCCCGGCATGATCCGAGGGCCGCTCGGGCTCTGTCGCAGTCGGTGCCTGCTCTGGAGAAGCACTTGTTCCAGAGGTCGCTCCTTGAGGCGGCAGTGCGCTCGGCTCGTCCTGGTCCGAGGGAAGTATGGATTCTGCGGCGGGCGGCATCTGATCCGGCTTGTCACTCATGGCCGTGGTGTCTCCTTTCCCGCAACAGCCCGTATGGCCTCATCCACTTCCTTCGCCATCTCACTATAGGCCAGTGGGGGCAAGGCTCCCATCTGGAACCGTGCCGCCACTGCCGTGAGTAACTGCTCGGGGCACTGTGGAGTGTGTAGATCAAGTGATCGACGCCCAACATACGGCAGCGGCAGGGTATCGCGGGTGAGGTCAGTATGACAGAGAAAGACAATAGGTATCCCACGTTCCCAGGCAGCGCCAATTTCCAAAGTGACCCAGCGGGCTTTGAGTGCTTTCTCGCTTGCCACCACGAACATCATCTGTGCTGTCTTCAAGGCGGCTTCAATGCGCGCCTGCCACGCTTCCCCCAACGGCACGCTTTGCTCATCAAGAAAGACGGGTAAAGGCCGTTGGAAAAACGTCCGCTTCATCCACCCAACGACCACGCGGGCGATCGCCTTTTCTTCGGAGATATGACTCACGAAGATGTCTACAGCCTGGTCAGAACCAGTTGAAGATGGGGACTCCTCACCACGCCCAGAGTGCGCAGAGGCGGTAGATCCCGTTTGTGCAGTTTCTCTGCGCGGGGCGTCAAAATAGTAGCGCCTATTGTCAATTGTGTGCGCGCTCTGGACATCTCCATGCACGGTGCTTTTGTGAAATTTGATATCGTGCATCCCTTCCTCCTCTCTTCCCTTGCTCAAACCTGTGGCCACGCTTACTCCGCTGGTGGCGTCTCTGTGGCGTTCTCCGTGCCGAGCTGCGCTGCCTCGGCTTTTGGCGCGAGCTGCTTACGCGCGCGCCGTTGGGCGAGTTCCTGCATCGCCTGGTCAGGCTCGCCCTCGCCGGGCTCCTCTGACGGACTCCAAGCTGGCGCTTGCGTCCCTTGGGCCATGGCGGCAAGCCGCTGCTCATACGTGGCCCTATCCTTCTCATCTGCGGCATGTGTCGAGGTACTAACGTCTTCTTGGGCCTGCAGCAGCCTCTGTTGCTGGACGAGGGCTGATTGTCCAGTCATATGCTGCGCCTCAAGCTCCTGCAGCCTTTTCTGGACGAGGGCTTCTACTTCTTTATTGCGCAGACCAATCTTCTGGAGCTGTTCATTTTCGGCGGAAGCGGCCAGCGCTTGGCGACTGGCGGTATCTTCGCGGTCAAAATTGTTGATCTGAATCATCACCCCGTATTGCTCCGCCACGGCCTCGCGGGCAATGGTGTTCACAATCTCCTCCAGCTGCTCACGGTGCGCCGCCGTAGTATAGCGCAGGGCTGGTTGACTCACCGTTTTTAACTCGGCCACCAAAGCCGTCTCACAATAGGTCCGGATATCATCGAGAGTAAAATCACACTGCCGAAACCGGCCCCAGCCCTGCGGGTGGACAGCTGTGACGCGAAAGTTCCCTTGAAAATTCAGTTGCTCCACGCCTGCCAACGGGAGCACGGCAAGACGCAACGTGCTGAGTTTGTGCATCATGGCATTGATGTGCCGCGTGATGGCATTATCCAGCCACTGGATGGCGACGTTTGTCACGTCGGCGCAATACGTCTCGGCTAAGTGTCGGGTCACGCAGGCGACGAGCGTATCCTGCAGCGACGGGTGAGCGGCATCAGTTGAGAGGTCATATTTCATGTACACGGTCTCGGCGTCCACTTGGTGCAACTGTTGCGCTAAGACACCCTGAATAGACGTCTCCATGGCAGCGCGTACATCGCGGTTCTGATTCAGGAGATGCGCCAAGTTGTTGAGATCGGAGATTTTCAGGGTCGCGCGCACTTGCAGACTCACCGTGATAGATGCCTCGCCCGTTGGCAGCTCTGGACATTGAAACGTATAGAGTTTGAGGTCTTGAAGATCATTTTCCTTCATATCGGTCTTGGTGACGAGGTGGTGCAAGGTGAAACCCATACGCTGGGTCGCCTCACCCATCAGGCGTTTGACCTCGGCGGCTTGGGCGGGAAAATGCAGCAGAATCTCTACGTAGGTTTTCCCAAAGAACACCTGCGCCGTAATCGTGGCCAGCGTTTCTCGCACCCAAGGAAGGAGGACGGGACTGCCTGCCCGTTTGTACTGCCCGTAGTCGCGCAGCACCAGTTGCAGATCATTTTTGATCGTGATCGGCGCCGTGGAACCGTAGGGTGTATGAGGGATGTCCACTGTCATGGGCACGAACGGCTCGACCCGCTGCTCCTGTGCCGCTACCTCGACGCTGAGGCGTCCCAGCGTCCGGCCTTCACGCTCCAACAGGGTTTGGAGCATCGCCCGCAAGGGCCGTTGCACGGCTGGGGTGGTCATCTCGTAGTAACAGGCGTGCACCGTGACGTGCTCTGCAAAGAACGCGCGCACAGCGCGCTGCACACGCTGTTCTAGGTCCGACAGGTGTGGATAGTGCAGAATCGCTTGCATCTGCTGGTGCGGATGAATCTCCAGATCGGCTGAGACCGTAAGCTGGTGTTCCTCATCGCTATCGGTGAGCGTCACCGTGACTGGCAAGGCGACGATGTGCGAGACGGCGAGCTGTTCCTCGTAGCGCAGGGTGAGCCGCACCGCAAAGTCCACCCCAAAATGTTGCCGCATAGCGTCTTCGACAAAGCGACCTAAGGCTTGCTTTTTGCCATCGTAATACTTATCAATACACGCCCCGATATCATCCTGCCGCACGAACTCATGCACATAGCGCGCAATCGCCCCATACAACGCCTCCTGGGGGGTCTCCGTATGACTCACGGCTTGGGCCAGGCGCGTTTCCTGGCCCGGGGGACAGCTCACCCGGAAGGCGACGATCACCGCAATCTCCCGATTCCTCGTAAAATCACTCAACAGGATAGGCTCTGTTTTGGACTCGACACTGCGATCTCCCCATTCTGTACTGGAGACCACGTAGTATCGTAGGTTCCGCTTGAGCCACTGGAGTTTGCTCACGACAATCTTTTCGGTATCCGCCTGCACGCACACCAGAGTTTCTCCGGCCCGGAGCGGTACTTTACCAGACACGCGACGAATCACGGCATCACAAGCGTGCTCGTGGGACATGGGTTGACTCCTCTGGGGGGGCTCCATATGCTGTAGAACGGTAGGGGAGAGACGTTGTGAGACCCCCTGCACCTTCTGCTCAAGATGTCGGAACACCTCCGCTGCCTGCCGGGTGTCCTCTTCCAGGTCCACGACCACGCCTACCTGTGTGAGGGTAAAGCCGCGGTGCTGCGGCGTCCGCTGGAGGGTATCCTGCATCGCCCGTTCAGCCGCCGCCAGGTGCTGCGGCCCGTAGCCACGGCTCACCCGGCCGAGCGTTGCCACCAGCCACGGTTCCAGCACGGCCCGTGCGTCGGTCAGGGTGTCGCTGACAATCGTGCCCGGATCGCTCACCTGGTAAGCGACTTGCACCACGGCGAGGCACGTGTGGCCAGCACCAGGCAGGGAGCAACGGCACACCAACGTGTGCTCGGTGGTATCGACCTCGTAGAGAGTCTTCTCCGGTCCCCAACGCAGGTCGTTGGCGGTCAGGCGTTCTCCGAGCCGCAAGGTCCGCAGAGGCTTGCCAGCTTGCAACAGGACCAGCGCGCGTCCTGGCGCTGGCTGGGGACGTTCGTCAGAGAGGCGCCAGCGCTGAATCACACGAGTCGAAAGGATCGGATTATGTGTCTCTGCCATCGGCTCACTTCCTTCCCTTGGCAACGAGCGCCGTGCAGCGGCCTGTAGTGTAGGACAGCGGGGAAGAAGAACGATACCTCAGAGAGCTGAAAGCGCTCTCGTAAGGTCATAGTATTGTACCATAGACAAACGAGAAGATAGAGCACACTATAGTGTGTCCGCAGCACACCCGAACAATCTGGGGCTCCAGACATCATCACTGGTAATTGACTGCCTCAGTGAGGAGCACTTCGTATGCACCCTGACCCGCACATCGTCGTGTGGCCCGACTATCACGGCTTTTATGGCTGGCTATGCCAAGAGGTCGAGGGCCTGCCGGAGGCGGTACTCGATTTTGACTCCCAGGACCCCGCGCAGGAATGGATGTGGTGGTCTATCCGCCGCCAGGTCAGCCACATGGCATGGGATCTGCTTATGGTGATGTACCGACGCTGCCATACGTTGCTCTGGCCCGACGGCCACATCCCCACGCCGATTGCCTGGGAAGAGCATCGGCTGGGCCGCATGCGGGATGATCGGATGCTCGATACGCGCCTGTTCTGGCACCTTGATGTCTTGCTGGAGAAGGTCAAGCTGGGCGTCGAGTGGGCGACCCAGGTGGTCACCAAGGTGCCGGTTGAGACGCTGCGTGCCACGGTGAGCCGGCACCGCGGCACGCCGTTCTGGCGGCAGGTGATCCAGGTCTTACCCCGTGGTGCCTGGATCGACGCCCAGGAGCCGCAGTTCATCTCCTACACCCTGGAAGCCTCGCTCTGGATGTTGTACTACGAAGTCCTGACGCACCTGTGCACTATCCAACGCCTCAAACGTGCCCAAGGGCTATCGACCTGTGTGACCATCCCGCGCGTCGGCTACCTGACGCTCCCTGAGTATACGGGGGAAGCGGCATCCCCTGGGGCCAGTTTTGTCCCGCTGCGTTGACTGCCAGCGAGGGTCCACGCTGCCCTCAGCGCGGCGCGGCGCCAAGGATCGCCACAGCCTCCACTTCGACCAGTAGGTCCGGGGTAGCCAGCGCGCGCACTTCGACCAGCGTCGATACCGGGAAATCGCCGCTAAAAAACTCGCGCCGGGCCTGCCAGACTTCCTCGCGGCGGGTGATGTCGGTGACGAAGATATCCACCTTGACGATGTCGTCCATGCAGCCCCCGGCGGCTTCCATCATGTGGCGGATTTTGCCAAACACCGCCTGGGCCTGTTGATACATGCTGGCGCCACCGGCGACTGTCGTGCCAGTGCGCGCAGTCATACCAGCGATGAAGACTTGGTTGCCGACCACCAGGCAATTCGACCAGGTTTGCGGTGGTGGCTCAGGGACGTGCGGGCTACTCATCCGTTGTTTCGTGGGCATCAGCGTGCCTCCTTCCCTCCAGGGTTGTCCGGCGTTGGCGCGTACAGTGCCATGAAAGACCCCGGCATGCAACCGTAGGTGGCAGACGGCCCGCGCAGCGGGTATGCTGTCCGAAACACAGGAGGTGTCACATGGCATCGCGCGTTGGGGTGGTGGTGTTTTTCGATCTCGTCAGTTACTCGCAACATCAGGCACCCGTCATGGCCGAGCTGGGCAATGACTTTATGCAGGCGGTGAAAGAGGTCACCGCGGCGCTCTACCCTGGGGTCACGCCGCAGCGACGCGAGACCTGCCCCTATCTCGTCTTACCCAGTGGCGATGGGGCGGCGGTGATTCTGTGGGAGACGGCGCCAGGGCATCCGCGCCTGGAGTTTAGCGCCATTGTCCTCGGTGGCGCGCTGCTGCGCTGGGCGCATGAACACCAGCCGGCGGTAGGCCTGCGCTGTGGCATCAACGCTGGCCAGCTCGAAACGGTCACCGATCCCTACGGCGACTTCAACGTCTGCGGCGTGCCGATTAACGACGCGCAGCGCATTATGGATGCCGCGACAGGGGGGCAGATGCTGGTCCACGCTGAGCAGGTAGGAGTATAGGAAAATTAAACGGCCTTTTCCACCAGCTCTGCGGCACCCACCCCCGTGTCGTGCCCCCTGGCCACCTCCCCGCTGGCGCCTCCCCGCTGCTCACCAGCGCCTTCTCCGCGCCACCGGGAGCTCCCCCAGCGC
>SXGT01143236.1_pt1 | contig 14239 bp, 18 predicted proteins | sample 3176221 | NCBI WGS metagenome assembly SXGT01 (sample SAMN11356862, study PRJNA531348) | freshwater metagenome | isolation source: freshwater sample F1-120 | place: China: Fuxian Lake, Yuxi | collected 2017-12-25 | reverse complement strand
GGGGGCCCCGGTGCCGGCCGCGAAGGCGAAGTGACGTCGCGGTTGCCAGCCTGGATCTAGGTAGACGCTCTGTGGAGGCAAAGGACCCAGTCCGGGCCATCGCCCTCCGGATACTCGGAAACGTCCTCGAGAAAGGAGTGCCTTTCTTCCGACTCAAAGCTGAACTCAGGCAAGACGAAGTAGCTGCCTGGAGCCACTGTTGCCAGTGTCGGAATGTTCGCATTGCCGAGTTCCGACATGCACACAACGGCGAGTTCGCCGGATGGACAGCGGAGAGTGCCTCCAGGTGCGCATCCCAGCAGAGGCCAATCCCGTGATTCGCCGGCCACTCTCTGCTTGCTGTTCGCCGCCACTACCACTCGGGCATGGAACACCCCGTTGAAGAGAAGCGTCCATGCAAGGAGATCGCCGGTCTTCGCCAGGTTGATCCAGAATTGGTTGAAGTGGGCCAGCTTCGACCCGGCGTCCGACGGATTGGAGCGAGCGGCGGCGTACTGCCACGCCTCATCCCAGATTCCCGGTCTATTGGCCGGCGACTCGCGGTCGATGACGCAGGCATAGAAGCTGGTTACGGGGAAGATCCGATTCATCAGTGCCCTGCTTCACGAGAACCAACGCCTGAGTCGCCGAGCGGCGAGTTTGACCGACGAGCGAACTGCCCCGCAAGCACCATGCGGCGTTGCCGCGGGCGATGGGCGGTTGCTCAATCCCAGTAGGTAAACGACCGCGCGCAGCCGTAGATGCACATGGGCAGGAAGGCCCACACCGTGCCGCGGATCATCGATGTCGCCTCGCGCTACATCACCTTACTTCTCCATTTCTGGATCGACCACGCGCCCGAGAAACAGGACGACGCCGCTCTTGTGGTCGCGGATCAAGAACAGGAACGGTCGATCGGCGCGGAACACCGGTTTCACCGGTTCCGGCGCCAGGCCGATGGCGGTGCCGCCGATCGTCGTAGCCGCGACCGCCTCGGTGCCCTTCTCGTTCACCTCTATGCAGGCCATGTGCGTGACGCTCTCTGCCCGCAACGTCTCGGCGATCGCGATCCCGTCGAACTGCGCGCACTGTCCGCCAGTCACTTGGAACGCTCGCCGCATCCCGAGTGCTTGCAGGCTCTCCTTGAGCTGGAAACGACACTGCAGTTCGAACCGCGGTAGTGCGAAGTCGATGGCGCGCCGTTCCAAGCGTGCGAGCCACTGAGGCAACCGTTCCGTCTTCACCAGCTGCTCCAGTCTGGTGAGCCCATCGGGGGCGTCGGGCAGCAGGACCACGAACTCCAGTCGATCGCCCCTGTAGGGCAGGGCCGCGATCTGGAAGCCGCCGGCTGCTGGCGCGATCGGCGTCACTTTGCGTGGGCGCATGCTCTGGAAGCGTGGCGTCGCGAAGAACTCGCCCGTGCTCGTGAATGCCGCGAAGCGAGCTTTGTTGAGGTTCGCATCGTGCATCAGCTGGATCGCTACCTTGGTGCCGTTCGCCTTCGTGAACTCGGACGGGCTCGTTTCGCCTTCGACGAATGGCGAGACCCACTCCCCGCGGAAGTGCGTCGCGTTGACGATGAGAAAGCGCGTGCCAGCGGAGAGTCGGCCAGGTTGGATCAGTTCGGGGATCTTCTGCGCGGTGCGATCGGCGACCCATGCATTGACGCGAAGGCGGGCAGCTTCGGAGGCGCCGCAGAAGTCCACTCGCTGCATGCCTGCAACGTAGAAGTGTTCGAGGGCCTTGGTGAACGCGGGGACGGGCTGCACCGAGTGGTCGAACCAGAGCGACTGCGCGCTCTGCAGTTCGTAGCAGCTGGTCGCAGCGAGAAGCGCGCGCAGTTCATCGGCGATTGCATCGACGGCTGCGGCTGCATCCCCGGTGTCGCCCGTCGGGTCCTTCGCATGAGCGGCCTCGTACTCGGCGGTTCGGGCTGCCAGTTGGATGCGCAGGTCGGCGATTCGCTTGCGGGTTTCGGCGGTGGCGGTGCCGGCGGCGGTTGCGAGTTGTTCGCGCAGGCTGGCGATCGAGGCGTGTACGTCGGCGAGCGGCCCCTCGGGCAGATGCAGCACGCGTCGCATTTCCGCAGCGGTTTCGCCGCGCGCACCTTCGGTCGCCATCGTCAGCACCGTCGCGATCGACCAGGGCGACAGGAAGAGGTTGCCGTCCGGTTTCTCCGCGAGCTGCTGGTAGAGGTCGACGGCGAACGCGTTCGTCGCCGTGGCGGCGAGGTGTGTCGGGTCTTGCGGCAGCGCGGCCAGGGCGAGCAGTGCGGCGAAGGCGAACATGAAGGCGACAACGATCCGTGTCGCCGCCGAGTTCAGCCTGCTTCTGTCCCGCGGCTCACGAGATCACATCCGGGCCGCGCTCCACCTGCAGCAACTGCACAGTCTCGCCGGAGCACAGGAAATGGACATGCAGGTAGAAGTTGTGCATGCCCTCGGGCTGGTCGCCTCCCGTCTCGGTGACGAACGTCACGCGCCACTGCCGCCCATGCGCCTCTCCGATGCGCTGGATCCCGACGATTTCGCCGGCTTGCAGCACGGCGGATTCCGCAGACGGATTCTCGCGCACCCATTGATCGCGGAGCCCCACGGCCAGGTCGCAGGCCCGCGCGACTTCCGCCGAGTGGTGGCTTGGCGCGGAATGGCATGCCGACGTCCCCAGCAGGAGGAGCGCCGTCAGCAACGTCGTCCGCACGCTGCGTAGCTTGGCGCCGGCGCCCATCAGGCCGCCGGGCTCGGCGCGCAGACACGCCCGAGGAACAGGATCGCACCGCTCTTGCAGTCGCGGATCAGGAACAGGAAGGGCCGATCGGCGCGGAACACGGGCCGGAACGGCACCATCTCGATGCGCGGCGCTGCGGAGCCGGGATCAAGCGTCAACACGGTCGCGGCGGCGGCTTCCGTGCCCTTCTCGGTGACTTCGACGAAGGCCTGGTGGAACACCGCCGCGATGTAGAGCTTCTGCATCGGGTCTTCGGCGCCGTTCATGCCTTCGAACTGCGCGCCAGATCCCGTGGTCGGATCGACGAAGGCGCGCGCCATGCCCATCGCCTGCAGTGCCTGGCCGAGATTGGACTGGCCGCGCTGCTGGAAGCGCGGCAACGCGGTGTCGACATCGCGCCGCGCGAGCTTGCCGAGCCAACCGGTGAGCCGGTCGGCGGTCAGCATCTGCTCGAGCTTGCCGAGCCCGTCGTGCGCGCGTGGCAGCAGCACGACCATCGCCAGGTTGCCGCCCTTGTAGGGCAGCTCGATGGCCTGGAAGCCGTCGCGGTCGGGATAGGTCGCGGCGAGCACGGCGCCGTCGGCGGGCACCTGCTTCGGCGTGTCGAAGAGGTCGCCGGTGCCGGTGAACGCCGCGTACGGCACGTCCTCGCGCCACTGGTCGCGCATCAGCCGCATGACGAGCTTCTGGCCGTCGGCGCGCTGGAAGTCCGCGTCCTTGGTGTTGTCCGCGTCGAACGGTTCCTGCCATTCGCCGCGGAAGTAGACCGCGTTGGCGAGCACGAGCCGCGTCCCGGCAGAGACGCCGCCTTGCGAAATCATGTCGACGATGCGTTGTTCGGTGCGGTTGGCGATCCAGTGGTTGATCTGGCGGCGCGCGCCGTCGTGGTCGCCGCGGAAGTCGACGATGTTGGCGAAGCCAGTGCCGTAGTGCCGGTCGAGCTCGCCGAGGAACGCGGGCAGCAGCGGGGCCGTGCGGTCGCACCACAGCGAATTGGCGGCGCGCAGGTCATACCGATCGACGGTGGCCAGCAAGGCGCTGAGTTCGACGGCGGTCTTCTTGGCTTCGCGCCCCAGGTTGCGCCCCTTGGTGTAGTCGGCACGATCCATGGCGGACTGTGCGGCATCGTTCTGCTTGGCCAACTGCTCGCGCAAGGCGGTGATCCGGTCGCGCGTCGCCTTCGGCGCGTTGCCAGCCCCGGCGGTGAGCTGCTGCTGCAGCGCCGCGAACGAGGCATGCATGTTCGCCAACGGCCCGTCGCCGTAGTGCAGCGCCCGCCGCATCTCCGCGGCGGTTTCCGCGCGCGCGCCTTCAGCCGCCATCGCCAAGGCGGTGCTGATCGACCACGGCGACAGGAACAGGTTGCCGTCGTCGCTGGTCGCAAGCCGCCGGTAGAGATCGACGGCGAGGCCGTTGGTGGCGGCGCTGGCCTGCTGGGGATCTTGTGGGGCGGGAAGCAGGGGCAGGAGGAGGGCGGCGAACAGCGTCGTCATTAGCGTTTTCTCGCGAGCGAACTGAGAAGGGCGGCCCCGACGTCAACGTCTTGCCGCGGTTCCCGTGCGTGCGCGATTGCCATCGGCTAGAACGCGCCGCTGCGCCGATGACCTCCCATGACCCCTTGCTGGCGTTCCGCGCGCGCTTCCCGATCACGCAGCGTTCGAACTACCTGATCAACAACTCGCTTGGGGCAATGCCGGCGGCGGCCCGGGCGAGCGTGCAGCAGTTCCTCGACCAGTGGGACACCCGTGGCGTGCGGGCGTGGGGCGACGGCTGGTGGGTGCTGCAGGAACAGGTTGGCGACCGCATCGCCGAGGTGCTCGGCGTCGCCAAGGGCAGCGTGTCGATGCACCAGAACATCGCGGTGGCGCAGGAGATGATCCTGTCGTGCTTCCGCTTCGACGGCCGCCGCAACAAGGTCGTCTACGCGGACCGCAACTTCCCGAGCGACCAGTACATCTACGAAGCGCGCGCGGCGCACGGTGCGCGGCTCGTGCGGGTGCCGGCGGCCAGCGACGGCATCTCGACCGACGGCGAACAGATCGCCGCAGCGATCGACGACGAGACGCTGCTGGTCGCGATCGACCACGTGATGTTCCGCAGCTCGGCGATCGTCGAGCTCGAACCGATCGTGCGGAAGGCGCGCAAGCACGGCGCTTTCGTGGTGCTCGACGTGTTCCACTCGGCTGGCATCGTGCCGCTCGAACTCGGCAAGCTCGGCGTGCACGCGGTAGTGGGTGGCGCGCTGAAGTGGCTGTGCGGCGGGCCCGGCAACTGCTTCCTCTACGTGCATCCCGACGAACGCAGCAAGCTGCAGCCGAGCTTCACCGGCTGGGCGGCTCACAAGCAGCCGTTCGCGTTCTCCCCGGCGGGGCAGGACTACCGCGACGACGGCGGTCGCTTCCAGACCGGCACGCCGAACGTGCCGGCGCTGTGCTCGGGCAAGGAAGGCATCGCCACGGTGCTCGAAGTCGGGTTGCCGGCGATCCGGGCGAAGAGCCAGCGGCAGACGAAGATGTTGGTCGAGGCGGCGCAGCAGGCCGGGCTCGCGATCAAGTCGCCGCTCGATGCGACGCGGCGCGGCGGCCACGTTGCGCTCGACGTGCCGCACGGCTACGCGGTCTGCCAGGCCCTGTCGGCGCGCGAGATCGTCGTCGACTTCCGCCCCGATGCCGGACTGCGGGTGGCGCCGCACTTCTACAACACCGATGCCGAGGTGCTCGCCGCGGTGGCCGCGATGCGCGAGATCCTCGATTCGCGCGAGTACGAACGCTTCCTGGCGCAGGCGAAGAAACCCGGATGAACGCATGAGGATGTGGGACATCAGCGAGCCGATCGAGCCGTCGTCGGCGACGTTTCCCGGCGACACGCCGTTCTCCCAGGAATGGGTCGCGCGCATGGAGCGCGGCGCTTCCTGCAACGTCAGCACGATCCGCATGTCGGTGCACGTCGGCACGCACACCGATGCGCCGCTGCACTTCGATCTGTCGGGTCCCGACATCGCCAGTGTCGATCTCACGCAGTACATCGGCCGCTGCCGCGTCGTCGACGTGCAAGGAACGGGCACGCCGTCGCTGATCCCGGCCGCGGCGTTGACCCCGGCGATGCTCGCCGGCGCCGAACGCATCCTGCTGCGGACGCGCAACACGCACGACCATCGCGTCTGGGATCAGCGCTTCACCGCGCTCGGTCCGGAAGCGGCGAAGGTCCTGGTCGCGGCCGGCATCCGCCTCGTCGGCATCGACACGCCGAGCATGGACCACGCCGACAGCAAGGAACTCGACGGCCACCATCATCTCTACGAAGGCGGCGTCGCCCTGCTGGAGAACCTCGACCTCTCGCGCGTGCCGGCGGGCGACTACGAACTGATCGCGTTGCCGCTGCGCATCGTGAACGGCGACTCGAGTCCGGTGCGCGCGATCCTGCGCGAGCTGCCGGCCCGCTGAATCACGGCAGCTCGACGCCGCGCGGCGGCAGCGGTCGACAAGGGCCTCGCCGTCGTTCACCGGCGCTGCAATACCGCGGATGGCGACGTTCCGCGATCGCTCCCTTGCGTTGCCGGCCCCGCGCCCGCTACGAACTCGCGCAGCATCGATGAGCAAACGCGCGATCAACCCGCCCGAACTTGCCGCTCCCAAAGGCTTCGCCCACGCCTGGCTGGTCGAGAACCCGGCGGGAAGCACGCTCTACCTCGCCGGCCAATGTGGCTACGACCAGGCGGGCGTGGTCGTGCACAAGGGCGACCTGGTCGGGCAGCTCGACCAGGCGATGGGCAACATCGGCGTGATCCTGCGCGACGCCGGGATGACCTTCGCCGATGTGGTCCAGCTCAACTTCTACGTGACCAGCCGCGACGACTACGCGCACGCGCGCAAGGCGTTCGGCCAGGTGTGGAAGAAGCACTGCGGCCGCCACTTTCCGGGCATGGCGATGTTCCAGGTGGTGTCGCTGTTCGATCCCGAAGCGCGCATCGAGATCCAGGGAATCGCGGCGCGATGAACGTCTGCCGTGCATCGTCGTGGGCCTGCGCGGTCCTGCTCGCGGCGTGCGCCAGCGAGCGGCCCGCGAACACTTCGGGCTTCGACGACAGCGCTGGCCTCGTCGAGATCTTCGTCGCCGGTGACGGCTTCGTGCAGTGCGCTGGCGAACGGCTGCCCCTCGACGCCGTGGTGCTGCAATTGCGCCAACGCACCCGCACGATGACGCGCGACCAGTTGTCGCGCTTCGTCGTGCAATTGCGGGTCGCCGAGGGCGTCGTCGATGGGCCGGCAGCCAAGGTCGCCAACGACGGCATGAATCGATTGTTGCGGGAACTCGAGGTGATGGGTGTCACCCAGGCCCGTTGGTTGTGAACTGTCCGAGGACGCCGAACCCGTGACCCTGCTGCGCCGCCATCTTCCCCCGCAACTCGTCGTCTTCGACGTCGACGGCACCCTGCACGACACGTTCCGTTGGTGGGCGCCGATCATCCGTTCGGGCCTGCAGCGATTCGCCGAGCTGAACTCGATGCAGGTGGTGATGCCGAGCGACGCCGAGGCCGAAGCGGTCGTCGGCATGAAGGACGCCGGCGTGTGGGCGCCGTTCCTGCCCGAGCCGCACAAGCATCGCTGGCAGGAACTGCGCGCGGTCGTGTTGCCGATGGAAGTCGAGGAAGTGAGCCGCGGCGTCGACTACCTGTTCGCCGGTGTGCGGCCGCTGCTGCTGCATCTGCGGGCGCTCGGCGTCAAGACGGCGCTCGCCAGCAACTGCCGACGCACCTACATGGGCGCCATGCAGAACGGGCAGGGCCTCGCGGCACTTACCGACTGGCAGTTCTGCCTCGACAGTCCCGGGGTCACCACCAAGACCGACATGCTGACGTCGGCGCTTCGCGCCGCGGGCAATCCGGAGCGCGTGGTGATGGTCGGCGACCGCGAGCCCGACCACGAGGCGGCCCGCGCCGTCGGCTGGCCGTTCGTGTGGCGGCGCAATGGCCGGTGCGCGATCGACGACGCCGAGCTGGTCTGGGAAGGCGACCCGAACAAGTTCCTGACGGATCTCGGCTTGCCGAAGATGCCGTGAGGCCGGGCGCAGGCGCCGGGTCTCCAGCCGGGCCCCGATTCCGGGCTTCTTGCAATAGACTGGGGGCCTTGGCGTAGCCGGCTCCCACGTCCTGAGGTCTCCATGGAACTGGTCCTGATCCTGATCCCCATCTTCGTCTTCGTGCTGCTGAAGATGGTGCTGGACCATCACGCGACCGCGCGGTCCGACAATGTGCGCTTGCTCGAAGAGGCGCTGAAGAGCCCGGGCGTGGATCGGGCGACGCTGGAGTCGCTGACCTTCCAACTCACCGGGCATCGCGCCCCGCGGCATGCCGGACCGGGCCGCTTGCCGGCGGTCATCCTGGCCATCGGTTGGCTGACGATGTTCGTCGGGATCGGCGTGTTGATCGCCGGGGCACTCTGCAACGAAGACGACGCGGTGATGGGCGGCATCATCGCCGGCGTGATCGGGTTTGGTTTCGTCACCTATCCCTTCGCTTTGCGCGAACTCGAAGCGCGGCGGCAGCCGCAGTGAGTTGAACCATGGACAATCGGGCCGTCGCGATCTTCGTTGCCGTCACCGCATCCATGGCTTCCCTGCTGGTGTTTGGCATGGCTACGCGTTCCAAGACCGCCGACAAGAACGTGGAAGGCGGGCCGGCAGGCAAGACAGCGAGCAGGAAGGACAAGCGGTTGGATGCGTTGCTGGAGGCAGTGCGCGACCCAAGCCTCGACGCCGCGACGCGGGCTGAGTTGCTGCGGGCACTCGCACGTGACCACCAGAGCCTCGGCTCGAGGTTGGTGCAGTTCGTCACGAACCCGACCCACTGGCGCATGGTTTGGTTCGGCGTCGGTTGGCTCGTGATGCTGATGGCCGGCATGCCGCTGGCGCTGCACGCCGCGGATGCGATTTCGCTGAGCCACCACGCACTCCCAAGCCTGGCGACAACGGCGATGGCCGGCTTCGCGATGATCACGCTGCCGATGGCGTGGCGCGAATTGTCGCGCCGCGAACGCGCGACGCAGCATCGCTGAGCCTGAACCCGTAGTGACAGCGCCCCCGACTTCGGGTTGCATGTCGGCGTGAGCCTGCCGTCCGCCACCGAACTGGTCGAACGCGCTACCGCGCTGCTCGTCGGCTGGCGCGTCGTCGACACCCGCATCGCGGTCGTGTGGAACGACAAGCTGACGACGACGGCGGGCCGCGCATTCCAGCGGGCGGGGCGCATCGAACTGAATCCGACCTTGCTGGCGCGCGCGCCGGACCAGCTGCCGATGGTGCTGGTGCATGAAGCGGCGCACATCGCCGCGTTCCGGCTGTTCGGCGCCAACATTCCGGCGCACGGTCGGCACTGGCGGTCGTTGATGCGGCTCGCCGGCCAGGAACCTGCCGTCACGCACGACATCCCGGTCGACGATCTGCGGCCGGCGGCGGCGCGGGCCCGGCGGGTCCGCCGCAGCTACGTGTACTTGCGGGTCTGCGACAGTTGTGGCGATCGGCAGTTGCTGGATGCGTTGCGGTATGGCCGCTGCGCTGGCTGCGACGCGCGCGACAGCTTCCTGGTGATGAAAGCGCCCGCGTCATCGGCCGGTCGCGCCGCGCTGTCGCAGCTCAGCCTTGCCCAGGTGCGCGCCGCGTTCGACTAGGGCCGCGTTCCTCGCGGCCGGGGTTCATGGCTCGACCCGGGGCCAGACGTCGCTACCCTCTCCGGAGCCGTGAGCCGCCACCCCGACATCTTCGAAGAGATCGTGCGCCTGCGCCGCGATGGCATTCCGGCCGCACTCGCCACCATCGTCGGCACCCGTGGCTCCACGCCGGGCCGCACTTCGATGCGCCTGCTCGTGCTCGGCGACGGCACCTTCCTCGGCACCGTCGGCGGCGGCTGCCTCGAAGCCGAGGTCTACGACACCGCTCTCCAGGTCCTTGCCGACGAGCAGCCGCGCTCGCTGCAGTTCCGACTCACCGAGCAGGATTCCCCCGACTCGGGTCTCATGTGCGGCGGCGAGGTCACCATTTTCGTGGAACCCATCACGACTCCGTCCCTCTGCATCTTCGGCGCTGGCCACGTCAGCAAGACGCTGTGCCAGATCGCCGCCCTCGCCGGCTTTCGCGTCACCGTCGCCGACGACCGCAGCACCTTCGCCACCGCGGCGCGTTTTCCCGAAGCGCACTCGACGCTGGCCGCACCCTACCCGGATCTCGTTGCCGCGATGCCGATCCGCCAGCACAGCTACGCCATCGTCGTCACTCGCGGCCACAAGGAGGACGCGCACGTGCTCGAAGCGCTCGCGGTCCGCTTTGCGAAGGGTGACCGCCTGCGCTTTCTCGGCATGATCGGCAGCACCACGAAGCAGGCGCTGTTGTGGAAGCACCTGCGCGCGGCCGGCGTCGGCGACGACTTCCTGGCGACGGTGCGCACGCCGATGGGGGCCTACCTCGGCGGCAAGACCCACGAAGAGATCGCGGTCTCGGTCGTCGCGGAACTGATCGCCGTGCGCCGCACCGGCAAGGACATGGCTGCGACCTGGATCGGCCGCGACAAGCCGAAGGGCCGAACGCAGGGCGTGCGCGATCTGCCCGCCGCCGACGCATGAACGTGGCGCGATCGTTGCCGGGCGTGCTGGCGCTCGCGGCGCTGGCCCTGCCGCTGCTGGCGCAAGGCGACCGCGTGACCTTGGCGAACGATGTCGTGCTCACCGACCTGCGCGTCGTTTCGTTCGATGTGCGCACGATCAAGTTCGTGCGCAGCAATGCGCAGCATCAGGAAGCGAGCGACCAGGTGCCCAGGGTCGAACTCGAGAAAGTCGCCGAGCTGTTGCGCCCCGGTGGCCGCACGCACGAAGCGTTGACGACGATGGCGCGCGACCACGTCGCCCAGAAGAACGTGCTCGTCGCCCAGTTCCTGTTCGTCGCCGCCGCCGATGCTGCCTTCGCCGCCGGCAAGCCGACGGAGGGCCTTGCGGCGCTCGAAGAACTGACGCGCACGTTGCCCGAGTGTGGACTCGCGCCGGAGGCCTACCGCCGCCGTTTCGAGTTCCATCACGCGATCGGCGGCAAGGGCGTGGGCGCGGCGGGGGCGGTGGCCAAGAAGTACCTCGCCGATGCGATCGGTGGTGGCTGGCCGCGCGGCTTCGCGTTCGAGGCGGAGTTCTTGTTGGCGCTGGTCGAACGCAGCAACGCACGCGCTTTCCAGGCCAAGCTGCGCACGTTGGTCGAGAAGGCGGCGGGACCGGCGCCGGTCGTCGCCGAGCGTGCGCGCGTCGAATTGGCGCACACGCTGCGCACGGCGAAGGACAGCGCCGAAGCGCGCCGCATCTACGAGGCGACGCTGGCGCGCGAAGGCGCCGACGTGACGGCGCGTGCCGGTGCCTGGATCGGGCTTGGGCGACTCGCGCTCGACGAAGCCGAAGCCGGCGACAAGGACGCGTTGCAGCGGGCGATGACGGCGTTCCTGCGCGTTCGCATCGAATGTCGGCAGGCGTGGCCCGCACTGCGTGCCGAGGCCCTGTTCGAAGCGGCTGCTGCCGCCGAACGCTGGCGTGGACCGGACTACGCGCAGGTGATCGCCAGCTGCCGGGCGGCGCTGGCGGCGGAGTTCGCGACGAGCGAATGGAACGAAAAGGCGAGGCGGTGAAGCGTGACCCAGGCTCCGGTGCGTGATTGGGCGCGCGTGGTGCAGCCACCCGGCCGCGGCGACGACTTCGTGTTCTGGGCCTTCCGCACCGGGTTTGGCATGTGCCTGCGCGCCGGGTTCCGCATGCGGCGCGAAGGCCCGCAACCGCCGGCGGGGCCGTGCGTGTTCGCCGCGAACCATTCGTCGTTCCTGGATCCGCTGCTGCTCGGCGCGATGGTGCCCCGCCGGCTCGTGTACCTGATGACCGAAGTGGTGTGGCGGTCGCGCGGGCTCGGTTGGTTCTATCGCTGGAACCGCGCCATTCCGCTGTCGGCGCGCGGCGGCAATCGCGAGGCGTTGCGGGCGGCGCGCGAGGTGCTGCGTCAGGGTCGTTCGCTCGGCATCTTTCCGGAAGGTGGCCTGAGTCGCGACGGCTTGCCGATGCTCGGCAGTCCGGGTGCGGTGTCGATCGTGCTGCAGGAGCACGTGCCCATCGTGCCGGTCGGCATCGTCGGTGCGCACGATGCGTTTCCACCGGGTGCGACGTGGCCGCGCCCGGCGCGCGTCACGGTGCGCTTCGGGGCGCCGATCCTGCCGCGGGAACTCGATGCGCTCGGCGGCGGGGATCGGCGCGCGCGGCTGCGGTTGGCGACGGCGCACATCATGCGCGCGATCGCAGCGTTGACGGGCAATGTCGCGCGCGAGGACGTGCTCGCGGCGGCCGGCGTGCCCATGGCGTGAACGTCGCAACGGGCGATGCCGTGCTCGCGCCGCTTGCAGCGCCGTAGGAGTCGTGCGTCAGGGTGCGGCGGATTTTGGGGATTCACCGCTCGAATCAGGTGCCGGCGTTCCCCTTCTTGCACCCGAGTCACGTTGGTTCCTCGCCTGGATTTCCGGTGGGGACATGGAAGGAGCAGAGACATGGCAACGAGCACATTCCGCGGCCAACCGATGGTTGGGCCGCTACAGCGACACCTGGACCCGCCAGAACCGCGAAGACCTGGCGCAGGAGGCCGCCATTGCCGCCTGGCAATGGGTGGGCGAGTTGGAGCGACCCGAACGCTTCCGTGCCGCCGTCAACACGATTGCGATGCGCGTGCGCGGGCGGGCGCTGCGCGAACGCCGCCGCCGTGAGCAGGTGATGACCTTCCTCGCCGCCGGCAGCGCGACGGTCGAGGAGCGCGAACCGCACGTGCAGGTGGTCGGCCGGCGGGTGCCGGTGTGGCGGGTGCGGCCATGGCTGCTGTGGGCGCTCGATCGGTTGGGACCGCTCGATCGCCGCATGCTGCTCGAGTTCCACGAAGGATTCTGTTGTGCCGAGCTGGCGGAGCGTTTCCGCCGGTCCTTGGCATGCGTGAAGACGCGCATTCACCGTGCGCGTCGACGAGTACGAGAAGAGGTCGAAGCAACCGCGCGCAAGGCGTTCGGCATCGACCTCGTGCAATCACCGAAACGAAACGAAGGAGTGCAACGATGAAGATCTTGATGAGCACGTTGGTTCTGTTCGCCGCGGCATTGCCCGGCATCGCCCAGACGCCGAAGGTTGGCCAAGGCGGCGACAAGCCGGTGGCCGAAGCCAGCGCCGGCAAGCCCGCGAAGGGCAAGGTGGTCCTGAGCGACGCCGGCAAGCTCGCGCTCGGCAAGGCCAAGGCACTGGCAGGGGCGGTGCGTGGTCTGCGCGGGCCGGACCGCCTGAAGGCACTGGAGAGCGCCGCAGCGGCGTACGACCAGGTCGCGGGCGAGTTCGCCGGCGAACCGGCAGTGGCCAGCGTCGCGGCGATGACGGCGGGCGACCTGTGGCGACAGCAGGGCAGTCTGCCGTTGGCGGAGAAGGACTATCTGCTGGCGGCGCAGCTCGACGGCCCGCGTTACGCCCAGCGGGCGCTGCTCGGCGCTGCCGACATGCAGCGTCGGCAGAAGCGGATCGACGAGGCGATGGCGACCTACGCCAAGGTCGTCCACGTCGACCCGAGCAGTGCGCGTGCCCAGGATGCGCGGCTGTGGCAGGCGCGCCTGCTGCAGGGCGGCGAACGTCTCGACGAGGCGATCGCCGCGTTCCAGGCTGCGTTGGAGACGGCGGATCCGGGCGCCGAGACGATCGAGGCGAGCAACTTCCTGGCCCTCGCGTGGATCGACAAGGGCGACCTCGATGCCGCCGGGTATGCGATCGAACACGCCGAGCAGACCGCACCGGCGGGTGAAGACGATCCAGTGGTGCTCGAACGGCTGACGATGGCCCTCGAGTCGATGTCGGCGAAGAAGGCGCTGCAGCGGGCACGCGACAAGCAGAACGGCGCCGCCAAGGACGCCGCGAAGCTCGAAGCTGCGCGCAGCAAGTGAAGGTGCGCGGGGAGTGGCCGTTGGCGCTCCCCGCGTTGCCGCGAGCGCGAAGGTGGCCCCGGCGCACGTTCGCAGCTCGATCGCATTCGGCCGCACGCTCGGGAGTAGGATGCTCCCATGCCTCGCAGCCTCCTCCTTTTGGGTGTCCTTCTCGGAGCGTGCGCCATTCCCCAGACCATCGATACGCTCGGCGATCGATCACCGCCGCCCGAGTTCGGGCGGCCGACTTGGGTGCGGGTGTCGGCGGGCGTTGGGGCCTGGACCGGCGGCATCGTCGGCGGAGTGGTGTCGGTGGTGTTGTTGCCGGTCACCTGGCCGATCAGTGAACTTGCCGGCGATGGTCTCGGCGAACACGGCGGCAGCGAGTTCATGCTGTTCCCCGCGATCGGCGGTGCCGCGATGGGGCACTGCCTGCTGGGCGCGCCAGCGGACGGCATCGATTGGGTGTTTCGCCGGGCGTGGGTCGGGAGCACGGACCCGGTCACCAGCTACGACTTCGTGCCGATGGAAGGGCCGGCGAAGCCCGCGGCGAAGTAGGCATGAGTTCGCGCGGGGCGTTCG
>SXGT01311616.1_pt1 | contig 14240 bp, 13 predicted proteins | sample 3176221 | NCBI WGS metagenome assembly SXGT01 (sample SAMN11356862, study PRJNA531348) | freshwater metagenome | isolation source: freshwater sample F1-120 | place: China: Fuxian Lake, Yuxi | collected 2017-12-25 | reverse complement strand
GCGCAACGAGCAATCGCGCAAGGGCAACGCGTCGTCGCTCGCCGCCAGAGAGCGAGCCGCAAAGCGCGTCGAAGCGCAACAGGCCGAGGCCGTGCAGGATGGACTCTGCGCGGTGGTCGACGTCGTGGCCGCCGACATGGTCCAGACGCTCGTCGAGCCGCATCTGCTGCGAAAGCAGCTTCTCGATTCGTGTCGTGTCGACTTCGATCGCGAGCGCCGCGTGAACCTTGTCGAGTTCGGCGAGAGTCTCCGCGCGACCCGGAATGCCAATCGTCACCGCATCACGCACGGTCGAGTCCGCGGGGACCTCCGGCTCCTGCGGCAAGTAGCCAACGCGAAGGTCACGGCGCAACGTCCGCTCTCCGCGATCGGGCACCAGTTCGCCGGCGAGCACCCGCAGCAAGGTCGACGTGCCGCAGCCATTGAGACCGAGCAGCCCGATGCGCTGGCCCTCGCCCACCATCAAGTCGACGCCGCGCAAGAGTTGGCGGTCGCCGATCGCGACGTGGAGGTCCTTGACCGTGAGCAGGCTCATTGTGGCATGGCGCGCGGCAAGAAGGCCGCAAGAGCGGGCGTCACTTGCCGCCTGCTGCCGGCAGCTCCTTGCCTGCCGCGGACTTTGCCTTGTCGGCGCTCGCCTCCGCACTCGGGTCGACGCGCTTCATGGCCTGACTCATCTTCATGGTCATCTTCATGTTGGTCGGGCCGCCGCTCATCACCATCGTCATCGTGTTGCCGCTGTCATGCGGCAGGCCAGTCGCGAGATCGACGACCGTGAACCCAGTCGCGCCTTCGACGGACATCGTCATTCCCCCTGGCAACTTCAGGCCATCGGTTGCGAAGGCAAACTGCTGCTCGATGCGCGCGAGCCCTTTCTCGACCGAGATCAGCTTGTTCTTGATCGAGCACTCGAGGGAGCCCAGTTGCGCCATCGGCATCGGCATCTGGGTCGTCCACTCATGGCCGATCTCAATCGGCGCTTCCGGCAGGTGCGGCACCGCCTGCGCCAGCGCCTGCTTCAGGTCGGCGCCGGAGCCGGCGGACTGCGCTTCGTCGAGCGCTGCGGGCAGTTCGATCGAGACGATCGCGCCGCGCTGATCCATGACGAGGGTGGCCTTCTCGTCCACGCAATCCGCCAGCGCCGCCATGGGACCCGGGCGCGACTCTGGATCATCAGAATCGTAGTCAACCCTGGCGACGCCGGTCATCTTGACCTTGATGCGCTTGTAGGTCTGCTCGAGCTTCGTCTTGCCATCCTTCACGTCGACCACCTTGGCCTCGATCCAGATCGACGATGCCTGCTCCATGTGCATCGGCTGCCCGCCCTGCTCCATCGACATCGTCATCTGCATCGTCTGCAGGTAGCGATTGGTCGTGCCAGCGCTGGGTTCGATGCGCAGGAGGTGCTGTTGCACCACGGCGTTGCTGGCTTCCTGGGCAGACGCGGTGGAAGCAACTGCAAGGATGACGAGGCAGAGAATCCGACTGGTGGTCATGAGGGTCAAGAAACGAGGCCAATCCCTGCGGTCTGGTGCGAGGGGCGAACAGCATAGCCATGGCCGCCGCCATTCCACATCCGGCAGCAACAAGGCAATGGGCACCCTCTCGATCCGAGCACGAAGGCGCAGCACGCCCAACTGCAACTGCTGGCTACACTCCGCGCATGCAGGTCCACTTGATCGACGGCACCTACGAGCTGTTTCGCGCGCATTTCGGGGCGCCGCGAGCGACGACGTCCAAAGGCGTCGAGGTCGGCGCGACGCGCGGTCTCTTGCGCAGCCTCAATGCGTTGCTAAAGCAGCCCGACGTCACGCACGTTGGCGTTGCATTCGACACGGTGATCGAGTCGTTCCGCAACGAGCTGTTCTCCGGCTACAAGACTGCGGAAGGCGTCGAGCCCGAACTGCTCGCTCAGTTCCCGCTCGCAGAACGCGCATCGCGCGCGCTCGGTCTCGCGACGTTCTCGATGGTCGAGTTCGAAGCGGACGACGCGCTGGCAACCGCGGCGGCTCGATGCGACGCCGACTCGCGCGTCGAGCGCGTGTGGATCTGCACGCCGGACAAAGACCTGCTGCAGTGCGTGCGCGGCACACGCGTCGTCGAGTTCGACCGTCGCAAAGAAGCGGTCACCGACGAGGACGGAGTCCGCCAGAAGCTCGGCATCGGCCCGGAGTCCGTGCCTGACTGGCTCGCGCTGGTGGGCGACACGGCTGACGGCATCCCCGGTGTTTCGCGCTGGGGCGAGAAGAGCGCGTCGCTGGTGCTCGCACGCTACCGCAAGCTTGAGTCGATCCCCGACGACGCGGCGCAGTGGGACGTCCCGGTGCGCGGCAAGGATGCGTTGGCGCAGGAACTGCGCGCTGCGCGACAAGACGCGATGCTCTACCGGTTGTTGGCGACGCTGCGCACCGACGTGCCGATCGACTGCGGGCCCGACGCGCTGGCGGCTCTGCATTCAGACCGCGCACAGATCGCCTCGCTTTGCGACGAGTTGGAGATGCGCTCGTTCAGTCCGGCGCGATGACGACGCAATCGCAAGCGACCCGTGCCATGGTCCGTTCCACACAGCCGTCGCGGCGCACAGAACCTGAGCCTGCCAAACCTGGTGGCGGGGTCCTGCCGGAGTGCCCTGCAAGTCGCCACGCTCGGTAGACTCGTTGTGCGCCACAGCGATTCCTCCTGGGCCTTCCTCGCCTCGACATCCTTCGTGAGCCTCCGTCCCATCGCTTCGATCGCGTCGATGCTGCTCGCACTGTCTGCGTGCAGCGGCGGCGGCACGAGCGCAACCGTCACCCCACAGCCGCAGCCTGTCATCGCGCTCGGTGACCCGGTCCAAGGCCTCACCGCCGCAGAACTCGCGACCTTCCAGCGCGGGCGCGCGTTGTTCGCAAAGCGCTTCGCACCGAGCGAGGGACTTGGCCCGCTCTACAACGCGACCTCGTGCGAGTCCTGCCACAGCGACCCCGTGCTCGGCGGCGGTGCGGACCTGTATCGCAACTTCTTCATGAGCGCGTTCAACGGCACCGATCCGCTGAGCGGGCTGCCGAGCGTGGTGATTCCGGCCTTTGGCGGCACGTCCTTGGCGCAACCTCACTCGCTGACCCGCGGTCGCTACTCGATGTCGAACGTTCCTGGCCTCGTGACGATCGCGCAGCGCAACTCGATCCCGCTGTTCGGTGTCGGCCTCTTCGAGTTCATCAGCAACGAGACGATCCTGTCCAACGCGGACCCAGAGGACCTCGACGCCGATGGCGTCAGCGGCAGACTCAACAACGACGCTGCCGGCGTCGGACGCTTCGGCCTCAAGTCGCAATCGAACAACATCGAACTCTTCACGCGCGCGCCGCTGATGAACCAGATGGGCATCACCAGCAACCCCTTTCAAGGCAGCGCAGGCACCGTGTCGCTCGAACCAGGCGTCGCGCCGCAAGCGTCGGGCTCACCCAACTCCCCCACCACGGACGGCGACGGTGTGCCCGATCCGGAGATCTCCAGCGAGCAACTCGCAGACCTGATTTTCTTCACGCGAAGGCTCGCGCCGCCGCAGCCGCGCGCCTTGGCGGCGAGGGAAAGCCGCGGTCGCGCGACCTTCAGCGCGATCGGTTGCGCGGCCTGCCATCTCCCCGAACTGACCTCGTCGCGTGGCCCGGTGCGCGCATACACCGACCTGCTCATCCACGACATGGGCGACGAACTCGCGGACCACATGGGCCTGGGCCGGCCGCAGATCACGAGAAACGACCCTGATCACACCGGTCGTGAGTTCCGCACCTCACCACTCTGGGGCGTGTCGCGCTTTGCGCCTTACCTGCACGACGGTCGTGCCGAGACCATCGACGAGGCCATTCTGATGCACGGCGGCGAGAGTCTCGGCGCACGACAACGCTACGAATCACTCGACGCCGCAGAGCGCGCGGACCTGCTCGCGTTCTTGGAGGCTCTGTGATGCGCGCGCTTCAGGTCGCAGTGTTGGCATGCTTGCTTGCGCCGGCGTCAGCGCAGGGCTCGGTCGAAGGCGATCCGCATTTCGTCCGTGGCCGCGCGCTGTTCGACAAAGCCTTCCATCGCGCTTCTGGCCTCGGCTCGCCGGACTACAACGGCGACAGTTGCCGCGCTTGCCATCAGGACCCGACCCTGGGCGGCGCCGGTGCGCTCGAACTCAACGTCTCACGCTTTGGCCGCGACTCCTTTGGCGCTGGGCCCTACCGCGACCTCCCTGGTGGTCCGGTTTCGAGCAAGTTCCGCCTGCCGCAAGTCGGCGGTCGTGAGGAATACCCACCAGCGCCCAATTTCCCCGACGTCTTCGAGCAACGGCAGCCGCCTGCGTTGTTCGGCGTCGGCCTCATCGAGACGATTGCCGGCGCAACCATCACGGCCAACGAGGACCCGACCGACGCCAACTCTGACGGCGTTTTTGGCATCGCGCGTCGCATCGTGATCAACGGCACGATCGAAATCGGTCGCTACGGCTGGAAGGCGCAAGTCCCGCTCGTCCGCGATTTCGTCCACGATGCGATGGCCGAAGAACTCGGCGTCACCACGCAAGACGAGGGCCGCGCTTTTGGCCGGCGCGCTGATGCGGACACGATCGCGGATCCCGAGTTGCCATCAGACGCCATCGCGGACCTCGACTTCTTTCTCCGCGGCCTGCCCGCGCCAGCGCGCGGCGGCTCCTCGGACCCGCGCGTCGCCATCGGTGAGGCGAGCTTCGCGCAAGTCGGTTGCGCGGTCTGTCACCGGCCGACGCTGCAAGGTGGCGGCGGCTCGGTGCCGCTCTATTCCAATCTGCTGCTGCACAACGTCATGCCCGCTGGATTCCGCGGCATGGCAGAGCCCGGCGCTGGCGTCGGCTTCTATCGCACGACGCCGCTGTGGGGCGTCAAGCACACCGCGCCCTACCTGCACGACGGTCGCGCCGAGACTTTGGAGCAAGCGATCCTGCAACACGCTGGCGAAGCGCAAGCGAGCCGCGATGCCTTCGCTGCGTTGTCGACGCCAGAACGCGAGGCGCTGCTGCTGTTCTTGCAGGACCTGTGAACTTGTTGCGTAAGAAGCGCAGCTCGATCTGGTGCGCAATCGCCGCGTGCGCTGCTTCTTGCCACGAAGATTCAGACGCAGCCTCGCCGCAGCCGCAGGACGCGATCCAAGAGCCGACTGCCGCCGCGTCGTCGCCGTGGCCGCCGTTCTCGATTCGCGGTCGCTGGGAGGATCCACGAACGCTGCGCTACCGCATCGAAGCGACCCCGGGCCCGATGTCGCCGCGCAGCTTTGCCGAAGCGATCGAACGTGCGATCGCGCAGTGGAACGCGACCGGTTGCGTGTCGCTGGCGCCGACCGCGGATGCCGGAGCCGACATCATGTTTGGTTGGCGAAGCGGCGCGCACGATCGGTGTGAGCCCTTCGATCGGACTTCTGCCCTTGCGCACGCGGGCCCGGTCGGGTGCGCGACCTTCGTGCACTTCGACGCATCGCGTGCGTTCTTGCCCAATGGGTCCGGCCCACTGTCGATGCAGTCCGTTGCGTTGCACGAGATCGGCCATGTGCTCGGGCTCGATCACGTCGAAGGCCGGAAGTCGGCGATGAGCACGGATCCAGCTCGGACCTGCGCGGTCGGCGAAGGGGACCAAGCCGGCTTGCATTCGCTATATGGCGGCGCGACGGACGACGAGTCCGACTTGCGCATCGTCGGAATCGACGGCACGACGCGCGCGACGTTGCGCCGCATTGCGCCGCGCGAGCAGTCCGAGTTCGGCTGGATCGACGCCGATGGCAACGGCAGCGACGAGTTGATGGTCTGGCGCACCGACACGAGTGGCCACGGCGCATTGATGGTCTACCACTTCGGCCAAGGCCCACGGCTCGTTCGGACTGCGGGCCCGTTCTTGGGCGTCGTGGTTGCTGGCGCGCGCACGCAACTCGTCGTCACGGACCACGGAGAACGCTTGATCGTCTCCGAGATGCCAAATCAGCGACGCACGGCGCTGTCGTTCTCGGACCTCGGTGCCCTCGAGCCTTTCGGTGGCGAGCCACCGCCGCTTCCAACCAGCAGCACGACAAAGCCGGACTTCGACGGCGACGGCTCATTCGAAGCTGTCGTGCGGACCTCGCGCTGATTCGCGTGAACGCAAGCGCGACCAGAAGTCGCACATCCGCGACAAACTGACGACGGGCCGACATTCGACCGTCTGTGGGCCGTCAGTCGGATGGTTCGGGAAGACGGCGCCGGCGCGCCGATGCCGTCGTGTTTGCAGCGCGGCGCGCGATGCGCTCCTGGGCAACGAATGATTTCGTGCGCGCACGACGAATCCCAACGCAGTCTTCACCATGTTTGGCAAGGAGATTGCTTTGCTGCTCGCATCTCCTCCCCCGCCCTCGCCGCGCTCCCGACGGCCATGACTGCCAACGACACCACCCTTCGTCCCTACCACCGCCCCCGGCCGCGAGCGCTTGCGACCTTCGGTCGGTCGATGCTGCCGCTCGTGGCGTTGATGCTGTTCGCCGGAAGCGTGGTGTTCGCATCGTGGTTCGTGATCTTCCTCTGCGGCATGGGCTGGAACCTCGTCACCGGCGCCTGATCGCGGTGCCGCCGCCATGAAGGAGCCTCGCTCCCTTGCGCCGATCCCGCGTTGGACCGACGCTCCGCGCGAGCCATGCGAACGCAAGCACGCCGCGGATGACCCGTGTCGACGAGAGACCCGCTGACGCCCTGACCGACGAAGCGCGCAAGTTCGTGCTCGAACTGGGCCGCGCGCTGCATGCGCTCGGCAGCCCTTCCTACCGCGTTGAGGATGCGATGATCGCTTCGGCGCGCGCGCTCGGGCTGCAAGGCAGCTTCTTCGCGACGCCGACCGCGATCTTCGCGCAGCTCGTGCAACCGGGCGGCGAGCCGGCAATCACGCTGCTACGCGTGCGGCCAGGCGACCAGGATCTCGGCAAGCTCGCGCAGCTCTACGACGAACGCGACGATGTGGTGCAAGGTCGACGCGGCGCCCGCGAAGGCAGCGAACGGATCCGCGCCGTGATGTCGAGCCCGCCGACCCAAGGACCATGGGCCGAGTTGCCGGCGCATGTCCTGAGCAGCGTCGGCGCCGCGGTATTCCTCGGTGGCGCTACCAGTGAAGTCGCCGTCGCCTCTCTCTGCGGCCTCGTCGTCGGCCTGCTTGGGTTGCTGGCGGTTCGGGCACGCCGATTTGCGCGCGTGTTCGAGCCGACCGCGGCGGCGGCGACTGCAATGCTCGCGCAGCTGTTCGCGGCCATTGCTCATGCCGATCCCGGCATCGTCACGGTCGCCGGCATCGTGCCACTGCTGCCAGGACTGACGATCACGACGGCTCTCGCTGAACTCGCCGTGCGCCATCTCGCTTCGGGCAGCGCGCGTCTGCTCGGCGCGCTCGCGACGATGCTGACGATGGCCGTCGGCGTCGGGCTCGGCGCGCGCGTCGGCACGATGCTCGTCGACGTGCCGATCCTGCCGCTGCCGCAGCCTGCGTCGTTGTGGGTTCAGGTGCCGATCGCATTCGTGTGCGCGACGGCATTCGCAATTCTGTTGCGCGCGCGCTGGTCGCAGTTGCCGCCGGTGTTGACCGCAGTAGGGATCGCGTTTGCAGGCGTTCAACTCGGCGGCCTCGTGTTCGACCGCGAACTGGCTGCCTTCGTCGGCGCGTTCGCCGTCGCGGCCGCGGGCAATCTCTACGCGCGACTGCGCCGACGACCTGCGGCAGTGCTGAGGACGCCGGGCCTGTTGTTGCTCGTTCCGGGGTCGATCGGCTTCCGAGGACTCACGACCGCGCTGCAGCAGGACTTCTCAGCAGGCTCGCAGTTCGCCTTCCGGATGCTGCTCGTCGGCGGCGCGCTGGTCGCAGGCATTCTCGTCGCCAACGTGCTCGTGCCGCCGCCACTCGACGTCGAGCCCGACTCGGAAGATTGAGCAATCTACTTTGAGCCCGTCAGTCGCCCTTCTGCGGCGGCGCGACCGGCGCCTGATCATCCGCGGGCTCATCGGGCAACTGCATCGCTTCGATCGCCAGCGCCTGCTCCAGCGCCACAAAGAACCGTTGGTAGGGCTCCGCGGTCTCAACGGCGCGCAAGTAGAACTGCGCGCTTGCCCGCACGACGGACTGCTTCTCGTTGCGGTTGCGCACCGTGACGGTGACGCGCACAAGGTCGGCGCGATGCAAGAACGGCCCCCAGCTGCGGTATGACCGCGTCAGCAGCAGCAGCGACTGGTCGTCGTAGAGGTGGTAGGTCGGGTCGAAGACTTCTTCGCCTTCGAACGGGTCAAAGCGCGTTCCCGAGACGATGCCGAGCTTCACGTCGAGCGCCTCGATTTGGAAGCCGAGGTCCTGCATCGCCTGCACGATCGCGGTCAGCAGGCGCCCCCGGTCCGCCGTCTCGAACACGCGGGACTGCGCGTTGCGCAACATCACTTGGCTCGCGTCGGCGAGCCAGATCTGGTCGCTCGAGCGTGTCAGCGTCTCGTGCCGCGCCTCAAACGGGGAGATGCAGGACGACGCCAACGACGCAAGAACGAGCATGATGAAGGCGCGGGCTCGGCGCGGCATCGACGGCTTCTGGGCATGCGCTGTTGGTCGCATCGTCAGCCTCGATTGACGAACAGCGAGCGCTCCAGGGCAGCGAAGAAGTTCTGGTAGACCTCCGCGTCCTCGACCGGCTTGTTGTTGAAGATCGCGTTGACGCGGACGAGGAACTTGCCGCCGTCTTGCGGCCGCACCGTCACGGTGATCTCGACGACGTCAAGGAAGTTTGGCTCCGCGAACTTGGCTGCGGTCACGAGCCCAAGCTCCTCGTTGGCGCGCTCGATCACGAAGCCGAGGTCTTGGAGCACGCCCATGATGCCTCGCATCGCCACAAGCCGGTCCGTCAACTCGAAGGTGCGCGATTGGATGCTGCGCAACTTGGTCTGCGCTTCGGTCGGCGCCAGCAAGTTGGCGCTCGGCTTTGGCACCGTGCATGCGCCCGCCAGCGCCGCGAACGTAATACAGACGACGAACGGGAACAGACGCATCGAGTGCCTCACAGCGTGAAAGCCTCCAAGAAAACGGCCTTCGAGAGCCGTGCAAAGAACTGCTGGTAGATCAACGGGTCGCGGATCATCTCCATGCGTTGTTCGCCCGGCGGGATGTAGTTCTTTTCGACGGTGCCATCACCCTTCCAGACGACGCGATGGAACATCACGCGCACCTCGTGCCGCGTGCCCGCAGCATTGGCCGGGCGAGCGACGATCGTCGCAGAGATCTGCTGCTGCAGATCGATCGGCTGAAACACGTAGGCGAGCGAAATGATGATGAGGAACACGCGCCCGATCTTCTGCCCCGACTCGAGTGCGCTGCGTTCTTTTGCAGCGCGCAAGAATCCGAGGCCGCGCACGCTCTCCTCGACGTGGAAGCCTAGGTCCTGCAGCGCTGCGGCGGACGCGGAGAGCAACTCGTCGGAGTCCTTGGTCTCGAAGAAGCGCGTCTGCGCTGCCTTGTGCAGTGGTGCCTCGGGCGCGAGCTGGAAAAACGTCGTCGGTTGCGCGACCCGGCAACCCGCGAGCGCCATCAGGCACGCCGCTAGCACAGATCGAAACATGGCTGTTTCAGAACTGCGTGTAGTTGTAGGCAAAGTCGCGGACCTTCTTCTCGGCGTCGAACTTGATCAGGATCGTCAGGGTCTTCTGTCGCGTCGTCGAATCGCGAGTCGTTGAGCTGCCGCCGAGGATGAGCAGCGTTCCATACGACGACTTGCTGGCATCCATGCGCTCGGTCGAGACCTTGTCGTAGACCCACACCTCCCGACGCTCCTCGTCCGTGGTGATGATGTTGGGCGAGCCAAGCACTTCGATCACCTTCGCGGCGGAGAGGCCGATCTGGATCTCGCCTTGCACCTTGCCGACGGTGAGTTCATTTGCCTTGGGCGCGTCGGATTTCTGCGCGCCAACGCAGGCGACGAAGGGCATCGAGAATGCGCAAAGCGCGGCGAGGAGGAGGATCTTCTTCATGGTCTTCGTGTCATCCGCGCAGAGTCGAGAATGCGCGGCGCGGCATCCTCTTGGGCCGCGACCCTTCGGTCAAACAGGGCTGCCAGGTTCGCTACCGTTCTCAGCACAGGTGCGCAGCGCGGGTCATTCGCCCAGGCGCTGCACGTCGAGGCCTTCGATCTCCTGCAGCGACTGGCCGGCGATGCCTTGGAAGTCGCCGAACATGCCCACCGTCGATTCAACCGCGCCTTCGATCTGTTGCTGGCGCTTGGCCCACATCTTGGTGATCGCCTTGCGTTCCTTGTCGAGGTCGTCTTGCAGTTCCTTGAATCGCTCGACGATCGCGGCGACGCGGTTCTTGAAACCGGTGCCGGTCAGATAGGCGTAGACCTGCTCCTGCTTCGACTTCTGTCCTTCGAGCGCGCGCTTGTTGGCATGCACCTGGATCAACGCCTGCCGCAGCGAGGAGCACAGCGGCAATGCGCAGCGGAACGACGTCACCCACACGCCCTCGATCTGCTCAAAGGTCTCGACGCCCTTGGGCAACACCTGCGTGACCAGCACGGCGACGTCGGCGCCGGCATCCCGCATGTCGTCGCGCAGCTTGGCTAGCCACAGGTCCGACCACGCCTTGGTGCGCTTGCTCTCCCACAGGATGGAGCCGCACTGCTGCTCCCCGACGCCAAACACGCGCTGCAACGCGTCCGCACCAGACTCGCCCTTGGCGACGGGTTCGACGAGGTCGCGCGGAAACTTCGAACGCAGCAGGGCCTCGAGCTGCATCTCCATGACCTCGCCCTGAAGTTGTTGCGAGCCCTGCTCGGCCTTTTGCACCGCCTCTTTCAACTTCTGGTTGAGGTCGTCGATCGTCTTCTGCTTCTCCAGCAGCTTGAACGAAGCCTGCTGTTCGGCTTGCTGCGCCGCCTCGGCGCGGATCGCGGCCTTCGCCTCGTCGATGGCGCGTTGCTTGTCGAGTTCGAACTGGTCCTGCGCGTCCTTCAGCGACTGCCGCTCCTGACGCAGCTGCAGTTCGAGGGCACGCGCGTCCGCGAGCTTTTTGCGGTTCTCCGCCAGCTCCGTCTGCACGGCATCCTTCTCCTGTTTGGCAGCGTCGAGGTCGGCCTGCAGCGACGCGCGCGCCTTCTTCTGCTCTTCGTCGGCGATCGCGCGCCGTTCCTGCGCGAGGCGCTGGCGAAGCGTCGCGTCGAGATCGTCCTTCGCCTTCTGCAGCGAATCGGCCTCCGTGCGCAACTTCTCACGCTCGCCGTCGACCTTCTTCTGCTGCTCCTCGAGCATCCGGCGGTAGCGCTCCTCCGTCTGCTTGACGAGTGGCGCGGCGAGCGACTCGGTCAGCTTGACCTCGGTCTTGCACTGCGGGCAGGTGATCGACGGTTCATTCATCGCAACTCTCCAGGTTGATTCGTCACGCTAGGCGATGCACCCGCGGATGCAATGCACGCAGTGCACCAGCGATCATCCCCCGCCACCGCGAAGATGCCGCACGAAGAACGCCGCGCGCCGCGACGCCAGCGTCGGCATCTCGCCGCAGCCGTGGCCGCCGCCGGGCACGAGCACGAAGTCGAAGTCCTTGCCCGCCTTCAGCAATGCGTCGACGACCTGCAAGGTCGACGCGGGATCGACATTGCGATCGAGTTCGCCGACCGTCAGCAACAGTTTGCCTTGCAGCCGCGCCGCGTGGACCACGTTGCTATTCGCCGCGTAGTGCTCGCCGACCGGCCAGCCCATCCACGCCTCGTTCCACCAAATCTTGTCCATGCGGTTGTCGTGGCAGCCGCAGTCCGCCGCCGCCGCCGTGTAGAAGTCGCCGTGCCAAAGCAGCGCAGCGAGCGCGTTCTGACCGCCGGCCGAGCCGCCAAACACGCCGACGCGCGTCGCGTCGACCTCTCTGTGCTGCGCCGCGAGCGCGCGGATCCATGCAATGCGATCAGGAAAGCCCGCGTCCTTCAGGTTCTGCCAGCAGACGTCGTGGAACGACTTGCTGCGCCAGTTCGTGCCCATGCCGTCGATCTGCACGACGCAGAAGCCGAGTTCGCACAGCGCCCGCAACCGCAGTTGCAACTCGAAGGACTTGGCGACATGAAAGTCGTGCGGCCCCGCGTAGATCGCCTCGATCACCGGCAATCGTTCGCCAGCGCGCATCGCCGAAGGGCGCAGGGCGATGCCATGAATGTCCGTTGCGCCATCGCGGCCCTTGCTGACGAAGCGCTCGGCGAAGCGGAACCCAGCCGCGAGCAGCTTCTCCGCGTCATCGCGACCCAACTCGGCGACGAGCGCGCCGTCAGAACACCGACGCAACTCCGTCACCGTCGGGCAATCGATGCGCGACCAGCGCACGATCGCGTGGGCGCGGTCCTCGGACAGTTCCCACTCGTGGTCGCCGTCGCTCGAAGTGACCGCGATCGGGTCACCGCCGTCGAGCGGAACGCGCACGAGGTGGCGGTGGTAGGGGTCCTGGCCCTCGTGGAAGCCGAGCGCCGTGATCCAGACTTGGCGTGCGTCCTCATCGACGCGCTCGACCGATCGCACGCGCCATTCCCCCTTCGTCAGCTGCGTCGCCTTCCCGGTGTTGGCGTCGATTCGGTAGAGGTGGTTGTTGTCGTCGCGCTCGCTCGTCCACAGCAGTTCCTCGCCGCCGCGCAGCCAGCGCAAGAAGGTCTTCTGCGAGTAGTCGACAAACGTCTTCGACGTCTCATCGAGGATCGTGCGCACCGCGCCGGTGTTCGCGTCGATGGCGCGCAGCGCGAGTTGCTGATGCCCGCGACGGTTGTAGAGCACGCGCACTTCGCGCGAGTCTTCGGCCCAGTGGACGTGGTCGATCGACCACGGGTCGGCGAACTGCGACTCGTCGATCTCGATGCGGACCTCTTGCTCACAGTCAAAGAGGCGCGGCCGCGGCCGCGCGATGCGATCGCCAGGCTTGAGATACTGCAGCGTGTGCAGGCGCGGCTGCACCGCGTCCTTTGGCGACGACTCGACGAGCGTGACCGTGTGCTCCTGCTCGGCTTCGACCCAGAATGCGAGGACGCGACGGCCATCGGGTGAGACGTGCAGATCGCCGCGATGAAAGTGCGCCGCGGTCCCGTCCAACGTCAATGCGACATCAGCGCCATCCTTGCTGACGTGCACGTTGTGGTCGCGCACGAATGCGCGAACGCGCGCCGCGTCGTCCTTGCGCGGCTCGGTCGCCTCGCGCTTTTGCGACCGGCGTCGCGTGTTCGCGGTGTCGCGCGACGCGTCGCCGATGCGCGCCAAGCCGCCGCCTTCTTCTGCGACAAAGGCTCCGACGACGGCGCCGTCGCCGGCGACGAATCGCCACGCATGGCCCGCAAAGGTGTGCTGACTGCGTTCTTCGCCGACTGCCAGCGAGCCATAGGCGTGCTCGACGCCTGAGGCGTCGATCCACTGCACCACGACCGGCGACATCCAGTCGTTGCGCATGCGCAGCGACGTGGAAGCGCCGCCGTTCTTGCTGCGCACGCGCATGGACTGCGGCTCCAAGTCCTCACCGCGCGCCGGCAAACCGACTTCCGTCGGATCCGCCGACAGCAGCCGTTGGCCGCTGGTGCAATCGACGCGCACGTAACGTCGCGCATCGCCACTGCCGATCGAGAACGCGATCGCCTTGCCGCCATCCAGCCAAGCGATGCGGCGAGGAAAGGGCACGACGAGATCGCGCCACAGATCGACGCGCGCCTGAGCCTCGGGCAAGTTGCGCGCAAAGGCCTTCGCCGATGCTCCTTCCCCCACCTGGCCACTCACGGTGGTTGCAAGAGTGCACAAGACCAACCCGATCCCTACCCACCGCCGCGCAGGGCGGCCGCGATCGCAGAGTGCCATGGACCGATCGTGCCGCGACGGGAGCCTTCGGTCGATGCGGGTCCACCTCGGAAGCACCGCGTGCGACCCATAGATATACGTGTGCCACTGCACTATAGTGCATCAAGTGTCGTCGGAGTTCATGCGATATGCTGCTTGAACTCGTAGGCAAGGCGGGCACCATGCTTCGCCCACCGACTCGACCTCTCTCGAGCCATTCCATGATCGACCTCAACCGACACCCCAGTTCCTACAAGCACTGGCAGCTCAGCTTTGACGGCGACGTCGCGATGCTGCGCATGAACGTCAACCCAGAGTTCCCCTACCGCGAGGGCTATGAACTCAAGCTCAACAGCTACGACCTCGGCGTAGACATGGAGCTGTGCGACGTCGTGCAGCGCCTGCGGTTCGAGCATCCGGAAGT
>SXGT01216061.1_pt1 | contig 14241 bp, 11 predicted proteins | sample 3176221 | NCBI WGS metagenome assembly SXGT01 (sample SAMN11356862, study PRJNA531348) | freshwater metagenome | isolation source: freshwater sample F1-120 | place: China: Fuxian Lake, Yuxi | collected 2017-12-25 | reverse complement strand
GTTTCCCTTCTGCCCGGTCGCACCTTCGTTGTCGACGCGCATCAGGAACTTCACCGACTCTTCGCTGGTGTTGGTGATGTCCAGTTCCACCTGCGTGTGCTTCGACAGATCCCACACCTCACCGCTCGGCTTCACGCGGACGTTCGGGTACGGCGACTTGGTCCCACTGGTGACCGCCATCGCTTTGCCACCGGCGTGGTCGACGATTTGAACGGTCGTGTCGAGCGATCGGTGAAGACCGGTGATGTCGCCGTCGAAATTCTGCATGACCAATGCATCGAACTGTGGCGACTGAGCCAACAGCATGGGGCTGGTGACACAACCGATTCCGAAAAGGCCAGCGGATACTGCTCTGAATAAGGTACGTCGAGACATAAATTACATTTCCTGTTTCGCGCGATGTGACCCGCGAGTGAATTCGAAATCGGTCGATTGATTTACTGGGACATCTGGTCCCAGATGCGGTGGTACTGGGTGCGCGCAGGACCAGAGCAGGCCAATTCTTTTCGGCCAAGGCGTGTTACGTGGCCATCATGGTAGAGGACATTAATTCCCCCCTCATGCCGATAGGCCGGGACGGGTTGGGCCTGTTGAATTTCACCGATGTAGACATCGGAATGAAACTTCGCGGCACCCATGCCGATGCCGTCCATCAGGAACGCTTTTTCGGATGGATTGCGAACTTGGTTTGATCGAAGCGTCTGCATCTTGTTGGGGTAAGTGGCTGCGTCAACGTTCGCATATGACGTGTTGGCGGTAAGCTGAATGTTGTACGAGTACGATAGCCGCATGTCGTAATTGCCCTGGTTATTCCCCGTAATCTGTGCCAGACCCGCCATCGGGCAAATCCACTTTTGCGGCACGCTGATCCATTTGCTGCCTGCGGTCCAGCGTTCGGTCCAGGCCAATGATTTGCGGAAGTCGGTGTTGTTGTACCAGGGGGTCCATGCAACTGTGTCGGCGGCATTCATTACGCCCCAGTTGTCGTCTACGACGAGTTTGTATGGGAGGACCACACGCCAATTGTTGATGTAAAGAGTGTTGACGACACCCATCTGTCGCAGCGCGCTGGCGCAGGCAACGCCTTGGGCCGCGCGACGCGCCTTGTTCAACGCCGGCAGCAATATCGATATCAGCACGGCGATAATACCAATTACCACCAACAGTTCGACAAGCGTGAACGCAGTTCGTCGAGTGTTTGTTGCCGTTGATTGTTCCGAATACATACGTTCCTCCACGACCTTGCGTCGTCTTGGCGAACTGGTCGCCGGGATTACAGACTTGAACTTTTGTGATTGGACGATTGTGACACTGTGTCGGCTCGACACGGGCCAGTCGTTCCACGAACCACCAGACGTGGTTTGAACAAATAGCGGTCTTCTAACGGTGGTCCCTCAGCCAGACCAAGGCGTTCCAGGCTTCGCCCGATCAACATGCGGGCCGCTTGCGCGCCGATGTCGCCGAGTGGATGGTCGATCGACGTCAGCCCCGGCCAGACGATCTGGCAGGAATGCGAGTTGTCGACCCCGATCAGGCTGATGTCATCCGGCAGCCTTACCCCGCGCTGGGTGAATCGCTGCATCGCGGTGACTGCGATCGAATCCGACCATGCGACGTACGCGGTGGGGCAGGGGCCTGGTAGCGCCAGTGCCTGGTCGACCGCGGCCCAGCCCCAGGTCTGTGCGGGTGAATCGGAGATGGGCGTGTCGACGTTCTGCCGATCGCAGATCATCCACGATGGGTCCAACGGCAATTCAAATTCTTCCATCGCAGCAATGAAACCGGCCCTGCGGGCAAGGTCGTCCGGAACGGGTTGGGGGACACCACCACCGATGTACCCAATCCGCCGATGCCCCAGTTCAACCAGGTGTTCCACCGCCAACCGCATGGCAGCGGTGTTGTTGAAACTGGTGGCGCGAAGGGAAACCGGTTCCGGTTCGTTGTAGTCGGCAGCGACGACGTTGTCGCAGGCTTCCATCAACCGATGAAGGTCGCCCACGCCCGAACGTCCACGCACGACGATCAGGCCATCAATGCGTTGCCCTGCTACTTTGCGAACACAGTCGTCAGCGCCGCGCGTGCCGACGATGTTGAGAATCAACATGTCGTAACCGGCTTCCTGACACCCGACTTCCACGCCTCGCAAAATCGCACTTTCGTACTCGGCACCCACATTGGCCCACTGCATCGGGCAGATGTAAACTCCCACCGTCTGCGGTGAACCGATCGCCAAGGTGCGACTGGCGTGGTTGGGAACGTACCCGACCTCCCGCGCGACCTTTTCAACCCGTTCACGCAGCGACTGACTGACAACCGTGTTCCCCCGCGACCCGTTGAGCACGGTGGACACAACCGCTTTCGAGCACCCGGAAACCCGGGCGATCTCTGCCAATGTGAACCTTTTCGCGACTACGGTGCTCATGAACGCCTTTTGCCGAACAGAAATGCCCATGTCCCGGATTGCTCTGGAACTAACTGGTTCATTTCAATATAAATCACAACGGGCGTTCGTCAAATAGAAAAAATGAACCGGTTAATCAACAACTCCCGTCGGAATGATAGGAAATAGGATCTTTCTAGTCAACAGGTTTTGCTATGCGTGATCCATTGGACCGTCCCAATATCGTCCTTATCAACTGCGATGACCTTGGCTGGGGTGATCTCGGTTGCACTGGCCACCCATCGCACAAGACACCCCATCTCGACCGCATGGCTCGCGAGGGGACGCAGTTCACGAACTTCTATCAAGCGTCACCAATCTGCAGTCCATCGCGCGGTGGGATGCTGACCGGCTGCTACGCCAAGCGGATCGGGTTCGATAGTTTCGATGGCAGGCACGTGCTGTTCCCCGGTCAGGCGGTGGGGCTTTCAACGTCGGAAATTACGTTCGCGAAGCTGTTGAAGTCGCGCGGGTATGCGACGCAGATGGTCGGGAAATGGCATTGTGGTGATCAGCCGGAATTCCTACCAACACGCCACGGGTTTGATGAATACTTCGGCTTGCCATACAGCAACGACATGGGTCGGCAGGGTCAGAAGTGGGACCCACCGCCATTGCCTTTGTTGGACAATGAAACCGTCATCGAAGCGCAACCCGATCAGGCGTCTCTCACCCAGCGGTACACCGAGCACGCGCTGCGGTTCATGCGGCAGCACCGTGACGAGCCGTTCCTGATTTATCTGGCGCACATGCACGTGCATCTGCCGTTGTATGTCGCGGAGCGTTTCCTACGCGATTCCACCAATGGCCGATACGGCGCATCGGTCGAGTGCATTGACTGGTCGACGGGGTTGATCCTTCACACGCTGCGCGAGATGGGGTTGGACCAGAACACGATTGTGATGTTCACATCTGACAATGGCTCGCGCTGCGATTTCGGTCCGAGCAATGGTCACCTGCGCGGGAAGAAGGGTTCCAACTGGGAAGGTGGCGCCCGCGTGCCATTGCTCGCCCGCTGGCCAGGTGTGATTCCCGCCGGTGCGGTACGGCACGAACTGACGACCGGCATGGACCTGCTGCCGACGTTCACAGAACTCGCAGGCACGCATCCACCCACCGACCGTAAGATCGACGGCCGATCCATCGCGCCACTGCTTCGTGGTGAGACACCGGATTTCGCGGATCGCTATTACGTCTACTACGGCATCTCATCGATCAACGCGATCCGCAACGACCGCTGGAAACTGCACGTCGGCAGACGGTCACCCGCGGGCGATGAGCGCGATCTTTGCGAGTTGTACGACCTACAGAACGACCCCGCAGAAACAACCAACGTCGCCGATGAGAACATGCCGATCGTGCAACGTCTGATGGCCCAACTCGACCTCATCCGCGCCGACCTCGGCGACGCCGCGACCGGCACCACCGGCACCGGTTGCCGCCCGATTGGCCGGGTCGAAAATCCCAAACCCCTGACCACGTTCGACCCCGATTGCCCCTATTTCATGGCCACCTACGACCTCACCGACGCCGGTTGATCGCCAACCGTCATCAGCGGAACTTCTAATTGCGTCCGACAGGAATTTCGTTATGATTTCCCTTTCCGACATTGTCCACAAGACAATGTACGGGGCGTAGCTCAGCTTGGTTTAGAGCGCTAGACTGGGGGTCTAGAGGTCGCAAGTTCAAATCTTGTCGCCCCGATTTGGAAAGACACCCAGCCCTTCGACAACCCCTGTCGAAGGGCTTTCCCGTTTGTTGACCAACGCGCCCACCACGCGCGGGCAATCGCCACCTGCCACCAACACTGTCGTGACCACCGCAACACAATCCCCTCGCCCCGCACCTTTATCCGGCTGCTACCGCTAAGCGCGTCTGCGCCCCAGCATCGCAACACCCGCCACCGCAAGCAGCGCCACCGACGCCGGTTCAGGAACAACCGCGAGCGGCTGATGCACATCGAAGATAAACGTGTAGTTGGCAGTCCCCGCGCTGCCAATGGAGCCGTGGAACAGCGTGTAGTTCCCCGCCGGCAATGTGCCGTTGGCGAAGGACGTAAAGCCAGGCGAAACAGCGACAACACTCTCGACAAATACGTTGTTGAAAGTAGGCCCTGTCGTCAGCGACCAGCCGGAAGACGTAATGTCCCCGGTCGCATCGGTCAGCAACAGCTTGCCGCTCAACACTTCCAGACCCTCAGGCACAATAAACCGGAACGTGTCGAAGTCGCTGGTCGGCGACGAACTCATCGTCCCATTCACCGTGTTCAACCCAATATCCAGCGTGAAGGTGTCAGCACTCCCGTTACCCGGCAAATCCCCGCTCACCTGTTCGAAGTAACTGATCGGTGCCGCATACGCATCAACAGCCGACATCGACACACCCACACCAGCGACAACCGCAGCCAGCGGAATCAGACGGAAATGAATCATTGCATTCTCTCCCAAGACATGTGCGCCGCCCACTCTCCCGGTAGGCGACACGTTACCGACGGCTCCACCGCCAGCAACCTCAACCTATCACAACCCTGCCACCATTACCAAACAATAAAGCGCAACAAATGTTGTCCCACAGCAAGAATCTCCTCCCCCAAAACCGCCCCCGGTTACACCTACGGCTACATCCGCTGGAAATTCGACAGCCTCCTCGTGCCGTCCGCCTTCAACTGATCGCCCACCCAACAACCCTCATCCCCCACGGCCTGCACGTCCGCGTGCAGGCCGTTCTTGGATTCAGTTGGCCAAGGTGTTGAACCAGCCGACAGCCGCTTAACCGCCACCACGATTCGCCGACCATTCCCAAGCCCGCTTATTCAGCCGCAACCCCGTCCCCACCCCGACACTGCTTAAAAAGATTTATTTGCGTCACCCGCTGGGTTCGGTTAAACAACAACGGGTCATTTCAGGTTTTTGTGATAGCTGTAAGCACGCGGGGTTTATGTATACAACCACGCGGGGAAGTTTTTGGTGGAGATGTGAGATTTGAATCCTCTCGCCAGGGCTCAAGCTCCGGCCGAATAATGAAGGCCACCGATGGCCACAATGAAAAACGGCAAGGCATCTCGGGGGAAGACGATGTGAAAGATAGTAGTAGGGCGGTACTCAGTTACCTGAACTGAATTTGGTCGGTCACACACTCTGTTAGGAGGAGCTGAAATGGCAATGAATCGTGGCGCAGCAATCGACGAATTTGTATCGAAAAACCTAAAGCTGCTAACCAGTACAGAATTCGAGCGTCGCTCGTTCAAGGACGCACAGCGCAAGTATTTTTATGAGAAACACGGCAATAAACATGGCACTCCTAGCCTTAGCGAAGTGTTGATAGTTCTAGTACAGTTGCTTCGCAAGCGAGGCACATCCACTGCAGCACTGAATGACATGTTCGACAGACTACCAGCCTTTCGGTTGGTCGGGGACACTCAAGCAGAAGAGCTAAGACGACAAATCGTAGACACCGCGTTCCAAAGTACCCTCTCGCAAGACCAGCTTGACACAATTAGAAAAGTAGGCGCGTTTGAGGCGCTAGAAATTCAAAAAGGCTCCGAAATAGAAGCCCGGAAGGCCATCGAGCTTCGCGAACTCGAACGTCAAATCGAAGAAAAACGACAGGAGTATGATCAACTCCCCAGCGTGCTCGAACAGTCGCCTGTGGAAGAACCGGAATTCAATCCAGAAGCTGAAGCTGTGAAACAGTGGTGGGAACGTTTCTATCTGCGGGAGAACCCTTTCCGTCGTAAAGATGGATTGGACGCGATCGACCGAAATCTGTACGACGCAGTCATCTTGCGAACAAAACCGCTAGTTGACGCCATTGGGTTATTAACTCGCGACCCGTTTGGGATGTTTGGAACCGCTTCTCTGCTGCTAGGTGATTACGGTTTTGGTAAGACCACTTTTATTGATTACCTGTCGTATTACTTGGCCACAAAAAATATCGCGGCAATAAGGATCACAAGTGGTAGGCCGCATGCCGACGCAGACGGTTTCATCGACGACTTCTACGTACGACTTCGCTCCAGCTTTCGGTCCGAACTACGCGCGGGAGGACAGTCTCCAGAGTCAGGTAGCGACGATGCTACGATTGATTCACAGGTCGTGTCGCTGGCGCAGAAGCTAATCGAGTCTGGTCGGTTGGGCATCATAATATTTCTGGACGATTACCACAAACATCGTTCGGCCCTACCCGCAATTTACGAGTTCTTGGGTACGCTCCAGATACTGAAAGATGAGTTTGCCCGGCACGGGGTGAAGTGTGGTTTTATCGTCGCAGGACTGCCAGAGTGGCGACGTCAGATACCGAGTAATTCGCAAATGACTGGCTTCTTGGATGGCCCGATATATGAGATGCCGCCAATAACGCCTGAATCGGTCACTGCAGTGTTCAATCAGCGGATCAGGGCATTCTGTTACGATACAAATATTCGTGAGCTTAAATTGCAGTATGTAAAGCATATCTTTCAAGGTGCTGGAAAGTCATCTGGATACCGCGACTATTTGACGAAAATCATCGGTGAACTTGAGAACAACAACTATGCTATCGTCAACACTCCGATCGAGATCACTGAGGAAAAATTAAACGACGTGCGGCTAGTGATCGAATCAGATCCGGCCCTCAAGTCTTCGTTTAATAAGCTTGTATACGAGTCGAAATTCAAGAATTTTAATCGAGAGCAGGTTGCAAAGTGCGTTGAACTTCTCGTGCAGACTTCGCTTCAGAATGGAATTGGGGAGAACGACGTGCTGTTTCTCGATAGTACGTTCTATTTTGGCCGATTGCGTGATCTCGGGCTAATACAAAAGCGCAAGGAGGGAGTAGGCAAGGCTTTCAAGTGGGTTATACACTATCGTCTCCAAGGAAAACTAGACCAAATCCAGCACAAGTATAATTTCGGGATAAATGATTATCTTTTGAAGCTGTATGCATATAAAGGATATGGTGGAAAACCCGCTCACGAAATCCCGCTACGCGATGGTCCATTGGTGGAGGCAAGAAAATTCTTAAATCGCTCCGAGCTTAAGATTAATAAATCTGCGCGCGAGAGTATCGGCGTAGCTTTTCATGCGTATGATGCCGCGATTCATGCTGCTCGCACCGGTCCCAGCGAGGAAGGTGTCGTTCCACACTGCATTCGTGCGTTCGAAGCAATATCAAATGCACTTTTCGAAATTGATGGCACCATGCCTTATTTTCATAGAGCAGGCGTCTTGAAGATATCACATCGATGGCAATCGCACTGGCTCGCCGATGAATCCGTTTCGGAGTTTTTCGGTCGAACTGATCGCTATGATAAAACCAAATCGGCAGCCGATGCAACACACACCGTTCGCTCACTTGAGACCATACTACTTGCCGTTACCGACCGAATGAAGCAGATTTTGGACGATGTAACTGACGCAACCGTATCCGTTGGCTTGTTTCATAACCTGAGCCAGCATACTCAGGCCGAGTTATCGCTATTTGACCGTGTCCGTACCGACTATTTTTCGACAGATAGTAATGCGCACTTCGAGTACGTCAAAGCAATGACGGACTACCTAGAGGAGAGATTTAGATGGTTCTTGTATGTTACTACGACCGCTGTGTTCGGAAAGGAATACTTCGCGCAGGTACCCGGGGGTCAAACAAGACAGTACGCCTATAAGAATTTAACGTCCCGGGAGAGCTATTCAGTTGTGGAGAACATGTATCATGGACTAACTCGACCACAGTTCCGCCAGATATTTACAGGAGGGTCAATCAAAAGTCAGATCATTGATGGCTTGGGGCTTGCTTGGCAGACAGTGGATTGGGACAAGTTCTTCGAAATTTTCGTTGAGCGTAACATTGAGACGGCACACCATCAGCGTCAAGCATTTTCGGCCAGTGACAGATCAGCGTATGTTCGTTACGTACAGATGGCGGAGCAGTTGCTTGCGGCTATCAATAGAACGGTGTCAAAGATGTTGGTTGACGACGCCTACATAATGTTGAATGCCGGCTCGATCAGACCCGTCGAAGCGTGTGGGATGAAGTTCTGTTTTCGAGTCAAGGAAAGTCGTGAGCATCCGATGCCTCCGAACCACCAACTTCGAGAGGAGCACGCGAGGGCAGTAGGTGGCGCATCGGCGGAGCCAGTAAAGATAGAACGCGCGGCATATGACAGATTTCGCGAGTTTCTTTTAGCGAAACTTGATGCTACCGAGGACGGTACGCAGGTCGAAGAGCTTATGGACGTTGAGTATTTGGTCAGTCACTATAACCTTCCATTTCTCGAGTTCATGGCGGCGCTGGCTTATATGTACCGTGCTGAAGAGATTATCCGAGTGCTGCCGTGGATCGGAGGGGCGGTACTTATCAAACGTCAATAGGCCGTAGAGTTTCGTAGGGTGGGCTGAAGCCCACCCTGCAAATCTAAAATGCCTCGGACGTATCGAACTGGCGTTTCGTCCGGTCCTCCTCCTCGCCCATCTTCGATCGTTGCCGGTGTAAATGCGATGCCGTCTGCTGGAACGGGACGGGCGGAATGTGGGGGGGTGGCGGGTTCGCGCGGTTGGGTGGCTTTAATTGGCTCCAGCCACTGCCATTTGTTGTGGCACGCGGACGGTGAAGGTGGTGCCATCGGTTGCGGTGGATGTTACTGCCACATTTCCACCGTGCGCAAGGACGATTTCGCGGACGATGTATAAGCCGAGGCCGATGCTGCCGGGGGCGCGGCGTTTGGATAGTTCGGGGGCGGAGCTGCGCACGAGGGGGTCGAAGATGGTTGCGAGCATCTCTTTTGGAATCGGCGAGCCATCGTTATGCACACTAAGCACGACCGAGCCATCGTCGGCTTTCACTGATAATTCGATTGGCGAGTCAGCTGCGCCGTGTTGCAGGGCATTGCCGAGAAGATTGGAGATCACCTGCCGAAAGCGGGCGGCGTCCCACATGCCGGTGATTGAGCCTTCCGCGTGCAAATGCACCGTGCGGTCGCGGTGGGTCGACCGGAAACTGCGAGTCACTTCTTCGCAAAGGGCGACCAGGTCGACCATGCCGCGCGTCAGAGGCATTTCACTGCCAAGGCCGGTGGATGAAAAGTCGATCAGGTCGCTGACCAGCCGGGCGATTGCTTCGGTGTTGGTTTCGATCATCGTAAACGCTTCAGCCGAGTCGGGGTCCGCGTGCGTTGCCGAGACAAGCTGCGTCGCCATGCGGATACAGTTCAGCGGGTTGCGCAGGTCGTGCCCGAGAATCGCCAGGAACATTCGACGGGATTGATCGACCCGCTTGGTGTAACTGGCGACCGCCTTGGCCAGCGACTGGTCCATCGCTTCGTTGAATCGCGTGACATCGGCGATGTCTTCCACGTCGGCCTGCGGCAGACTTTCCCGCCAAAGCCGCAGCACACTGGCGCGCAGGGCGCGGTATTCCGAAATCACCTCGACGATATCAAACCCCGACCCGACCCGCCCCACACCATGCATCGCAGACGCATGATCCAGCGCATCGCTTTCCTTTCCGCCAGCACCACCGTGCCCCTGCGATTTGCTCGACTGCTGCGCGGCACTCTGCATTGCCTGCATGTCTTTTACGGTCGTCCGAAGGATGGACTCCGAATCATTCCGCAGGGCCAGTTTGGTCATCCCTTTCCCCGGCGACAACCCGCGCGCGAAGGCATCCCACTCAATGAGAATCGGTTCCACGTTCGAAAGGATAAATTCCGCCAGCCGCATGTGCGTATTTGTAAGGATTTTGTACTCCGCTGTAAAATTTGCCGCCCGCATGTCGCAAGTTTCGTGGGATTCATCGGCCATCTTCGGTCGTCGCCGGTGTGAACGCAATGCCGTCTGCCGAAGCGGGGCGGGCGGAATGCGGGCGGGGGGGGTTGCGAATGTTGGCTTGGGGCAAGTGAATCTTGGTCGCGGGCAGGTGACAATTGGATTGGGGCGGTTGAATCTTCGCTTGCGTCAAGTGACCGTTGGCTTGCGTCAATTGAATGTTGGCTTCCGTCAAGTGAATCTTCCCTTCTGTCAAGTGAATGTTGGCTTGGGGCAGGTGACAATTGGCTTGCGTCAATTGAATCTTCCCAATATTCAACTGACAGTTCCCTTGGTTCAATTGAATTTTCGCGGCGCGGACCGGTTTTTTGCCAGGGCGGCGGCGGGTATTATCAGGCCGGGGGTTTGAAGGGGCGATAAAGCGGTTTTTATCTGACGCGATCAGGGCCGCTATCGCTATATACACCGAGTGCGGCTAATGGATGATGCACATTACGTGCGGTATGGCAGGGGAAGACGGGGAGGTGATGGTTTGTGTACAAAGCAAGCCATGCAACGCGGCGTGAATTTCCTATTAACTACAGCGGACACTAACTTGGGGTAAAAAAAGACAAATGAATGGAAGGTTCTAATGTCGAGTATGGCATGTGACGATTGTTATGGTTGTCACGGCAACGTAGAGCGAGTGTTTCGCCTGCGAAAAACTGGCCGGGCTGGATCTATACATAGGAAGGACGATCCAATGGCAAGTACGTTTCCGCCAAGGCGTGAAAACGATCTGGTGATCGCGGTGAATCGCGTTGTAGACAAGATTACGCCGTCACCAGAAGACTGGGGTCTGAACAGTTCGCAAGTTGCGTTGCTGGGGTCAGACGTTTCTGAGTTCGTCGGGTTCGTTGACAAATGCAACGACCCGGTGACTCGCTCCCCCTTCAACATCCTCTCGAAGTCAGTTTCGAGAAAAAAGATGCTGAAGAACCTGCTTGCACTGATGAAAGTGGTGCAGGCTTTCCCGGGTACGACCGATCCGATGCGTGAAGAGCTGGGTCTTAATATTAAGAAACAGCCAACGCAGCACGGTGTGCCAACGGTGGCACCGTTCGTGACGATCGGCGAGCGGGCGGGGAACGTCATCACTGCACATCTGCGGTCGGAAGCGAGCCAGTCGGCCCGCAAGACGAAGCCGGTGGGCGTGAAGTCGGCGTTTGCGTTTGCCTATATTGGGCAGGAGCAATCGTCGGACCCGAACGACTACAAGTTTATGGGTTCGTCGAACCGCAACACCATGAAAATCGGTTTTCCACAGGACCTGCCCGCGGGCACGACCGTGTGGATTACGATTGGGTGGGCGAATGAACGCAACCAGGTTGGCCCGCTCTGCCAGCCTGTGATGACGAGCATTGTCGGCGGCAACATGCAGTTGCAAACCCCGGCAATGAAGATCGCCGCGTAACTGCAGCAGGCTCGCGAAGCCCGAAGGATGAGGGAGGGTGTTGTGTACCTCCCGATTCCTTTGGGCTTTTTATAGTTGGTGGGATTGGTGAATACGACCGCGAAGACGCGAAGGAGCGAAGGGACGCGAAGGGGGAGAGTGGGTAGTGGGTGGTGGTTAGTTGTCAGTGGTTAGTTGTCAGTTGTCAGTTGTGATTGATTTCATCACCCCCTCACCTTGTCACCTTGTCACAATTCACCCCTGACGGGAATCACAATGATCGAGATTACTCATACAAATGTAGAGGCCATCACACCCGCACTGCCAATTCCCGATGCCCCGATTATAGTTCGGCTGGGGACGATGGCGGATATTGGGGAGATTGATGCGCTGCAGAAGATGAATTCCAAGGCGCTCGGGTTCTTTCCGCGGGCGCAGTTGGAAGGGTATATCAATAATGGGTGGGTGTTGGTGGCGGAGGAGAGAGTGGGCAGTGGTCAGTTGTTAGTGGATAGTAAAGGCGAGGACGCGCCTTCTTCACTACCCACTAACCACTATCCACTACCCACTTCCTCCCGCATCCTGGGCTACGTTGCTTCCCGCGATCGATATCTAAAGCGCGACGAACTCGGCGCGGTGTTCCAACTCTGCGTGCGGCCTGGGCATCAGCGGAAACTGATCGGGGCGACGTTGTTGAAAGCGGTGTTTGAGCGGGCGGCGTATGGGACGAAACTATATTGCTGTTGGTGTGCGCAGGATCTGAAGGCGAATTATTTCTGGGAAGCGATGGGGTTTGTGCCGTTGGCGGTGAGGGCGGGGTCGTCGAAGAAGTCGCGGACGCACATCTTCTGGCAGAAGCGGATTCGTAGTGGAGATGAGCAGACTGCGTGGTGGTATCCGAGTGGGACGGATGGCGGGGCGATTCGGGAGGGGCGTGTGGTGCTGCCGATCCCGCCTGGTGTGCATTGGACGGAAGCGCGGGCGATGGCGGTGGTTGCGGAAGTGGCGAGTGGCGAGTGTGGAGTGGCGAGTGAGGATGTGAAGTTGATTGAGGAGAAAAAACACGGGCGGGCCGCCCGTGGTACGGGGGAGGAGAGAAAGCACGGGCGAGCCGCCCGTGGTACGGGGAAGATGGAAGAGTTGAAGCCGAAGGAGGAGATTATTCTGACGGGGGTGTTGCGGTTTGCGGCACCGACGCCGGTGGCGACAGCGACGGACAAACCGGAGAAGCCCAAGCGGGCGAAGCGCGAGAAGGTGAAAGTCGATCCGCAGATCGCAGCGAAGGCGCGGGAACTTCGTGACCGATGGATGGATGCGGTGAACAGCGGGCAGGCGCAGGTGGCGCTGCCGGTGGCGAAGTATGACGTGGGGCGGCAGTTGGGTGGGGCGACGGACGTGAAAATGATCGCGGCGTGAAGGCGTGGGTGGGTGACAAGGTGAGGGGGTGACAAGGTGACAAGGTGAGGAATTCGTCGGGCGGGTTCGTTCACCCCCTCACCCACTCACCTTGTCACCTTGTCATGCGTCCGTTCCCTCACCCCCGCATCTTGTCCTGCATCCGACCATCGTCAAAGCTTGACGAAAGCACGATTCGATGCGAATTTGCAGGGCTGTTCTGCTGGGTGGCTGGTGGAACGAACACGAACGAGGAAAGGTGTAGTGGCGAATATAACTGCGGTCGAAGCGTTGCAGCGGTTGCGTGATGGGAATCTGCGGTTTGTGGATGACACGCGCGATCAGCAGCAGTTGGCGAACGCGAGTCGTCGGCAGGCGGTCGCGATGGCGCAGGAGCCGTTCGCGATTATCCTGGGATGTTCCGACAGTCGCGTGCCTGCGGAGATTGTGTTTGACCAGGGGCTGGGGGATCTGTTCGTCATTCGCGTGGCGGGGAATGTCGTCGCGCCCAGTGGCATTGGCAGTGTGGAATTCGCAGCAGCGAGGTTCGGCGTAAGGCTCGTGGTGGTGCTGGGGCACAGCAAGTGCGGGGCGATCAGTGCGACGCTGGAAGAGTTGGGCAGGCCGAGTAAGGATCAATCGCGGAATCTGAGGTCGATTGTTGATCGCATTCGGCCGAGCATTGAAACGCTGTTGGATACGGATCTGAAAAATCACCCCGAAGAGCTGCACCACCAGGCAGTGCGGGCGCACATTCGGGCGAGTGTGGACCATCTCAGGCACGGGTCGGACATTCTGGAGAATCTGATTCAGACGGATGGGCTGTTGGTGGTAGGGGCGGAATATTCGCTGGAGACCGGGCTGGTGGAGTACATCACGGGTGTGCCGGATGGGGTGTTGAAGTAATCGATCGGCGCTTTTTGTCGGTTCGAGAAGAGACGCGAAGGCGCGAAGTAGACGCGAAGAAACGCGAAGGGAAGACAGAGAAATTTCTTCGTGTTCCTTCGCGCTTCTTCGCGTGCTTCGCGGTCGTATTTTCTGACGGGTGTTGAATCACATCTGTTTCGTGATCCAGGCGGCGTTGCGGAAGGCGAGGGCCATGATGGTGAGGACGGGGTTGAAGCCGCCGTTGGTGACGTGGAGGGAACCGTCGCAGACGAAGACGTTTTCGGTGCGATGGACTTTGCCATAGCGGTCGGTGACGCCATGCTTTTCGTCGTCGCTCATGCGGCAGG
>SXGT01890911.1_pt1 | contig 14242 bp, 13 predicted proteins | sample 3176221 | NCBI WGS metagenome assembly SXGT01 (sample SAMN11356862, study PRJNA531348) | freshwater metagenome | isolation source: freshwater sample F1-120 | place: China: Fuxian Lake, Yuxi | collected 2017-12-25 | reverse complement strand
GTCACATGGCCTTCCCATTCGGGTTCTAGCGGTGTTACGTTGACAATAATGCCACAGCGGGCGTACGTTGATTTACCCAGGCAAATAGTGAGTACATCGCGAGGAATACGGAAATATTCTACGGTTCTGGCTAAAGCAAAGGAATTCGGGGGAATAATGCAGACATTGGCTTTTATATCGACAAAGCTTTGATCATCAAAATTTTTCGGATCAACAATGGCTGAATTAATATTGGTAAAAATTTTAAATTCATCCGAGCAACGTACATCGTAACCATAGCTAGAGGTGCCATACGAAATCACTCGGCCTTGTGGCGATTCTCGCACCTGATTCGCTTCGAAAGGTTCGATCATACCGTATTGCTCGGCCATGCGGCGGATCCATGTATCTGATTTTATGCTCATGCGCGTTCACGTGTCCTAAGGCGGGGTTAAATCGCTATTCTAAAGGGTTTCAATAAGTTAAGCTGAAGTAATTGCTAAACAACGCCGCGGGTAACGCAGCTTGCGCCATATTATTCATTTTCGATCATCACAATAGTTTCGCGCATCTCAAGTAACTTATTAAAAGCTTCCAGAGATTCGGCGTGTAAAGGATGACGTTTGTCATGTACGGGATGATTAACATTTTCCATAATGTCATTGATAGTTTCTTCCAATTTTTGGATAACTAATTTTGAATCTTCAAGCATTATAAACTCTTACTGCAATAGGTTTAGTCAAGGAACAGTCGGTCCTGCGTCTTGTGCGTCGGGCAGTGCACAGTAAAAAAAGCGTCACGACGTACTGTAGTCAAATTGGCTGTGCTTTATAAGGTATTGTGGCTAGGATTGTCCAGTGATTTTATGCCGTTGGCGTGAAATAATTCCTAGGGATCCTCATAAGAGACTTGAGGCTTAGTCCGCAACATCAGACTGTGGGGGCAAGGTGTCCATGATTCTAAGCACCTTAAACCAATACATCCATAAGCCAGTGACCACTAAGGTGGCTACCCCGCCTAGAATTGCGGCGGGCACTAAGCCTAACCAAGCCGCGGTTAAGCCGGATTCGAACTCCCCTAATTCGTTAGAGGCGCCAATAAATAAGGAATTTACCGCACTGACTCGCCCGCGTATGGCATCGGGGGTTTCCATCTGTACCAGTAAATGCCGAATATACACACTGACCATATCGCCTGCACCCATCATAAATAGCGCGGCAAAGGCTAAATAAAAATGCGTGGAGAGGGCAAACAAGATCGTGGCTAGCCCAAACAGTGCGACTCCTTCAAACATTCTGCGACCGACTTGTCGTTGAATCGGGTAAAACGCCAACATGATAGCCGTCATCACTGAGCCTGCGGCCATTGCTGTGCGTAATAGTCCAAGCTCCACCGGGCCGACATGTAGCACATCATTCGCGTAAGCAGGCAAGAGTGCGGTTGCGCCGCCAAATAATACTGCGAACAAATCTAAAGAAATGGCCCCTAAAACGACTGGGCGCGAACGTACAAAACGAAAGCCTTCAAATAGATTACGTGCTTGAGGGGTCTGCGTGCGTGTTGCTAGTGTCTTTACTGGCAGCATTAATAAGACCGAAATAGCCAGCATCGTCGTAACTAACGCATAGACGACGTTAGGACCGAATAAATAGAGTAATCCTCCCAACGTGGGTCCTAAAATGACGGCAACGTGAAATGTCGATGAGCTGATGGCGACCGCATTACTAAAGCTGGCACTGGGTACTAAATTAATCACAATGGACTGACTGGCAGGCATCATAAAAGCGCGTGCGGCACCATAAATTGCCATGGCAATAAATACCGGCCAGACGGCAGTGAGTCCGCTGAGTGAAAACGCAATTAACACCGCGCTACAAAGCATTTCCAATAAAAAGCAGACTATCATAATCCCTCGCCGGGAATAATGATCCGCCACTTGTCCCGCGGGGATAATCAACAGCGCAAACGGTGCAAATTGCGCCAGACCGATAAACCCCAAATCCAGTACCTCGCCACTCAAGGCATATACCTGCCAACCGACAGCGAGGCTTTGCATCTGGATGCCTAAGGTCGCTAAAAAACGAGCACATATAAAAAACGCAAACGGTTTATGCCGCATGGCAGAAAAACCTTTAGTGACCTGAGACATTAACCTTCCATTGGGTCTAGATTGACATTTCAAAAAATTAAACTCAAAGCGTCCGTCACGCTTGAATTTTTTAAGTATTTAAAGTGTTGGGCGTTACCTCTGAACCGGAGGTACGGTTAAGCTAAAACTATACTGTACCCCAAGCTTTTCAGCCCTGATGCTCTCGGAAGCCCAGAGAAGCTGGCGCAAAGAACGAATTATTTTAATAAAGGAGCTAAATGCGGCCAAATCGTTGCTAACATCACTGGTTGCGCTTCAGCGTTCGGATGTAAGCCGTCGGCTTGCATCAATTTTTTTTCTAAGGCAACATCCGCCAATAAAAATGGGACCCAGCCTATATCTAAAGTTTTTGCTAAATCGGCATAGACGCCATAGAACATTTCCGCATAGCGACTACCGTAATTAGGTGGAATTCGAATCCCCAATAACAATACTTTTGCGCCGACAGCTTGGGCTCGGCGAATCATCTCGGTTAAATTGCTTTGCATAATTTTAGGCGATAAGCCACGCAAGCCATCGTTGGCACCTAATTCCAATAACATAATATCGGGTTTTGCACTTGCGAGTATTGCGTCTAGACGCGCTAATCCCCCAGCTGTGGTTTCCCCTGTTATACTGGCGTTAACAACCTGATAGGCTTTATTTTCGGCTTGTAATTTTTGGTGTAATAAGTTGACCCAGCCCTGTTCGGCATTAATACCGTAACCTGCGCTGATACTATCACCCATTACTAAAATTGTTTTTGCCTGGGCCAGAGTCGCACCCAGAATCATTAGAATCATCAGACAACTTTTTATCATGACACGCTCACATATTTCTGAAACACCCACCAGCTTGATCGAAGTCCGCCAATTAGGCAAAACTGTTAATACCGCCACAGGTCCAATACACATCCTGACAGATATTAACTTACGAATCAATGCTGGTGAAAGTTTGGCGATTATTGGTACCTCCGGTTCGGGTAAATCGACGTTGCTCGGCTTGTTAGCGGGTTTGGATTTACCCAGTCAGGGGGAAGTGTTCATTCAACAGCATGCTTTAACCACGATGGATGAAGATGCGCGTGCCGAATTACGCAATCAATTGATTGGTTTTGTATTTCAAGCATTTCAGTTATTGCCAGGGTTAACCGCTTTGGAAAATGTGATGCTGCCGTTAGAGCTCAGTCATCGTGCTGATGCCGAGGTGGTTGCCGCTGCCTTATTGCAGCGTGTGGGGTTAGGCAATCGCCTAACACATACGCCTAAACAATTATCCGGGGGTGAGCAACAACGCGTGGCTTTAGCGCGGGCATTTGTCACGCAGCCACGAATTTTGTTTGCTGATGAACCGACGGGTAATTTAGATCGTAAAACCGGGGCGCACATTATTGATTTATTGTTTGAGCTAAATGCCGAACAGCAAACGACACTGATACTGGTGACCCATGATGTGCAGTTGGCGCAACGCTGCCAACACACCATTACTTTAGAAGGCGGATGCATGTTATGAAAGCCTTGGCTTTAGCATTTAAATTACTATTCCGTGATTACCGCTCAGGGGAACTATCGCTGCTGTTTTTGGCGTTAATCATCGCCGTAACCAGTGTCACTGCTATCAGTTTATTAGCAGATCGCTTGCAACAGACGATGGTGACGCAAGCAGCAGAATTTTTAGCCGCTGATTTAGTGGTGAACAGTACGACACCGATTAGCGCGGATATAGTGCAAATGGCCACCGGCCTTAATTTGCAACAGGCGCAGAGCATCGAGTTCACCAGTGTCATTATGGAAAATGAACAATTATTGCTCGCTGGCGTGAAAGCGGTGAGCAATAATTATCCCTTACGTGGACAGCTGAAAACCAGTCTCAGTGATTATGCCACCGAGCAAATCCAGGCCCACGGTCCAGAGCGCAATACGGTCTGGGTGGAAAAACGCATTTTATCGGCGTTGAATTTGAAATTAGGTGAGCAACTACGTATTGGCGAAAAAGCCCTGACGATTAGCCACGTGTTGACTTATGAGCCTGATAAGCGCGGAGATTTATATAGTCTTTCGCCGCGTGCCATGCTAAATACCGAAGATCTCGCGGCAACGCAGGTGATTCAGCCGGGGAGCCATATCCATTATTTCTGGCAGTTTGCTGGCGCACCGGAAGCATTAGCGCAATTCAAGCAACAGCTCAAACCTTTGCTCAATCCATCGCAAAAACTCATGGATATTCATGAGGACAGGCCTGAAATTGGCGGAGCTTTACAGCGAGCGGAACGTTATCTGGGCTTATCGAGTATTGTGATCGTCTTGATTGCTGGGGTCACGATTGCTATGAGTACGCGTCGTTACAGTGAACGCCACTTGGATACCGCTGCGTTGCTACGTTGTTTGGGCAGTACCCAAGCGCAAATTTTAACCCTGTTTACCTGGCAAATCATCTTATTAGGTGTGTTGGCCAGTTCCGTGGGCTGTGGCTTAGGCTGGTTGCTGCAAGATTTTTTATTGCATCTGCTGGCGAGTTTGTTGCCACAAAAAATCGCTGCACCTAGCCTATTGTCCATTGTCTTTGGTTTGCTGATGGGTATCATTATTTTATTAGGCTTCGCGTTACCGCCTTTACTACAACTGCGCAAGGTGTCAGCGCTACGGGTATTACGTCGGGATTTAGAGCCTTTGCCTGCGAGTGCTTGGTTAGTTTACGGTTTAGCAATCAGCTTGCTAAGTGTCTTGATCTGGCAATATACGCACGATTTAAGAATGACCGCGACCATTGGTTTAAGCGGGGTTGCGGGTTTTGTGCTGCTATATGCCCTCGCCTATGGTTTGTTAACGCTACTAAAGCCGCTGTTGCCCAAATTATCTTTAGCTTGGCGCTTAAGTTTGCAAAATCTTGTGCAAGAACGTAGCACCAGTATCAGCCAAATTTTGGCTTTCAGCATGGCTTTGATGGTGATGCAATTAAGTTATACCGTCAAAAGTGATTTAATTGATAACTGGCAGCAGCAGCTTCCGGTGCAGGCGCCGAATCATTTTGCGTTGAATATTTTTCCCGAGCAAGTGCATAGTGTTGAACAGGATATCCAGCTTGCGACGCAAGGCAACAGTCATTTTTATCCCATCGTCCGCGGGCGCTTGACGGCAATCAATGACGTTGCGGTACAACGCTATGTGACTAAGGACTCTCAGGGGCAACAGGCAACCGAGCGTGATCTGAGCTTGACCTGGAGTGAAAGCTTGCCGCCAGATAATACTCTAGTGAGCGGTAATTGGTGGCAGGACAAGCGCGAAGGAGTGGTTTCGGTAGAGCAAAAATTAGCCGAAAATCTTGGCATTAAAATGGGTGATCGCTTAACTTTTACCGTCGGCAGTGAACAATTCACGGCACAGGTGAGTAGCTTGCGACAAGTACATTGGGAGACTATGCAACCCAATTTTTATATGATTTTTGCGCCGGGTAACTTAGAACGCTTTGCGCATACGTTTCTCACCAGTTTTTATCTAGCGCCTGCGCAAAAGGCCTTTTTGAATACCTTGGTGAAAAACTATCCGAGCATTACCGTTTTAGAAGTCGATCAAATTTTAGCGCAACTTAAAACCATCTTAACGCAGTTAACCACCACCATTAACTATCTGTTTAGTTTGGGCGTGTTGGCGGGATTTACCGTGCTATTTGCTGCCATTACCGCCAGTTTGGATCAACGTAAACATAAAAGTGCAATTATGCGCACCTTGGGTGCTAATAGTCGCTTATTGAATACCATACATTGTATAGAATTTGCGGGACTAGGCTTGATCTCGGGCATACTTGCGGTGTGCTTAGCTGAAAGCGTGACTTGGGTGTTATATCACTTTGTCATGCATTTGGAATATCACAGTCGAGTGCTGTTATGGGTACTGATTCCACTGAGCGCCAGTGGGGTGATTGCGGCAGCGGGGTATTTTGGCTTGCTGAAAGTGAGTCAAACCACACCTATGCAAATTTTACGTTCCCTATAGCTGAGCGATAAGGAAGAGGTGACTACCAGGCGAGCGGCAGTTTTTTATGCAGAGTAATGATTTTATGTTCCACGCTCACATACTCGCCTTTTTCCAATTCGCTAAAAATTCTGCTAATCATTTCGCGGGAAGATCCAACGCGCGAAGCGATATCTTTGTGCGTTAAAGGAATGTTGATCACCATTTTGCCATCTGCAGTTTGTTGCGCCAGAGAATTTAACAGACGCAACAGGCGTCCATAGACGTCTAACAACGCTAGACCTTGAGCAATATTGGTGATGAATCTAACGCGTTGACACAAATACTTGATCACGCGGATGCTGATCATGGGATTGTGCTCTAATAATTTATAAAATTCTTCGCGATGCAGAATAATGAATTCGCATTTATCTAAGGTTAAAACATTGGCGGAGCGCGGCGCCTCATCGAGTAAAGACAGTTCGCCAAAATGATCGCCAGCTTGCAGTGTGGCTAAAATCATTTCTCGACCCTCGTCATTAGCGACCAGCACATTGACCATGCCGCTTTTAATCAAATACATGGAGCTCGACATATCGCCCGCGCTAATCACCATTGTATTTTTGGGCACGGTTCTCTGGGTTGCTAATTCAGCTAAATGTTGCAACTCTGGTTCATTGAGTGCTTGAAATAATTCATTGCTTCTAAAGATATCTATTGTTTCCATTATGCTACAAAATCTCCACAACCAAAATCAATGTTGCCTAAGCGAATAGCCCTCTTCAGTAAAAGCGCTGAAGCCTGGATTGAATCGCAGAAAAATACGTTTTGATAACGGATTAATTTCAGTGTAAGCGGCAATGCGTTCAAGCGTTGCTGTTGGCAGCCTACACATAAATCTTCAGGTATCTCATTGGTTAAGAGGTGATGCAGAGCAGGCTCTACATCACCTGCATGCTCCTATTCCGTAGGTTTGTCAGGTTTATTTAAAAGCTTTTGCGCACGAGGAGTAATTTCTTCGGCCCATTTTTGCACCAGAAACTGCACCAGCTTTTGCCACAGCGTCGTTACTAATTGCAAACGTTCCTCGGTGAAGATCGCGTTGCTGATGGCGCGTGCTTTATCCCCCAGTACACCACATCGTTCAACGAAAACCTGTTGATAGAGCCACATTTCTGCTAACGAAATAACCCACATATAAATAAAAGAAACGCCCATGCCCATACCTGAAAAAATCACCAACACGGCAAACATGGGATGAATTTTGGTTAACCACCACGATAGGATGTCAGCGACAAGGAATACATAGGGCATGCCGATGGCAATACATTTGTATTTTACCGAGGTTGTTTCTTCAAAACTGAAAATTAAGCCAACAAACATGAAAATAAAACTGATACCAAACAAGTGAATGTGCGACACCCGTGTTAACGAGGAAAACGTTGCGCCGCTATCCTCAGTGGTCAGTTTTTTGAGATTTTCAAATTTGGTAAAATCCGGGATACCGGAAGCGTCTTTGTTATGACACATCACGCAACGTTCTTGAATGATTTGTTCGATGCCATCATCTTTGTAGGAATCTTGGTCTGCGCCATCACGCACCCATTGAATAATTTGAAAACGTTGTTCGTCCGTGGCATTTTCTTTCATGGAGCCATTCAGTTTGGTTTCGATCACAGTACCCGAGCGGTTGCCATAGTAGCTATAGACGATATCGTCGATAGATAAACCAAATTTGCCATCCGCCATGCCATGGGTGAATAAAATTTGCACCAAGGCAAAAAAGTAACCAATTCCAACTGCGCAGAGATATCCCGTAAACAATACCTTTAATGGCGTATCAAGATCCTTAAGGGGTATGTATTTTTGTTTCATAAGTGTGCCTTCAAATATTGGAGAATTGGTTCACACCCGAACTTAGCTTACCTAACTCAAAACAACATCTCTACTATTGCTAAGTTCGGACAGCTTAATCATAAGGGATTATTGACCCGGTGTTAACAACGTATTTTGAGGGGGGCGACTATTATCCATTTCTGGGTAGTCTGTCGTATAGTGTAGTCCACGACTTTCCTTACGCAACTGTGCACAGCGAACTATCAATTCGGCAACGATAACTAAATTGCGTAATTCCAATAAATCGCTGGTCACGCGAAAATTACCATAGTATTCGCTGATTTCATCTTTCAATAATTCTAGGCGGCGCATCGCGCGGCTTAAACGTTTATCGGTTCGGACGATGCCCACATAGTCCCACATAAAGTGGCGAAGTTCGTTCCAATTATGCGAGATGACCACTTCTTCGTCAGAATCACTGACTTGAGATTCATCCCAAGCTGGCAGTGAACCTGCTTCTGGAAGGCTGGGTAAGGTTGCCAAAATAGCTTCACTGGCGCGTTGTGCAAACACAAAACATTCCAGTAACGAATTGCTTGCCATGCGGTTAGCGCCATGTAGGCCAGTGCAAGCCACTTCACCTATGGCATAGAGATTGGTAATATCGGTACGCGCATAGCTATCGGTGACGACTCCGCCACAGGTGTAATGCGACGCCGGTACGACTGGAATCGGTTGCTGGGTAATATCAATATCCACTTGCAAACACAATTCATAAATCGTCGGAAAATGTTCAATAATAAAGGCGGCAGGTTTGTGGCTAATATCTAAATAAACGCATTCTATACCGCGCTTTTTGATTTCATTATCGATGGCACGAGCCACGATATCTCTTGGTGCCAGTTCTCCTCGAGGGTCGTAATGCTGCATAAAGCGGCTACCATCTGGTAGCAATAAGTGCCCTCCTTCTCCGCGCACCGCTTCGCTAATCAGAAAGGATCTGGCATCGGGATGATACAAACACGTAGGGTGAAATTGCATAAATTCCATATTACTCACTCTACAGCCAGCACGCCAAGCCAACGCAATGCCGTCACCACTTGAAATATGCGGATTAGTAGAATAGATATAGACTTTATTTGCTCCCCCTGTCGCCAAGACTACCACGCGAGCAGCAATGGCTTCTACCTGTTGTTTTTGGGTATTGAGTACATAAGCACCAGTCACTTTGCGTTGTGTCGGGTTATGTTTATCCGCCACGACTAAATCAATGGCATTATGATTTTCAAATAAATGGATATTGGGGTGTTCTTGTGCGCGAGCAATCAGCGATTCGGCAATGACTTTGCCTGTGGCATCGGCGTTATGCACCACACGTCTGTGGGAATGCCCGCCTTCACGTGTTAAGTGCAGCCTAGTCTGCCCATCTTCATGCTGTTCTTCAGTGAACTCAACCCCTTGGCTTCTTAACCAGTCGATACTTTGTTTGCCGTAAGACGCCGTTAAATGCACAATCTCGGGATCACATAATCCCGCACCGGCATTTATGGTATCTGCGATATGTGAAGCAATAGAATCTTCCGCATCAACGACCGCAGAAATGCCTCCTTGGGCATAAAAAGTACTACCATCGTGCAAGGAAAATTTTGAGATTACTGCTATTCTGGCATAATCAGCTAACTTTAATGCTAAACATAAGCCAGCTCCACCGCTGCCAATAATCAGGACGTCATAAGTTTTTGTGCTAGGCATAGGCGCTATAATGAGAGTTTAAAAGCCACAGTTCAAGGTTACAATACTTTAATTTAAGCTCATAGGCCCGACGACTGTTAACTTGAAAAACGATAATAACGTTTTTTAGAGCGATAGCAACAGCTATTTTTCTTCTATTAACGAACTTTTTTATTTGGCATTTGTCCATATCCTTAGTATAGAATCGCGGAGAATGATCGGCAAAAAATGAACGAACATTTAGATTATGATTTGGTTCTCCGCGTTCAGCAGGGAGATAAGCGAGCGTTCGATTTGTTGGTCTTAAAATATCAACATCGTGTCGTGCAATTAGTTTATCGCTATGTGAAAGATGCTTCCGAAGCGCAGGATGTTGCGCAGGAAGCGTTTATTAAAGCCTATCGCGCTTTGCCCGATTTCCGCGGGGAAAGTGCGTTTTATACTTGGCTGTACCGGATTGCCATCAATACTGCAAAAAACTATTTGCTGGCGAGAACACGACGCAATGGCGATGCGGAAATTGATGTTTATGATGCTGAGCAAATTGAAAATGCTCCGCAATTGCAAGGTATGGATACCCCCGAACAACAGCTATTAAATGACGAAATATTACGTGTGATCAATGCTGCAATTGCTGATTTACCCGAAGATATGCGGATGGCAATTATGCTGCGCGAAATCGAGGGCATGAGCTATGAAGATATTGCGCAAATTATGAATTGCCCCGTCGGTACCGTGCGTTCACGATTGTTTCGTGCGCGAGAAGCGATTGATAGCAAGTTAAACCCTTTACTTGAATAACGGTGACTACCTATGTCTAACCCAAACCACCAAAAAATTGCGCAACTTTTGGATAATGATCTGGAGCAAAATGAAGCGCTTGCTCTGTTAAAAACCATGCAACAGCAACCTGAGTTGCAAGCAAAACTCAGACGTTATGCTTTGGCGCAACACGCATTAAAGTCTAATACCGTAATCAGCGCCGCACCCGATTTCAGCGAACGTTTGAGCAAACGGTTGGCAGAAGAGCCTATTCACTTTTTGCCACAACGTGCCAAAAGCCAGCAACGCTATAAACTTTCCTCGGCCTTGGCTATTGCAGCATCTATTGCTATCGTCGCGGTCTTTATTCCGTTAACCAGCAAAATTGCGTCTACAGAAAAAGCAGGGGCGCTCACAGTCAGTCAGGCTGCGCCAGAAAATGAACTGGCTAGCCAACAAATGCGTATGTACCCCGTCAACCGCCGCTTCCAAGATTATTTGCAAGCACACAATAGTAGTGCTTATGTGAGTGGTGCCAGTAATATCCAGACTCAGGTGAAATTAGTCGAGTATGACTATCGTTAGAGCATTATTATGTAGTATTACGCTAATCTGGTCGTTGATGTCGGTTGCGGAAGAGACTCAACCATCGGTGCAACCCATTACCTTGTTGTCGCAAATGACGCGTGCAATGGCAAATCTTAATTATTCCGGTGTGGTGGCAATACTTAAGAATGAAAAATTGGACACGTTAAAGTATTTTCACAGTGTGCAAAACGGTGTAGAACAAGAACGTTTGTTATCGTTAAATTCCCCGTTACGCGAGGTTGTGCGTAATGGTGAAGTCGTCAGTTGTCTCTTCATTTCGAATAATTCCGCAATCATTGATCATAAGCCTGTGGGCCAATCATTTTTACAAGATTTCCCCAAAGACCCGGAAATATTGGATAAAGCTTATGTCATTACCTTGGAAGAAGAGGCGCAAATTGCTATGCAAGCTGCGGATGTCATTTTGCTAAAGCCACGTGATCAATATCGTTACACGCGCAAACTCTGGCTGGCTAAAGATACGCATTTACCGTTGAAAGTGGAAGTGCAAGACTTTACGGGTGGGACATTAGAGCAATTGGTATTCACAGAGTTACAAGTTTTAGGTAGCTTAAACAATGTTGAATTAAAAATTGATCCCCAACAAGTGCAACATATTCATGAGTTTGAAGACGTTGGCTTGGATAAGCTCCCCATTACGCTAAAAAACATCCCGACTGGGTTTGAAAAGAAATTCTTTAATCGCACCCATTTGCATTCTGCAAACACCCAGGTGCATCAATTGCTGTTGAGCGATGGCTTAAGTTCCGTCTCGATTTACATGGAAAAAATGCCCAAAAACTATCATGTTGGTTTACAAAGTTCTGGGGCAGTAAATTCTTTAAGTCGAGTGATCGATGATTATCTCATCATCGTAATGGGTGATGTTCCTGCCGCAACTACTGATTTTATTGCGCAGGGAATTAGTTTCCATTAAGGGTATAATTCTCATTGGCTATCCACTTAAGCCGGGCTGGCTTAATCTTTCTCCCGCTTTAAGTAGCTAGCCAAGTAACGCAATCCTGCTAATTTTTTTGCTATGCTGTGCATATAAAGATGAAAAATAGTTCATCATCTTTTCAATTCAGCTAGAAACCACTTTTTATTTTATTGAATGCAAAAGGAGATTTTATGTTCAAAAACTACCTTTGGCCAATTTTGTTGCTGTTTGTCATCAATAGGCCAAGTTATGCACAATTGCCAGATTTCACAGAGTTAGTGGAGAAAAATGGTGGGGCAATTGTCAATATTAGCAGCACCCATAATGCCCCAAAGAAAGAAGCTATGCAAAATCAGCAAATTCCAGAAGGCTTACCGCCGGAAATGGAAGAGCTATTTAAGCATTTTAATCAAGGCCCTAATGGAGATGTCGTCCCTAGAAATTCCAAGGCATTGGGCTCTGGTTTTATTTTATCAACTGATGGTTATGTGTTAACGAATCATCATGTAGTAGACGATGCGCAAGAAATTATCGTCAAGCTGTCTGATAAGCGTGAGGTGGTTGCAAAGCTCGTGGGCTCCGATCCAAGTACGGATGTGGCTGTGTTGAAAATTACCGCCGATAATTTACAGGCGGTAAGCATAGGTGAACCCAATAAACTGAAAGTGGGTGAATGGGTGTTAGCGATAGGTTCGCCGTTTGGTTTCGATCAATCAGTGACCGCAGGGATAGTCAGCGCCAAAGGGCGTAGTCTGCCCGGTGGCAATTATGTGCCATTTATCCAGACCGATGTTGCCATTAACCCAGGAAATTCGGGCGGCCCACTCTTCAATATGGAAGGTAAAGTCGTCGGTATTAACTCGCAGATTTATAGCCAATCGGGAGGCTATATGGGATTGTCGTTTGCAATCCCTATGGACGTGGTCATGAATGTGGTCGACCAAATCAAAACCAAAGGTAAAGTTTCCCGTGGTTGGTTAGGGGTGCAAATTCAAGATGTGACTCGTGAACTCGCAGAATCTTTTGGCATGCCAAAACCGCATGGGGCGTTGGTGTCTAAAGTGATTGCCAATAGTCCGGCCGAAAAAGCAGGTTTGCAGATTGGTGATATTATTGTGGAATTTAATGGACACACCATTGAAACCTCAGGTGAATTACCGCCAATGGTGGGTTTAACCCCGATTGATCAGGCGGCGGAAATTAAATTTATCCGCCAAGGTGAGAAAAAATCGGCTCCGATTAAAATTGGTTTGCTGCCAGAAGAAGATCAAATAGTGGCTGATACTGCGGCACCTAAAATCAGCAATCGCTTAGGATTAACGGTAAGCAATTTAACGGATGCTGAGCGCGAACAATTACAAGTTCCTAAAAATGGCGTGTTAGTGCAGCAAGTGGCTAAAGGTCCCGGTTTAGAAGCAGGTATTCAACGCGGTGATGTGATTTTACGGATCCAAAATACCACCGTGACGAACACCAGTGAATTTGATAATATTGTTAAAGCTTTAACCCCTGGAAAATCAGTGGCTATGCTGATTCAGCGTCGTGGTAGCCCCGTGTTTTTAGCGGTAAAAGTCGATAAATAAATAACTCCTACGGAAACTACAGTTTTGTGCGTGCGTGGATGGCCCGCATGGAGCTGTAGTTTTCACTTCCTCTCAATACCTCGGTGTTGCTTACCAACTTCAGCTACGCCTTGGGGTTGAAGCAGAGTCTTCATAAATTATGGGTGACTAAATTAGCGCCTAATAATTGATAGCTTCTATAGCGTTCTCGCCCTGCTTGTTTAACGTCTGGATCATTTTCAAGTATTTCAAGCACGCGCTGAAATAGCATAAACTCCTCCGAAAAACTGCGCGATAAATTCACTAAAATATGTTGCTTAGGCAGTAGGTTTAACTCAGCACTGATCAGGATTTGTGGTACTTGGGGTAATTCAGAGCTGCGCAAAATTTGATGCGGAATGAAACTTCCTTGTCGAAAGGTCCACAGTAAATCATCGATGAGTTTACTGTGGTGTTCTGACTCGGTCAAAATATTGCACAAATAGCCTTGTTTGAACGCTTTTTCGATTAATTTGCACGCAGTCAGCCATTTGTCTTGCTGACTGGGCGCAGTTAATACGTAATACACGACTTCCGGCATCTGTAGTTAGTGCGTCGTACGATCTAGCAAATATTGAATCAATAAGGGTACAGGACGCCCGGTGGCACCTTTATTCAATCCCCCAGTACGCCAAGCGGTTCCGGCAATATCTAAATGCGCCCAGCGATAGCTTTCGGCAAAACGCGCCAAAAAGCAGGCGGCGGTACTACTGCCACCGTCTTTACC
>SXGT01620880.1_pt1 | contig 14243 bp, 11 predicted proteins | sample 3176221 | NCBI WGS metagenome assembly SXGT01 (sample SAMN11356862, study PRJNA531348) | freshwater metagenome | isolation source: freshwater sample F1-120 | place: China: Fuxian Lake, Yuxi | collected 2017-12-25 | reverse complement strand
CGTCACGCGTAGAAGCACGCGCGGAGGAAACCGCATTCCTTATGTCAGCGGGCGCAGCGTTCACGATGCCGATGCCCACATCATGGAGCCACCGACCTGGCTGCGCGAACACGCCGATCCGGCCATCCGCGATCGTCTCGAAATGCCGACGCTTGCCGCGGGCAATGAGCTCCGTCAGACCGGCGATCCTGCCGAACAGTTGCGCGACCTCGAGGGGGCGTTTGTGCGCCTGCGGGAGAAGCACGCCTCGGCTTCGTTCCGGGCGCGCGAGGCCGAGGAGATCATGCTGCGCAAGAACTTCGCGGCGACGGGATCGTTCGTGGCGGCGGACCGAGGGCGGGCGCTGGACCTGCTCGGGTTCGAGAGTCAGCTCGTCTTCAACACCTTCCACAATCGCCGTCTGCGCGACTGGGAACACCGCGGTGATCCGGAGCTGGCCTACGGTGCGGCTCGCGCCCACAACCGCGGCATGATCGAATTCTGTTCGGCCGATCGGCGTCTGCTGCCGACGTGCTATGTGCCGCTGGTCGACTTCGAGCGCGCGGCGGCGATGGCCGACGAGGTCATTCGCGCCGGCACGGCGGCCCTGCTGGTCGCTTCGAGTTGTCCGCCCGGCCATTCGCTGAGCCATCGCGGGCTCGATCGCGTGTGGGCACGGGCGGAGGAGGCGGGACTGCCGATCGTCTTCCATGTCGGCGGTACCGGCGATCTCATCGACAAGAACTATTTCAACAATGGCCTGCCCGTGCCGCCCGATTTTCACGGCGGCGACGAGAACTTTCGTTCGGTGGACTACATGGGCATCCCGCGCCCGCCCGAGCAGGCGCTGGCGACCATGATCTTCGATGGCGTGCTGGAGCGCTTCCCGCGTCTCATGATCGGCGTGATCGAGCAGGGTGCCATCTGGATGCCCTCATGGATGCGCCAGATGGAATCGGCATTCGACGCATTCGCACGCCACGAAGAGCGGTTGCGGGCCCTCTCGCTGCGCCCGAGCGAGTACGTGCGCCGACAGGTGCGGGCGACGCCCTATCCGACCGAGGACGTCGGCTGGATCGTGCGCCAGGCCGGGCCCGAGGTCGTGCTCTTCAGCTCGGACTACCCGCACGTCGAGGGTGGCCGCCGGCCGGTCGAACGCTTTGAGGCTTCGCTCGGCGATCTGGGCGAAGACGTCCGCCGACGGTTCTATCGCGACAACTTCCTCGAACTCATCGGGACGGCGGCCGCGCGTTTGCCCGCCCAGACCGCATAGCGCGACAGCGTGCGCCCACGCACCGCGAGGCCCCGCCGGGACGCACCAGCGACGCATAAAGCTACTGGCCCACGGTCGGGGGCCCTCGCTATGCTCGGGTGCCAATGTTGTCGGTGGATCGTCGGCGTATTTTAGGCGCGACGCGGGTCGTGGTTGTTTGTCTGGTTGCCTCAGCGCTGACGCAGGACGCGCACGCGCAGTCGGCGGGGGCGGCCTCGCTGGCGAGTCTGGGTGTCGCGGGCGGGCAGGGCAACGGCCCGGCGGGCGCACCCGCGCTCTCCGATGACGGACGTTTCGTCGCCTTTCACAGCCATGCCGACGACCTCGTGCCCGACGATACCGAGGGCACGGTGGACGTGTTTGTGCGCGACCGTCTGGCGCGGATCACCGAGCGCATCAGCGTGAGCTCACTCGGCGAGGAAGCCAGCGGCGCCAGCGTGCGGCCGGCCATCTCGGGCGACAGCCGCTGGGTCGCTTTCGAGAGCGACGCCGGCGATCTGGTGCCGGGTGACAGCAACGGGCTCTCCGACATTTTTCTGCACGACCGGCTGACCCGCACGACGAGCCGCATCTCGGTGGCGCCGGGCGGCGGCGATGCCGATGGCGCGAGCCGGATGGCCGCGATCTCGGGCGATGGCCGCATCCTCGCCTTCGAGAGCGAGGCCACCAACCTGGTTGAGGGCGACGGCAATGGACTGAGCGACGTCTTCGTCTTCGACCGCCAGGTCGGGTCGATGACCCGCGCCAGCGTCGATGCCAGCGGCGGCGACGGCCAGGGCTTCAGCGTCGCACCGGCCCTGAGCGGCGACGGTCGCTGGCTCGCGTTCGTCAGCGATGCCCCGGATATCGATCCGGCGGGAGGCTTTCTTCCGCCCTGGCGCCCGAACGGCGAGCGGCAGGTCTTCCTGCGCGATCGGACTCTGGGGCAGACGCAGATGATCTCACGTGCCTGGTCGGGCGATTGGCCGGGCGGAAAGAGTGTTGCCCCATCGATTGACGACACCGGCGGGCGCGTCGCCTTCACGAGCTATGGCCGCCTGCTCGCTGACGAGACGTCGCGGCCGTGGTTGGCGCCGCGGGTCATGCTCTGGGAGCGGACGTCCGGAGCCTTGCGCGAGGTCTCCGCACCCGATCCGTGGTGGGCGTGTCAGTCCATCGCACCAAAGGAGCCCCGGCTCTGTCCGGGCATGGACATGAACCCCGCTCTCTCGGGCGACGGTCGCTGGGTTGCCTACCAGACGACCTCGAACGGTCTCCTGCCCGGAGAGCCAGCCACGGCGACCTGGGACGAATTCTGGGCGGTGCAGACCAACCCCACCGGGGGACCCGTCGGTTATCAACTCTTCCTCGAGAACCTCGACACCGGTCGCCGCCGGCGCGTCAGCGTCAATTCAGCGAGCGCGCCAGCCGAGGCCTGCAGTTCCGTGCCGGCCGTCTCCGACGATGGTGGGGTCGTGGCGTGGCGCAGTGCCGCGGCCGACCTCGTGTGGGGGGACCTCAACGCAACGCACGACGTCGTCGTGTCGGAGTGGGCCTGCGGCGAAGCCACCGGGACCAGGGGTACCGGTATGCCGCTCGGCTGCGAAGTGCCGGTCCGGTGCCCGGCCACACCGAGCACTGGTTGCGCGACCGCACGCACGGGCGTGCTGCGCTTGCGCCGTCCGGGTCTCGACGATCCGCGTCCCGGCGAGCAGAGTCTCGCTCTGCTCTGGTCGAAGGCGGGCGGTCTTCCCGCAGCGGGCTTCGGCGATCCCACGCGTTCGGGCGGCGGTTATGATCTTTGTCTCTACGCTGGCCCCGCGTCGCGCCTGGTCGCGGAGATCGCGATTCCGGGTGGCGCGGGCTGGCGGCCCACGAGTGACGGTTTCATGCGGAGTGGCGGCGGGGGCGCGGTGTCGCGCATGTCACTCGCCGCGCGACGCGAACGCTCGCGGATTTCGCTGCGGGGCGCCGGCGCGGGACTCGATCTGCCCTACCTGCCCCTTGACGAGCGCGCGTCGCTGGAGCTTCGACTCGAAGTGCGAGACAGCGCCGATTGCTTCGCGTCCACCATCCCTGCCCGGGCGATTCTCGAGGACGAGGCCGGCGAGGGCGGGCGCCCGGGCCGTTTCTCGGCGCGCTTGCCTTAGCGATGCTCTCGCTGCAGGAAGTGCGTCGCCAATAGAAAGAGTCCCCCGCGCGAAGGTCCCGGCCTTCCCTGACTTGCCGCGAATCAGATCCGATCGAGCACACGGAGAGCGCGGCGCTCGGCGAGGAGGCGGGTCGCCGCCAGTTCGCCGGCCTTGTAGCTCGAGCGTACGAGCGGGCCTGCGGCCACCTCGCGGAAGCCCATGTCGCGTGCGCGGCGGGCCCAATCGGCGAAGCGTTCGGGGGGGACGAACTCGTGCACCGGGGCATGGCGCGGACTCGGCCGCAGATACTGCCCCAGCGTCAGCAGCTCGACCGAAGCCCCCCGTAGGCGCGTGAGGGCTTCCTCGATCTCGGCCTCGGTCTCGCCGAGCCCGAGCATCAGTGAGGACTTGAGGAGTACGCCGGGAGCGAGGGCGCGCGCGCCGCGCAGTGTTGCCAGCGAGCGTTCAAAGGAACAGCGTGGATCGCGGATCTTCCGTTGCAGGCGATCGACCACCTCGACGTTGTGGGCGAGCACGTCGGGTCGGGCCGCCATCAAGGTCGCGAGCGGCTCCCCGGCGTAGTCGGGGATCAGCGTCTCGACCCAGGTCTGCGGCGCTGCGGCGCGGATCGCCGCGATGCATGCCGCATAGTGGGTCGCGCCACCATCGGGCAGATCGTCCCGATCGACGCTGGTGATGACGACGTAGGAGACGCCGAGCGTCGCCACCGCCTGCGCGACATGGGCCGGTTCCTCGGGGTCGGGCGGGGGCGCGCTCTGGACGGTCTTGACGGCGCAGAAGCGGCAGCGGCGGGTGCAGGCGTCGCCGAGCACCATGAGCGTCATGGTGGCGTGCGGGCCACTCCAGCACTCGCCGACGTTGGGGCAGTGCGCTTCCTGACAGACGGTGTGCAGGCGCAACTCGCGAGTGAGCGCAGCGAGGCGGGCGTGGTCGGGACCACCGGGGATTCGGACCTTGAGCCAGGGCGGCTTCGGTTGCGAGCGACCGTCGGCACCGTTCGTGCCGCGCGGCCCGGCGCCGCTCGCGGGCGGTTGGTCGTCCCCTGGTTGGTCCACGACGGTCATCTTCATTGCAGTGTGCGTGTCCGGCTCGTCGTCCCTTGGCTGCTCCACGTCGATCACCTTCGTTGCCGCGTGCGAACCGACGGACGAATTCGGATTTCGCCCCGTGCGCGCGCTACGGCCCTGCTGCCCCTAGCACGCTCGGCCGCAGACGACCTGACGCCGAGCGCGTTGATGTTCACATGCCCGGGATGCAGGCACCCCTGCACATTCGGGCGGCAGCGGTCTGTCCAGCTTTCGGAGACCGGCTGCCGCTGTGGTGTGCACCAGGTCGGCCCGGTCGGCCGTCCTGGGCGTCTTGCACGGCGTGCGCCTGGTCACCGCCCACGCAGATCGCTCTCCCGCCCTGCTGGCAAGGCCCTTGCGTTGCACGCGCGTGGCCGCGTCATGGGGCGGCTCGTGGAGAGGAGCGGAAGTGAGCATCAAGGAGCAGTCGGAGCTGTCGCGTGTCGTGGTGATCGGCAGCGGCATGGCGGGCGATCGCGTCATAGACGAGATTCGCAGCCGGGCCCCGGGCCGCTTTGCGATCACGCTCGTCGGTGCCGAGGCGCAGGCGCCCTACAACCGCATCCTGCTCTCGAACGTGCTGCAGGGAAAACAGGAGGCGCGTGACACGCTCCTGAAGCCCGTGCACTGGCACGACCAGAACGGCGTCGAGTTGCTGGCGGGGTTCCGCGCGACCCGGATCGATCGCGAGCGGCGGGTCGTCGTCGTGCATGAATGCTCCGCCGATCGCGAGCCCTGGGCCGAGCCCGGTGTGGAGCCGGCGATCGCGACGCACGAGTTGCCCTATGACCACGTTGTAATCGCGACCGGGTCGCGTCCTTTCGTGCCGCCAATCCCTGGTCTCGACCTCGGGCGCGCCGGGACCTTTGTCTTCCGCACGCTGGAGGATTGCGAGCGGATCGCGGCGTGGGCGTCCGGCGTCGAGCGGGCCGTGGTGATCGGGGGCGGCTTGCTCGGCCTCGAAGCCGCGCGTGGTCTGCTCACCCACGACGTCGCGGTGTGTGTCCTCGAGGCGGCACCGCGCTTGATGGCGAACCAACTCGACGCCGAGGGTTCTCGGGTGCTCGCCGCCGCGATGGAGCGGCTTGGCGTGGAGGTGCGGGCCGGAGTTGCGCTCGCCGCAGTGAGCGAGAGCGAGTCCGGCCGCGTGATCCGGCTCGGCGACGGCAGCGAGATCCCAGCCGAGCTGATCGTGGTGGCGACCGGGATCCGGCCGATCACCGACGTCGCGCGCGCTTCTGGTCTCGAGGTCGCACGTGCCATCGTGTGCGACGACAGATGCGGACCAGCGATCCGCGGATCTTCGCGCTGGGCGAGTGCGTCGAGCATCGCGGCACCCTCTTCGGTCTGGTCGAGCCGATCTGGGAACAGGCCCGCATCCTCGCCGGAGTGCTGACCGGCATTGCGCCCGAGGCGAGCTACGGCGGCTCGAAGGTCGCGACTCGGCTCAAGGTCATGGGGGTGGATCTGGCCGTGGTCGGCGATGCCCGCGAGGCCGCGCCGGACGACGAGGTCGTGACCTTCGGCGAGCCGGCGCGCGGCGTCTACCAGCGCCTCGTGATCCGCGCCGGCCGGCTGGCCGGTGCCGTGCTGATCGGTGACACCGCGGCCTTTGCTGCGCTCGACCGCCTGCACCGGCTCGACGAGCCGGTGCCCGAGCGGCGTGCCGAGCTGCTCTTCCCGGCGGGCGCGAGCCTGACCCTGGATGCGGCTACGCTCTCCGACGAGGATCAGGTCTGCAATTGCAACGGTGTTTCGGCGGGGGCCATCCGGCAGGCGATTGCGGGCGGTGCGTGCACGCTCCCGAAGATCGTGGCCTGCACCCGCGCCGGTGGAGGCTGCGGCAGTTGTCGTGCCACGGTCGCAGCATTGCTCGACCTGGCGGGCGGTCCCGGGGAGGACGAGAGCGAGCACTGGTACGTACCCGGTGTTCCCCTGCGCAAGCCCGAACTGACGGTCGCCATCCGGGAGCGCGGCCTGCGCAGCGTCAGTGCTGTGTTTCGTGAGCTCGCCGGGGGTCGCGAGGATCCGGCCAGCAAGCCGGGCCTGGCCTCGTTGCTGCGCTCGATCTGGAACGAGGCCTACGAGGATGAACGCGACGCGCGCTACGTCAATGACCGTGTTCATGCCAACATCCAGCGCGATGGCACCTTCAGCGTCGTGCCGCGGATCTATGGCGGCGTGACCTCGCCCGTCGAATTGCGGCGGATTGCCGATGTCGCCGAGCGTTATGGCGTCGCGATGGTCAAGATCACCGGCGGCCAGCGGATCGATCTGCTCGGGATTCGGCGGGAGGATCTGCCCGGTGTGTGGCGCGATCTCGGGATGCCGAGCGGGCACGCCTACACCAAGGCATTTCGTACCTGCAAGAGCTGTGTCGGTTCGGAGTTCTGTCGCTACGGGATCGGCGACGCGGTGGCGCTCGCGCAGCAGATCGAGCGCCGCTTCCAGGGCGTCGAGTCGCCGGCCAAGATGAAGCTTGCGACCGCCGGCTGCCCACGCAATTGCTCGGAGGCCTACGTCAAGGATGTAGGGCTCGTTGCCGTGGAAGGCGGCCGGTGGGAGGTTTACGTCGGTGGCGCGGCTGGGGCGCACGTCCGCAAGGGCGATCTCCTGTGCACCGTCGGATCGCATGACGAGGCGCTCCGGATTGTCGGCCGTTTCATGCAGTACTACCGCGAGAACGCGCGCTGGCTCGAGCGCACCTATGCTTTCGTGCCACGGCTCGGGATCGAGCATCTGCGGCACCTCTTGATCGAGGACGGCAGCGGCCTCTGTGAGCGGCTCGATCGCGAGATGGATGCGACCGTCCTGGCTTACGTCGATCCGTGGGCCGCGGACACCGACGCGCCGGCCTATCCGGGGCAGTTTGACGCGCGGCCGCCGCTCCTCGCTGCGGGAGCGGTCGCGTGACGCGACGCACACCCAGCGTGAGGCGACCCGTGCGATTGCGCGCTTTTGCTGTGCGGCGAGAGATCATGCCGCGACCCCGGCCGATTGTGGCGCATGACCGGGAGGCTTGCCGATGAGCATGGTGGCTGTGGTTCCGGTCGCGGCACCGGGCCGAGACCGCGCACTCGTGCCGGCCTTGCTCGGCTGGCGCGCGGGCCGTCGCGTGATCGACGTCGGGCCGCTCGAGGCGTTGCCGCTGGGGCAGGGGCGCGCCTTCGTGCTCGAGCGCCGCCGCATCGCGGTATTCCGGCAGCGCGACGGCCGGCTCTTCGCGGCCGACGATCGCTGCCCGCATCGCGGCGGGCCGCTCTCCGACGGTCTCCTCGGAGCAGGTCGTGTGATCTGCCCGCTGCACGGCTTCGCGTTCGATCTCGCGACCGGCTGCGGTCCAGCTCATCGCGCGGTCGTGCATGAAGTGCACGTCGAGGCAGGTCGCGTCGTGGTGCTGATCTCGGAGGCGGCGTGACGATCGCACGGGATCCGGTGCGGGCCGCGTGGCGGGATGCCGGGGCGGTGCTGGTGCTCGTGGTCGTCATGGTGGCGGTGGGTTCGGGCGGATTCGCGCGTCTCGATCCGGCCCTGCTCGGATATCTGCTCGCGACGCTGGCCTCGGTGGCCCTGACCGCGCAGCGAGTGGCGCTCTTCTGGCGACGACCCCAGACGGCACCGCTTGGGCGTGCCTTGCTGGCCGGGCTTCGTCGGCGCGAGGGGTGGGTACGCGGTGCGCGCGGGGCGAGTGTCGATCTGGTGGCGCAGCGCTTTCTCGTGCGGCGCGGAGCAGCGTCAGGTGCGGCGCATCTCCTGCTCGCCTGGGGGACGATGGTGGCCTTCGCCATCACCGTCCCGCTGGTCTTCGGCTGGCTCGACTTCGCGGCGGCCGGTGAGCGTACCTATCGCGCGCGCCTGCTGGGTGTGGTGGGGCTTGGCTTTGATGTTGACGGCGTCCTCGCCTGGTTCGTGTTCCATGCCCTGATCCTGTGCTCGCTCGCAGTCGTTGTGGGAGTGGCGATGCTGCTCGCCGCACGCCTGCGTCGCCGGAGCGTGGCCGGTGCCGGAGGTTCCTTCCACCTGGGTCCGCTGATCTTGCTCGGGGTGGTCGCTCTGAGTGGCCTCGCCCTGCCGGCGGTGGCGGCATCGGGCTCGCCGGCCGCGATCGCACTGGCTCGCCGCGTCCACGAAATCAGCGTGGTGGCCCTGCTGCTGGCACTGCCTGCGGGGAAGCTCTTCCATGTCTTCCTGCGGCCGCTGCAACTCGCTGCTGCCGAACTCAAGGCCGCCCCGGCGCAGGCGTGTCGCGCCTGCGGGGCGGCGCTATCCAGCGCACAGATCGAGATCGTCGAGCGATTGTTGCGGGAGAGAGGCGTGGGCGTGCCCGAGCGAGTCGCTCTCTGCCCAGCCTGTCGTCGCCGCGGGCTGGCGCGCAGTCATGCCGGGCTTCTCGCGGGCGGCCTCGAGCCACCTCTCCCGCGGCCGAATCCGCTGCGGCGGGCGGCCTAGAAAGGATCACGATGGCCACCTTGCCCGCCACTGCCGAAGATCTCGCTGCCCGCCACGGTCCGCATCTCGCCTGGGAGCCGCCCGGCGGTTTTGCGGCGCGCGCACGCATCGACCGTCGCGTGGAGACCCACTGCTGCTTCTGCGGCCAGCAGTGTGGCGTCAAGCTCCTGGTGCGCGACGAGCAGGTGGTCGGCGTCGAGCCCTGGGAGGAGTTCCCCTTCAACCGCGGCAAGCTCTGCCCGAAGGGGGTCAAGCGATATCTGCAGAACAATCATCCCGACCGCCTGCTCCACCCGCTCGTGCGTTCGGGCGACGGCTTCGCGCGGTTGCCCTGGGACGAGGCGATCTGGCAGGTTGTCGAGCGGCTCCGGCGCATCCAGGATCGCCACGGCAAGGATTCGGTCGCGGTGCTCGGCGGCGCATCGATCACCAACGAGCGGGCCTACCTGGTCGGCAAGTTCGCCCGGCTCGGCCTCGGTACGAAACACGTCGACTACAACGGCCGTCTCTGCATGGTGTCCGCAGGCACGGCCAACAAGAAGGCTTTTGGGATCGACCGGGCCGCCAATCCCTGGGCCGACATCCCGCTCGCCGATCTGATCTTCGTCACGGGTTCGAACGTGAGCGAGTGCAGCCCGATCACCACCGACTACATCTGGCGGGCGCGCGATCGCGGCGCCAAACTGGTGGTGGTCGATCCGCGCCTCACACCGATCGCTCGCACGGCGGATCTGTTCCTGCCGGTCCGCCCGGGAACGGATCTGGCTCTCATGAACGCGATTCTGCACGCCGTGATCCGGCTCGGTGGCGTAGACGAGGGGTTCGTCGAGCGTCACACGACCGGCTTCGACGAGGTCCTGGCGACCGTCATGCGTTACGCACCCGAGGACGTCGAGAACACCGTGGGCATCCCGGCTGCCCGGATCTGGGAGGCGGCGCGTCTGTGGGTGCAGGCGCCGCGAACGATGCTGCTGCACGCGCGCGGTATCGAGCACCACTCGAAGGGCACCGACACCGTGCTCTCCTGCATCAACCTGGTGCTGGCGACAGGAAGGATCGGGCGGCCCGGTTGTGGCTACGCCTCGATCACCGGACAGGGCAATGGCCAGGGTGCGCGCGAGCACGGCCAGCGCTGCAATCAGCTTCCCGGCGCGCGCGACATCGAGAACCCTGAACACCGCCGCCATATCGCCGACTTCTGGGGCGTGGCCGAGGACGAAATCCCGCACACCGGTGGGACTGCCCCGCAGATCATGGAGAAGATTCACGCTGGCGAAATCCGCGGTCTGCTTTCGCTCTGCTTCAACCCACTGGTCTCGCTGCCCGATACGAACTTCACCCGCGAGGCACTGGAGCGGCTCGACTGCTTCGTCGCGATCGACTTCTTCCTCTCGGAGACAGCCCAGCACGCCGATCTCGTGCTGCCGGGCGCTCTGCAGGAGGAGGACGAGGGCACGGTCACGAGCACCGAGGGGCGGGTCATCCGGGTGCGCCAGGCCGTGGCTCCGCCAGGCGAGGCACGGCGCGACTGGGAGATCCTCGGAAACATCGCCGAGCGGCTCGGACGCGGCGACAAGCTCAGCTTTTCCTCGCCGCGCGAGATCTATGCCGAGCTGCGGGAGGCCTCGCGCGGAGGCATCGCCGACTACGGCGGCATCACCTGGGAGCGAATCGAGGCCCAGTACGGCGTCTTCTGGCCCTGTCCGGACGAATCGCACCCGGGGACGCCACGACTCTTCGAGGGCGGTCGCTTCATGCATCCCGACGGGCGGGCGCGGCTGCATCCTGTCGAGCACAGACCGCCGGCGGAGGAAGTCTCGGCGGAGTACCCGATCTGGCTGACCACCGGGCGCGTCGTCTCGCAGTTTCTCTCCGGCACCCAGACCCGGCGCATCGGGCCACTGGTCGAACTCCAGGACCGCCCCGGGGTCGAGATCCATCCGCGTCTTGCGGCGCAGCTCGGCATCGCCGATGGCGCGCGGGTCCGGGTCTCGTCACGGCGCGGCAGTATCGAACTCGACGCCCAGGTCGTGGCCACCATCCGGCCCGACACGGTGTTCATTCCCTATCACTGGCCGGGCGCGCTTGCGGCGAACCAGCTCACGCAGCGCGCCTACGATCCCGACTCCGGCATCCCCGAATTCAAGGTTGCCGCGGTGCGCCTGGAGGCGATCGCCAAGCCGGGCGTGACCGGCCTCCCGGTGCGGAGGACGGCGTGAGGCTGGCAGGCGAGTTGGACGGCGGTGTTGCGGCGGATCGCACCCTCTTTCTCGATCCGCAGCGCTGCATCGGCTGCCGCGCCTGCATGGAGGCGTGCAGCGAATGCCCCGGACACGGCGGCATCCCGATGATTCACCTCGATTTCGTCGACCGCGCGCAGACGGTGCAGACCGCGCCCACCGTCTGCATGCACTGCGAGGATCCGGCCTGTGCAGCGGTCTGCCCGACCGAGGCGATTCTCGCGTCGGGCGACGGCGTGGTGCACAGCGCGATGAGCGAGCGTTGCATCGGCTGCGGCCATTGTGCGCTGGCGTGTCCCTTCGGCGTGCCGAAGATCGACGAGAGCATGGCACTGATGATGAAGTGCGACCTCTGCTACGACCGTAGCTCTGCCGGCCTGTCCCCGATGTGCGCGACCGTCTGTCCGTCGGGAGCGCTGTTCTACGGCACGCGCGCCGAGGTCGAGGATCTGCGGCAGTCGCGTGCCGCAGCCGGGGTGCGTTTCGGCGAGGTCGAAATCCGGACACGCATCCAGATCCTCGTCCCGGCGGGTGGGGGCGGGATGGCCGTGCGCGAGGGCGATCCTCACCTGCCTTCGGCCGCCGAGCGGGCGCTCGACGAGGTGCTGCTGTGAGCGCGGGCGTCCGGGGCGCGGGGCTCTGTCCGCGCCGAGGTGGGGCGTGAAGCCGCTCGGTTCGGCGGCTCCGGCGGGAGCCCTGGACTCGCAGGCGCGGATGCCGCGACGGCGTTTTCTGGTGGGTGCGGGCTGTGTCGCGGCGGCGGCGGTCGTCGGCGAGGGCTTGCGCGCGGCACTCGAGGAGCGGCCGCTCGCGGCTTCTGCAATCGACCTCGCGCCGTCCGTGCTGCCGGCCGAGGGCGAGGTCCTGGAAGTGACGCTCGAACCGGCCGGCATCGCAGCACTCGTGCTCAACACCCCGGGGGCGGGGCTCGTGGCGTTCGATCGCCGCTGCCCACATCTCGGCTGTCCGGTGCTCTGGTCGCGCGACCGATCGCGTCTCGAGTGCCCCTGTCACGCCGCCTGGTTCGAGGCGGCGACGGGCGAGGTCGGAGCCGGACCGCCGCCACGTGGCTTGACGAAGCTCGCCATCGAGCCGGGACCCGATGGTGGCGTCCGGGTCGCTACCCGCTCCGCGCGGGTTTGACCCGTGAACCTGGCGGCCGGGGCAGCGGCGCGCGGCCGTCGCAGCTTGACCGGGCCGCGCTACCTGGCAGATTCTGCAATTGCGTTGCGTGTCAGGCCGGGCCGGCGCCCTGCGCCTGCGGTCCGAACCGCACCAGCGCCGGGTAGCGGGTGACCTCGACGAAGCCCATGCGGCGGTAGATCGGTTCGCCCATCACCGACGCCTGGAGGTTCGCGATGCGAGCTCCGCGTGCGAAGCCGGCGTCGACCGCGGCCCGCGTACACGCCTCGCCGAGGCCTTTGCCGCGCTGCTCGGGCGTCGTGCCGACCCAGTAGATTCCCGCCACGCCATGGGTCGAGATGCACATCGCACCGGCCGCGGCGGCTCCGGTGCGGGCTTCCCGCGCGAGAAAGGTCGTGATGTGCGGTGCGCACTGGACCTCGCGCCGCCCGAGGATCGCCGGAGCACAATCGGCCGGCATCCCATAGGTCGCGTACGCTTGACCCATCACCTCGGCGAAGTCCCGGGCGTCGGCGTCGCTCGCGACGCGCTCGATCCGGAAGCCGCGGACGCCCCCCGTCAGAGGCAAGGGATGGTCAAGGATCATGCCGGGGCTTGTCCCCCAGTCCTTGAAGCCGGCTGCGGTGGCGCAGGCGGCCAGCTCCGTGTCGAGATGAGCGCGAATCTGGAAGGTGTAGCCGCGCTGGCGGGCCGAGAAGAAAGCGTCGGCGCGTTCGAGGAGCTGGCGCGGGTCGCTCGCGTGCGTGTCGAGGCAGAGCGCACCGTTGCAGAGCACCGGCAGCGAATGCGCCCCGGCCCAGAGTAGTAGGCCGTCCTCCTCGTGCAGGGTACCGCCGGCGCGGCGCGCCAGATCCCGGGTCGCCTCGGCGAGGTTGAGGTCGGCCAGTTCGAGCAGCTCGGTGGGGGTCATGGGATGCACGCTAGCCGGGTGGCCGCGCGATGCCAGCCCGGGTGATGGCGCCGCGCGGATCGAGCCAGCGACGGAGAACGGGGACGCACGCCTCGCCCCGCCGCTGGGTTCCGCGCTCTGCGGGTTCAGCGGGATCGGCGGGCACGGCACGCGGCCGGTCCCGCCGTGACACAGGCGCGCCCGCGGCGAACCTCGCCCGCTCAGCGCCCGGTGAAGTTGGGCTTGCGCTTCTCGAGGAAGGCGCGCGGTCCCTCGCGGGCGTCGCGGCTCGACATGACCTCCATACCGAGCTGGATCTCGCGTTTGTAAGCCTCGGCTTCGGGCAGGGCATCGCTCTCGATCACCGCCCTCTTGATATTCTTGACGGCGAGCGGGCCATTCTGGCAAATTCGGGCGGCGATCTCGCGCGCCGCAGGCAGCGCCGTGCCGTCGGGGACGACGCGGCCGATGAGCCCGATGCGCGCCGCCTCGGCCGCGCTCAGCGGATCACCGACGAGGAGGAGTTCCATGGCATGGGTGAAAGCGATCTGCCGGCGCAGCCGCACCGTCGAGCCGGCCATGGGGAAGAGTCCGCGCTTCACTTCCGAGATCGCGATGCGGGCGCTCTCGCCGGCGATGCGAATGTCGATGCCTTGCAGGATCTCGGTGCCGCCGGCGTAGCAGGCCCCCTCGATCGCGGCGATCAACGGTTTCTGCACGTAGCGGTCCTTCAGAAAGCCGCTCAGCAGGATGCCGGGGTTGGCGCGCACCCGCTCTTCCCATTCGTTCTCCGGTGGGGCGCCCGAGATCATCTTGGAGACGAGCTGGTCGAGATCGGCGCCGGCCGAGAAGTTGCCTCCTGCTCCGGTGAGGATCGCGCAGCGAATGTCGTCGTCGCGATCGATCTCGTCCCAGGCGTCCATCAGCCGGCAGAGGATCTCGGGGTTGAACGGGTTCTTCTTCTCCGGCCGGTTCAGCGTGAGGATCAGGACGTGGCCGTCGCGTTCGGTCAGCAGGGCGGGTGCGCTCATGGCGAGGCTCGTAGATCCGGGGGATCGACCCGGCAAGGAT
>SXGT01587290.1_pt1 | contig 14243 bp, 11 predicted proteins | sample 3176221 | NCBI WGS metagenome assembly SXGT01 (sample SAMN11356862, study PRJNA531348) | freshwater metagenome | isolation source: freshwater sample F1-120 | place: China: Fuxian Lake, Yuxi | collected 2017-12-25 | reverse complement strand
TGGTTGTAGACCACGTCGACGAGGACCTTGAGGCCGTGATCGTGGAAGGCGCGGACCATGGCGCGAAACTCCCGGGTCGGGCCGCCCGGCGAGCGGTCGCACGCGTAGCGGCGATCGGGCGCGAAGTAGGCCAGCGTCGAATAGCCCCAGTAGTTGTCGCCCGCCGAGCTGTCGGGGTTGACGTCGTTGGAGTCGTTCCAGGTCTCCTGGACGGGAAGGAACTCGACGGCGGTGATGCCGAGGGCGGCCAGCTCGGCGGCGCGGGCGGCGGCGCCGGCGTAGGTGCCGGCGCACCAGGTGGCGGCGTCGCCGGCGGTGAGGCCGCGCAGGTGGACCTCGTAGATGATGTCGTCGGCGAGGGCGCGGATCGGCCGCGGACCGAGGGCGGCGGCGAGCTCGGTGGGCGACGGCGTCGCCGACGGCGGCAAGACGATGCCCTTGGGGGCGATCGGACCGCTGTCGAGGGCGCGGCTGGTGTCGTCGGTGCGGTAGGCGACGGTGTCGAGGGCGCCGCCGGGCATGGGCGTGGTGGGATCGTGCGAGACCTCGCGCGCGTAAGGATCGAGCACGAGCTTGTTGGGGTTCATGCGATCGCCGTCGGCGGTCACGCGGGCGACGAAGCCGGTGTCGGAGCCGGGCGTCCACGACGGGTCGTGGGTGAACGACGGGCCCCAGACGCGGAGGCCGTAATAGACGGGGGCGGCGGCGGGATCGAGGCCGGCGGCGGCGGCGAGCTCGGTCGCGGAGACGGTCGCGTGCCAGTCGGTGGTGCCGGCGAGATCGGGCGAGGCGACGAGCTGGAGCGCCGACGGCGCGCCCAGCGGCTGGGCGTAGAGCCAGACCTCCACCCGGGTCGCGCGCGGCGCCGCCACGCGGAAGTGCAGCTCGGTGCCGGGCGGATTCCAGCTGGGTCCGCGCGGCGGGCTGAACGGAACCACCGGCGGTGCGTCGGGATCGCCGGGGTCGCCGATGGGATCCTGGGCGGCCGGGCAACCGGCCAGGAGCCAGGCGAGTATGAGCAACGCGCACTTCGACTCGGCCGGCAACCGGCCGGCCTTCAGCCCTGAGCGAGCGCCGCGCAGCGGCCGAGTCGAAGGGTCAGTGCGACCGGTGGGACGGGTCGCCACGAACCTCCACCTGAGCAAGGTTCGTGCGCAGGCTCGAACTGCGCGGAGATCCGCAAGGTTCACCGTCGAGACAACGACGCCGCAGCGCGGCGAGCTGAGGCGGGATGTCCCGGCACGTTGCCAAAAGCAACGCGGCACTTGGGGTAAGGTTCGGCGCGTGACGGTCACCGAGCCCTGGATCAGCTTCCACGCGCCGTGGAAGGACCGATCCAGGAGCGGCCTCGTGATCCTCGAGCGCATCCAGCGTTTCCTGACCGCGGTCGCGGTCGACCCGGCGCCGGATTCGCTCGACCTGTCGATCTACGAGGACCCGGGGACGCCGCGGCTCTGCGATCAGGCGCGCAGCCTGTTTGGCCTCGAGGCCGAGAAGAAGAGCTCGAGCGGCTCGGGTCGTAGCCTGACCCGCTGGCGGCGCGATCGCCGCGACGGCACGATCGACGCGGGGCCCTTCATCGCCTTCTACCTCGAGCGCGAGGAGCTGCCGCCGGTCGAGTGGGCGCCGTCCAAACGAGCGGTGGGCCTGACGATCACCCACTGGTTCGAGGTCAAGCGGCCGGGCGCCGACGCCCCGCTCTTCCCCGGCGCGGAGCTGCGCAGCTCGGTCATGATCTGGGTCGACTCGCGCAGCGTGAACCTGTCGCTGCGCTACGCGGCGCCGGACATGACCGACGAGCTGCGCGCGGCGCACGAGGAGATCGTTACGGCGCTCGGGCCCAAGACCCCTCGCCACGCGCTCCAGCGCATCATCCCGTCGAGGACGACGCCGGGCCGCGAGCGGCGCGAGCCGATCGTCTGACTCAGGTGAACGGGCGGCGGGTGGCCGGGAAGTTCATGTAGAACCACCAGCCCATCACGCCGTTGTTCAGATCACGGTCGTTGTGCGCCGCGCAGTTGTTGGTGCCGCCCGGCAACAGCGCCGACAGCGGCATCCCGCCCACCAGCGGGAACGAGGCCGGGATGATCGTCGTGTTGGCGTCGGCCTGGCTGATGAAGCCCATCAGGAGCCCGTTGGACAGGGCCGTGGCCGGGTTGCCGACGTAGGTCGCCGCCACCCGCGCGTCGCGCAAGGTGATGGGGATGCCGCCGAGGTCGATCGTCACCGTCACCGGGTTGGTGACGAAGCACGGCCCCGCGGTGCTCGTGATGGCGGGCGTGTACGGCCGGACCGTGCCGGGCAGGAAGGTCAGGCACTGGCTGGCGGCGTTGTAGGTCGCCGTGGCCATGACCGGCGCGGTCCCGGTGCCGGCGGTGCAGGAGGTGGTTCCGACCGGCGCGGTGCAGTTGCCGAAGTGCAGCTCGACCGGCTGGGTCGCCGCGGCCTGGTTGAAGCTGCGGAACACCAGCACCGGCGACAGATCGAGCAGGCCGTCGTTGTCGCCGTCGGTCTGGATGTTGGTCTGGAGCTCGTTGTTGACCGAGAAGCCCACCAGCTGGGTGTCGGTGACGTCGCGGCAGCCGATGAAGCTCACGAACACGTGCGGGTCACGCAGGTCGAGATCGGAGAACCGGAACGCCGTGATGTTGAACCGGCACAGGTTGCTGCATCCATCGGTGTTGTTCATGTTGCCGTCGTCGCACTGCTCGCCCTGCTCGACGACGGTGTTGCCGCAACGCGGCGGACAGTCGCCGTCGTTGTTGTTGTTGGCGCCGGCCGGGCAGCAACCGTCGCCGCTCATGGGCATGGTGATCTGTGGGAAGGTGCAGGCCGCGGTGCAGGTGCCGCCGTTGGCGAGGACGTCGCGGGTGCAGACCATGCCGTCGTTGCAGTTGGCGGTCATGGGGCAGCGGCCGGGGCCGACGAGGATGGCGGTGTCGCAGGTCTCGCCCACGTCGACGACGCCGTTGCCGCAGCCGGGCGCGCAGTCGTTGTCGGTGAGGGGGGTGGCGCCCGACGGGCAGCAGCCGTCGCCGTTGATGGGCGTGGTGATCGGGGGGTTGGTGCAGGTGGCAGTGCAGGTGCCGCCCATGCTCAGAACGTCGGCGGTGCACGACATGCTGTCGTTGCACGTGGCCGTCGTCGGGCACGCGCCGACGCCCGCGGTGATGGCGGTGTCGCAGGTCTCGCCGGCCTCGACCAACATGTTGCCGCAGGCGACGCTGCAGTCGTCGTCGGTGAGGCTGGTGGCGCCGGCCGGGCAGCAGCCGTCGCCGTCGACGGGCGCGGTGATGGCGGCGTGCACACACTCGGCGGTGCAATCGGCGCTCTGGAGCTGATCCGAGGTGCAGGCCATGCCGTCGTCGCACGACGACGGGCACGCGCCGGTGCCGCTATTGATGCCGGTGTCGCACAGCTCGCCGACCGTATCGTCGACGACACCGTTGCCACACGTGAAGTGGCAGGTGTCGTCGCACGTGAAGTCGGTGATCATGTCGTTGTCGTCGCAGTCTTCCCCGGGCTCGACGACCCCGTTGGGGCACTGCGCCACCGGGAGGTTGGCGTCGATCTCGAGCGGGCGCAGGTTGTCGCCGCAGGCGGCGAGCGCCGCGACCGCGACCAGCGCCAAGACGAACAAGAACGACGGACGGATCGTCGAGACCATAGGCGGCTCCCCCTCGGAGCTAGATTCAGCTGAGCCTACGTGCCCTGGGGCCGCGGCTCAACCCTTGCCTGCCTGGGGTGTGAGGTAGATCGGCTGTGCTAACGTGCGAGCGCCCATGGCCGCCCGCCCTACCCCGCGGAACTGGCCGCTCTACGCCGCCATCGCCGTCGCGGCGGCGTGTGTGCTGGGGTACGCCGGGCATGGCCGCCTCGTCGCGGTTCCGGGCCTCGACGACCTCGAGCGCCGCAGCATCGACCTGCGCTTCCGGGCCCGCGGCCCCCACCCGGTGCGCGACCGGGGCATCGTCATCGTCGGTCTCGACGACAAGACCCGCGCCGAGGCGCCCCAGGTGTTCCAGACCCGGCGCGGCTGGGCGACGCTGATCACCGCCCTGGGCAAGCAGCACCCGCGGGCCATCGCGCTCGATCTCTTCTATTCCAGCCCCGAGATCATCCTGCCCGGCGAGCTGGCGGCCAAGGTCCGCGCCGCTGCCGCGGCCGCCGCCGCCGATCCCGCCCCGACCCCGGCCCTGGTCCAGGCCCGCGGCGTCCTCGACCAGGTGGTCGAGGAGCTGCGCGGCGACGAGGTCCTGGCCGCGGCGGTGGCCGAGGCCAAGGTGGTGTACCTCGGCGCCGCCTTCCACATGATCGAGAAGGCGTCGGACCGACCGACGTCGCCCCCGCGCTTCCCCGCCGGCCTCGAGAAGGGCGAGGTCGGCGAGGCCGTGGGCGGCGCGCCCACCGCCCCGGCGGCGTACCGCGTCTCGGCGACGATCCCGTTGATCGCCCGCGGCGCCGCCGGCGCCGGCGCGGTCAACAACTACCGCGATCCCGACGGCGTCGCCCGCCGCATGCCGCTGGTGGTCGAACTGGGCGGCCACTACGTGTCGTCGCTGGGGCTGTCGCTGGCGGCGCTGGCCACCGATCAGTCGACGCGCTTCTTCGCCCCCGACGGCGCGGTCTCGCTCGGGCCCCGCACCATCGCCACCGAGCGCGGCGCGGTCCGCCTCAACTACCTGGGCACGCCGTTCCCACGGGTGTCGGCCGCCGACGTGCTGGCCGGCCGCATCGCCCCCGACGAGCTCGAGCACAAGATCCTCCTGGTCGGCTTCACCTACGCCGCCTACGACAAGGTGCCGACCCCCTACGACCCGCTCGCCGACGGCGTCGAGCTGCACGCCACCCTGCTCCACAACCTGCTCTACGACGGCGTGTTGCGCGACACCTCGCCCCTGTTCGACGCCTGCTGCGTGATCGTGCTGGCCCTGTGCGGCGTGATGCTCCAGCTCCACGTGGTGCGACGGCGGGCCTGGCTGCCCATCGTGGGCGCGCTGGTCGTGCTGGTCATCTGGGGGCTCCTGGTCCAGCTCGCCTTCATGCGGCGCGGCGTGGTGATCGGGCTGGTCGCGCCGGGGTTCACGCTGATCGCCATCACCACGGTCGCCGCGGCGGTGGCCGCCGCCACCGAGGGCCGCGAGAAGGCCCGACTGCGCTCGGCGTTCTCGCGCTACGTGTCGCGCTCGCTGGTCGAGCGCATCGTCGCCGATCCGGCGGCCGCCCGGCTGGGCGGCGCCCGCCGCGATCTGACCGTGCTCTTCTCCGACATCCGCGGCTTCTCGCGCCTGGCCGAGTCGCTGCCGCCCGAGCGCCTGGCGTCCTTCATGAACCAGTACCTGACGCCGATGACCGAGCTGGTGCTCGATCGCGACGGTACCCTCGACAAGTACATCGGCGACGCGGTGATGGCGGTGTGGAACGCGCCCGTCGACGTGCCCGATCACGCCGCCCGCGCCTGCGGCACGGCGCTGGACATGCTCGAGGCGCTGCGCCCGCTCAACGTGACGTGGCGGGCCGAGGGCCTGCCGGCGGTCGCGATCGGCATCGGCATCAACACCGGACCGATGTCGGTCGGGAACATGGGAAGCGAGGCCCGCCTCGACTACACCGTGCTGGGGGACGCCGTGAACCTGGGCGCGCGCCTCGAGTCGCTGACCAAGGAGTACGGCGTCGACATCCTGGTCGGCGAGGCCACCCGGGCCGCGGCCGGCTCAGGGTTCGTCTTCCGCGAGCTCGATCGCGTGCGCGTGGTCGGCAAGGATCGCGCGGTGCGCATCTACCAGCTCGTCGGCAAGGCCGGCCAGAACACGCTCGAGCCCGATGACCTGGTGCGCTGGGAGCGCATGCTCAACGCCTACCGCGCCCGCGACTTCGTCACCGCCGAGGCCGAGCTGCGCGCGCTCGGCGCCCGCCACCCCTCCGATGGACCGACCAGGGTCTTCCTCGAGCGGGTCCGCGATCTGGCCAGCGTCCCGCCCCGCGAGGGCTGGGACGGCGTCTACGAGCAGCGATCCAAATGACGACACCGAATCCACCGAGCACCACGCCCCGCACCCAGACCGCCGTCACCGTCCTCGACTTCGACGGCACGATGACCGACGCCGAGGCCGAGGGTGAACCCTTCGTCACCGGCTACCTCGAGGATCTGGAAGCGCTGGTCGGCGCCGAGACGCCCGAGGCCCGGGCCAGAGTCCGCGCCATCGTCGACGAGGTCCTGGCCGAGCTGGTCTCGGCGCCGGAGCGCCATCCCTTCCGCTGGAAGGGCAAGGCGGTGGCGCCGGCCTCGGTCGATCCGTACCTGCGCATGGTGCCGATCGCCGATCGCGTCTTCGATCGCTTCGACGCGTTCGCCAACCACGTCGATCGCGGGCGGCTGACCGGCGGCGTGCTCTACAAGCACAACTACGGCCGCACCAAGGGCCGGCCGGTGTTCCGCGACGGCGCCGCCGAGGTCATCGCCGGCCTCGCCGGCACCGAGACCTTCGTGGTCACCAACTCGCACACCGCCGCCGTGGCCGAGAAGATCCGCATGCTCGACCAGCAGCACGGCGGCGGCTGCGCCTGGCTGGCGGCGCGCGTGCACGGCGACGCCCAGAAGTTCGAGGTCGACGACAGCTGGAACGGCGTGCCGGCCGAGCTCGTGGTGCCGGGACTGGAGTCGCGCAACGTGCTCCTGCGCCGGCGCCGCTACCACGATCGGCTGAAGGCGCTCCTCGACGGTCTGGGCGCGGGCTGGCCCGATCTCACGGTCGTCGGCGACATCTTCGAGCTCGACCTGGCGCTGCCGCTGGGCATGGGCGCGCGGGTCGTGCTGGTCCAGACCCGGCACACGCCGCCGTACGAGGCGGCGTTCGTCGCCGCCCACCCCCGCGGCGTGGTCTGCACCGATCTGCGCGACGTCCTCCGGCTGCCATGACCGCCTCGCAACTCGAGTAGCCAGCGCCCACGCGGGGTTGCGGACGCCCGTCGGCGGGGAGCGCTGACCTGGCCACCGACGTTGCCGGCGCCTCGTCTTCGGCTTCGGGCCCCGCGCAACCTCGCGATGTGACGTGGGCGCGGGCCGCCACGGATGGCACCGAGGTTGCTGAAGTCAGCCGCGTGCGCCTCCTACCCATCGCCCACCTCGCGTCCATCGCCGCCGCTCTGCTCGCCGATCCGCCGGACGCGGACGCCCAGGCGACCTGCCGCCCGCCGACCGTGATGGTGGTGCTCGACAAGTCGAGCTCGATGCAGACCGGCACCATCAACGGCGTCACCAAGTGGTCGATCGCGCGCAACGCGCTCGGCCAGGTCATGACCGAGCTGCAGTCCAAGGCCGAGGTCGGCCTCATGACCTTCCCCCGCCCCGACCGCTGCGGCCCCGGCGGCCTCGACGTGGCGCCCGCGCTCAACTCGCGCACCGCGATCATGAACGCGCTCGGCTCGCCACCGCCGGCCTCGGGCTTCTTCACGCCGATGGCGCAGACCCTCGAGGCCGCCGCGCTCGAGCCCACCCTGATCGCCTCCGACGCGCCCCGCTACGTGGTCGTCATCTCCGACGGCTGGCAGTGGTGCTCGCCCTACGACCCCGCCACCCGCTACGACGGCGTCGACGCCATCGGCTCGCTCAACGGCGAGGGCGTGACCACCTACGTGGTCGGCTTCGGCGGCGCCACCGACGCCTCGGCGCTCAACCTGATGGCGGTCGAGGCCGGCACCGCGCGCAGCGGCTGCAACCCCGCCAACGACGAGCCCTCCGATCCCAACCACTGCTACTACCAGGCCGACGACGCGACCGCGCTCATCGCTGCGCTCCAGCAGATCGCCGACAACGTCGCGGTCGAGACCTGCGACGGCGAGGACAACGACTGCGACGGCCTGGTCGACGAGGGTCTGGTCCGCGACTGCGCCACCGCCTGCGGCAGCGGCAGCGAGACCTGCACCAACGGCGCCTGGGGCGGCTGCGACGCGCCCGCCGTGGAGACCGAGGTCTGCAACGGCAGCGACGACAACTGTGACGGCGCGATCGATCCCGGCTGCGACTGCACGCCCGGCACGACCCGGCCCTGCGGCGAGACCTCCGACGTCGGCGCCTGCCAGCCTGGCACCCAGACCTGCAACACCGGCGGCCACTGGGGCAACTGCGAGGGCTCGGTCAGCCCGACCGACGAGATGTGCAACGGTCTCGACGACGACTGCGACGGTCACGCCGACGAGGACGAGGGCGTCATCCTGCACGGCAACGGCGGCCCCTCGCCGCTGCTCTGCCAGCCCGGCGAGGTCTGCCTCGGCGGAGCCTGCGTCCCGGAGGAGCCCGTCATCCCCCCGTCGAACGAGGAAGACCCCACCCCTTCCGAGGAAGGCGGCCAGCCCGGCGGCTGCGGCTGCAACACCAGCACCCCTCCCACCTCGGGCTTCCTCCTCCTCGCTCTCGGCGCCCTCATCATCCGCCGCCGCCGCTGACACGGTCGTGGTCGGGGTCGGGGTCGTGGTCGGGGTCGTGGACGTGGACGTGGACGTGGACGATCTCGTCCGCGCGCTCAGGGACACACCATCAGCACGCTGATCCCGCTCTCCACGTCCACCTCGAACCGCACGATCACCAGCTCCGCCCGCTGCGCCTCCTGCTGGAGCCGCTCCATCGTCGCCGCCACGTCCCGGCCCTCGCCCACCGGCCCGCGCAGCTCCAGCTCCCAGCGTTTCGGCGTCACCGCACCCGGCACCGGCACCTCGTAGTGGACGATCGCCTTGCGTCCGTCGGCGCGATACACGATGTGGCCCTCGACGGGCACCACCTGGTGCCCGCGGGCCTGCAGCCGCCGCGCCTCGACCAGCACGTCGCGCTCGTCGGCGACGCGCAGGCTCTGCCGCACGCCGTCGACCTCGAGCGTCGCCAACCAGCCGTCGCGCTCGCCCCAGATCGAGACCTCGCCGATCTCGGCACGCGCGTCGGCCGCGACCACATCGTGCCGCGCCAGCGCCTGGCAGGTCTCGTCGCTCTCGACGATCTCACACGCCCGCTCGTGGGTGCGCGCCAGCGGCGGGTCGGGCACCGGACGCTGGGCCACGCTTGTCTGCACCAGCCCCTCGATGCCGGGATCGAAAGCCCTCAAGCGATCGCCGTCGCACCCCGGCGCCACCGCCGCCAGCTCCGGCGCCCGCGCGGAGGGAGGCTCGGCCGCCCGTTGCCCACCGCCGCACGAGGCGGCGACCAGCAACGCCAGAGAGCGAGCGACCGGGTGACGCATCCCCTGAGCTTGGCACGGCGAGTTGGCCCGTGAAAGGAACCCCGGGTTGACAGGCCGATGCGGGAGCGCGACGGTGCCGGTCATGAGCTCCGCCGACAAGGTCGTCATCTCGTGCGCGCTGACCGGTGCCGTCACCACCAAGAAGCACTGCCCGGCCATCCCCTACACGCCGGTCGAGATCGCCGAGGAGGCCAAGCGGGCCTACGACGCCGGCGCCACGATCGTGCACATCCACGCCCGCACCGACGAGGGCGCGCCGACCTGGAGCAAGGAGACATTCGCCCGCATCCAGGAGGAGACCCGGGCCCGCAGCCCGGTGCTCATCAACTGGTCGACCGGCGGGGCCGGCCCCATGACCGACCGGGTCTCGCACCTCGCGCTCCGGCCGCAAGTCGCCGCGCTCAACATGGGCTCGATGAACTACGCCAAGTGGAGCGAGAGCAAGAAGGAGTTCGCCTTCAAGTTCATCTTCGCCAACGCCTTCGAGGACATCATCGCCTTCGCCCGGGCGATGAAGGAGCACGGCGCCAAGCCGGAGATGGAGTGCTTCGACACCGGCCACCTCGAGTCGCACACCGTGCTGGCATCGCTCGGCCTGCTCGAGAAGCCCTACCACTTCTCGTTCATCATGGGCGTGCTCGGCGGCATCAAGGCCAGCGCCCGGCACCTGGCCTTCCAGGCCGAGAACGTGCCGGCCGGCTCGCGCTGGAAGGTGATCGGCATCAGCCGCGAGCAGTGGCAGCTCGCCATGGCGGCGCTGTGCCTGGGCGGCGACGTCCGCGTCGGCCTCGAGGACAACTTCTATCTGCCCGAGGGCGAGATGGCCAGGAGCAACGGCGAGCTGGTCGACGCCGCGGTCAAGATGACGAAGCTGTCGGGACGCTCGGTGGCCACGCTGGAAGAGACCAAGCAGCTCCTGTGGCCGAATGGCGGTATGAATCCCTGATGAAGCACGAGATCGAGCGCGCGATCGAGCTGGCGAGGGCGGCGGGCGCGCTGGTCACGACCATCCGAGCGAAGGGACCCGAGGCCCTCGCCGTCGAGCGCAAGCCCGGCGACGAGCCGGTGACGGTGGCCGACCGCGCCGCCAACGAGCTGATCGTCTCGGGGCTGCGCCACAGCTTCCCCGACGACGTGATCGTCAGCGAGGAGTCGGCGGCCCACGACCAGGCCCGGCTCACCGCCGAGCGGGTCTGGTACGTCGATCCGATCGACGGCACCAAGGACTTCATCCGAGGCGAGGACGGCTTCGCGGTGATGATCGGCCTTTGTGTGGCCGCGCGCCCGCGCGTGGGCGTGGTCTTCCAGCCCACCCGCGAGCGCCTGTACTGGGCCGACGGCGACGCCGCCTGGCTCGTCGACGGCGCGGCACCAGCCCGGCGCCTCACCGTGTCCACCGTCACCGAGGCCGACGGCATCCGCATGGTCGCGTCGCGCTCGAACCGCGGCCCCGAGCTCGACCAGGTCAAGCAGACGCTCGGCATCACCGACGACCTGCCCCTCGGCTCGGTCGGCCTCAAGCTCGGCCTCATCGCCGCAGGCGAGCGCGACCTCTACGTGAACCCGTGGCCCAAGTGCAAGGCGTGGGACACGTGCGCGCCCGAGGCCATCCTCGTCGCCGCCGGCGGCATGTTCACCGATACCAAGGGCGGACCGATCCGCTACGACGAGGAGGACCTCGCCCGCCGCCGCGGCCTGGTCGCCTCGAACGGCCGGATCCATGCCGGGGTGCTGGCGCGCCTCGGGCACCTGTTCGCCTGAACTCGCGTGTATCCTGGGTGGCGGGGGCGATCACGTGGAAGACCGTTCGGGTTGCGCTGGCAGTGGTCGGGCTGGGCACAGGTTGCGGCTCGGTGGAGAACGACAGCGTCGACGCTCCGACGATCGACGCCGAGGTCGTGATCGACACCGCCGTCGTGGTCGACACGCCCGTGGTCGACACCCTGGTCGCGCGCTGTAATCCGACCGCGCCGTTCGGGACGCCGATGCCGCTGCCGTTCAACACCACGCCGACGTCCGAGGAAGCGGGGTTCCTCACCGCCGACGAGCGCACCATCTACTTCTCGAGCACGCGCCCCGGCGGCAACGGCGGCTTCGACCTGTGGTTCGCCACCCGCGCCGACAGCACCGCGGCCTTCGGCACGCCGCAGCTGCTGGGTGGCGCCATCAACTCGGGCGGCACCGAACGCGGGCCGACGGTGAGCGCCGACGGTCTCTACCTCTACGCCAGCACGTTCCTCAACGACTACAACGTCTCGGTGAACCGCCGCGCCGACACCGGTTCGACGTTTGGCGCCCTGACGGCGGTCGCCGAGCTCAACGTCGGAACCCAGGACGGCGACCCGTACCTCCTGCCCGACCACACCATCTACTGGGCGACCGACGACGTCAGCGTCGGCGACCTCTACCGCGCGACCTGGAACGGCAGCAGCTTCCGCACGCCGGAGCGCATGACCGGCTTCGACGCGGCGGGCACGGATCTCGAGGCCAAGCCGGTGGTGAGCCCGAACGAGCTCATCCTGTATTACCAGTCGGCGCGCGCCGGCGGGCGGGGCGGCTTCGATGTCTGGCGCACGACCCGAACCTCGACGGTGGCGGCGTTCGGCACCCCGATCAACATCGACGGGGTCAACAGCGCCGGCAACGACGGCCCGAGCTGGATCTCCGCCGATGACTGCGTCCTCTACCTCACCCGCAACGTCGGCGCTGTCGGCGGCGCCACCGACTACGACATGTTCTACGCCGTGCGCGGGATGTGATCCCGATGACATCGGCCAATCAGATGCCGAGGGCGCAGCCTCACTCGCAGGCGACCTCGCAGCGCAGGTCGGCGTAGACGCCGTCGGGCAGGCGTTCGTCGCCGAGCGAGAACGTCAACGGGCCCAGGCCATCGGGGCACCACGGGTGATCCTCGGCGATCGGCTCGATGCACGGCTGGCTGCGATCGACGCCGGGGGCATCGCACCAGGGCAGCGGGGCGAGCTCCTGGCCGTCGCTGTCGACCAGGGTGTTGACGCAGTTGAGCTGCGCGCCCGGCGTGGCTGGCTCGAGGTCCCACGAGGGATCGCCACACGGCAGGGACAGCGGAACGCGGACCAGCTCGGCGACCGGCTCGAACGCGTCGATCCAGTCGCCGCAGACGTCGGTCGTGAAGGCCCGCTCGGGCAGATCGATCGCGGCCAGGCGAGGCGCCGCGGTGGCCGCCGGGCCGGTGGCGCACGTGCCGGCGAGCCGCGAGCCCGCCGACACCATGACCGGATCACCGTCGCCCGCCACCGTGGTCACGAACAGCAGGCTGGGATGGCTGACGAAGCCGCGGAGCTGCGCGGCCAGCGCCGTCACGTCGACCAGCCCCATGTCGCCGCGCGAGGTGCAGCCGGTGTGCGCGCCCTCGATCGACGGATCGGCCGGCATGCACCGGGTGCCGCGGGCGAAGCAGGCGAACTCGATCGCGCCCTCGAGGTCGTTGGGGGCGACCACGCCAGCCAGCGCCGACGGGTTCGACAAGGTGCAGTCGTCGCCGTCGGTGATCACGACCACGATCAGCGCGGCATAGTCGCGGCGAAAGCCAGCGCTGCTGGCGTTGGAGCCGTCGAGGGCACGCACGGCGGCGCCAAGCGGCTGGCTGACCGGGCAGGTCGAGATCGGTGCGTCGAGGAGACAGGTCAGCGCCGCATCGAGCTCGCCCGTGAAGTTGCCGCCGACGCCACCTTCGACCAGGCCGCGCGCCTCGAGGAAGGCGCCGTCGACCCCGCAGCGAGCGCCGACCTGGAAAACGCCGCCATCGCCGGCGCCACATCCGGCGACCCCGGTCGCGCCCAGATCGCTGGTCACCACGGCGAGGTGGAGATCGGGGACGCCGCCTTCGATCGTCTCGATCACCGCCGCCAGCGACGCACCCGTCGCGGCGAGCTTGGCGGCCTGGTCGGCCATCGACGGCGATCGATCGAGCACGATCAGCAGGTCCATCGCCGGCTTCTGCCAGATCGGGATCGTGCGACGGTCTTCGCGTGTGCAGACGTTGCCGGGGTACGGCTCGGTCTGGTCGCAGGCGGGCAGCAACAGGGAGAGCGAGAGGAGCGAGCACGAGAGCAGCAGGCGCACGGGCTGGGTACAGCAACTTGCTTGCCATGGCACGGACTCAACGATTCCGCGCGCTTGCCAGGCCTTGCCTGCCAACCGCGTTGGCCGAGGGAACCTTTTCGCGGCAACCGGGTGTAACTGGACGTGATGGTCGCCCGAGCTGCATCCGCCGCGCGCGAGCTGGACGACCTCACCTTGCACCGCGCCCAGCGCGGCGATCACGCCGCCTTCCGGCTGCTCGTCGAGCGCTACGAGCGCCCGGTGTGGGAGCTGATCTGGCGCCTGGTCGCGCCCGCCGGGCTCGCCGCCCGCGCCGAAGATCTCACGCAGGAGGTATTCCTGCGCGTGTACCGCGCGCTGCACGGCTTCGATCCGGCCGGGCCGGCGCGGCTGTCGACGTGGATCCTCACCATCGCGTCGCGGCTGGCGCTCAACGAGCTGCGCGCCGGCAAGGGCCTGCGCAACGTCGACGTCGATCAGGCGCTCGACGAGTTGATCGCCTCGCCCCACGCGGCCGGGCCGGCACCGGCGCGCGACCTGGCCCGCCGCCAGCTCGGCGAGCAGCTCGCCGCCGCGGTCGGGACCCTCCCCGCCCCCGCCCGCGCCGTGCTGATCCTCTCCGACGTCCTCGAGCTGTCGAACGACGAGATCGCCCGCGCCCTCGAGATCGAGATCGGTACGGTGAAGTCGCGGCTGTCGCGCGCCCGCGCCGCGGTGCGGGCCCAGCTCACCCGAGGAGATCTGTCATGAGCGACCGTGATCGCGACGTCCCCGGCGACGCGCCGCTGGATCTCTCGCCGTGGGCCGCGCCCACGCCGCCGCGCGGCCTCACCGGCCGGGTCATGGACGCGGTCCGCGCCGGCGCTGTCACCAGCTCGGAGCTCGTGCTCGACGAGACCCGCGCCCGCCGCGCCCACCCGCCCGGGCACC
>SXGT01337180.1_pt1 | contig 14246 bp, 15 predicted proteins | sample 3176221 | NCBI WGS metagenome assembly SXGT01 (sample SAMN11356862, study PRJNA531348) | freshwater metagenome | isolation source: freshwater sample F1-120 | place: China: Fuxian Lake, Yuxi | collected 2017-12-25 | reverse complement strand
GCCCAGCACCACCCCCACGCAGGGCGGCGCCGCTTTCTCGATCGGCGAGCGCGACATCGGGGTGTGGCGCATCTTCTCGGGCCGCAGCGACGTGCCCGCCGTGGGCACCGGCGACTTTGCCGACCGCTACAACCCGACCGGGCTGAACAACGCACTGGAGCCCGAGCAAGTGGGCACGGCCGATGTGCGCTGGCTGTTCCGGCCGGTGTATTGATCGAGGTGGCAACGATGACCACACGCAACACCGATGTCCGGCCCGGCGCACGCGGCTGGATGGTTCTGGCACCTACCGTGGCCCTGTGCGCAGCCACGCTGCTGGTGGCGCCGCCGACCCGCGCCGAAGCTCCGGCCGCGCCCTGCTGGGCCGCCAACGTGGCCGAGCCGTGGTCGCCCGACGGCATTCCCAATGGCAGCCCGGCGTTTGCACCGCTGCACCGCGCCATGGACGTGCTGGAGCAGATGGCGCGAAACAACCCCGGCCTGGCCCGGCTGCCCGAGGTGCGCATGCGGGCCAGCCGCGAGATACGCGACGCCGAGCAGCCCGCCAGCCAGCCGCGCGATGCGGCGCTGCACATCAAAGGCTACGGCCCCAAGGCCTGGGGGCGCGGCGCGTGCGAAGTGATCCCGCAGGCCGACCGGCTGGGCGCGCGCGTCGGCATCACCTTCTTCCTCAACAGCCCGACGGCGACCATGAACCGCTTCGCGCAGGACGAGCAGCTCAGCGCCTACCTGGAGGGCGAGCGCGGCGAAGCCATGCAGGGCTGGCCGGTGTACGACGGTTGCGCGGTGCTCACCGCAGACCGGCGCATCTGGTGGCTGCCCGTGACGGTGGGCGAGTGGCTGGACTTCCAGGCACGCGAACAGCAGCGGCAGATCGACGCCCACGACCGGGAGAACGCGCGCCAGCTGGAGCCGTTCGACCTGGCGAAGGCCGAAGCCCAGGCCGAGGCCGTGCGCGCACTCAACCCGAAAGCGGCTGACTTGGCGCTGCACGTGGCTCGTGATCGCAAGCGCCGCGAGCCCGCCTGGCATGCCAGCATCCACGCCCGCCGCGCAGCGCTGCAGACCGATCTGGCGGCGGTGCAGGCGCACCGCCAGCAACTGGGTGCTGCCGCCCTGGCCGAACCCTACCGCCTGGGCAACGGCCGCTTTCGTCTACCGACGCCGAGCGAGCAGGCGCTGCCGCTCAAGCGCCTGGTCAAGCTCGACCCTGCCTACCCGTGGGACGGCCGCCAGCGAACGCGTGCGCAGGCCATTCACGTCTGCCCCTCGATGCTGGAACACAACCCGCGCTACGCCCCGCCGATGGCAGAAGCCGTGCGCGCGCTCGACTTCGCGCGCATCGCGGCCTTGCTGAACTGAAGGCCTGCCATGCCTGACATGCTTGAAATGGAAGACCCTGCCGCACCGCGCGCCTGGATCGACGAAGTGGCGCGCGAGATCTACCGCATCAACCTGGCGCTGCCTCCTGCCTGGGTACCGGGCGGGTTCAGCCTCAACCAGTACCTGCTGCTGGGCAGTGAACCGCTGCTGTTCCACACCGGGCCACGCCGGCTGTTTCCCCTGGTGCGCGCGCAGATCGAAAAGCTGCTGCCGCTGGCCGAACTGCGCTGGATCGGGCTTTCGCATGTGGAGGCCGATGAATGCGGTGCGCTGCCCGAGTTCCTGGCCGCGGCGCCGCTCGCACGGCCGGTGTGCAGCCGCAGGGCCGCGGCGTGGTCGGTGGCCGATCTGGTGGACGCAGCGCCGCTTGCGCTGGCCGACGGTGAATGCCTGCAAGCCGGCAGCCGCCGCCTGCGCTGGATCGACACGCCCCACCTGCCGCATGGCGCCGACTGCGGCTATCTGTTCGACGAAAGCAGCCGCACCCTGTTGTGCGGCGACCTGTTCACACAGCCCGGCTGCGGCGAACGCCCGCTGGTGTCCGACGACATCCTGGCCGCTTCGGAAGCGCACCGCGCCCGGCACGACGACCACGCCCACAGCCCCAGCGCCCCCATGCATCTGGAGCGCCTGGCCACCTTGCGGCCCGAGACCCTGGCCTGCATGCACGGCAGTGCCTGGGCGGGCGACGGCGCGGCCCTGCTGCGGCGCCTGGGCCGCGTGCTGGCGGCGGCGCAGCCCACCGCGAAGTTCCAACCCAACCCCACCGAAAGACAATCATGAAACGAGTTCTGAAATGGGCCCTGACCGGGCTACTGATGATCCTGCTGCTGGCGGCTGCAGCGGCAGGCACCGGCTTGCTGCTGGAGGAGCGCCGCCTGGCTCGCACCGTGCACATCGACGTACCCGACCTGACCCTGCCGCGTGATGCGAACGCCCTGGTGCGCGGGCAGTACCTGTTCGAATCGCGCGGCTGCACCGACTGCCACGGCATGGCGGGCGATGGCCGCACGATCGTGGAGGCCAGCGGCGTGCACCTGGCCGGCCCCGACATCACCCGGGGCGGCACCACGCGCGACTACACCCTGCGCGACTGGGTGCGAGCCGTGCGCCACGGCGTGGCGCCGGACGGTCGGCCGCTGCGTGTGATGCCCAGCGAAGACTACAACCGTCTCACCGACGACGACTTGGGCGCGCTGGTGGCCTACGTGACGGCGCTGCCACCCGCCGGCGGTGCCGCTGCGGTGGTGAAACTGCCGTTGCCGGCGCGGGTGCTGTATGGCTACGGATTGGAAAACGACGCGGTGGACCGCATCGACCACCGCCTGCCGACCCAGGCACCCGTGCCCGAAGGCGCCACCGTGGAACATGGAAGGTATGTGGCCCAGGGTTGCGTGGGTTGCCACGGCTCGGGCCTGACCGGCGGTCGCATTCCGGGTTCACCGCCCGACTGGCCCAACGCACCCCGGCTGGCGCCGGGCGAAGACAGCGTGATGCCGCGCTACGCCGAACTGGCCTCGTTCCGTGCGATGCTGAAATCCGGCAAGCGGCCCGACGGCAGCGCCGTGGGCGTGATGCCTTTCGAAACGCTGGAGCGCCTCAGCGATGTGGACCTGGAGGCGCTGCACGTTTACTTGAGCACGCCACAGGCGTCAAAGCCGGCGGCGCCATGAAGCCATCGAGCTCGCCACGAGCGCCAGCACGATCAACGCGGCTGCCACCGCGAAGGTCGAGCGCAGGCCCGAGTCGAGCGCGTGAGGATGGGCCGTGGCCATGGCGGTGGCGCCAGAGCCCACTGCAAATACGGTGCCCATGAGCGAGGCGCCGGTGATGAGGCCGAGGTTGCGCGCCAGGTTGACCAGGCCGCCAGCCACGCCGCGCTGGCTGGCGTGAATGTCTTGCATGACAGCGGTGTTGTTGGATGCCTGGAACAGCGCATAGCCGGCCGTGAGGGTCGAGAGCGCAGCCATGTAGCCGGGCACGCCGAACGTCGATGCCAGAGAGGGCAGCACGACAGAGCCCGCCGCCATGGCCAGGAGCCCTGCCACGCCCACCCGGCGGGGGCCGAAACGGTCCACTGCCCGACCCGCCGGCACGCCCACGATGGCCGCCACCAGTGGCCCCGTCGACATCACCAGCCCGATCGCGGCTGTGTCGAGTGAGAGCGCACCGGAAAGGTAGAACGGGCCTACCACCAGCGTGGCCATCACGACGGTGGCCGCCAGGGCGCTCGCCGCGAGGCCGCCGCCCAGTGCGGGGTGACGAAACATCGCGAGCTGGATCAGGGGCGACGCCACCCTCGATTCAACCCAAAGGAACACGCCAGCTCCCAGCAGCGCCGCGAAGAGCAGCGCGAGGTTGAGCACGCCGAAGCTGCCGCGCCCCAGCGTCATCGCGAGTGCGTAGCTGGCCAGGGTCAGGGTCAGCAGCAGCGTGCCGAGGTGGTCGAAGCGTGGTCTGTCAGTCGCTCCTTTGCGTTGGACGTCCGCCGGCAGGAAGCGGCCGGCCAGGAGCGCGGCCAGAATTCCCAACGGCACATGGACGAGGAACATGACTTGCCAGCCGAAACCGGCGATCAGGGCACCACCGAGCGACGGGCCCAGTGCCGTGCCCACGGCGGACATCGTGCCGAGCAGACCCATCGCACTGCCGGCGCGGGACTTGGGCACGGTGTCTGCGACCGACGCCATCGTGAGGGCCATCATGATCGCGGCCCCGAAACCCTGTGCCGTGCGCGCCGCGATGAGCAGCCAGAGCGAGGGTGCCAGACTGCACATCGCCGAGGCCACGGTGAACAGGGTGATTCCCGTGATCAGCAGCCGTCGGCGGCCCACAAGATCACCGAGTCGCCCTGCGCTCACGATCAGGGTGGTGATGGCCAGCAAGTAGGCCAGCACCACCCACTGCACTTCCTGAAAGCTCGCGTCGAACGCCTCGGCCAGCGTGGGCAAACCCACGTTGGCGATGCTGGTGCCCAGAGACGACAGCAGCATGGACAGCGACAGGCTGACCAGCGCCCACCTGGCTGATGGAAGTGGGGCTACCGCGGCGGCCTGTGGCAGGTCGTGGACAACGGCAATGGCGGGAGCGGGATGGTGGGTCAGCGGGTTCACGGTGGCGTTCTTCAAAGGGTGTTGCAGGCTTCGGGGACAGGTGGTCTCGGGACTCGATCTGGCTTGCCTGAAGCGTAGGCATTTCGTTGAGATGGCGGAAGACGCACGGTTTGCACTTTGCAAGTGCGTTTGACGCCATGTCAGGTGCCCATCTGCTATGGTTTGCCCATGACAAGGCCCGATCTGAACCTGCTCGTCACGCTGGATGTGTTGCTGGCGGAAGGCAACGTGGCGCGCGCGGCGCAACGGTTGCGACTCAGCCCGTCGGCGATGAGCCGTGCCTTGGCGAGACTGCGCGAGACGACCGGCGACCCCCTGTTGGTGCGAGCCGGTCGTGGCCTGGTGCCCACGCCCCGCGCGCTCGAACTTCGCGACAAGGTGGCACTGCTCGTGCAGGAGGCCGAAGAGGCGCTTCGCCCCACCCAAGCGCCTGACCTCAAGCAACTGAACCGTGTGTTCACGATCCGCAGCAGCGAGGGTTTCGTCGAAAACTTCGGCCCGTGCCTGCTGGCCCGCGTGCGCAAGGAAGCGCCCGGCGTGCGGCTATGTTTTGTGCAGAAGCTGGACAAGGGCAGCTCATTGCTGCGCGAGGGAACGGTCGATCTGGAAACGGGCGTGGTGGGCGCCGCGATGGGCCCGGAAGTGCGGGCGCAGGCCCTGTTTCGTGACCGCTTCATCGGCGTGGTCAGGGCGGGGCATCCGCTGAGCCGGCGCAAGATCACGCCCGCTCTGTTCGCGGCGGGGCAACACATCGGCGTCTCGCGACGGGGACAGGACAAGGGCCCCGTCGATGAGGCTCTGGGTCTGCTGGGTCTGGAGCGAGAGATCGTCACCATCGTGAGCGGCTTCTCGACCGCACTGGCCCTGGCCCGGGCCTCTCAACTGATCGCCTGCGTTCCCGAAAGACACACCGGCATCCTTCGCGAAGGGATGCACAGCTTTGCGCTGCCGTTCCCGCTGGAAGAGATCAGCGTGTCCTTGCTGTGGCACCCCAGGCTGCAGGCGGACCCGGCGCACCGCTGGCTGCGCGGGCTCGTCGTGAAGGTGTGCGCGGCACCCGCTTAGTGGAGCTTGCGCCCGCGCCTTTCAGACCGCAGGGCTGACTGCGGCAGAACGAAAAGACAGGCGCCAGAGTCGTGAGGCGCGACCAACGAACACACCCGTGAATGCGCCGTACAGTGCAGCGACGACCAGCACGTATTGCGCGTCCTGGACCAGGTGCGGCGCCATCGCAAGGTCCACCCCCACCACATACTTCACCAGAAAAATTCCCACGATCAGCAGCATGGGAACGACGCTGCCTGGCAGGACATACAGGCGTTTCGCCGGGTCGTAGGTGGCGGCACTGCGGCCGCGTGCGAGCAGGGCGAAGGCGATGGCAGCGGCAACGCACCAGGCCAGGATGGCAAGGGCCCGATGAGGCGTTCCGCTCAAAGCCGACAACGCACCCGACACCGAGACGATGGTCATCACCACGGGAAGCAGCGACACACGGGGCAGGCTGGCCGTGCGGTCGCGCAGCTGGCTGATGCCCAGCGCGAGAAGGCCGGTGAGCAGACCCCACACCCACAGCGGTGTGCCGCGCAGGATCGGGAACAGGGCTTCGGGATGGTTGGCGACGAGTTGCAAGACCATGGGGATTCCTGAAAAGTGGGCACACAAGGGAAGGGCGAGGCCGCACTGTGCTTTGCGCAGTGGCGAATGCCCATCCCGATGCGACGAAACGCCGGCAGCGCGCCGTGAAACGCTTAAAACCCGGGGTGAAACTGTGGGGGCGCGCCGAAGTCGACCGCAGGGCTGCGTCGAAGGCATGAAGCAAATCCGAGCCACGTATGCGGGTTGCCCTCCCAGCACCAGCCCAGCCGAGGAGCGCGATGGCTCAGCCACCAGGCAGGAACGCGTCTGTCACCGCAGCGCGATCCGAGCATCATGAAGCAGTGGTTCGGTTTCAGGAACTGAGGCCACTGAAGGAGAACGCAGGTTCCTTCCTCGACCGTGAGCGGCGTGCGTCCTTGGTCGGCAAGACGTTTCGCGGCGTCGACCGGCACGACATTGCGGGTTGCGTTGCCCCGGTCCAGCCCGAAGAGCAGATAGGCATCTCCCACCGGCAGCCCCAGACCCTCCGTTGGCACGAAGTCCTCGGGCTTGCGTGGGAAGAGACGCTCCATGGCTGGCTTTTCCGCGCGGTGCACTTTGGCCCACATGTCGCGAATGGGGAGATTCGGCGTATTCACCACGATGACCGCATCTGCGGTGCCTGCTTCGAAGTCGGGTTCTCCGGGGTCACCGGGCAGATGCACCACCAGCTGGAGCAGTGTCTGGCGGAAAGTCTCGGGCGACTGGCCGATTGCGGCATGGATGCCGAGTTCGACGAGTCTGTCGATCTGCGAGACAAGGCTGCTCATTGCGCCTGGGCGTGCGGTGTCGGGCGTTGGGTGTTCTTTGCTTGTTGTCGACAACGTGTTTCCTTAATAGATTACGCCGTAAGCATAAACTTCAATAGCGTACACTGTCAACAAATGAAGCCCAAGTCCGAATCGCCTGTCAGGTACGTTGGTCATGGAGATCCGCGCTCGACGCTCGATCTGCTGTGGGGCAACGTGCCCGAAACCCGCCGCGGACCCCGCCGCGGACTGACCACCAGGGCAGTGGGCGCTGCGGCGCTCCAGCTGGCCGACCAAGGGGGCCTGGCAGCCCTGTCCATGCGCAATCTGGGCGCGCAACTTGGCGTGGCGGCGATGGCCCTCTACCGCTATGTGCCCACCAAGGACGTTCTGCTGGAGTTGGTCCTGGAAGCCGCGTACGCGGAGTTGCCTGATGTATTGCCCATGCGTGCCACCTGGCCCGAACAACTTCGCATCGTCGCAACCGACGCCTGGGATCTGTACTTGGCCCATCCCTGGATGCTGCAGATCTCCGTGCAGCGCCCCTCGCTGGGCCCACACGCCATCCGGAAGTACGAGCGTGAGCTGAAGTCGATCGAGCGTGCCGGGTTGCCAGACGTCGAAATGGACATGGTCATCGCAACCGTTTCCGATTTCGTGCGCGGCTGTGCGCGGAGCGCGAGCGAGGCAGCCAGCGCCTCTGAAGCAACCGGGCTCTCGGATCCGGACTGGTGGGAAGCGCACGCCCAACACCTGGCTCGCCTTGTGACACCCGAGCAGTTTCCACTAGCAGTCAGAGTGGGTTCAGCCGCAGGCGAAGCCTATGGTGCGGCCACCGATCCTCGGCGGACATTCGAGTTCGGTCTGGAGCGGCTGATCAGTGGCGTGGTGCTCCACGTTCAAGGCAATCCGCCCAGCCGCCGTCGGCAATCGAGACTCGGAGTAGGCCGTCTCAGATAGGAAGCATAGGCAGTCGGAAATCTGCTCAAGGCTGTGCTCACCATGCGGCCCCAAACTGCTGGCGCAATTCGTTGATCTGTTGCGGGCTCAAAGGCGTGGCACGGGTCAGCAGCCACAACCGGGCGGTTTCCTCCAACTCTTCGAGAACAGCGCTGGCTTCGGCGGGAGATCGGTGCCACACATTGGGTCCCAGTCGCTCCAGCATCACGGCGTGGATCGGCGTTCCCGCTGCCAGCATCTGCGCGATGCGTTGCGACACCCGCTCGCCCACCACCGGATCGCCGGGACGGTGGTAGGGAATCAGTGGCACATGGCCCACCTTCATCACGAAATAGGGGGTGATGGGTGGCAACAGATCGTCGCTGGTCGGGTCAGCGCTGTTCCACCCTTGCCCCAGCGAAAGCGCCACCAGGTGGGTTGAATGGGTGTGGATCACGCAGTGTGCGTGGTGATCGGCTCCGTAGATCCGCCGGTGCAGCGTGAGCGTCTTGGAAGGGCGGTCGCCTCCGATATGAACGCCGTCCTCGTTCACCAACGCCAGGCGGGCCGGGTCTAGCGTGCCGAGGCAGGCATCTGTGGGCGTGATGAGATAGCCGCCCTCGGGCAGGCGAACGCTGATATTGCCGGCCGTGGCGTGCACATATCCACGAACAAACAAGGAGGCGCCAATGCGGCAGATTTCTTCGCGCAGTGCGTGCTCTCTCATGACAGCGCGGACAACTGGGCAAAGGCCCTGGTGAAAAAATCGACGCCGCCAAAGTTTCCGGATTTGAGGGCGACGTGCACCGGCTCACCGGGGCACAGGGGCGTATCCACAGCGGTCCAGGGAACACCAGGGTCGATCTGGGGGCCTATGGTCATCAACTGCACGCCCAGCGACTGAACCACGGCGCCGGAGGTTTCCCCACCTGCTACCAGCAGTTGGCGCACGCCACGCGTGACCAGGCCGGAGGCAATGCGCGAGAGCGCTTCTTCCACCAGCGCGCCGGCTCGGGCCACCCCCAGGTGCTCCTGCACCGCTCGTACAGCACCTGGCTCGGTCGTGGCGTAGATCAGCACCGGGCCATGGGCCAGCAGGGGTTCAGCCCACTCCAGCACATGCGAGACCACGTCCTCCCCCGCCGCAATCGTCAGCGGGTCGACCGCCATGCTGGGCCTGCCACTCTGCTTGAAGTGCAGCACCTGTGCGTTGGTCGCCACCGAGCAGCTGCCTGAAATCACCGCTTGCAAACCCCGCGAGGGAGGCAAAGCGTCTGCGCGCACCTCGGCACTGCGGGTTCGCAACTGGGGCCAATTCTGCGGAAGCCCAATGGCAATGCCCGATCCGGCCGTGACCAGCGACATGCCCGCCAAAGCCTGGCCGATCATCATCAGATCCTGATTGCAGACAGCATCCACAACAGCCACGCCCACGTCTTCACTCTGCAGCGCAGCAAAGCGTTCGCGTAACGCCTGCGGGCCGGCTGCCACCACGTCCTGGGCCACGAGGCCGACCTTGCGACGTGTCTGCGCCTGCATCACGCGAACAAGGTTGGCATCGACCATTGGGGTCAGAGGGTGGTGGCGCATGCCGCTGTCGGACAGCAGCACATCGCCCACGAAAAGGTGCCCCTTGAACACTGTGCGCTGATTCACTGGAAACGCCGGACAGGCGATGGTGAAGCCTTGTCCGGGCCCGTGCAGCGCGTCCAGCAGCGCCTCTGTGACCGGCCCAATGTTGCCTTTGGGGGTGGAGTCGAAGGTTGAGCAGTACTTGAAGTAAATCTGCTGAACGCCCTGCGCCTGCAGCCAGTGCAGCGCGGCAAGCGATTGGGCGACGGCTTCGGCCACAGGCGCAGTGCGCGACTTGAGTGCCACCACAATGGCGTCGGCCTGCAACGACGCTCCATCATTGGGTACGCCAATCGTCTGGATACAGCGCATGCCGGCGCGCACCAGGTTGTTGGCCAGGTCGGTGGCGCCAGTGAAGTCATCGGCAATACAACCCAACAGCAAGTTGCTCATGTTCAGGCGGTGGGTATCAAGGGTGCACGCGAGCCATCGTTTTGACAGACTTGCTTTCAACCCACGGCGCGGTCAGCGCGTTCATCCCAAGAAAATGGGTCGATTGCAGGTGCGCCTTGAAGGCGGCTTCATCGTCGTAGATCTCGTAGAGGAGGAACAGGGCTGCATCGGCCGGATCGCAACATACATCAAACTGATGGCAGCCCACCTCGGTCTCCAGGGACAGGCGGGCGTTCTCGACGATGGCCTTGCGAAATGCCTGCACATAGGCGGAGTGGATGCGAAATTCAACAACGACGGCGTACATATCAAAAGGCTTTCACATTCGTATGGGCGTCAGCGGAGCAGCCAGACCGGAAACATCGGGAGGGATGGCACGTAAGTGATCAGCAGCAGCACCAGCAGCGAAACGAGGAACAAGGGCATCAGCGCGCGAGAGATCGCGCCCATGCCCACCTGACCGATCTTGGCCGCAACGAAAAGGGTGCCTCCGACCGGCGGCGTGTAAAGACCAATCGCCAGATTGCATGTCATGACCAGTCCCAGGTGCACAGGGTCAATGCCGTACACGCGAGCCAGGGGCACGAACAGCGGGGCGGTCAGCACCAGCGCTGGCAGCGGCTCCAGAAAAATGCCCAGCATCAACAGAAAGACGTTGATCAGCAGGAAGAATGTCCAGCGGTTGTCGGCCACGGTCTGTACCCATTCCGTCATCACCATCGGCACCTGTTCTACCGTGATGACCCATGCCAAAGCAGCTGTTGCCCCCACCACTGCCATCACCACCGCGCTCGTGAGAAAGGCGCTGTAGAGCAGGCCCGGCAGGTCGCGCCAGCCGATCGATCGGTACCACACTGTCGCCACCAGCAGTCCGTACACCACGGCCACAACCGCCGACTCGGTGGGTGTGAAGAATCCGCTCCAGATCCCGCCGAGGATGATTGCCGGCATCAGCAATGCCGGAAAAGCGTCCTTGAAAGATGCCCAGATTTCGGTGCGGGAGGCGCGCTGGCCGCCGCGATCACATCCGGTTTTGGTGCCGTACCAAACGCATACCAGCATCAGACCTGCGCCAAAAAGAAAGGCCGGCACGATGCCGGAGAGGAACAGATCGCGTACCGAAACTCCTGCGATGTAGCCGAACACCAGCAGCGGAATCGAAGGCGGCATGATGATGGCCAGCGTGCCGGCAGCAGCGACCAGTGCCGAACCAAAGGCAGCTGAATAGCCTTGCCTGGTCAGGGCGGGGATCATCACCGTGCCTATTGCCGCGGCACCCGCAATGGCCGACCCCGACACACCGCCAAACAGCAGGCAGGACGCGACCGTCACGATGCCCAGACCCCCTGGAAGCGAGCCGAACAGGCTGCGAGCGAAGCGGATGATGCGTTCGCCCACGCCCCCGCGCGAGAAAAGCTCCCCGGCCACAATGAAAAGCGGAACGGCAATGAGGATGAATGGCTCTACGCCTCCTATATAGGTCAGAAAGATGGTTTCCAGCGGATGGCTAAGGTCAAAGGACCAGATCGTCAGGACCGTGGTGGCCAGAATGGACCACACGACGGGCAAGCCCGCCAGCGCCATGCCGAAGAAGATCAGGAGTATGAAAATCAAAACCATTTGGAACGTTCTTCAGGCAGAGTTGACGTTGTTGACGTCATAGCGTTGATGTCGGGGCTTGCCCCTGCCGATCTGGATCAGGTCCCAGACCACGAACAACAGCGCGATGGCGGAGGAAACCGGTAGAGACATGTACTGGACCGCCTGGGGCCATCCGGTCACGGTCATTTCGCTCGCCCAACCCGCGTCGGCTGCCACGCCCCCCTTCCACACAAGCAAGAACAGCAGGCCCGCCACCGCGAGCTGGACCAGGCCGTCGGCCAACAGCCGCGGCCGAGGTTCAGGCACCAGATCGATCAGCTCGGTCACTGCCATGTGCGCATTGCGCTGCACGGCAGCCGCTACCCCCAGGAACGTTGTCCACACCATCACGAGTTCGCCAAACTCGGTGGTCCAGGCGATGTCCTTGTCAAAGGCGTGGAGCACCACGTTGCTGAACACCACCACCACCAGAGCAGCGCCCAGCAAGACGATCGCGGTGTCGACAAACGCACCCAGCCAGCGCAAAGGCGCGGGAGCGGCGGGTCCAGGTGGTAGCAGGCTCATGCTCTTTCCGGCCTCACTTGACGCTGTTGCGCACCAGCTCGGCGTCCTTGAGGAACGCGTCGACATCCGCGCCGAACTTCTCACGCGCCTTGCCGTACACCGGCTGCACGGCTTTGCGGAAGGCCGCCACGTTGGGTTTGGTGTTGATCTTGGCCCCCTTGGCGGCCATTTCCTTGAGCTGGTTCTCGTCGTTCCCCGAAATCATCTGCCGACTGAACTTACTTGCGGCCAGCGCGGCCTCGGTGACCGCTTTCTGATCAGCCGGCGACAGCTTCTGCCACGTCTTCTCGCTGATGGCCATCGGGATCGGGCTGTACACGTGGTTGGTCAGCGTGACGTTGGGCGCCACCTCATAGAACTTGTTGGAGAAGATGGTGTCGACCGGGTTCTCCTGGCCACTCACCGCACCCTGCTGGATCGCGAGATAGACCTCTGGCAACGGCATGATCTGGATGTTGAAACCCATGGCTTCCAGCGTCCAGCGCATCATTTCGTTCGGGAACGTGCGCAGCTTCTTGCCTTTGGCGTCTTCTGGCGAGTTCAGCGGATCCTTGGTGGTCATGCTGCGAAAGCCTGCCTCCCAGGTCGAGAGAAACCGGAACCCCTTGGCTGGAGCCTTGTCGAACTGCTCCTTCAGCCACTTGCTTTCGTCGTAGAGCTTCCAGCCTTGCTCATAGTTGTCCACCAGGAACGGCATCATGGTCAGGTTGAGCGTCGGCAACTGCGGTGCGTAGCTGCCTGTGGCCGATACGGTGAAGTCGATGCCGCCCAGGGCAAGTTGTTCGATGTTCTTCGGATCGTTGCCCAACTGGCTGCAGCAAAAAACCTGAACCTTGTACCTGCCTTGCGTCAAATCTTCGACTTTTTTGGCAATCACCTCGGCAGCGGCATGGCGGGCCCCGCCTTGCTGGTCGGTGTGGCTGAACTTGAGCATGGTCTGAGCGTGAGTCGCGGTCATGCTGAGTGCCATTGCGGAGGCGATCAATGCGAGGCGGATGTTTTTCATGGTGTCTCCTGGTCAGGTGGGTGCAGGGGTAGGTGATATGAAATTCGCCAGGGGAACCCTGCTTCCGCTGGCGTGCGAGAAGTAAATTGCCTCCTGGATGCGAAGGACCTCGAGATAGCTTCGAGCTTCGTTTTCCAGAGGAGCGCCGTGGTCGAGGTGTGCCAGTACATGCGCTTGCAACGCAGTGCAGGCGCCACCGAAAGGGCCCGCCGTACCCGATGAATAGATGTGCTCGGCTTCGGGCTCGCAGTGAGGCTTCCACCAGAGCCGGGCATTGCCGTCGAGGCGCATCACGCCACGTTCACCCTCCAGCCACATCTCGCCCATCGTGGTTCGCGCGTCCTTTGCCGGGTGGTCGTTCAGGCGGTTCCCATCGAACAGCCCTTGTCGATCGTCGGCAAACTCGAAAATCACCACCCCTGCGTCTTCGCCCGAGACATGTGAATTGAGTCGCCGTAAACGCGCGGTGACAGCCACCACACCACCCATCAGGTATCGGAACGTGTCTATGTAGTGCACCCCGGTCTCACGGATGAGCAACTGAGGCATCTTCTGGAAGTAGGGTTGACGGTCCAGGTAGGCATCTGGTCCTTGGCCATCTCCCGTGCGCAACCGGAACGTGATCCCATGAAGGCGCCCGAAATGATCTGCATTGATCAGGCGCTTGCACTCCCGGAACCAGGGACTGAAACGGAAGTTTTCATGGATGACCAAACGCGCCCCCTGACGCTCAGCTTCCTCAGTCAGCAGTTGAGCCTCAGCAACGTTGACGCCAAAGGGCTTCTGACAGATCGTCAATATGCCTCTGCCAAGGGATGCGCGAACCACCTGAGCCTGCGCGATGGGGGGCAGCACCACATCCACCACATCGACCGGAACCTCTTCGATCATGACCGTGGCATCACTGAAAACCTGTGTGATCGAGAAGCGCTCCGCCATGGCCGCGGCTTTGCCTGCATCGGTGTCGCAAATCGCTACGACCGAGGCACCTGCCGCTTGCCAGCCTTGAACATGAAACTGCGCAAAGTACCCGGCACCGACCACAGCTACGCGGTGAGTCATAGTCGCTCCAGCACTGCGCGCGTGATGTCGGAAGTGTTGCTTGTGCCCCCGAATTCCCGGGGACGCACCGCCTCGCTGGCGAACGCCGATTGCACAGCGTGTTCTATGATTCTTGCTCCCTCGGCCAAGGAGGCGTCGTCCTGCTTCACTGAAAGCCAATCCAGCATC